>Ga0073934_10000206_pt1 | contig 176718 bp, 176 predicted proteins | sample LarsenN4metaG_FD_76834 | JGI IMG/M metagenome (GOLD analysis project Ga0073934, IMG submission 76834) | Hot spring sediment bacterial and archeal communities from British Columbia, Canada, to study Microbial Dark Matter (Phase II) - Larsen... ... | reverse complement strand
GAACAAGTTCGAGATCTGGAAGGAGATCGAGGTCCTCGCGTGCGAGGCCCAGGCCGAGCTCGGCCAGTGCGGCATCACGCGCGAAGAGGCCGCGCACATCCGCGCGAACGCCGCGTTCGAGGTGGAGCGCGTCGACGAGATCGAGCGCGTCACCAACCACGACGTCATCGCATTCCTCACCAACATGGCCGAGCACATCGACGCCGGCCTGTCCGAGAACGACCCCAAGCCCAGCCGTTGGGTGCACTATGGCATGACCAGCTCGGACCTGGGCGACACCGCGCTGTGTTACCAGATGACCCAGGCGGTCGACATCCTGATCGCCGACGTCCGCCGCATCGGCGCGATCTGCAAGCGCCGCGCGTTCGAGACCCGCGACATGCTGTGCGTCGGCCGCACCCACGGCATCCACGCCGAGCCGATGACCATGGGCATGAAGTTCGGCCGCTGGGCGTGGACCATGAAGCGCGCCGAGCAGCGCCTGCTCAAGACCCGCGAGATGGTCGCCGTCGGTGCGATCTCGGGCGCGGTGGGCAGCTACTCCAACATCGACCCGTTCGTCGAGGAGTTCGTCTGCGGCAAGTTGGGCCTGACGCCCGAGCCGCTCTCCACCCAGGTAATCCCGCGCGACCGCCACGCGCAGTTGCTAGCGGTGCTCGCCATCGTGGCCGCCTCGGCCGAGGAGATCGCCACCGAGGTCCGCGCGTTGCAGAAGTCCGACACCCTCGAGGCCGAGGAGCCGTTCGCCAAGGGCCAGAAGGGTTCCTCGGCGATGCCGCACAAGCGCAACCCCATCACCGCCGAGCGTGTCTGCGGACTCGCGCGCGTGGTCAAGGCCAACGCGCAGGTGGGCTTCGACAACGTGGCGTTGTGGCACGAGCGCGACATCAGCCACTCCTCGGCGGAGCGCGTGGTGCTCGCCGACTCGACCATCGCGCTCGACTACCTGCTGGGCAAGCTCGAGTGGATCCTCGACGGGCTCGTGCTCTATCCCGAGCGGATGCAGGCCAACCTCGATTCCACCCGCGGACTCATTTACTCGAGCCGCGTGCTGCTCGCGCTCGTCGACACCGGCATCACGCGCGAGGACGCGTACGTGATCGTGCAGACGGCCGCGATGAAGGTCTGGGACGACATCCAGAATGCGGTGCCCGGCCCGCACTTCCGCGACTACCTCGAGAGCGGCACGCACGACTTCCCGCTCGACTTCGCCGCGATCGAGCGCTGCTTCGACCCGCGCGAGTTCCTGACGCGCACGGGCGTGCTGTTCGATCGGCTGGAGGGGTGCGAGTTCTGAGGCCCTGACCTCGGCGGGTAGCCTGCTGACGGCCGATTGCGGGCATACTCGGGTATGCACGTCGTTGTGACTTCTATCCACCCGAGGACACCGAGGGATGCTCGTGGCTCAGACTCGCAAGCGCGTGGTGATCGTCGGCGGGGGGCTCGGTGGGATGTACGCGGCCGCCAAGCTCCGCAAGGCGCCCGTGGATATCACCATCATCGACAAGGCGAACCACCAGCTCTACCAGGCGATGATGTACCAGGTCGCCGTCGGCGTCCTGTCGCCCGGGCAGGTGGCGCCTTCGCTGCGCAGCATGCTGCGGCATCAGCCCAACGCGCGGGTGGTTCTCGGCACGGTCACGCGGATCTGTCCCGATGAGCGGCAGCTCGTGCTCGCGCGCCCGGACGGCCCCGAGGAGCGCTTCGACTACGACATCCTCGTGTTCGCCCCGGGCGTGCGTACCGATTACTTCGGTCACGACGACTACGCGCGATGCGTGGCCACCCTCAAGACCATCGACGACGCGATCTGGCTGCGCAGCCGCATCCTGAGCTCGCTTGAGATCGCGGAGCTGGAGGACGATCCGGAGCAGCTCGCGAAGTGGACGACGTTCGCGATCGTGGGCGCCGGGCCTACTGGCGTGGAGATGGCCGGAGCGATCGCGCAGCTCACGCGCACCGTCGTGCACCGCGACTTCCGCAAGTTCGACCCCTCGCTCACCCGCATCGTGCTCATCGACGCGGCTCCGCACGTGCTCGGGCCGTTCGACCCCAAGCTGCGAGATGCTGCGCTCAAGGCGCTTCGGCGCGGCAACGTCGAGGTCATGCTCAACACGCGCGTGACCAACGTGTGCGACGGAGCGGTCGAGGTGCAGGGCGAAGACGGCGAGCACATGCGCATCGAGGCCAAGACGATCCTGTGGGCGGCCGGCATGCGCTCGACGGCTATCGGCGACCAGCTCGCCGAGGCCACGGGTGCGCCCACCGACCGCTACGGCCGCATCATCGTCGACGATCACTGCCGCGTGCCGGGCCACCCCGAGATCTTCGTGATCGGCGACGCGGCCAACCAAGGCGACCTGCCGATGGTGGCGCAGCCTGCGATGCAGGAGGGCAAGCACGTCGGCAAGACGATCCTGCACGAGCTCGGCATGCACAAGGACCCCGGGCCGTTCGAGTACTTCAACAAGGGGACCATGGCGCAGATCGGCCGGGGCAACGCGGTCGCCGACGCGTTCGGCGTCGTGAAGCTCTCGGGATTCCCGGGCTCGGTGCTGTGGGCGATCCTGCACGCGTGGTACGTGGAGGGCTTCTTCGCCAAGATCGAGGTCACGGCGCGGTGGCTGTGGGGCCTGTTCTCGATGAACCGCCGAGAGCGCGTGATCACCGTGAAAAGCGCCGCGCTCGGGCAGCGACCCGCACCCAAGACGCCGGACGCGCGCAAGGGGTAGCGGGCCAGCCGGCCCCCGCCTGCGCGCTACACCTGGGGCAGCTCGCTGAAGTCGAACGGCTTGCCGTGTCCCGGGTAGACGCGCCCGGGCTCGTTGGCGCCCAGCTGCCGCACGCTCGACTTCGCCGCAGAGACGTCGTCCATGATCGACCCGATCCCCGGTTTCTTGGTGTTCTCGACCAGGTCGCCCGAGATCAGCGAGCCGTCCTCGAACAGCAGCACCACCGAGCCGCTCGAGTGCCCCCGAAGCTGCATGATCCGTACGTCCGCCAAGCCGTACTCGGACAGGTCGGGGTCCTCGGCGAGGTCGATGTCGGGGACGAAGCGCTCGTTCTCGGGAAGTCGCAGGGTCGCCTGCACCAGCAGGCGGGTGGCCCAGCTCGGCTGCCGGCGCCCGGCGAACATGTCGCCGTCTCGGGTCATCCCGACGTCGCCGATATGCATCGCGATCGGCACCTGGAACGTGTCGCGCACGTGCACCGCGTTGCCGATGTGGTCCATGTCGCCGTGCGTGATGAGCAGCAGCTTGAGCCGCCCGGGCTCGCATCCGGCCGCCGCGAGCGCGTCCATGAGCTGCGCGCGGTTCTTCCGCATACCCGTGTCCACCAGCACGAACCCGGCGTCGGTCTCGACCAGGTACGCGTTGACCGCGAACGAGCCCCTGCCCAGGGCGATGCGTTCGATCTTCGGCGACATGTGGTGCTCCTCGCGTGATGCACGGAATACGGACCCGACTAAGGTACCGTAGAACGACCGAAGCCCACACCGTGAGAAAGCCGCCCATGCGCCCCACCGTGACCGTCGTCATCCCCGCGCTCAACGAAGAGGAGCGCATCGGGGGCCTGCTTCAGATGCTCGCCGAGCAGACCTGCCCGCCCGACGCGGTCATCGTGGCCGACGCCGGCTCGACCGACTCAACCCGACAGATCGCCGAGAAGGCCGGCGCGCTGGTGGTCGAGGGAGGCAAGCCCGCCGTTGGGCGCAACTCGGGTGCCGCCGCGGCGACCACCGAGCTCATCGTCTTCTTCGACGCCGACAACGAGCCGGATCCCGACTGGCTCGAGTGCGCCATCGACGAGTTCACCGAGCGCGAGCTCGTCGTCGCCGCCGGCCAAGTCGAGCCGCTCGAGCGCGACCCGGCCAACGTGCTGGCCTGCGAGGTCGTGAACCTGTACCTGCTGCTCATGCAACACATCGCCCCGCACGCACCGGGCTTCTGCATCGTGATCCGCCGGGAGCTGCACGAGCGCATCGGCGGCTTCGACACCACCGTCGTGCTCGCCGAGGATCACGAGTACGTTCAGCGCGCCGCCGAGCTGGGCAAGTTCCGTGTGCTTCGCAGCGCGCCGATGCGCACATCGATGCGCCGCATCGAGAAGGAGGGGCTGGTCACCCTCGCATTCAAGTACCTCTACTCGGAGCTCTACGTCGTGACCGGCCGCCCGATCACCGAGATCCCCTTCGAGTACGAGTTCGCCGCGTTCGACCGCGAGCGCCAGCGCCCGATCGAGGCCGGGCTCGAGGCGTTCAGGGAGCGGCTTGAGGCGGTGGGCGACCCGCTCGCAGAGCTCACCACCCAGGGCGTCGAGCGACTCAGGCGTCTGGGCGAGCGGGAGGTCTCCCTCGATGCGCTCGAGCGGCGACTCCACGAGCTGACCCCGGACGAGATCCGTGAGCTGCGGGCGTACGTGGAGCGTCGCGTCGACGTCGCGCGCCGGATGCCGCCGATCGTGCTGCGCCGCATCCGCCGTCGCGGCGAGCGGTTGTGGCGCCGGCTGACCGATGCGGGTCCCGACGCGGGGTAGTCCTGCGAAGGCGCTATACTCTGTCGCGCAAACGACCCCACCCTGACGGGAGGCATCACATGACCACCGCATGCGCACGCCACATCCTGGTTCCGACCGAGGAGCAGGCCAACGAGCTCAAGGCCCGCATCGAGGCCGGCGAGGACTTCGGCGAGATCGCCCGCCAGTACTCGTCCTGCCCGTCGAGCCGCCAGGGCGGCGAGCTGGGCGAGTTCCGCCCGGGCCAGATGGTCAAGGAGTTCAACGACGTGTGCTTCGGCGAGGAGTACGGCGTCGGCGTCGTCCACGGTCCCGTGAAGACGCAGTTCGGCTACCACCTCATCGAGGTCACGAAGCGCGGCTAGTACGCGATCCGCTCGTCACCGACGGCCCGGTCACCCGCAGCGGTGTCCGGGCCGTCGTGGTTGCGACCTAGCCCAGCTCGGCCTTCATCTGATGCCACGCGTGGCGCGCGTTCTCGACGCTGCCCTCGTCCTCGATCGTGCCGATGTCGCCGGGGTCGAGGTCGAGCGTGACTGCCTTGAGCACGCGGCGCATGATCTTGCCGCTGCGGGTCTTGGGCAGCATCGACACGAAGTTGACCTCGCCGATGACCGCGACCGGCCCCAGCTCGTGGCGCACCGTCTGAAGCAGCTCGGCCTTGAGCTCCTCACTCGGCTCGACGCCCTGCTTCAAGACGACGAACGCCGAGACGACCTCACCGCGCAGCGCGTCGGGACGGCCGATGACCCCGGACTCGGCGACCCCCGGGTGCATCAGGAACGCCGTCTCGACCTCGACGGTGCCGATGCGGTGATCGGCGATCTTGATGATCTCGTCGGCGCGCCCGGCGAACCAGACGTAGCCGTCCTCGTCGAAGTGCGCGGCGTCGCCGGTGTAGTAGACGCCGTCGATCTTCTCCCAGTAGTCACGCCCGTAGCGCTCCGGCTCGCCCCACAGCGTGGCGATCATGCCGGGGAACGGGCGCTTGAGCACCATGATGCCCTTCTCGTTCGGGCCGCACGGGTTACCCTCGGTGTCGACGACCTCGGCGTGGATGCCCGGTAGCGCGATGCCCGCCGAGCCCGGCTTGATCGGCAGCAGCCCCAGGCCGTACGGGTTGCCGAAGACCGGTCCGCCGGTCTCGGTCTGCCACATGTGGTCGATCACCGGCACGCGGTTGCGCAGCACGGTGTTCTGCAGCCAGTCCCAGGCCGGGGCGTTGAGCACCTCGCCGGCGCACAGGACGCGCTCGAGCCGACTGTGGTCGACGCCAGTGATGCCGGCGTCGCCGTAGCGCATGAGCAGGCGCACCGCCGTGGGGGAGGTGAAGATGCCGGTCGCGCCGAGTTCCTCGACGGCGGCGCGCCACGTGGAGTCGGGCGCCGGGTAGTCGAGCGCTCCCTCGAACACGCAGGTCGTAGCGCCGATGATGAGCGGCGCGTAGACGATGTAGCTGTGGCCGACGATCCAGCCGATGTCCGAGCCCGACCACCAGACCTCACCGGGCCTGAGGCCGAACACCCAGCGCGCCATGGCCGTGACGTGTACCTGGTAGCCGCCGTGCATGTGCAGCGCCAGCTTGGGCTTGGCGGTCGTGCCCGACGTCGCGAGGATGAACGCGGGGTCGTTGGCGTCCATGACCTCGTGGGCGCCGGAATGGCCCTCGCCGCGAGCCAGGAACTCGTCCCAAGTGATGTCACGACCCGCCGTCATCGCGCAGCCCTCGGCCGAGCGCTGCATGACCACGACGCCCTCGACGCCGGTGTCCTGGTTCGCGAGCGCCTCGTCGACGATCGGCTTGAGGACCACGTCCTTGCCTCGGCGGTACGTGACGTCGGCGGTGAAGATGAACTTCGAGCCAGAGGCCTCGGCGCGGTTGGCAAGCGCCTTCTCGCCGAAGCCGGCGAACACCACGGAGTGGATGGCCCCGATGCGCACGGTGGCGAGCATAAGCGCGATCGCGCACGGGCAGCTCGGCATGTAGATGGTGATGCGGTCGCCCCGGCCCACGCCCATCCCGCGCAGTGCCGCAGCGATGCGCTCGACGAGCTCGAGCAGCTCGACGTAGGTGAAGTACTTCCGCTCGCCGCGCTCGTTGAAGTAGATCAGCGCGTGCTGGTCGGCGCGTCCGTTGGCCACGTGGTGGTCGAGCGCGTTGTAGGCCAGGTTGGTCTGCGCGCCCACGAACCACCGGAAGCCGGGGTGCTCCCACTCGAAGACCCGGTCCCACTCGCGGAACCACGGCAGCTCGCGTGCGGCGTCGGCCCACAACCCATCGGGGTCCTCGATACCGCGCTGGACCCAGCGGTTGATGACGGGGCTGATGATCTGCATGACGTGCCTCCACCCGGTATGAGCGCATAGGTGACTGAGATTATGCAGCTTCCGTCAGCGGCGTCAGGCAAGAGTTCCGGTGGAAGGCGCGGCTCTCCCCGCAAGTGGTCGGAATATGTCAGCGCAGCGAGTTCACCGCGAGGCGCTGCGCGTGAAGCGTGACATCCTCGATCGCTCGATCGGGTCGCGCCATATGCCACGTGAGCCCCACGACTGCGACCATGCCGAAGACCGCAGCAGCGGTCAGACGCACGTCGGTCTCCTCTGCGAACTCGCCGGATGCGACACCTGCGTCGATGACGCTCGCCACGATCGAGATCGCGTTGTCCCACAGCAGGTCGAACGTCTCGCGCCACACTCGGTCTTCGCGCCAGAGCTCGTTGAGCAGTAGCTTGGCAAAGGCGTTGTCGTCGCGGACGAACTCGAGCTCCGCCGCGACGATCGCCTCCATCTGGGCGCCGGGGGAGTGCGCCGATGCCACTGCTTCGTTGAGGCGGGCGGCCAGCGGCTCAAGGTGTTCGACGATGAGCGCCTCGGCGACATCCGCCTTGCTCTTGAAGTGGTAGTAGATCGTGCCCTTGGCCACGCCGGCACGTTCGACGATCTCGTCGACCGTCGTGCCGGTGAACCCGCGCTCGCCGAACAGCTCCATCGCCGCGGCAAGCAGTGCACCCCTTGTCTCAGTACGGCCCACGTCGCACCTCCAATCGCCCATGGTAGCCCAGCTAGAACTCCGCGGACGCGATCTTGAGCCGGCCGGCACGTCTGAGGCGCACGCTGACCGCGGTCAACCCAAGGGCTGCGAGGCCGAACCCCAGCAGCACGACGGCGTCGCGTTGAACGATCGACCAGTCGCCTCCGGAGATCACCTCGCGCAACCCTCCGACGACATAGGTCATGGGCAGCAACGGGCTCACGGCCCTGAAGAAGGCCGGCAGCGTCTCGAGAGGATACGTGCCCGCCGATGAGGTCAGCTGCAGCATGAGAAGCACGATCGCGAAGAACTTGCCTGCAAGCCCGAATGTCGTGGACAGCCACTGCAGCATCGCGATGAACACGAGGCTCACGAGTGTCGCGAATGCGAACAGCGCGGGCGTCGAGTGGGATTCAAGGCCCAGTCCGTAGTGAAGGACCGCGAGAAGCAGCAGGGCTTGTGCGACGCCGAGCAGCGCCGCGGCCCAGAAACCGGACAGTGCTGCGATCCATGCGGGGACGCCGTCCTTGAGCGCCCGATCCGAGACGGGCGGGACGATGAAGAACACCACCATGGCGCCGACCCACAACGACAGCGGTACGAAGTACGGGGCGAACCCGGTGCCATAGTTGGGCACGGCGCCGACCAGACGCTTCTCGAGTTCGACCGGGTCGCTCATCATCGCCGCGCTTGCCTCCCGCTGCGACGTAGTGCGTGCGGGGAGTTCCTCCACCCCCGCGGTCAGGCCCGACACGAGCTCGCTCGAGCCATCGGCGGCAGACGCCAGGCCCCCGTCGAGCCGAGATGCCCCCGAGCGCAGTCGCGACACCCCGCTGCTGAGCACGCCGGTGGACTGCGCCAGTGTCCCCGCTCCCCGCGCGAGCTCCCCGGTACCCTGTGCGAGTCGGGTTGCGCCGCCGGAGAGCGTGGACGCTCCGGAGTGGGCTCGCGCGACGCCAGCGGACAACTCGCTCGCGCCCTCGGCCAGATTGTCCGCGCCGGAGGCGAGCCGCGCCGCTCCGTCGGAGAGCCGCTCCGCTCCGCCTGCGACTTCGTCGGAACCGGCAGCCAGGCGCGCCGAGCCTTCCGCGACCTGGTGTGCTCCTTCAGCGAGCGCCTCCAGTCGGCTCGCGTTCGCATCCAATCCCACCGAGAGCTGCGTAGCGCCGGCACTTGTTCGCTCCGCCGCGGCGGATGCTTGCTGGAAAGCCAGATCGTCGGAGAGTTCGGGATTCGCTTCCGCCAGTGCTGCAAGCGCATCCGCCGTACCGCGCGCCGCCTGGCTGACCTGGTTTGCGGCGCCCTGGGCAGCGCTCGCGCCTGCGACCGCCTGGCGCACCCCGTCATCAAGCGCCCGGGCTCCCGTACTCAGTTCGTGCGCCGAAGAAGACAGGCTGTCCGCGCCAGTCGAGAGAGCGGCCCCGCCTTCCGCGAGATCGGCCGAGCCCGCGAGCGCCCGGTTGGCGCCTGCTGCGAGTTGCCCGGCACCGGTGTCGATCGTTGCCAGGCCTTTCGATAGCTCGCCGGCTCCCCCGGCGACCTTTGCCGCGCCCGTCTCGGTGTCGTGGGCACCCGACGATACCCTGCGGGCACCTGAGGCGATCCGGCGCGCGCCATCCGCAGCGGTTCCCAGGCCCTCGCTGAGATCACCGGCGCCGTCGGCAGCGGTGTCCAGTCCCGTGGCGAGCTCATCAGCGCCTGAAGCCGCTGCGCCCAGCTCGCCGCGCATCTCGGCGAAGCCGACGAAGATCTCGTTGAAGTAGCGCTCCGATGCCGAAGCGGACGCAGCCGCCCTCACCTCGGCGAACACCCGATCGCCAATCTGAGAGGCGAGCATGTTGCGCGACTCGTGCTTGGTCAGCAGTAGTGCCGCCCGTGTCGGCGACGTGGAGTCCGCGCTCGCAAGGGCCGCCGAGAAGCCCGGCGGAATGGTCAGCGCGAGGTAGAAGGCACCGCCGCGCATGCCGGTCTCGGCCTCATCCGCGTCGACGACGTGCCAGTCCATGGTGTTGCGCTCCAGAAGCTCGGCCACCACGTCGTCGCCCGCAGCGATGGTGGTGCCGTCGACCGCGACAGGGACATCGGCGTTGACTACTGCCACGGGGATGCGGTCGATCGCGCCGTTCGGGTCCCAAAACGCCCACAGATAGAGAGCTCCGTAGAGCAAGGGGACGAGCGCGACCACAGCGACGGCGAGACGTAGCAGGCGGTTCGAGAGCAGCCGGGCGAGCTCCTCGCCGGCCAGAGCGGCAGATCGCATGAGATACCTTTCGTGATTCTCGCGGCGCCGGGGGCGCGCACGCGTATGCAAGACTGACTGACTGGTCAGTCAGTGTACGACGACAGGTGACGACGTTCAACCGGAAGGTCGGATCTTCGCGTAGCGCTCGGGTACAGTCCTGTCGTCACTTCAGGAAACACCCGCCGACAAGGACCGCATGCCCGACACCGCCGACACACCACGCGACATCAGGCCGTTCCTGGCGCTCGAGGCGGCGACCCTCATCTCCGGTACAGGGAACGGTGTCGCCGCCATCGCGCTGCCGTGGCTGACTCTGCAGCTCACCGACGACCCGGCCGCGGCCGGCCTTGTGGTCGCGGTCGCGGCGCTTCCGCAGCTGGCGGCTTCGCTGGGCTCCGGCATCATCATCGACCGGCTGGGGCGCCAGCGCACGAGCGTGGGCTCCGACATCTTCTCGGCGGTCTCGGCGGCGTTGATCCCGGTCTTCGGGTTGCTCGGCGTGTTGACGTATCCGCTCGTGATGTTCGCGAGCGTGCTGGGAGCCATCTTCGACCCGGTCGGGGTCACGGCGCGCGAGGCGATGTTGCCCGATGTGGCGAAGCGCGGGCGGCTCGCGCTGGAGCGCGTCAACGGCATCCACGAGGCGATCTGGGGGCTCGCGTGGCTGATCGGTCCGGGTGTGGCCGGCGTACTGATCGGGCTCGTGGGGGCGACCATGTCGTTTTGGGCGATGGCGGCCGGGTTCGCCATCTCGGCGGTCCTGGTGGCGGCCGTGTGTATGCCCACGCCTCCCGCGCGCGAGAGTGAGGCGCACTGGGTCGCCGAGGCCATCGAGGGCTGGAAGTGCTTGCTGCACACTCCGGCGCTCAGGGCTACGACCGTGTTGTCGACGCTGGCGTTCATGCTCGCGTACTCGGTGGTCGGCGTCGTGCTCCCGGTGGTCTACGAGCGCATGGACCAGCCCGAGGCGCTCGGTGTGCTGTTCATGGCGTACTCGGGAGCGGGCGTTGGGGGCGCGCTCATCTACGGCGCGCTCGGCTCGCGCATCCCGCGCCGCGCCGCGTTCGTGACGGGGCTCGCGGTCTCGGCGCTCGTGCCGCTGGTCTTCGTGTTCTCGGCGAGCTACGCGGTCCAGCTCGTGGCGATGGCGGTCGCCGGCTTGCTGAGCGCCGCGGTCAACCCGGTCCTCAACGTCGTCGTGCAGGAACGCGTGCCGGATGAGATGCGGGGGAGGGTGCTCTCCGCCGTCTTCGCGCTCGCGTATGCTGCGTATCCGGTGGGTTACGCAGCCGCCGGATTCACGATCAAGTGGTGGGGCGAGACAGCGACGCTTGCGTGGATGGGCGGGGCGACGCTGCTGGTCGCGGCGTGGGGGCTCGTGACGCCGGCGCTTCGGGGCCTCGAGTCGCACGGCCCGGCCGTGAGCGAGACCGCCCACCGATAGCTCGGTGACGCATTCATCGGAGGGGCACATGGCAGACGACCGGCAGAAGCCGAGACTCGACGCGGCCGACCGGAAGCGGTGGTTCGGTTACGTCGCGATCGCGTACGGGTGGACGTGGGCGCTGTGGATCCCGGCGCTCGTGTACTCGGCGCGCACGGGGTTCACGTTGCCGACGCTCGAGGCAGGCCTGGATGCGTGGTCGGGGCTGTCCGGCGCCGAGCTCGCGGTCGCCGTCACGTTCCAGCTCGCGGTCTACGGGCCGCTCGTGGGCGCGCTCGTGGTGCTCGCGACCATGGATCGGCAGCGCATCGTGGCGTGGCGCTCGGCGTGGGCGCCGTCGAAATCGCTGCGGTGGTGGGGCTTCGTCTTCGCGTGGCCGCTCGCACTGGGGGCCTTCGTGTTGGCGGCCGGCACGCTCCTCGGCGGCTCGGCGCCGAAGTGGGGTGCGATCCCCGCGCTGCCGGTGCTCGCCGGGATGGTGGTCGTGCAGCTGCTGACCTCGGGCCTCGAGGAGCCCGGCTGGCGGGGATACGCCTGGCCGCTGCTGCGACCGGCGCACGGCTTCGAGAACGCGGGCTGGCTGCTCGGCCTCGTGTGGGCCGGGTGGCATCTGCCGTTCGTGCTGTATCTCAACCGCACCGCTCCGGTCTGGTCGATCCCGCTCACGCTCGCCGGTTTCGCGATGAGCATCGTGGCCATGGGCTACGTGCAAGCGTGGGTCTTCGAGCGTACGGGCAGCTTGCCGCTCAACATCTCGCTTCACGCGTGGGCCAATGTCATCAACACCATGGTCGCGGCCGTGCAGCCCAACCCGATCGTGCCGCTCGCGACCGCCGGCTTCGCGTGGCTGTTCGCCGCGTGGATCCTACGCCGCGAGAAGAATGTCGCGGAAACTGCTTGACAAACGAGTTTCCTGGGTAGGAAACTGAGCGAGTACAGAGTTTCCTGACGCCGGACGAGCGCGGCCGAGTATGCGACGGGATGACGAGGAGGTGGCGCGGTGAGCACGACCAAGCAGCAGATCGCCGAGGCGTTCGAGCGCCAGCTCGCTCGCGTGGGCTACGACCGCACCACGCTCGACGACATCGCCTCCGAGCTCCACATCTCCAAGAAGACCATCTACGTCCACTTCGACGGCAAGCGCGACATCTACGCGCATCTGGTCGCGGGCCAGGCCGCGCGCGAGAAGATGCGGCTCGCGGCCGCCGTCGCGACGTTGCCGAGCTACTCGGCGAGAGTGGAGGCGCTCGTGTCGTTCGTGCTGCAATCGGCCCGCGGTCACATCAACGAGACCGGCCGCGACGAGTGGATCCGGGAGTACGAGATCGCCGCCGACGCGTTCCGGCAGGCCAACGGCGAGCTGCTCCGTGAGCTCATCGATGCCGGCATGGAGGCGGGGGAGTTCGCCCGCGGCGACGTGGTGTTCGCCGAGCGGATGATCGCAGCGATGGTGCTCGACTACGTGAAGTGGGTCAACGATGACCCGGCGATCGACCACGACTCCGAGCTGATCGAGCGCATCTACAAGTTCCTGACGTAAGGCACTCCGGGCGGGGCCGCTTCCGCACGGTGCGCGCCGGCCGCCCTTCGTTCGGCCCTATGGAAACTGGAAACCAAATGAGTTTCCTCGAAAGGTAAGGAGAACCACCATGAAAGGCATCAGCATCGCAGGACAGACCGCTGGCGAGGCTGCATGGTCGATCTTCATGTTCGTGCTGTCGATCGGCATCACGGCGGCGTTCGGCTACTACCTGGTCGCCGACCCAAGCCGCCTCACGGCCGTGTGGGAGTGGACCCGCTCGCTCAACATCTTCCTGCAACTGCTCATCTGGCTGCTGTTCCTGCCGTGGATGGCGGCGCTGTGGATCTTCGTGCAGCCGTGGGCGGCACCGATCCGCATCGTGCTGGTCGTCGGGACGCTGGCGTTCACCAACTGGCTGCTGTGGCCGTGGAAGGCGTGAGCGCCTCTAGATGAACGCGGCCACCACGCGCTCGCGGTCGAACGTGCGCACGATCCAGCGCAGGAGCAGCAGGTCCAGCACGCCGAGCACCACGCCGAGCGCCGCGAAGACGCCGGGACCGGCGATCATCACGCCGGTCACCTGTCCCAGCACCAGCAGCAGCACGGGCAGGACCACGAGCCCTGCGATGGAGTTGGCCGCCTGGTAGGTCGCGACCCGTGCTGAGACCCAGACGACGCACGCGGTCACGAAGACCGAGACCGTGGGCACGACGAGCAGCATCAGGACCCACCAGTTGGGCGTGGGGAAGTAGGCCCGGCCCACCAGCGGCGTCCCGAAGACGTTGACGAGCACTGCGTAGATCACGAAGCACACCCATGAGAACGCGACGGCGGGCACGACCGCGCCGAGGATCTTGCCGATGACGAGCTCGCTGTCGGTCGCCGGCGTGTACAGCATGCCTTCGAGTGTGTGCCGCTCCTTCTCGCCGGCGAAGCTGTTGGCGGCAAGGATCGTCGCCATCATCGCCGGGATGATGAGGAAGAACGCCGAGAACAGGTACGACGTCGCGATGTAGGCCGCCTTGCCGATGTCGGTGAGCCCGGCGATGGTCGGGAAGACGTCGGCGGGCACCATCTCGAACAGGGAGCGGACCTCATCGGCCGGCATGTAGCGAAGGCCGATCAGCAGTCCCAGCGGGTACACGACGACGAAGATCAGCGGCACGATGAGCATCGGGGCGAGCACCTGGCTGTTCGCCGCGCTCTCGCGCAGGTCCTTCATGGCGATCGCGCGGATCACAGACGTCCTCATGATCCATCCGCTCCCTTCAATGATGCGGCGCCGTTGCCCATGAGCCGCAGGTAGGCTTCCTCGAGTGTGGGCGGCTCCTCGGCCACGGCGACCAGGTCGTGCGGCATGGCGGCTATCGCGCGGACGAGGCCGGGGATAGCATCTCGCGAGTTCGCCTGCACCACGGCCCCGCCGTCGTCGGGCAGCGCGCGGACCACGTCGGGCAGCGCCTCGAGCGCCTCCATGTCGAGTCGGGCACCGGGTGCGGGCGCGACACGGATGCGCACCTCGGGGATGATCGCGCTCGCGACTTCGTGGGGCGCGCCCTGCGCCGCGATGCGGCCGCCCGCCAGAACGCCGACCCGTGTGCACACGGACTCGATCTCCTCGAGGCGGTGCGAGGTGATGAAGAACGTGGTCCCGCGCTCGCGCGACAGGTCGCGCACGTAGGCCATGAGCTCGTGTGCGGCTTCGGGATCGAGGCCCGCGGTGGGTTCATCGAAGAAGACGAGGTCCGGGTCGGCGATGAGCGCGCGGGCGATGAGCACCTTCTGCTTCATGCCCTTGGAGTACGCCCCGACCTTCTCGGCGGCGCGACCCGCTAGGCCGAACCGATCCAGCAGGCTGGCTGCGCTGCGCTCGGCGTCAGCCTTCGACATCCCATAGAGCGCTCCGTAGAACGTGAGGTTGTCCGTGGCGCTGAGGCGCTCGTAGAGCGCGGTGTCGGTCTGCACACCCACGCGCTGCCGCACCGCCTCGACGTCGCCGGGCAACTCGTGACCGAGCACCCGCAGATGCTCGGCCGAGTCGGGCTGCAAGACGCCGGTCAGGATGCGCACCGTGGTCGTCTTGCCCGCCCCATTGGGGCCGAGAAGGCCGAAGACGCCGCCGGTCTCGAGCGTCAGGTCGACGCTCTCGAGCGCGACCGTGTCGCCGAACGAGCGCGACAGGCCGCTCGCGTCGAGCGCGAGCTCCCGGCTCACGCGGTCGCCGTCGCGCACAGGTCATCCTCCTCACACATCAGGCCGGCGTGTCGCTTCAGCCAGTCGGTGGTCAGGTCCAGGACCCGCTCGTCCACCGGCTCGGCGACCTGCGCCTTGTAGGTGTTGATCGACGGCACGTCGGCCGCGTCGGCGCGCAGCAGGTGCGTCACGTCGGGTACGACATGCGGCTCGAACTCCGACCGGACCTCCTCTGCCATGAGCTCGAGGTCGGCCGGGTCGACCTGGATGTCCTTGCTGCCGGTGATCGCGAGGACCGGGACGTCGATGCGACCGAGGTCGGCTGCGGGGTCGTAGGCCAGGAACTCCCGCATCCACTTGGCGTTGATCTTCCGGATGCCCTGGACCCGGTAGGTGTCCTTGGTCGACTTCTCGATCTTGGCGAACGCCTTGATCTGCGACTTGCGGACGTCGACGTGCAGCGCGCCGATCAGCCACTTGTTGAAGCCGGTCATGCCCGGCACGACCTGCTCGCCCTGCCACAGCAGCGCCTCGCGGCCCACGCGCCCGACCCCGGCCAGCAGTACCGCGCCGGCGATGGGGGCGTGCGCACCGGCGAGGCGGATGCAGATCGTGGCTCCCTCGCTGTGGCCGAGTGCGAACACGCGCGAGGCGTCGATCTCGGGCTGGGTGCGCAGGAAGTCGATCGCGGCTGCGGCATCGTCCGTGTTGTCCGAGAGCCCGGCGGTCCAGAAGTCGCCCTCGCTCGCGCCGACGCCCCGCTTGTCGAAGCGCAGGCTGCCGATGCCCTGCTCGGCGAGGTGCTCGGCGAGCTGGCGCATGACGTCGATGGGCAGTCCGGGGGCGTTCTCGTCACGGTCGACCATGCCCGAGCCCACGATCATGAGCACGGCGGGGCACGGTTCGGTGGTGTTCGGCAGCGCGAGCGTGCCTTCGAGGCGCTGGCCCTTCGAGTCGAACGATACGTTCCTCTGGATGGTCATCGGGTGGCCTCCTCGTCGGCCGGGAGAATGAGCGTGCTTGCGATGATCTGCTGCGCGCGCGCCTTGGCCTCGTCGATGCCGATAGCGCGCCCGAGTGGTCCGAACAGTCGGCCGGAGATGATGAGCGAGACGAGCCCGTGCGCGATCGCCCACAGGCCGGGCTCGACCAAGTCGAGGGAGGCCGCATCCGCGCCGTCGACGCCGTCGATCACTTCGGCGAGCAGCGCACGGTCGCGCTCGAGCCAGCGACGGCGTGCTGCGGCGCGGGCCGGGTCGACGGGCTTCTCGGCGGGGTGCTCGAACATCAGGCGGTACATGCCGGGGTGCTCGATGCCCCAGTCGAGGTAGGCGGCCACGCGTCGCCGCAGCGCGGATGCCGGCGGCAGGCCCTCCGCGGCGGCGTCCTGCAGGTCGGCGAAGGTCTCGAACGAGCGGTCGATCGTGGCCTGCAGCAACTCGTCTTTGTTCTTGTAGTAGAGGTAGATCGTGGGGCGGGTGTAGCCGAGCCGCGTGGCGACCTCGTTGAGCGCGAGGCGCTCCGGGCCCTTCTCCTCAACGATCTCGGCGGTCACGCGCAAGATGTCGTCCGCGAGCTTGGGATTGGCGGGGCGTGCTGCCATAACAGGGGTCCTTTCCGTAACTGACAATGTGTAAGTTATACCCGCCGCGATGGGAATGCAACACCTTGTGAGCAGCAGATGTGTGGTTGACCCAAGCGCTGACAGGGTGTCGCGCCCGCGCGAGCGCCCTGGCGCGGTGCCGCCAGTGGGGTATCCACCTGCTGAACCCTAACGAGAGGCCGATCCCACGTGACCGACCCCACCGCACCCGCGCGCACCCCCGTCCCTGAGCCGGCTGCCGAGCCCTGGCACTCTCTCACTCCCGCCGAGGCCGCCGAGAAGCTCGGCACCGACCCCGCTGCGGGTCTGTCGGCCGCCGACGCCGCGCGCAGGCTGGCCGCCGACGGCCCCAACACGCTCGACACCGGCGGCGGGGTGTCGATCGGCGCGCTTGTCTGGGCGCAGGTCGCCAACCCGATGGTCTACCTGCTGGCCGGTGCGGCGGCGGTCTCGGTGCTGGCGGGCAAGGTGTTCGATGCCGCCGTCATCGCGCTGATAGTGGTCGCCAACGTCATCATCGGCGTGGTGCAGGAGTACCGCGCCGAGGCCGCGCTCGATGCGCTGCGCAAGCTGTCGAGCCCACGCGCGCGGGTGTTGCGCGACGGCGAGCTGCACGTCATCGATGCCGTCGAGATCGTGGCCGGTGACGTGCTCGTGCTCGAGACCGGCGACAAGGTCGGAGCCGACGGGCGCATCCTGGCCGAGACCGATCTGCGCATCGACGAGTCCGCCCTCACCGGCGAGTCCGAGCCCGTGGAGAAGGAGGGCGACGCGCTCGATCCGCAGACGCCGCTGGCCGACCGGACCTGCATGGTCTACTCGTCGACGCCGGTGGTGGCGGGCCGCGCGACCGTGCTGGTCACCGCGACGGGCATGCGCACGATCGTGGGCGAGATCGCGCGCGAGGTGAGTGAGGCCGAGCGCCAGGAGACCCCGCTGCAGCAGCGCCTCGCGGTGCTCTCGACGCGACTCGGCATCCTCTCGGTCGTGGCCGCTGCGGTGATCTTCGGACTCGGCGTGCTGCGCGGCGAGTCATACGTGGAGATGCTGCTGTTCTCGGTTGCCGCGGCCGTCTCGGCGATCCCCGAAGGACTGCCCACGGCGGTGAGCGTGTCGCTCGCGCTCGGCGTGCAACGTATGGCGAAGCGCAACGCGGTGGTGCGGCGTCTGGCGGCGGTCGAGACGCTGGGTGGGTGCACGGTGGTGTGCACCGACAAGACCGGCACGCTCACGCGCAACGAGATGACCGTCACGCGGCTGTGGGCCGGCGGCGAGCGCTTCGACGTGACCGGCGACGGCTACTCTCCGCAAGGCGAGATCGTCCCCGACCCCGGCCAGACCGAGGTCTTCTGGTCCGACGTCGAGTTGCTGCTCGAGGTGGGGTGCACCGCCAACAACGCGCTGCTCGAGACCGACGAGGACGGTCGCTGGAGCGTCGAGGGCAACCCGACCGACGGCGCGGTGCTCGTCGCCGCGGCCAAGGGCGGCACCATGCCGCACGGGGCGCGCTGCGACGCGTCGCGCATCGACGAGATCCCGTTCTCGAGCTCGTTCAAGTACATGGCCACCCTCGATGCGCGCGAGGGCGATGGGCGCCGGCTGCACGTCAAGGGGGCGCCCGACCGGGTGCTCGGCTACTGCGACCGGCTCATGCTCGACGGTCAGGTCGTCGAGCTCACCGATGAGCTTCGCGAGGTGGTGCGGCAGGCGCAGGCGGACTTCTCGGCGGATGCGCTTCGCGTGATCGCGGCGGCCTATCGCGAGATGCCGCCCGGGACCGACGAGGCCGACCGGGCCGATGCCGAGCACGGCTGCATCTTCGCGGGCCTGTGGGGGCTCATGGACCCGCCGCGCGCCGAGGCGACGCACGCGGTGGCGGCGGCGCAGCGTGCGGGCATCTCGGTGAAGATGATCACCGGCGACCACGCGGCCACCGGTGCGGCGATCGCGCAGCGCGTCGGCATCCTCGCCGAGGACGCCCCGGATACCGCGGTCGTGACCGGTGCCGACCTCGACGCGATGGACGACGCCGAGCTCGAGGCGCGCGTGCACGACATCGCGGTCTTCTCGCGCGTGGAGCCGCGCCACAAGCTGCGGATCGTCGAGGCCCTGCAGCGGCTCGGCGACGTGGTGTCGATGACCGGCGACGGCGTCAACGACGCCCCGGCGCTCAAGCGTGCCGACATCGGCGTGGCCATGGGCATCACGGGCACCGAGGTCTCGAAGGAGGCCGCGGACATGGTGCTCGCCGACGACGACTTCGCCACGATCGTCTCGGCGGTCGAGGAGGGGCGCGTCATCTACGGCAACCTGCAGCGCGTCGTCGCGTTCCTCGTGATGGTCGCGCTCGGGCAGGTGGCGGCGATCGCCGCGAGCCAGGTGCTGGGCTGGCCCCTGCCGATCACGCCGGTCATGGTGCTGTGGGCCAACCTCGTCGTCGCCTCCACGCTCACCATCCCGCTGGGCATCGAGCCCAAGCACGAAGACGTGCTGGCCAACCCGCCGAGAAGCCCGAAGGAGGGCATCATCGACCGCCGCAGTGCGTGGCGCATCGGCACCGGTGCGGCGCTCAAGGCGCTCGGCATGCTCGCCGTGTTCGGCTACTTCCGCGAGACCGACGGCGTGTTGCATGCCCAGACGATGGCGTTCACGACGCTGGTGGCGTTCGAGTGGGCGCAGGCCATCGGTTGCCGGTCGTGGTCGGTGCCGCTCACGCGGCTGGGAGTCATGACGAACCCGAGCCTCGTGCTGGGGCTCGTCGCCGGCGTGGTGCTGCAGTGGATCGCGGTGTCGTCGCCCACGGCCGAGCGTCTCATCGGCACGGAGCCGCTCGGCGTCGAGGAGTGGGGTGTGGCGCTTGCGATCGGGTCGACCGGGCTCGTGCTCTCGGCGGTGATGACCGCGATCGAGCGGCGGCAAGGACGCGCTCAGTAGAGCCAGGGGATGAGCTTGCGCACCCGGGTGCGGTACTCGGGGTACTCGGCGAAGCGCTCGACCAGCCACTGTTCTTCTCGGCGTGACTTGAGGTCGAACAGCACGAACAGCAGGACCGCGTAGCCCAGCGTGAGCCACGAGGCGAGATACAGCCCCCACCCGAACGCGCCCAGGATGAGTCCCGAGTAGATCGGGTGGCGCACGATGGAATAGGGGCCGGTCTGGACGAGCCGCGCCTCGTCGGTCGGGTAGGGAAGCGCCGTGAGCGCGGGGCCGAGCCGGGTGAGCGCGGTGAGCGCCAGCGGCAGCCCCGCGATCATGAGCGCGAGCCCCACCCAGCGGGCCACGGCAGCGACCTCGGGCGGCCAGCCGGGCACACCCGGGAGCGCGCGCGGCCCGAACGCCAGCAGCGCGAAGATGCCGAACTGCACGATCACGTAGTACTCGCCGCGCGTGCCGCGCCACCAGGGGGCGTTGCGCGGGTCGTCGGTGTGCCTGCCCTCGTCCATGCAGCCTCCGGACGCCGTGGACCATCTGCGCAGTTCATGCCCGTGACGCGGGTACATTCAAGGCATGAGGGTGGGGCACGCCGGGACCGGCGTGTCGTGTCGGTGGCTCGGGCGTTGGAGCTACCAGTGGCCGAGGGAGGCGAGTCGTCATGACGACGGCTCAGGTTCACGGGCCCGCGCACGGGCGCGGGGGCTTTCACATGCAGCTGCCGCAGTCGAGACTCGGGGTCATCTCGGCGTGGCTGGCGGTCGCGTTCATCGTCGGCTTCTTCGTCGTCAACTCGGCGATAGTCGCGATGGTGGGGACGAGCACGGATCCCGCCGTCAACGAGTTCAGCCGGACCTACCTGCCTTATTGGGGCATGGGCTTGATGGGGCTGGGCGTCGCCTCGGGGATCGTCGGGCTCGTCGCCATCGTCAAGGACGCGGAGCGCTCAGTGGTCGTCTTGCTGACGTTGGTGCCGACGATCTTCGTCACGCTGTTCCTGCTCGGCGAGTTTCTCGTACCGCACTAGTGCCGGCGCGGCGCCGGGACCCGAACGCAACAGGAGGCACTACCTTGAGGATCGCGATTCTGGGCTCGGGAAACGTCGGCATGTCGCTGGCCCGCGGGTTCGCGGACAGCGGACACGAGGTCGCCATCGGCACCCGTGACGCCTCCAAGCCGGTCGTCGCCACGTGGGTCGGGGCGGGAGGCCGCGCGCTCGGGTACGCCGAGGCGGCCGCATGGGCCGAGCTCGTCGTTCTCGCGGTGCCCGGTCGGCTCGTGCGCGACGTGGTGCGCGAGATCGGCCCCGAGGCCTTCGACGGCAAGATCGTCATCGACGCGACCAACCCCGTGCTCGTGACCGACGACGACGTGGTCCCGGCCTACGGCGAGGACTCCTCGGCAGGCGAAGAGGTGCAGAAGGCGCTGCCCGGTGCTCGCGTGGTCAAGGCGTTCAACCAGATCATGGCGGCCCATATGCTGTCGCCCGACACGTCGAAGGGCCCTCGACACATGCGGATCGCTGGCGACGATGCGGCCGCCAAGGAGGCCGTGGCGGAGCTGCTCAGGCCGTACGGTTGGGAAGCGACAGACCTCGGCGGCATCGAGCACTCACGCGCGCTCGAGGCCACGACCGTGAAGTGGATGCGCAGCCAGCGGGGCTAGTCGGTGAGCTTCTCGCCGGTCCGCAGGTAGTGGTTGAGCCGCGCCTCCCACTCGCGCATGAACCCCTCGTAGGACTCCGCCGAGAAACCCGCCACGAACTCGTCGCCGGCGGGGCCAAGGCTCGTGTGGGCGTAGGTCACCGTGGCGTCGCAGCCGTGGTCGGCCTCGCCGAGCTCGATCGTGAGCCGGCATGCCGTCACTCCCGGCGTGATCTTGAGCATCTCGACGAACCCGGGGCGGTGCTGTGTGACGTACCAGATCGCCTCGGTGTTCTCGGCGTCGGTCGTGAAAACGCAGTCCGGCTCGGCGAACCCTGACTCGCTGATCACGAGGCGCGGATCCCAGCCCTCGATCCAGTCCGCTTCGCGCACCGGGCACAGCAGCGGAAGCACCTGATCGGGTGTGCCGACGAGCCGCTGCGTGTAGCTGCGGACGGCGCGGGTGGGGGTCGTGACGTGCATGGTGCTCCTATCGCTTCAGGGCGGTCGACGCGGTTGCGCGCTCAACGCGAGCGGTCAGTTCGACATGGTACGACGCGGGGGATAGCGGCGCCTCTTGGGTGGGCCGAGCGTCTACAATCGGGCATATGCGAGGCATGAGCGACACCTACCCCACACGCACCCCGGAGCTCCATCGCCTCGGTCTCGCCATCGTGCTCGCCGGGCTCTTGGCAGCGAATGTGGCGTTCGCCGACGCGCTGCCGGGGCCCGATCCCGTGTGGCCTGGCTGGCTCGTGGCCGGCATGGGGATAGTGGCCGCGGCGACACTGGTCACGGTCGGGCGGTGGCCCGGTGTCTCGCTGGTACTGCTCGCCGCATCGACGTTGGCGTACCGGTTCGGCGGCGGCCCCGCCACGCTGCTGTGGATAGCGCCCGTGGTCGCAACCTATGCCGCGGCCAACACGCTCGGACGCCGGTGGGGGATGGCGTACGCGCTGACGCTCGCCCTCGTCTTGGGCCTGCCCGCCAGCGACTCCCTGACCGCCATCGGCGTGGCCGCCAACGTGCTGCGCAGCCTGGTCCTGACCGCCGGGGCGGCTGCGTTCGGTGAAGCGAATCGGTCACGGCGGGAGCGGGCGGTCGAAGCCGAGGCACGAGCGCGCGCTGCCGAGTCCGCGCGGGAGGCCGAGGCGCGGCTCGCCGTCGACGAGGAGCGGCTCCGCATCGCACGCGAGCTGCACGATGTCACAGCCCACTCGCTGTCGGTCATCGCGATCCAGTCGGAGCTGGCGCGGCGAAGCATGAGCAGCGACCCGGACACCGCGTCGGCTGCGCTCGACGCGATCGGCACGACCAGCAGGCAGGCGCTCGGGGAGCTGCGCGGCATGCTGGGGCAGCTCCGCGGTCCGCAACACGATGTCGCCCCCGCCCCGTCGCTTGCGCGGCTCGCCGAGCTCGTGGCCGAGCTCGAGGCGGCCGGTGTGGCTGTGACACTCACGGACGATCGCCCGGACACCGAGCTCGCGCCGTTCGTCGACGCGTCGGCGTATCGCATCGTCCAAGAGGCGGTGACCAACGTGATCAAGCACGCTCGCGCGACGCGTGCGGCCATCGAGATCGGGCTCGAACCGGGACGCCTGCTCATCCGGGTGGCCGACGACGGCGCGGGTGCTGCCGACGGCGGATGGGTGACGGGGCACGGGTTGCTCGGCATGAGCGAGCGTGCGGCCGCGCTTGGCGGGACGCTCGAGGCGGGGCCGGATCCGGCCGGCGGATGGCTCGTCCATGCCGTGCTGCCGCTACCGCCGCAGGGCACGACCGATTCGCGGAGGACATCATGAGCATCCGGGTGATCGTCGCCGACGACCAGGATCTGGTGCGGGCCGGCCTTGCCGGTCTGCTGGCCTCCGAGCCCGACATCGAAGTGGTCGGGCAGGCACCGGACGGTGAACAGGCCGTGCAGCTTGCCCGGCGGAGCCGCCCTGACGTGGTCGTGATGGACATCCGTATGCCGGGGATGGACGGCATCGAGGCGACGCGCCGGATCGCCGCCGACCCCGAGCTGTCCGACACGCGCGTGCTGGTGCTGACGACCTACGACGCCGACGAGTACGTCTTCGAGGCGCTTCGCGCCGGTGCGAGCGGCTTCTTGCTCAAGGACGCTCGCGCCGAAGTGCTCATCGAGGCCGTCCGCGTGGTCGCAGCGGGCGAGTCGCTGCTCGCCCCCTCGGCGACGCGTCGACTGGTCGAGCGGTTCGTGAGTTCGCCGGTCGCCGTCGTCGCCCAACCGCGGCTCGACGCCCTCACCGAGCGCGAGTGCGAGGTCTTCGCGCTGATCGCGAAGGGGCTGTCCAACGACGAGATCGCCGAGACGCTCGTCATCAGCCCGGCCACGGCCAAGACCCACGTGAGCCACGTGATGACCAAGTTGGGCGCCCGGGACAGGGCGCAGCTCGTGACGTGGGCCTACGAGTGGGGTGTGGTCAGCCCGGGGCTGTAGCGAGCCTCCTCAACCCGCGTCAGCGCCGTCTACATCCCCGGGTGTAGGCGCAAGTGTCATCTCCCACACGATGTGTGTTCGTCCAACGGTGCGTAGCGTGACCCTCGACAGTCGATGGCTTCGACACGAGAGGTCGCGCTTTCCATGCTCCACTACCTGCAACGGATCAGCTCGCGCACGTGGGTTCGCCTCGGGTTTCTCGGCTTCTTCCTGTATTCGTGCTGGCAGCTGTGGCGCTTCTACCAATGGGCAGTGGGCACGGGCTCGTACGTCGACCGGCCCGAGGCCACCGCTGGACTCGTTCCGCTCGGCGCGCTCATGAGTCTGGCGGCGTGGCTCAAGTCCGGCGTGTTCGACCCGGTCATGCCTGCATCGGTGGTCATCATCCTGGCCGCGCTGCTGCTCTCGGTGCTGTTCAAGCGCGGATTCTGCGGCTGGGTGTGCCCCGTGGGAACGGTGGCGTCGGCGCTCGGCTGGGCGGGTCGCCTCATGAGCGGGGGACGTCCCCGCCGGATGCCGGTGTGGCTCGACCGCACGTTGCGCGTCCCCAAGTACCTGATGGCCGCCTACCTCGTGGGTTGGATGGCGATGATGCCGGCCAGCATCGGTCTCGACTTCCAGCTGCTGCCGTACTACGCGACCTCGGACATGAAGATCCTGTACGGGCTGCTGCACCCCGCGTGGGGCTACTGGGCGCTCGCGGGGTTCGTGGTCGTGACCAGCCTGGGCTCCGGGACCAACACGTGGTGCCGCTACCTGTGCCCGCTGGGCGCCATCTACGGCGGTGCCTCGGCTGCCTCGCTGGGTGTCGTCCGCCGCGATCCGCGGGCGTGCATCGACTGCAAGGCGTGCGACGCCGCCTGCAGCGCACGCATCGAGGTGTCCACGTCCACTCGCGCGATCCGCTCCCCGGAGTGCGACGGCTGCATGGACTGCACCCGCGACTGCCCGGTGCCGGGCGCGCTCACGTCGCGCCTCGCAGGGCTGACCGTACCGTGGCAGTTCTGGCCCGCGTTCATCGTCGTGACGTGGTTGCTCGTCTGGGCGTTCGCCACGGCGACCGGCCACTGGCAGCAGGGCATCCCCGACGAACTCGTCGCCGAGTACATGCGCACGATGAAGCTCACGCACGACTTCTGATGTGACGGTGGCGCCCTGCGCGCCTCAAGACTGAAAGGATCCACCACCATGGCCGACAAGACCGCACCCAAGCCGCCCACCGAAGGCACGCTCAAGGCGATCGGCGAGCTGCTCGCCGCATCGATGCAGAAGCGGGAGTACGAGTGGCTCACCGCCGAGGAGCTCAAGAAGCTGCTCGAGACCGGCGAGAACATCACCGTCGTCGACTGCCGTGACGCGGCGAGCTTCGCATTCGGACACGTTCCCGGTGCGCTCAACGTGCCCTACCGCACGTACATGGAGCATGCGCACACGGTACCGCGAGGCGGAGTGGTGGTGACCGCCTGCTACGTTGGGATGTACGGCCGCGCGGCCGCCCAGAAGCTCGCGAAGTCGGGTCACGACACCGTGCTCAGCCTCAAGGGCGGCATGCAGGCATGGATCGATGCGGGCTACCCGCTGGACTGCGACGAGCCGCCGATCGGATGACGAGGGCTACTCGGCGGCCGTGACCTCGACGTCGACGCCGGCCGCTGCAGCGGCCTCGTCGAGGGAGGCGAGCCACTCGGCCTCGTCGAGTCCTTTGGGGACGATGACGACGGCGCTCATACGGAACAGCGGCGTGCCGGTGACGGGCGCGGCCACCGCGCTCGTCTCGGCGGAGTCGATGCTGATGCCGCGCTCGGCGAGGCCGGCCGCGATCTCGTAGACGATGCCCTCGTGGTCGGCGCCGGAGACCTCGACGCGGTAGACCTGCTGCCCGCCCTGTCGCACGGGCGCGCTCGTCGTACGGACCGTGACCTGGTAGCCCTGCGACTCCAGGTCGGCGAAAGCGCCTTCGAGGCGCGCGGCCTGCTCAGCGGGAAGCGACGCGTCGAGCAGGATCGCGAACTCACCGCCCAAGCGCGCCATGCGGCTCGTGCCCACGTTGGCCTGCAACCCCAGAAGGATGCCGGTGACCTCTTCGACGATGCCGACGCGGTCGGGTCCGGTGAGGGTCAGCACGATCTCGTTACGCATGAGTCAGCCTCTCTGGACGAAAGGGGGACGCCCCCGGTGTCTCCTTCCCAGATTGTCGCAGAAAGCCGCAAGCGGCGATGCCGGAGCGTGTGATGCTGCCCTCGCGGGCGCGGTCCCGCTACTGTCAATTGTGACCAATCGCACATTTCAGTCTTAGGTTCGGGCATACTTCGACCGAAAGAGAGGACGTGCCCTCGTTTTTGAGGGCAGGGGAAACGTTCTCACATTCGGGGGACGAACCCATGTAGGTGCGGGACCACGTCGAGGCTCGTCGGCGTCGCCCACGCACGCGGAGGTGTTCGTACGTGAGTGCTACCGACCGCCAGATGGACGTGATGATGGGCCTGGGTGCGCCTGACGACCCGGTCGACGTCACCATCGTGCTGCCCGCCTACAACGAGGTCGACAGCGTACGCGGGATGCACCGGCAGATCACCCAACTGTTCTCGGACCAGCCGTACTCCTACGAGATGCTGTGGGTCGACGACGGTTCGACCGACGGCACCTGGCACGAGATCGAGCAGATCTGCATCGAGGACCCGCGCGTGCGAGCGCTGCGACACCGCCGCAACTTCGGCAAGGCGAGCGCGCTGGCCAACGGCTTCACGTACGCCCGCGGCGAGATCATCGTCACCACCGACGCCGACATGCAGTACGACCCCACCGACATCCTGCGGCTGATCGAGAAGGTGCAGGAAGGGTGGGACGTGGTCTCGGCGTACAAGGTCGTGCGGCGCGACCCGCTCTCCAAGCGCATCCCCTCGTGGTTCTTCAACTTCTGGGTCCGCAGCACCACCGGCATCCAGCTTCACGACATCAACGCCGGGCTGAAGGCGTTCAGGTACGAGGCGGCCGAGGCGCTGATCCGCTACGGTCACGGCGAGCTGCACCGCTTCTTCATGGTGCTGGCCGCCCGCAACGGCTTCCGCGTCACCGAGGTCCCCGTCGAGAGCTGCTACCGCACCAACGGCCGCTCCAAGTACGGCATCGAGCGCTACATGCGCGGGGCGCTCGACTATCTCACCGTCTTCTTCCTCTCGGGCTACGCCGAGAGGCCCCTGCACCTGTTGGGCGCCGCCGGCGTGTGGTTCGCGCTGCTCGGCACGTTGCTGTTCGCCGGCTCGGCGGTGGTCGATCTGGTGCCGGGCACTCCTAACGTCAGCAGCGCGTGGTTCATCGGAGCCGCACTGCTCGTGATGCTCGGCATGCAGATGCTGGTCTCAGGTCTCATCGCCGAGATGATCACGAACCTCGAGCGCCCGACCGCCGGCCGCGCCAAGATCGCCCAGGTCCTGCGGGTCGAGCGGCGGACGTCGTTGCTGCTCGCGCCGGGCGTCCAGATCGAGCGCCGCCACGCCGTCGGCAGGGCTCAGGCGCCGTCTGTCCCCGGGTTCACCGGGGCGGAGCGGCGGGGTGGGGATCGAGCGACTCTGCGATCCAACCCACCTGCTGAATGACGAGACTGGCTGCCAGCAGCGGGACGATGAGCACGATCTTGGGGTCGGTGAGCCGCGCCCGCACGATGCGCAGGTAGCTGCCCAGCCGCGTCTTCACGTACTGGCCCACCTTCACCTTGCGCGCGAACTGTCGCTTGGCCCGTCCGCGCACGTACAGCCACCTGCCGAACTCCCGCATGCCCGTACGCGCCGGGTGGGTGATGCGCGCCGCGGGCACGTACAGGATGCGCTCGCCCGCGCTGACGAGGCGGTGGGCGAGCTCGGTGTCCTCGCCGCCGAACGTCATCGTCTCGTCGTAGCCGCCGATCCCTCTCAGTACGTCGATGCGGATCGCGCAGTTGCCCGCGGCCAGGTTCGTGGTGGTGCCGTCCGGTGCGACCGGGAACATCGTCTCGTAGCCGGCGCCGCCCCCCGCGGGAAAGCCCAGCGCCGAGATCGAGTCGCCGACGAACCCGGCCGGCGGGATCGCGATGCTGCCCACCACGGCCGCACAGTCGCCGCTCTTGAGCGCCGAGGAGAGCGTCGCGAACCACTCGGCGTCGGGCACGCAGTCGTCGTCGACGCCCACGAGCACCTCACCACGGGCGGCTTCGAGTACGCGGTTGCGGTTGTACCCGATGCCGCGGCCCTGGGGCAGGTCGAGCCAGCGCACGCCTCGCCCGTCGACCCGCTCGACGATGGGCTCGGTCGCGCCCGGCGTCTCGACGCCGACGACGATCTCACGGGTCGGACCGGATGTGTCGAGCAGTATCGCGATCAGCCGGTCGAGCTCCGGGATGCGTCGGCGAGCGATGATGCCGCAGGTGACGTGTGGCGTGCTCATCGGCGGTACCGCTTCTTGCCTGCAAGCCGGGCGGCGAAGTCGAACGCTTCGAAGTAGCGCCCTGACAGCTTGAGACGGGTGGTCACCGCCGAGTCCGTACCGTAGACCGGGATGCGGCGGATGTCGTAGCGGTCGGTGCCGCCCCACTTCACGCTGAATGCCGCGTCGAAGCCGGCCTCGGCGATGGCACGCTTGGCCTCGGGTGAGTGCCAGCCGTAGGGGAGGCAGAACAGGCGCGAGTCGTAGCCGTGCGCGAGCAGCGCGTCGCGCGAGGCGCGCGCGTCGGCCAGCACGTCGTCGTAGCTCGAACGGTCCATCTTGATGTGCTCGTGACCGTGGCTCTCGATCGCCACGCCGGCCGCGGCCGCCTCGGCGATCGCGTCCCAGCCCATGATCGCCTCGTCGACCTCGTGCCACGGCATCAGGCGCTGCAGCGTCGTGGGCTCGTCGGACCACGAGTTGCGGCCGCCCACCATGCCCGTGGGCACGAACAGCGTGGTCTTCTCGGCGAGGTCCCGCTCGGCCAGGATCGGCAGCGCGAGGCGCCCGAAGCTCTCGAGCGCGTCGTCGAAGGTGATGGTGTAGGTACGCGGTGCGGCCGACCCGTCACCGGCCGGCCCGCTCGCCAGCGCCTCGGCAAGCGTGATCGCCGAGAACCCCTCGCGCGCCAGGCGGTCGAGCAGGCGGGTGAGACGGCGCACCGAGACCACGTAGCGGCTCGAGTCGGACTCGTGCACGTGATGGAAGGTGAGGATCAGGGGCCAGTCGTGGTTCAAGCTAGTACCAGGTCCTCCCGGAGAGGCGGCTCAGGCGGCGGGTCTGCTGCGGGGTCAGGCGTCGCGAGTCGTCGCTGCGAAGCGTACCCCAAGAGCGCAGCGCCTCGCTCGCGCCGCTCCACGCGCGCCTCAGCCGACGGTTGGCGGCGGCCTGCAGGAGCTGTTGCACGATCCACATCATGGCGTGCACCTGAGCGTACGGCGCAGGCAGGTAGGTAGCGGCGAGCCGGATCTCGTTTCGCAGGTAGTTGGCCTCGCGGTTGTCGGTGTTGCTGGCCGAGGGAATCGCATGGTGGATCACGCGGGCTTGCGGCAGGAACAGGATCGTCGCCTCGATCGCCGCGAGGCGGAAGGCGACGTCGTTCTCCCACGAGCCGTAGGCGATGCCGGCGGGGTAGCCGCCGACGCGTCGCATCGTCTCGGCGCGCAGGGCGACGGCCCCGCCCAAGAAGTAGGCGATCTGCATCGGCTGCACGGGCAGCCGCTTGCTGCGAAGCGGGATCTCGCGGTGCCGCACGGTGCCGTCGGGCGCTTCGACGCGCATGCACACCACGTCGACGTCGGGCCGCGTCGCGAGCGTCTCGGCGACGAGCCCGGCCGCGTCGGGTGTGGCGAGCAGCGCGTCGTCGTCGAGGTTGACCCACACCTCGCCGGTCGCAGTCTCGCTCGCCCGCTGCAGCGCGGCACCCACGCCGCCGCTCTCCGGCAGCACAATCGCGCGCACCTGCGGGTAGCGCTCCGCCAGCATCTCCGCCGTGCCGTCGGTGGAGCCGTCGACGACGACGATGACCTCGCGGTCCGTGTGGGTCTGGGACTCGATCGAGTCCAGGCAGCGCGCGAGGGCTTCTCGGCGGTCCCGGGTCGCGATGAGGAACGACAGCTTCACCGCGAATCACCGGAGTCGGTGCGCGGCGAGGTCAGCATCCTGCGAAGGCCGGCCACCGCGGTCAGCGCGCGGCCCGAGAGGTCGTCGCTCACGAAGGTGGTGAGCGCCACGTCGGCATCGGCCCAGTGGTACTTGTGGGCCTCGGTGCCCCAGCAGAAGTCGCACTGCTCCAAGCCGTGCTCGAAGGAGTAGGCGATCGAGTGGTAGTCGAGCAGGAAGCCGGGCGAGACGTGCTCGAACTCCGGGTCGAACGACGAAACCAGCAGGTAGAGGCGATTGCGGTACTCGCACACCATCTGAGATGCGACGATCCGGTCGCCGGCGGTCAGTACGGCAAGCCGCGTGGAGGGCTCGGTCAGCGCCTGGCGGGTTCGGAAGTCGAGCCACCCGTCCGAGAACGCGCCCGACGACGGATCGAGCATGCGAAAGCGGTTGAGCTTGCGCTCCAGCAGCTCATGAAGGACGGCCTCGTAGCCCGGGTGGCCGGCGTCCCACATGGCGAAGCGGATCTCGCCGCTGTTTGACAGTGTCGCGTGCTTCTTGCGCACCGAGCGGCGGAGTCCGCGCGAACGCGACGCGAGGTAGTCGTCGAATGGGCCGGTCGTATCCACGAAGGGAGCCGCGCTGGTCTTGTAGACACGCAGGGACTGCCCCAGCGCCTCGAACGCGAGCGCGTCAGAGCGCACGTTGGTGAGGTAGAGCGGCGCCAGCCGCGCATGCGGGCGGATGGCGGCAAGCGCACCGGCGACGAACTCGTCCACGCCGATGTCCGAGGCATCCGCGTCGAACAGCACGTCGCCGTAGTCGAGTACGTACGGACCGGCGAGCCACGTCAGTAGCGGCACCCGGCCGTGATGGGTGATGCAGGCGGGAAACAGTCCGACGGTGCGACCCGCCGACTCGTAGCGGGCGATGACCGGAGTCGACCGTGTGGCCGTCCCTGCCGTCGCAAGCCACGCCTCAGCGAACCCGTACGTCTGGAAGACATGTGCCGCCGACGTCGTTTGCAGGTCCTCCCAGACCCCCCGCACCTTGCCGAACCCTTCCGATCCGATGAGGACCTCGTAGGGCATGCTTACGCGCTTTCGCGTGAGACTTCGGTCAAGACACCCTATGATACCGATGAACGCGACGGGCGCCCAAACGCGCCGAGGTGCCGCAGTCAGGGGGGAGGCCGGGTGTCGCGCAGCGTTGCCCGGGGGACGATGCTCGGCATCGCGGGCCAGGTCTGGCACCTGGCGGCCGCGTTCCTTCTGTACGCCTTCCTCGCCCGCAAGCTGGGCCCCGCCAAGTTCGGTGACTGGCGCCTGGCGTTGTCGATCCTGAACTGGTTCGAGCTGTTCGTGAACGCCGGGCTGGTCAAGGTGGCCACCAAGGCCATCGCGGAGCGCCCCGAAGAGCGGCCGTCGACCATCCGGGGCGCGTATCTGGGCCAGATGGTGCTCGCCGCGGTGCTCTTCGTCGGTGCGCTCGTGCTCGCCGGCCCGGTGGCTGCGAGCCTGCGCGACCCTGACCTCGCGTTCCTGTTGCGGGTCAGCGCCCTCGACATCCCGCTGTACGCCGCGTTCATGGTCGCGGCTGCTGTACTTCTCGGTGTGCAGCGCTTCGAGCGCCACGCGTTCGGCATGAGCGTCTACGCGACGGCGAAGCTGCTCGCGGTCGGCGGGCTCGTGTGGTTCGGCTTCTCGGTGCCGGGCGCGCTGCTCGGCAACACGATCGCCTCCATCGTCGGCTTCGCCGCGACGTTCACACCGTGGCCGCGCAAGTCGGAAGGAGCCTTCGCCGACGCCGTCTCGCAGGCCAAGACGATGGGCCCGGCCTCGGTGCCGTTCCTCACCCAGAACCTGCTCGAGGGCCTGGCCGCGAGCATGGACCTCTGGTTCCTCAAGCGACTCGTGGGCTCCTCGGCGGTGGTCGGTCTGTACGGTGGCGCCGCCACGCTCGCCGAGGTCCCGGTCTTCCTGTTCATCGGTCTGAACCGGGCGCTGTTCCCGTCGATCGCGCGCGTGCACGCCGAGGGCGACACCTACATGGCGCACCGGTTCACGCGCCAAGGCGTGCGCCTCGCGCTCCTCGTCACGGTGCTCGGCGTGGGCGTGATCGCGGCAACCGGCGAACAGGCGCTCACGCTCGTGTACTCGGCTTCGTTCGCCGCCATCGCGGGACCGCTCGCCGTGCTTATGGCGGCCGCGTGCGCCAAGACCGTGTGGTCGGTGTGCACCGAAGTCCTCATGGCCGAAGACCGGCGGCGCACCGCGCTCGGTATCATCGTCGGTGCGCTCGTCGTGCAGGTTGCGTTGCTCGCGGCGCTGACCCGGCTCTACGGTGCGATGGGAGCCGCGGTCGCCGTGGCGATCGCGTCTGCCGGCGCGGCAACGGTGTCGCTGCTGATGTTGCGCGACGCGTTCGGTGCGCGGATGCTGCTCACGGGGGGTCGTGCCGTGCTCGCGGCGGGCGTGGTGGGTGGCGTGCTGTGGTGGATCGATCCGCAGCCGATCGCGCTGCTCGTGCTGTATCCGCTGGCTGCGGTCGTCTACGTCGGACTGCTGTGGATGCTGGGGGAGGTGGAAGCCGATGACGTACGCTCCATCCGAGGAGCTTTCGGCCGCCGAGGCGCCTGACTGCCCTGACGCGCCGCAGGACAGCTCCCCCGCACAGCAGCGTGCCGAGCGTCGCAGTTGGCTCGTCGTCGCCTTCCTGACGCTTGCGGGTACCCTCCTGCGCATCGCGACCATCAACACCCGAAGCTTCTGGCTCGACGAAGCGATCACGGTCGAGCAGACGCGTCTGCCGGATGCCGGCGCGGTCATCATGGGGCAGGTCGGCAACGTGCACCCGCCGCTGTTCCACGTGCTGCAGCACTACTGGTCGCAGGTGTTCGGCTTCTCGGAAGTCGCGATGCGCGGCTTCTCCACCACCATCGGCATCATCACGATCCCGCTGGCCTACATCGCGGGACGCGTACTGTGCGGCCGGCGCGCAGGGCTCATCACCGCCGGCATCGTCGCGCTCGCGCCCTACTACGTCTGGTACTCACAGGAGGCGCGCATGTACGCGCTCTCCGGGATGTGGGCGTTCGCAAGCATGGCGGCTCTCGGCTACGCGCTGCGCGACAACCGCCGCTGGCAGTGGGCGCTCTACGGAGTCGTGACGCTGCTGGGCCTCTACACCCACTTCTTCTACATCTTCTTGTTGGCCGGGCAGTGCCTGGCCGTCCTCGCGGTCGCGTGGCGCACCGAGCGACGCGCTCGCCAAGAGGGCCGGGCGGTGTGGAGCCGCTCGCGGCCGTTGGGCATCTTCACCGACGTGCCGGTGCTCGCCGGCGCGATGATCTCGACCGCTGCGGCCGTGGCCGGGTTCGGCGTGTGGGTGTGGCGCTCGGTGTTCGGCGAGAGCAACGCACTCGTCTCCTCGGCGACCGGCAGCGGCCTGGGCTACGGGCAGAGCGCGCCCTCGCTCGCGTGGCGCCTCAACGACGCCGGCAGGATGCTCATCGAGATGACGCTGGGCTTCCACGCCGACCCCGCGATGTTCTCGCTCGTGGCGATGTGGCCGCTGGTCATATCGCTGATGCTGGTGATGCTCGACCTGGTGCGGCCGCTGGGGCGCAACGCGCTCGTGCCGGTCGTCTCGGCGAGCGGGCTGCTCGTGATCGTCGCGTTGGGACAGTGGCAGGGCCAGGTGCTCGCCTCGCGCTACTCGATCGCCGCCGCAGCGCCGGTGGTGCTCACGATCGGGGTCATCGTCGCGATGATGCCCAGGCGCACCGCTCGCGTGCTCATGACCGTCGCGGTGCTGCTTGCCGCCGGGCTGTACCTCGACCAGTCGTACAACCCCGACAACGCGATGCGGCACGACAACCGGCAGGCCATCCAGCACCTCGTCGACAACGCTCAGGTCGGCGACATCCTCATCTACGAGCCCTTCTACACGGCGCCGGTCTTCGACTACTACCTGCCGACGACCATCCCGTCCTACGACTTCCCGCAGCATGGGCGGTTCGGCTTCGTCAGGCGCGGCAAGCCCGATCTCGCCGAGGACCTCGATCGCGTGATCGGGCCGACCAACCGGGTGTGGCTGATGCTGAGTTACCAAGACATCGAGACCGTGCGCGGAGACGCGTACAACACCATCAACTGGTTCAAGCGCAACGGCTTCCGTCTCAAGGAGGACAAGCAGCTCGCACGCGTGCAGCTGATGCTGTGGGAGGTCGAGGTACCGCGTGAGGGCTGGGACTTCCAGGAGAGGCGGGTCCGATGATCCACGTCGCTCCCGATCGGCAGCAGCGCTACCAGCGGCGCTCCAAGGGGCTCGCCATCGTCTCGGCGATCCTGGGCGTCGTCTATCTGTACTGGCTGTTCTTCGAGGCGGTGCCCGAGACGTGGCCGCTGTTCGTGCTCCTCGTGGTCGCCGAGGTCTTCAACATGATCCAGGCCGCGGGCTTCTGGTACACCATCGCCGACCAGGGTTTCGCCGAGCCGCCGATCCCTGATTTCGAGCACACCGCCGAGACGGTCGACATCTACATCACCGTCTACGGCGAGCCGCTCTCGGTCGTGGAGGCCACCCTGCGCGGAGCGCTCGACATCCGGCATCCCCGCAAGCGCGTCTTCGTGCTCGATGATGGCCCGTCGCCCGACGTGGCCGCGCTCGCCCGCAGCCTGGGCGCCGGCTACCTCACGCGCCCGGACCGCCGCGGCGCCAAGGCCGGCAACATCAACGCCGCGCTCGCGCGCACGAGCGGCGACTTTATCCTCATCCTCGATGCCGACCACATCCCCGAACCCGAGTTCCTCGAGCGCTCCATGGGCGCGTTCACCGGGCCGGACGTCGGCTTCGTGCAGACGCCGCAGTACTACCGCGACAGGACGTCGAACCGGGTCGCCGCGGGCTCTCACGATCAGCAGCAGCTGTTCTACGGCCCCATCCTGCGCGGCAAGGTCGCGCGCGGGGCGGTCTTCTCGTGCGGGACCAACGTGATCTTCCGCCGCAGCGCCTTCGAGGCCGTCGGCGGCATGCCCGAGGACTCCATCACCGAGGATCTGCGCATCACACTGCTGCTACTCAAGCAGGGGCTGCGCGGTGAGTACGTGCCGCTCGTGCTCGCGCACGGCATGGGTCCGACAGACGTGGGCGGCTACTTCAGTCAGCAGCTCCGATGGGCGCGCGGCGGGCTCGAGATCTTCTTCAGGCGGGCGCCGTACTTCCGCGGCATGGGCTTCGGCGCGTTCGTGCAGTTCACCTTGAGCTTCGTCTACTGGTTCACCGGCTTCGTCTACTTGATCTACCTCACGCTGCCGGTCGCCTTCCTCGTGTGGGGGATCCGTCCCGTCGAGGCACCCAACGACTACCCGATCTACTTCCTGCCCTACGTCACGATGACGATCATCACGCTCGTCTATGCCACCGACGGCCAGATCACCTTCAAGGCGCTGTGGTTCACGCTCGGGTCGTTCCCCGTGCACATCAAGGCGTTCTTCGCGGCACTGCTCGGGCGCAACGCGCGCTTCGTGGTGACCTCGAAGGCGGCGGGCAAGCGGTCGCTGCGCCCGGTGCGCGTCCACCTGCTTGCCATCGTGGTCCTCGCCGGATCGGCGATCTACGGTATGTGGTGGCAGGGGATGACGCCGGCGGTCATGAACAACGTTGCGTTCGTGTTCGGGCACATACTCGTCTTGCAGGGTTTCGTGCGCTATGCCCTGCGCCCGGAGTACCTCGCGGAGGAGCGTCACATCGCCGAGCGTGACGAGCGCGTCATCTCCCGGGGCGAGAGCACGCAGCCGCTCGCGGAGCCGGCGTTGTCGGCCGAGCGCGAGGCCTGAGAAGAGACGGGGGCGTTTCGTGAGCCGCGCTCAGCAGCCTTCGAAACGAGCACGTGCGTTGATCGTGCTCGCGCTCGTCGCGCCCGGGTTGCTCGGCATCGCCGGGTGTGGGGCGCGTGACCGGTCGCAGACTCTGCGTCCGACGGGCAGCATCGAGACCACTCAGACCTCGGCCACCGTCCCGCCGCCCCCGCTCGCGGGTGTGGTGCAGCCGCCCGAGAAGGGCGCTTACCTGGGCATCTACCGTCCGCCGGCGCCGTTTCGGACCTACATCCTCGACGAGTTCGAGTCGGTGAGCCCCAAGCAGCCCGCCATCCTCATGTGGTACCAGCCGTGGGCCGAGGACGGCCCCAACACGTTCGATTCGGGGATGGCGGTCCGACTGTGGGAGGCGGGATACACGCCCCTGATCACGTGGGAGCCGTGGAACCCGGGCACCAACGCCAACTTCGTGCGGGACCCGGCGAACCAGTCGCGCTACCGTCTGACCCACATCGTCGGCGGCGACTTCGACCCTTACATCAGGCAGTTCGCGCGTGACGTCGCGGCGGCTCGCGGGCCGGTGATGATCCGGCTCATGCACGAGATGAACGGCAACTGGTACCCCTGGTGCGGCACGGTCAACGGCAACAAGCCCAAGGAGTACGTGGCCGCGTGGCGCCACATCCACGACATCTTCGAGGCCGAGGGCGCGACCAACGTCACCTGGGTGTGGAGCATCAACCACGAGAGCGTGCCGGATGACTCCGGCAACGCGTACAAGGTCTACTACCCGGGCGATGAGTACGTCGACTGGGTCGCGATGAGCGGGTTCAACTGGGGCACCACGAGCCCGTACTCGTCGTGGCAGACCTTCGAGTACTGGTACAAGAAGCCGATGGCGTTCCTCAAGACGCTCGACAAACCGGTCATCATCGCCGAGTTCGGCAGCGTCGAGCAGGGCGGCGACAAGGCCGCGTGGCTCACCGACGCCTACAAGCGCATCCGCACCGCGTACCCGTACGTGCGGGCGGTCGTCTACTACGACTCGCGCGAGGAGGGTCCCGAGACCACCCAGGACTGGCGTCTCGAGACATCGGCCAAGAGCGTCGCGGCCTATCGCAAGGCCACCGACCTGAGCTACTTCGTCGGGGCACCGACTTCCGCGCTGAAGTCGTGGGAGGCGTCGCTCACCTCGGACCACTACCTGTATCTGCGCCTGATCGATCCGCTGTACTGAGGCGCTCACCTGCGGGTTTCGCAGTGTGTGATGGAAATCACATGCGCTCGGCGAATCCGTGCTCATTAGTGACTCAAGTCACACCTTCCGCGCGCCGATAAACAACCCGTAAGGCGCTGTACGTTAGAAGGGGCACTCGGGCCGCATCGGTCCGGATCTCGAAACGGCAAACCCGTCGTGAGGCGGGGGCGCAAAGCAAGGGGTCTCAGCAGAGACAGCCCAGCTACCGAAGGTGAAGGTCATGATCAGGCTCGTACGCATCACTCTCGTTGCACTCACGTCGCTCTCACTTCTCGTTCCCGCGGTCGCGTCCGCAGCTCCGGCTGTCGGTTCGCCCACCATCCAGCCGTACACCAAGGCCGCCGGCGCCAAGACGCTCATCGCCAAGCGCCGCCTGCCCACCTCCCCGGTCGTCTCCCCGACGCCGGCCCCCGCACCTGCGCCCACGACCACCCCGGTCGCACCGGCGCCGGCCCCGACCCCGGCCCCTGGCCGCTGGTTCGGCTACTACGTGCCGGGCGTGCCGACGAGCCTGACCGACCTCGACACTCTCGAGGGCAAGGTCGGCAAGAATGCCGCGGTCGTGAACTTCTTCATCGCCGACACCGAGAGCTTCCCGCAGGGCCGCATCGACAACGTCGTGGCCAACGGCTCGATCCCGATGGTGACCATGGAGTTCTGGAGCGCGCAAAACGGCGTGTCCACCATCACCAACGGCGCCAAGGACAGCTACCTGCGCGCTTGGGCCCAGAAGGCCAAGGCCCACGGCAAGACGATCTACCTGCGCCCGTTCCACGAGATGAACGGCGACTGGTACCCGTGGAACGGCACGGTCAACGGCAACACGCCGGCCCAGGTCGTCGCAGCGTGGCGCCACGTGAAGCAGATCTTCGCCGCCGAGGGCGCGACCAACGTGAAGTTCGTCTGGTGTGTCAACAACGACAGCGTGCCGGCCACCACCGCTAACAAGGCCTCGGCCTACTGGCCCGGCGACGCCTACGTCGACTACCTCTCGATCGACGGCTACAACTGGGGCAACACCCGCACCTGGTCGAGCTGGAAGAGCTTCGCCTTCATCATCGGCCCGACCTACAACGAGATCACCGCGCTGTCGACCAAGCCGATGATCATCGGTGAGACCGGCTGCGCCGAGAGCGGCGGCGACAAGGCCGCGTGGATCGCCGGGATGTTCTCCTCGATCAAGACGACCTACACCCGCATCGAGGGCGTGTGCTGGTTCAACGCCAACAAGGAGAACGACTGGCGCGTCGAGTCCTCCGCAGCCGCGTTGACCGCCACGAAGAACGGGCTGGCCGCAGGCTTCTAGGCCCGCCGAGAAGAACCGCAACACGACGCCCGTCGGCTTCTAGCCGGCGGGCGTCGTCGTCATCACGGCCGCTTGCGCACGATCTGGGCCGAGGGCGCGTCTTGCCCCTGATCCCACTCCTTGCCGCTGTAGCGCACGACCACCGTGTCGCCCGGCTCGAGGTCGTCGATGTCGGTGTAGGCGCGCTGCATGTCGCCGCCGGACGCGTGCGGGGCGACGACCGCGATGCGCCGGCCGTCCTCGAGCGTCTCGTAGCGGATGAACCGCGCCTCGGCTTGGAAATCATCGGAACACCCGACGAGGGCGAGAAGTGCGGTGGCGAGCATGAGCGAGACGAGGAGCAGGCGAACGGTACGCATGGGAGGCCTCCTGTGCCGGTGAGTTCCCTGTTGGCTGCGTTGTACCCGAGTATGGGCCGGCGGACAAGAATTGATCGCCGAGAGCGCGGTGGCTGGAGTGTGCGAGTCGGCGGTCGGGGCTGCGTCAGCCGGCGAAGTCGTTGAAGATGCGGCGGTGCCGGTCGAGTGCGATGTTGTAGCGCAGCTCTGCGTCGCGGAACTCCCGCATGCGCTCCTCGCGCTCCTTGTCGGTCGTCGCCGCTGCCAGCGCCTCGCGCGCCTCGTTCATCTCGCGCAGCAGGTCGACCTCCTCGGGGACGTAGCCCGAGTTCGACAGCACTGTCGCCGCAGCGGTCATGCCCGGGCTCACCGAGGCGAAGCGATCGGGCGGCAGCGGCTTGCCGGCACCCTCGAGATGGTCGAGCTCGCCGTCCTTCTGCGCCTGCCTGATGCGGTGCTCCGCCAGGTTCTTGAGCCAGTCCATTCTTTGCGTCACCTCCTGTGCGGCCGGGGTGGGCCGGAGCGGCCGGTTCGCCATCCACCCCCGATCGTACTCCCCGGTAGTACTTGGCACGAGCGTCGCTTACTGAACGATACATACCGATATATCGCGATACTGACAAAGGAGGTATCGAGCATGCACCACCATCACCACGGACACGGCCGCAAGGGCCACGGACACGGCATGCCGCATCTGGGTGGGCCCAGGGCCCGTCGAGGCGAGGTCCCCGCGGCCGTTCTCGCGCTCCTCAAGGAGGGCGACATGCACGGCTACCAGATCATCCAGGAGATCAGCGACCGCACGGCCGGCGCATGGTCGCCCAGCCCGGGGTCGATCTACCCCACGCTGCAGTTGCTCCAGGATCAGGGCATGGTCACGAGCGACACCATCGGCGGCAAGCGAGTCTTCTCGCTGACCGAGACCGGCCGCACGCACGCCGACATGATCCCCGAGGGCGGGCCCTGGGCGGAGTTCACAGCGGAGGCCGGCCCCGAGCAGCGCCTTCGCGAGTCGTTCATGGGCCTGATGCAGGCCACGAAGCAGGTCGGCACCGTCGGCTCGCCCGAGCAGGTCGACCAGGCCGCCGAGATCCTCGGCGACGCGCGCAAGCGCATGTACTCGATCTTGAGCGGCGAGTAGCCGCACCACCCGCCCATACGCGCAAACCAGGAGGTCACAGATGCACTGCTGCAAGCACTCACACGGAACCGCGCTCGCCGTCGACCCTCGCTTCGCCGAGGATGACTTCACCCAAGCCGCCCTGCGCGAGCGCCGTGCCCGCGCCGCCCATGCACACGGGCTGTTCGGCCTGCTTGTCGCCGCCATCGGCGGAGTTGTGCTGTTCGGTCTCTTCCGCCGTCGCTAGAAGGAGCCACGTCCCATGGCACGCCACATGACGCTCGCCGACCTGCCGCATCACGCGGCATGCACCGTCGCTCACGTGGGCTTCGCGGTGCGTGACGCCGGCTACCACCTGGTCGCCGGCGTGCGCGACGGAGTCCGCGTGCGGATGCTGGCGCGCTACCCGGAGTCGGCCCCGCGCTTCGTCGAAGTCGAAGTCGGCGGGCACACGGTCGTGACGTTGCCGCTCGGACTTGCGCGCCAAGTCTCGCTCGAGTGCGGCTGCTGAGAGGAGAGGTACGTATGGCACGAGCCAAGCACGCGCCCGTAGTGGGGGACATCGCGCCCCCGATCGAGTCAGCCACCGCTACCGGGGAAAAGTTCTCGCTCGCCGAGAAGGCCAGCACGTGGACGGTGGTGTTCTTCTATCCGATGGCCAACACGCCCGGTTGAACGCACGAGTCGAAGGACTTCCAGCAGCACCTCGCTGAGCTGGAGTCCCTCAACGCCCACGTGGTGGGCGTCTCGGCGGACAAGGCGGAGTCGCAGCGCAAGTTCATCGACAAGTACGGACTGACCTTCCCGATGATCCCGAACACGGCCAAGGGCATCATCGCCGCGTACGGCGCCTCGGCGGTGCTGGGGCTGGCTGCTGCGCGCATGACGTTTCTGATCGGGCCCGACGGCCGGATCGCCCGCGTGTGGCCCAAGGTGAATCTCGCCACGCACGCCGACGACGTGGTCGCTGCGATCAGGGAGCTCTCGGCGGGCTAGGCGTCCTCGCTCGGCGCCGCCTTGCGCACGAAGTAGTAGGTCGCGCCCAGCACGAGCACCAGGAATCCGAGCGCGAACAGCGTCAGCGGTGCGTACTTGTTCAGGTCAAGCAAGATGACCTTCCGGGCCAGCGCGATGATGGCGACCAGCACGACGATCTCGACGTGCAGCGAATGCTGCTTGAAGTAGACCTCGACCGTCTCGATGAGCTCGAGCGCGATGAGCACCGAAAGGAACAACCCGAGCACGCCGAGCAGCTCCTTCTCGGAGATGACGATCTCTTGGTAGGGGATGGTGTCACCGGGCAGCAAGAAGCTCGCGAACGCCAGGACGATCTCGACGGTGACGACGCCGACCAGGATGAACATCATGAACATCAGGACGCCGGCGACGATGCGCTTGCCCATGCCGGACCACTTCAGGATGCGCTTGGCCGGCTGCGTCTGCTGATCGTCCATCTCGCTGAGCTCCCCTCGGGTTCTTGCCTGCCTCACACAGTGTAGCGGGTGGAGGGCGTCGGCCGTCACAAAACGGATAGCACGGCCGCAGGGGGTCGGACTACGATGGGTGGGTCCGACGACAAGGAGACCACTCGTGACGCACGTCTTTGCGCCCGGCTGCGCGCTGATGCTCTACAAACCATCGCACGCCGAGAAGGTCCTCGGGCTTCTCGGCGATCGATTCGGTGAGGTGCTGCTGCATCTGACCTGCTGTCATCACGATCCGGCGCTGCCGTTCGGCACCACCGTCATCAACACGTGCGCCGGGTGTGACCGGCGGTTTCGCGAACTGTACGAGGGCGTGTCGACGATCTCGCTTTGGGAGGTCTTGGCGAGCGATGAGACGCTCAGTCTGCCCGACTACCGCGGCGCTCGGATGGCGATCCAGGACGCGTGCCCCACGCGCACCGAGCCCCGGGTGCACGAGGCGGTCCGCCGCCTGCTCGGCCGGATGAACATCGAAGTCGTCGAGCCAAGCGCCACGCGCGAGCGTGCCGTGTGCTGCGGCGACAGCTTCTACGGCGAGCTTGAGGTGGAGGCCGTGAAGACGCTCATGCGCAAGCGCGCCGAGTCGATGCCGGCAGACGATGTCGTCGTGTACTGCGTCTCGTGTGTGAAGTCGACGCACATCGGCGGGCGCACTCCGCGACATCTGCTGGACCTCGTGCTCGCCGAGCAGACCGACCCCCAGGAGTTCGAGCCCGACGCGTGGCACGCTCGGCTTGAGGAGTACATCGCCGCGCACTAGCCGATCGGCGTCCCGCCGTCCGCAGTCACCAGCGCCACGCCTGCCAGATGATCAGGCCACAGCCGACGAAGCTGACTCCGATGAGGAAGTTGTCGTACGCCCCCTTGTAGGGCAGGCCGGCGAGGTTGAACACGATCCATGCGGCCCCTGCGACGATGGAGATCCACCGTGCGGCGGGGTAGGGCACCAGCACCGACACGACGATCATGACGATCGGCGTGAGCATGATCGTGGCGATCAGCACCCACATCCACTGCGGCGCAGGACCGCCGGTACCGAGCTCGCCCGCGGTGTAGTCGCCCGCGAAGACGCGCAGCACGTCGCCGAGCAGGAAGACGAGCATCAGCGCCGTCCACAGCGCCGCCAGAACGATCCGGGTATCGAGCATGGCCGGTGTGCTCCCTCGCATCGTGGTCACATCCCGTCGAGACCGACGGTGATGACGACCTTGCCGTTCGCGTGCCCGGTGTCCACATACCCGAAGGCGGCAGGCACCTCCGCGAACGAGTACGCCTTGTCGATCACCGGCGCGATAGTGCCTGCCTCGATCATGGACGCGATCGCCTCCAAGTCGTCGGTGACGGTCAGCGCCAGGAACGGCTTGCCCTGACTGGCCACGAACGGGGCGGTCAGCGCGGCCTTGATGATCCACCAAATGCCGGCGGCCCCGCTGCTGGGCACGTGGATCCCGCCCGGCGCCAGCGCGCGTCGCGCGCGGTGCAGGCTGTAGTTCGCGACGTTGTCGATGATGACGTCGTAGCGGAGCTCGCTGTCGGTGAAGTCCTCGCGGGTGTAGTCGATGACGTGGTCGGCGCCCAGCGAGCGCACGAGCTCGACGTTGCGGGTGCCGCACACGGCCGTGACCTCGGCCCCGAGCGCCTTGGCCATCTGGACCGTATAGGTGCCCACCCCGCCGGACGCGCCGTTGATGAGTACGCGCATCCCGCTGCGCACGCGGCCCGAGTCGCGCAGCGCCTGCAGCGCCGTGCACGCCGAGGTCGGGACCGCGGCCGCCTGCTCGAAGCTGATCCCGGCCGGCTTGCGCGCGATGCGGCGGGTCTCGGCGCGCGCGAACTCGGCGCACGCGCCCTTGCACTCCCCGAAGACCTCATCGCCCGCCGTGAAGCCCGTGACGCCCGCGCCGACCTTCTCGACCACGCCGGCGAAGTCGAGTCCCACGATGTAGTCGCGCCGAGGGGACGGGAAGCCGACGGCGAGCCGGGCAACGAACGGCTTGCCGCGCATCAGGTAGACGTCGCCCGCGGCGACCGAGGCGGCGCGCACGCGGACGAGCACCTCGCCGTCTGTCGGCTCAGGGGTGGGTAGCTCGGCTTCGCGCAGCACGTCGGCCGTGCCGTACCCGATCTGCACGTAGGCGCGCATGCTCTCAGCTTTCGTCGTCGAGTAGTCCTTGGACCGCGGCCTCGAGGTCCTCGGCGGTCTTGAGTGAGGTACCCGTTGGGAAGCTGGTGGTCACGAAGTGTTGCGCGTAGGGGAACACCGCGACCTCGAAGGGCACCGGGTCGAGGAATCCGGCGCCGAAGCTGCTCGCGCACAGCGAGACGTCTTCGAGCGGCAGCCGGAGCGCCCGGGCCATCTCGCCGGGATCGAACACGAGGCTGAACGGCTTGGTGTCTTGCTGCAGCTCGCCGCCGTAGTCGACCGAGAGGTTGCCCTCGACCCACAGGCGCTGATCGAGCGGGTGCATCTCGCCGCGCGCCATGTCGGCGACGAGTTCGAGTCGGTTGTCGGACTCCTTGGCGGCCACGTCGACGACGACCTCCCCGCGGAAGGTCGTCGTGACCACCGAACGCGACGTGCTCGGCAGCGTGAAGCCGCGGGCCGGGTCGTAGCTGTGCGCGTTGCTCTCGTACTCCTCGATGATCCACGACAGCAGCCCCGTGCGCTGGTTCTCGGCGACGAGGTAGAACTCGACGCGGCTGCCCCAGAAGACGTTGGTGTGCACGGTGAAGGCGCTCACGATGGCGCACACGCGCGGCTCGGTGCCTTCGAACATCGCCGACGGGACGAAGCGGTAGTCCGGTGGGAGCAGTCGGGCGGCGGCTTCGGGGTCGGTGATCTCGAACGCGAGGAAGACGGCGTAGGGCTCTACGACGAAACTCATGTACGGGTCGGTGCGCGAGCCTCGGTCGATGATCATCTGCTGGAGCGTCCGGGGAAGCTTGCGCAGCACGCCGATGCCCTGGACGCGCATAGCGACCGTGGCCGGGTCCACCGCCTGCTCGGTGGACTTGATGAAGCGCAGGAGGTCGTAGGGCCTGTCCGGGCGATCGTCAGGCATCGGCGGATGCGCCCTTGCGTATGAGCATCACTGAGCACAGGGCGCACAGCACACCCACTATGAAGTAGCCGACGGCGCCCACGTTGTACATGAAGATCAGCTCGAACCCGGTCCACAGCATCAGCAGCACCGCTGCGATCAGCGTCACTGTGTACTGGGCCGGGTGGCGGCGAAGCAGCATCACCGATGCGACGGTGTTGGGGATGCCCAGCGCCAGCAGCATTGCGATGCCGATCCAGGTGAGGCTCTGGAAGAAGACCTCGGCGAGCGGAAGGGTGGCGATGACCGGCAGCAGCGGCTGGAACCCCATCAGGCTGCCGTCGGGGCTGATGAGGAAGAGTACCCCGCAGACCAGTCCGGCCACGCCGTTGAGGATACTGATCACGATCAGGAACACCCGGGCTGCTTTGAGCATGCCGACCCCCGTTTCGTCAGGTATGCGCTAGCGGTTCATCCATGTGATCGAGAGCTGCAACACGCTGGCCGTGGCGACCCACGCCAGGTACGGCGTCAGTGCCACCGACGCCGTTCTTGAATATGGCCAGAACGCCACCATGCACCACACGATGGTTGCCAAGACGATGAGGATATCAGCCGAGGCTAGGGGCAGGTTGCGCAGGCCGAACTGAATCGGCGTGAAGGCGATGTTGGCGACGACGTTGATCGCGATCGGTACGAGCAGCGATGCCGGCGCCGACCCCCGGGCGATGCGGTACACCATGTAGCCGAAGGTCACGATGATGATGGGGCAGAGAATCGTCCACATCGTGCCGATGAACCCGGGCGGCGGTGTCCAGGCCGGCTTGGCGAGGCTGTCATACCAGTCCACGGGCTCCCCCTTGCGTGTGCGCGGCTCGCGGTCGGACCGGCGTGCCGCGGCGACGGCGTCGCGTTCAGGCTAGCGGTCGCGCGCGGGTTTGTCTCGGGGCGACCGGATGAGGCTCCTACACCGTCAACACGACGCCGAGCACGAGCACTACCCACCACATGATCGTGCCCTCGAATCGATACAGCGCCCAGAAGTAGAGATACGAGAGCGCTCCGATGATGACCGCGCTGAGTAGCAGCCACGTGAACCCGCCGCCAAGGAAGAACCCCAGCACGAGCTTGCTGGCAGCGAACACCCCGGCGCTCAGCTTGGGGTCCCTGGTCACGGCCAGGAGCTTGATGCAGGCCGCCAGTGCGATGAACGAGAGCGGGATCACGCGACCTCCATCGTTGTCGTGTTCGTAGCATCCAGGCCGCACATCGGTTGTGCGCTCTGGTGGTGCGAGTGCTAGGTGAGTCCCGAAGGGCCACCCGGGTCCAGCGACTGGGCACCGTCGTCAGACACGTACTGCGTCCACGCCACGCCGTTCCAGTAGCGCAGCTCGTGTCTGCCAAGTGGGTCGGGGTGCCAGGCGCCCGGTGCGAGCTCCGACTCACTGGTGGCCTGGGCATGCTTCGACATGACGGCGGCGAAGCCGAGGCCGAACATGAGCGAGCCGAGCATGACGCCGATGATCAGGAGCTCTTGCCAGCCGAACGAGCGGAGCATCGGTTCTCCCAGTCGTAGCGCGCCTACGCCCAAGGCGTCGCGGCGATGTCCGTTATGCGTTCATGCCTCGATGATCGCGTGACCATACGAGTTGTCGACAATGCACAGCCAGCGCCCGGACGGCTCGCGCCGGAAGACGTAGGTCGCGTGGCGAACCGTCTCGGGGGTCTCGGCCGACGAGATGACGGTGTTCGCCAAGACGAGCGCCGTGTCGCCGGCCTCCAGCAGCGCCATCCCCGCCTGTCGCACGACCAGTGAGTGGTCGAAGTGTTTGGCGATACGCTCGCAGGCCCTCCGGATCTCGCCGCGTCCGCGCGCCACCACCCCGGGCCGGACTACCAGCATCGCGTCTTCCGCGTAGAGCTCCATCAGCGTGTCGAAGTCCTCGGCGATGATGGCTTCATCGGCGCACCTGATCAGCTGTAGCACCGGGTGTTCGGACATTTCCCCTCCCTGTCGGCGCAGCTGCGTCACGCCGAGGCCCCGGAGATGACGGCTTGGGTGAACTCGTCCCATTGCTGCGACGAAGCGGCGGCTCGTTTCGGGATCACCATCGCTTGGGTGGGGCGTACCCAGATGGCGAGATGGGAACGGCCCAGCGTCACGCCATGAATGCCCGACCAGGCCAGGCTGACTGTGCTGCCCGGGCAGATCTCAGTGACACCATTGGGATCGACCTCGATCCTGTGCGGTCCGAACTCCGCCCGGTTGTTGGCCAGGCCCGCCAACACGGTGTATGCCGAGAGGACGACGAAGTAGATCACGGCATTCAGTAGCGCGGCGGCGACCCCCATCAGAATGACCTGATCCAGCGGAGCTTGGTCGAGCATCGGGTAGACGCGCAGCACCGCCAGCCCGGCGAACACGGCGCCCCAGCGCCAGAAGGAGCCCTTGCGCACCATGCCGCGGAATGCGAAGCGCACGTAGTCCAGCGGTTCGTAGGTGAACTCGAGCGTCTGTGCGGAGCCGGGTGACGGGCCCGAGCGTTGCGCGGCCTGTGGAGCGTGGTTCCGCTGATCGTCGGTTGCGGCAACCCCTGCATGGTGGACGTGCTCCGTCCACATGGAGCCGTTCCAGTACCTCAACTCGTAGCGTCCGGTCGGGTCCGGAAACCAGCCGGCCGCCACCCCCGATACGGTCTCGCTCATTGAGCCCCCTCAGGTTCGTCGGCATCGATCCGCATCGGAATCAGAATAGCCCAGCACTGCGCGTGGATGCCATGACCCGACTTACGAGTGGTACCAGCGGACGAAAGCGACGAGACCACCGAGCGCCATGGTGAAGTACACGACGGCGGCCCACTGTCGCTCGACCACGGCGCGGCACAAATACACGGCAACAGGCGCACCGACAAAGAATACGATCAGCACCCACCACGAGCAGCCGCTGCGGTCCTCGCGCCAGCGAGCCAGCTGAGATGAACCGGGCCCGATCAAGTGCTCTCTCCTTCCTGGCGAATGGGGCTGGCAGGGTAGACCAACACGCCGTGACGCGGGAGGCTACTCGATGCCCTTCTCGGCCGTCAGATCACGTTGGGAGCGCCAGCGATCCCTCTCGAAGAGGATGAGTTCCCGGAGGTGAAGGGCGTCGGTTGGGGTCAGGTCGCGCAGCACGGAAGTCCGGGTCCCACGTCGTTGATTGATGATCGCCTCGTTCGTCCCGTGTATGATCACGAGCCCGGACGCGGGGATGCCGTGCTCTCGCGCGAGTCTGCTCGGGGCGTCATCGGCGATCTGCTGAACGTCCACAGCGTGTAGAGCGCGAAACGGGATCTCGACGACGCGGTCGTCCTCACGAATGAGAAGCGCATCGTCGCTGAAGCTGACTCCCTGCGGGAGCAGTGTGGCGGAGTGCGAGGCCTGTTGGCGGCGCAGGTGGATGGCAAACGGAATCACCAGAGCATAGCCGACGACGATGAGGCCCAGCAGCAGAGACGAGGTCGCGGTCCAATCCGACCACGTTCCCAGCGCAGTGGCGAACGCGAGCACCAGCGTGGGAAGTGCCACAAGGAGCACGGTGATCGGCACGTATGCGCTGCGCGAAGCCGAGACGCCCGTCTGCCCCGGTCTTGGCAGAACACTGACGTCGGTGCCGGGGGTCGCACTGGTGGATATGAGCCGAGTGCGAGGCAGGTCGAACTCTTCTGTGAGTGATGCTGCCGCGCGCAGCTCCGCGATGACCGCGTGTGCATCTGCGCAGCTCAGAAGCTGTCCCGTCAGTCCGTGCGCTCCAGCGATGGAGCATCTGTCGCCGACCGGTTCGACGCGCAGGTCGTCAACACGCTCGCGCATGCCCGTGCCGACTCCATGTGGGTCTATGCAGTGGACGGCTTCACCGTCGAATACGAACTGATGAGTCCAAGCGCCCCTTCGCGGGAACGACAAGTACGCCTTTCCGAGCAGCGCAAAGCCGAAGATGACGGTCGCCACTGCGGGGAAACTCAGTTCGCCGGATTGCTCCAGCACCAATCGGGTGCGCACGACACCGAACGCGACCAGGCCGAGTCCGGCCAGTGTGAACAGCAGCGCGAGGACCCACTGTCGCGGGCCGTTGTCGAGCATGACGAAGACCGTCGTGGCCGCACCTTGCCGAACGACCTTGGTTGTCTTCGGGCTACCCTCCACGGTGGCGGCTGCTTACTTGGAGGCCGGCGGCCATGGCTGCAGGTTGAGCCCATCTGCTTGGCCCTCTACCAGCCCACTGTTGTTGACCAGCACGTCCACGTGCGAGCCGTCAGCGCGCCGGACGCGAATCAAGTACGCGAACACCTCGCCCTTGGAGCTGGTGACCTCGAGTTGGGACGCTGCGATCGAGGACTCGGCTGCCGCTATCGCGGCGCGACGTTGGGCGGCCTCGTGAGCGGGCTCCGGGCCCAACCGCGGATCGGCACTGTGTCCGAAGGCCGATCTCGGGCGGGACATGTAGCCTATCGGCCTGAACAGCGCTCCCGACTTGCCGACGTAGAGTTCCCGAATGCCGCCAGTGGGGGACTGCTTGAAGTCGACGATATACGCGACGATCGAAGCTGTGGTGCCGGCCGATTGAAGCAACGCATTCCTGACCAGGGGGTCTGTCGTCGACTTGAGATTGTACTGGGGACCGAAGTCGTTGATGGTCAGGGACCTGAACCTGCGGTCGAGCACCCTGATGGTGCGCACATCGACCGGGCCGTTACCGTTACGTTCGAAGGTGACCGAGACCCGAGGGTCGCCGTCAAGGCCCCGCCAGTCCGGGTCGTCGCGCAAGATGTCTCGCACTCGTCGACTCACGGTGACGAACTCTTCGGAGTCGAATGCGAGTTGCTCTGTGGTGGTGACGACAGTGTCGTCACTCAACCGTCCTGACAGCGTCAGGCCCTCGACCGAGATGCCGTCGATCTCGGTCGAGTCGACGATGAATCTGGCCACCCGGTGCCAGGGCTCCGGTGAGGGATCCGTTGACATGAAGCGCGCGACCGCCTTGCCACGGCCGTTGCGGTCGACGGCGAACGACCTACCCGAGGGGAATGAAGGCATGCCGGGCGTCTTGACGGTGCTGCTCGCCAGCAGTCCGGGCTCCGCCGTCCACGTGGCCGCGGTCGCGTCGGGCATCATGGGTGCCGGGACCTGCGCTGGAGTGGCGACGCGTCGTGGCGTCGGGGCGCAGGCCGTCAGTATCAGCGTGATCGTGCAAAGCATCAGGCCTACGCGAACCCGAAACATCGTTCGTCACCCTCCGCCGTCGAATCGCTGACCTGCATTCAGCGATTCGGTCGCATCTGTTGCGGTCCGAGCCGCGCGCTGCCATCTCAGTCTAACCGAGCGCCAGTGCGCGCCGGGCGAAGCGCTTGTTCGAGAGTTGTCACAGCGGGCGGTAGTGGCCGGTCACCTCGAAGTCGAACAAGCGATCCTCGACCTGCGTTCCTGCCCCGATGTTGTGAACGATGCAGAAGCGTCGGCCTCCCGGGGCAGGGACTGACGAGACGACGCCGATGTGCGGCCTGCCGTTGACGTCCCAGGTGACCACGTCCCCCGGCCAGTAGTCGCTAGGGTCATCGCTGACCGAAAGCGATCGGTTCTGGCGGCTGAAGTAGGTCTGGAGATTCGGTACCCGTCTGTGGTCGATGTTCGAATCCGGGCGACCGAGTCCCCATTTGTCCGGATACTCGTCGAACGCGGTGGTCATGTCTTCGTGGACCTCGACCTGGAGGTCGACTCCCTGGTCCCTCATGGCACGAATGAGCACATCGGTGCACACGCCACGCTCGATCGGGACGTCGCCGCCAGGGTATTCGAGTTCGACGTACGCCGGGTCATATGCGGTCGTCTTGCCGACTTGGGATTCGGCTGCAACCGCCAACGCGAGAGCTCGACTGGTCGCATGGTGCTCGAATGTCACGCCGCCGAGCTTGAGTGAGGCTCGCCCAAGACCTGAGTCCGGACTGGCCCCGGCGTCGACAAATGAGCAGCTGGTAGCCGCAAGGACCGCCATCAGTGAGATCACGGCAAGCCATCGCATCGTCTGATCTCCAACCAAGTCCGCCGATCTCAGTTTGCGGCGTGAGCCGCCCTCCGAGTCTACCGCGAAGGCGGGGGCTTCTTGGCGGGCAGGGGTCGACGCCGCTTCACAGTCTCTTCTTGAACCCCGTCCAGCGAGACTCGAAGCCGTTGGCCCGATAGAGTGCGACGGCATCCGAGCGGACCGATTCCGTCAACAGAATCACTTGGTTGCAGCCCCGGTCGCGCGCGACCGACTCGAGCTCAGCGAGCAGCGCGCTCGCGATACCTCGACGCCGATGTGCCGGGTCGACGACCATGTCCTCTACGACCATGTAGGTGTCGAACCCACCGTACAATCCGTGGCAGATGACGCCTGTCGCCGTACCCACGCATCGGCCGTCGATTCGCGCCGCGAGAATCACATGATCAGCGTCGTCCCCGAGCGCGTCGAGTGTGGCTGTCATCGCATCGACGTCTGACGGCTGCCCCCAGAAGTGTTCGTGGAGCCGCCCGATGGCCGACAGGTCGCATGGCTGTACCGGGACGATCTCCATGTTCCCCCCATGAGTCGAACGTGTCTGTGTGCGACCTGCAATCGGGGCCTCGGAGAGGCCTCAGGGCAAACGTTGCTCGCTGTGGCCTCGAATGTCAGCGTCGATACGCTTGGGCACGAGTTACATCCCGGTGCGGGCCACGAACTCCCACGGTTCCCCTTCCCAGGGCTGTGCAGCCCAGTACTGAGATACACCGATGCCACCGCGATTGTCGACGAGGACGATCATCTTGAATGGCACCGTGTCATGGTGCAGCCACCAATCGCGAAGCACCTCAGGGTGTGTCTCGACCACGTCGAGGTCGTCGATCGACATCCCGGCCGACAATTTGGAGTTGCAGACGCGTTTCGCCGCTGTCGCGTCAGAGCTCGATCCGGCATCGGTCAAGGACTTCACGTCGGCGAGGTTGATGGTGGCGGGATCGGCCGTCCCGGGACGGGAGGGACTCGCGGCGCACCCGACGATCCACAGACAGCTGCAAAGCGCGATCACGAGCAGCAGACGCATCTCGGTGGTCCCCTCTGTGCCTAACGTGTTTGCGCATGAGCTGCGCGCCGTGCGGTTTCAGGATAGCCGAGCGCTTCTGCGCGCCGGGTTGATGCGCTTGTTAGCACCTCACCCGGGCGGTCTTCATCTTCGCTTGTCCTGCGATCACTACCACCGACATGATCACGAACAGCACTCCCGTGACCAGCAGTGCCAGCGAGATCCCGAGCGAATCGTCGAAAAGCGAGTTGAGCAACTGAGGCACGAACAGCACCACCGCTGCAGCACCGAATCCGAGGGGCGCACCGCGCCGACGCCACAGTGCGATGACGATCAGGGCAAGGCCGAGTACGACGCCAAAGGCCTCTGCCGCCGCACTGGCCCGCATCAGTCCAACACCCAGGACTCCTTTGGCGTTGTTGGCCAGCGAAGACTCGAACCCGATCGCAACCAACTCCACTCCGGCCACCATACCGAGCGACCCCAATGCCCACGCGGTCGTAGGCGGGGCAATCCAGCCAAACTCCGCGGCGACTGCCCACAGCACGCCCAACACGAGGAAACTGATGCCCACTGTCACGCCTGAGTCCAAGGGCTCGATCAAGGAGTCGCCCATACTCAGGCGCACCACAACCCAAAGCGCGAGAATTAGCGTCATTGCGATGAGTTGGAGCGACGTCCTCCTGAACCACCAAATGCCCGTGCTGAACGCGAGCATGAGGATCAAGGCAGACTCCTCTTGGCTGCCGCCGAGGACCGCCGGGGGCTCCAAGACCGCTACGAACAGCCCGAACGACCACGTGCCCAAAAAGATCAGGAAACTCGCCAGACGCCGGGCGGTCCGGCTTTCGCCGCGGCCCAGGACCCAGCCACCGCCCACGCAGGCCGCGGTCACGCCTGCAGTTAGGGCGAATTGACCCCATCGACCGAAGGCCTCCCAGAAGCTTGCACCGAGCGCAATGAGGGCGGCAATCGCGAGGATTCCACCCACATAGCCCAGAACCTCTCCCATGACCTGTGCGCGGCTGCGAGTCTGCGGTTCTTGGGTGCCCAATGAGCTGGACTCGGCGGCATGCATCGCTGCAGGTTGAACAGGCTGAGCGAGGCGCGAGGCCTCGTGTTCACGAATGGCCTGGGCCTGATCTGCGGTCACCAGACCGTTCAGCGTCCAGTCATCCAGCATCTCACTTAGCGACTCGTGCAAGGCCCCCCCTGTGCAGAGATGGTGCTAACGTGTTTAGGCATGAGCAGGCGCGCATGCCCTTGCGGTTCTATTCTAACCTCTGGCGCTCTGCTCGATGCCTTTGTTAGGCCTTGCGCAGAGGCATCGGGAGGCCGCCCTGGATCGGGCGGCGACCGGCTAGGCGGCTGCCACGCGCCGCCAATCCCGTCCGGCCACCCAAAGGGCTAGACTCCCGGCACTCACGCCGATCAACGCTGCGAGCGCCCCCAGTGCACCATCCAGCCACACGGACGAAGAGATGTATGCCTCAACGTTGGATTCACTTGCCCAACCGACAATGGCCAGTACGCCGATAGCCGCCGTGAACGCAACCAGCGGCGCGAGCCACAGCCGCCCACCGTCCTGGTAGCCGGATGCCTTGATCGCTATCGCCAAGACCAGAAGCGGAAGGAAGAGCGCCGCAGCAGTCATAGCGGCAGGAATGGTGATGTTGTCGAAAACGGCCAGAGTCAGAACTGGACCGATTGCCTGCCAGAGCAACGTCTCGAACCTTGTGGAGATGAGGGCGACGAACACCCCATAGCCGCCAACAAGCCCCCAGAAGGCGAGCCCCTCAGACCGTTGCCCGCGAGTCTCGTTCATGAGCACCCCCGATTGATAGCGATTCCCTGTCAGTCATGCAGTCCAGCGGTGGCGGAACCTCACCGGCATAGGCCTAACGTCTTAGGCTTGACCTGCGAGCGAAGCGAGTCAGGTCGAAGCCTTTGTTGGGCGGACCGGCGCAACCGCCCCCATCAAGGTGATGAACTGTCCACATCTCACGACGCAAGTACCCATCTCAGTCACAGGTTGCCACAATCCGTCGGTGACCGCGGCATCGATGTCGCAAGATGCGAGTTTCAGGGTACGCCGCTGCGATACGTAGCAGCCCCGGCTGCTCTCGCTCGTGCGGTATCCCCGGAATAGTGCCAGCACACGGAAAGCCGACCTCACACCAGGGTGTTTTACCGCCAGGTAGTCGCCCTTGCGACCCGGGGCGACACTCCCATCCGCCAAGTACATCGCGTCGTACATACTTTCGGACGCCCTCGTGGACAGTCTCGCGACGCATCCAACAAGCTCCTCCTCCTTGGAGAGCCAGGGCTCAAGCGGCTTGATCCGCTCGCGAAGTACCGGAACGCAGACGACGCCCGTATCTGGATGTGGTGCGCGTGGCTTGCCGCCCGCAACCGCGATGACCGTATCAAGGTACTTCTTCGGTGACTGGTAGATGACGGCCTCGACACCGCCGCCGCGTCTGCGGAAGTAGCCGTCGGTGACAATCCAGCCGAGCAACGCGGCTTGATCGGGCGTGAGGACGCTTCGTGTCTCCCGCAGTGGAGCGGCGACCAAGAGGGAGTGATTCGTATTGAGCTCTGAGGCCGCGATAGGGAGAATCTCGCCACCGTACTTGCGGCCTCTGACAGTGCTGGTGTTGCGTCGCACAATCACCTCGCTGCCAAGCCCAAAGACAAGGTCATGGCGCGAGTTGCTGAGCCGCATGCACTCCGCAGGCTCGTCGTGGCACAGCACGTCAGTGCAAGAGGTCCACTCGAGACAGTCACGTTCGAAGCTGTAGCCGAGAAGCTCCCGGCCGGGTGCCAAGTCCATGGGCGACAGCCAGCCGTCTCTGGAGAGAACCCGCGCATGCCGCGGGACTCCAGGCAGACGCGGAGTGTCCATGAACGTCGGAGTCCTGCCAAGAGCCCCAGTTGCCCAGTAGCAGGCGCTTGAACAGAAGCTTCCGGTAGAGACGGCGGCCTGAGAGGACTTGCGAGAGAACGTCGCTCCGCAGTTGTCGCACGTCAGTTCTACAGAGGAGCCGCGAGCGAACGCGGCAAGGCGGCAGTCGTTCGAGCAGTAGCGCGCCGAATCCTTGCGCGACTCCGGAACCTGAAACGACTGCCCACAACGTTCGCAATGCTTGGAGAACCGCAATCTGGCCTCCACGAGGAAGACACCGACACACTGCCCTACTGTACAAGCATCTTGAGGAACTTCCCTTGGCCAGATTCGCTGTTCAGATCCAAGTTATCCGTCTCGATTACTGAGTCCGCGCACGCATGCCAGTAGGGTGCCGCGACATCCCGCCACTCGTTCCATTGGGGCGCGAACATGTCGGGCGTACGACCCTTGCAGCTCAGAAAACGCCGCAGCGCGACAGATTCCGAGGCGCACAGAAGGACGACATGGATCCCCCGGGCCAACTTGAAGTTGCGCAGCTGATCAAGCCGTGCGTTGTTGTCCGCGCAGGAACGAAACAGGGTGTCGCCGCCTAGATCGATGACGAAGTCCGTTCCCACGGCATCCAGTTGCTGCCCTAGACAAAGCTCTATGTCGAAATGCGAGAGCGCGCATCCAGGCGCGACTGTGATGCCGTCGGGCAGGAACCGCAGCGCGTCGACATCCAGCACTGGCGTAGCGGGTCGATGCGCGGCAATCATGCGCGCAGCCTTGGACTTCCCGACCCCACATGGGCCTGCGAGCAGTATCCTCACCGCGGCCCGCCTTCCAGTTTCGGGGTTCCGCCCAACGTGTTGCGGCATGAGCCGCGCGTCCATGAGTTTACCGCGAAGCGGGACGCGCTTCTGCGCGTCGACTCGATGCCGTTGTTAGCGAGAGGTGCCAACAGCGGTCAAGCGTGCGGTGGCGAGCGCGCGCCAACGACTCCACGTCATTGCCGAGAACCTCGCGGCGCCTATCTTTGCCACGCGAGAACGGACTCGCGGCGCGAAGGACTCGCGGGTCGCCAAGAGGTGCGGCGCCACCGACTCCGGCGCGAAGGCGACCTGGCGGCGCGAAGACGAAAGACCCCCTTCCGCGCGATCGACACCCGAGGACTCCGAGAAACCGCAAACCGGTGGCGTCGATGCCGAGGAGCCGGGACGGCCACCGCATCCAAACACCATGGATTCCGTAGGTGGCGAGGGGAGAGGGGAAGCAGCGGATGCCTTCTCGCTAACATCTTTGGGCATAACCTGCGGCCTGAGCGCTTGCGGTGTCAACCGTGACACTTCTGGCCGTCAGGTTGATGCCCTGGTTAGGTGCGCGCAGTCAAAGGCGCTAGAGGAATCATGGGCCGGGCTGGGCAGCGGTCTCACGCAGCTAGATGGAGTCCAGGTCGGTCTCTTGGACTGAATACTTCACACTCACGACCCTGAGAACCGCCAGAGCGACAACCACGCCCGAAAGCGACAGAAGCAGCTCCCAAGTGCTCTCGCCAGCGTATATCTGCACCCACAACTCTCGAAGCACGACAGCGAGCGTGGCGTCCACGATGTTCGTGAGCCGCAGCCGCTGATTCCTCACGTAGTCGAGAAGCAGAGTGAACATCTCGATGAAGATGAAGATGGTGAGTATCTCCAGCGTAACGACCTTGAACCGTTCGAACGACGGTTGGCCAATGCTTCGAATCAGGTCCCCAGCCACGGTCAAGACCGCCCACGCAAGCGAGATCAGAACCAAGAATACGAGCACGCCAATGATCGCGTCCATGGTCCTGCGCTGGACTCTCTCCAACTGCAATGCGGTCGTCGCCTTCGCTGCTGCCGAACGCACAGGAATCACCTCCATAGAAACGACAGATTCGCCTGTTTGAACTGCCAAGGAATAAGGATATAATACCTCATAGCGCAGATAACCTAATAGTCAACGACTTAGATTTTGGAGGTGATTGACATGGCTATCATGCGCTGGGATCCGTTCGGCGAGGTGTTGAGTATGCAGCGGGACTTGGACCGGCTCGTCCGGCGGTTCGGTGTGGGTGGTGGCAACGGTGATCCGTCAGCCGTTGTCGCGTGGATGCCCCGCATCGACGTGAGAACCGAAGGTGACGACATGGTCGTCTGCGCTGAGCTCCCGGGGTTGGATCGGGAAGACATCGATGTGTCCGTCACCGACGGCGTGCTCACGATCAAGGGCGAGCGCAAGGCGGAGTCGGAGCAGAAGGGTCAGGGCTGGCTCATTCGCGAGCGCAGCTACGGCGCGTTCGAGCGCAGTCTGGCGCTGCCCGAAGGCGTCGATGTGGACGCGATTCAGGCCGACTACCACGACGGGGTGCTCGAGATACGCGTCCCGAAGGCCGCCGAGGCGCTCAAGCCGAAGACGCACCGCATCGCGCTCGGCGCCGGCGGAAAGAAGTAGCCGCCCAAGTCGGCTCTTCGAGTCGAAAGACCCTGCCCGCCGCGGCAGGGTCTTTCTGTATCCTGGGCCACGCCGCACCTAACGTCTATGGGCATAACCTGCGGCTTGAACCCTTGCGGTGTCAACCGTGACCCTGCGGGCCGTCAGGTTGATGCCCTTGTTGGGCAGCAGCGGAGTGGTTACCAGCGCGCCTCCGGCGAGCAGCGTCTCTCGACGGTCAATCCGAGATTCAACACCTGAGTGCAAAGGGCAGCCGCCACCATCGTGTAGTGCGCGCGCGGGTCTTCTGCCATTCGCGCGATTATGCCGTCCGGATCCCCTCCCTGGAGCGAGGGAAGCTGAAGCCTGCGAACGGCCGACAACGCGGGCTCGTCGGTGAAACCAAGAGGCTTGTGTGTATGGGCGAACAAGTTCCGCACCTCTGCAACCGTCCGGCAGTTGCAGTAATGCGGCTTCGAAAGCAGCCCCAGAGAGTAGGCGACGTCTGCGCGGACGCCCATGCCGCCGATAGCGCCGTCAGTCTCAAGCAACCGTGTCGACGTCTTCCCCCGGATCAGATAGCCCTCGAGCAATTGCGCCAAGGCGTCGTCGAGATAGCTGGCGCTGACCAACACACAGGCCAGGTCGGTACCCTCGTTGAAGGTAACGAGCAAGTTGTCGAGGTCGGAGTGAACTCCTCCGAGGCGCGCTCGAGCTGGCCTTCCGCTCACATGTCGCTCCTGTCTGCCCAACTACGATTCTGCGGACTGCCCGAGCTTGGCTTGGGCGGTTCTGCCAATTCGCGTATCAATCTAGTACATCGGTGTTTCCCAGCGGTTTCGTTAGATGGGAGATCCTGTGGTCCGGGCTTATGCAGTCTGCGTTAGCCCGGGGGCGGTCAAACGATCGTTTGACAGTCAAACGTGGATTTGATTACCATCGCGTAGACGGCGTCTTGGGTTTCTCGGCGGTTGGGGGTTGTGGGTGTTGACGGAGTACTCGGCGGTGTATCTGGCGCTCTCGGACGAGAATCGGCTCGCGATCCTGGAGCTGCTCGCCGGTGGGGAGCGGTGTCTGTGCGACGTCTCGGAGTCGCTCGGCATCTCGAACGCGCTGGCGTCGCACCACGTCAAGCGCCTGCGCGAGGCCGGACTGGTGACCACGGAGCGCAGGGGAGCGTGGCTTCACTGCCGCCTCGACTCGACCACGGTGCAGGCCGCCGCCGATGCGCTGCGAGATCTGGCGACCGATGCCGCGTTCGCCGCCGCCGGCGCGTGCTGTTTGGACAGGAGCGCACGATGACTGAGTGCTGCGGACCCGCCCAGCCCTGCTGTGGCTCGACCCCTCCCGAGTACGACTACGGCCCTGCGCCGTTCCTTGACGGCGAGGTCGACACCTTCGCCGGCTCTGTCCCGCGACTGTCGACTGCGCTGTCTGCCGAGGACCGGCGGGGCACCGTGCGCGTGCGGCTCGGCATCGGGCGCAGCGACTACCGCGTCAAGCCGCAGCTCTACGCGATCGGCCAGCCCGACGACACCTCGCCGGTGCTCGTGACCGGCAACTACAAACTAACGGTCGACACGGTGCGCACGGCGCTGGCCGGGCTCGACGTGTGGCTGCTCGTCATCGACTCGCGCGGCGTCAACGTGTGGTGCGCTGCGGGCAAGGGCACGTTCGGCACCGCCGAGGTGGTCCGTGCGGTTCGCGACGCGCGCCTCGAGCAGATCGTCAGTCACACCCGGCTCGTGCTTCCGCAGCTCGGCGCGACCGGGGTGGCGGCGCATGAGGTCAGGCGCCAGTCGGGGTTCTCGGCGGTGTGGGGTCCGGTGCGCATCGGCGATGTGCCCGCGTTCCTGGAGGCCGGTATGAAGGCGACCCCGGAGATGCGCCGGGTGGAGTTCCCGCTCGCCGAGCGTGCCAAGCTCGTCTCGGTGGAGCTCTCGGTGCTGTGGCGCCCGTGGGTGCTCGCGTGGCTTGGCGGGCTGCTGGCGCTCGCTGTCGCGCTCGCGTGGCTCGCACCGGCGCTGGCGGTGCCGGTGGCGCTGCTGGTGGGGACGCTCGCGCTCGCCGTCGTGGCCGGCGCCGTCGTGATGCCGCTGCTGCTGCCGGTGTTGCCGGGGCGCTCGTTCGCGCTCAAGGGGGCGACGGCCGGCGTACTCGTGCTGGGGCTCGCCGCCGCCGCGCTGGGGGCGGCGGGACAGATGCCGGTGTGGGGCTGGGGGCTGGTGGTGGGCGGTTCGGCGCTGGCGAGCTTCGTGGCGATGAACTTCACCGGATCGTCGACGTTCACGTCGCCCTCGGGTGTGGAGTGGGAGATGCGGCGGGCGATCCCCGCGCAGCTCGCGGGCGCTGTTGCCGGCGCCGGACTGTTCGTCGCCGGTATCGCGATGGGGGTGCTGTGAGATGGCGGGACTTCGCTACATCGAGCATGCGGTGACGCTGGGACTCGACACGGACGCGTGCACCGGCTGCGGGCAGTGCGTGCTCGTGTGCCCGCACGGGGTTTTCGAGATCGCCGAGCGCAAGGCGCGCATCGTCGACCGCGGCGCGTGTATGGAGTGCGGGGCGTGCCTGACCAACTGCGCGTTCGGCGCCATCGAGCTCGAGCCGGGCGTGGGGTGTGCGGCCGCGATCATCAACGGCTGGATCCGGGGCACCGAGCCCAGCTGCGACTGCGGGTAGGGCGGGGCGAGGGGGCCGGGCGCGCGGGTGCCGACGCGCGCAGGCGCCGGGCTCGGTTGGGTGCCGGACGCGGGAGCGCTACTCCTCCAGCCCGTCGCGCACGCGGCACGCCTTGGCGACGCAGCGGTTCGCCCAGATGACGAACGGCACCAGCGCCACGACGAACAGCGACACGAGCACGAGGTAGGTCCAGCGGTCGATCGCTCCCATGAGTGCGAGCGTCGAGGGGATCGACAGGAACGCGATACCGGCCCACATCGCCGTGGCGACCTTCACGATGGCGGCCTTCTCCTCGCGCGACTTCGCGTTGTGTACCGCGGCCCACGTGCCGTAGACGCCGGCGGCCAGCGCGACGATCGCGGCGAACACGGCGAGAACGAATCCGGCATCTGCTGGCATGGGGAACCAACCTTTCGGGCGGCGAGTGGGCTGTATGCGTCGTGGTGTACCTACCCGAGTCGGCGAGGAGTGAGATGCGAGCGGAATTGAGGGCGGCCCGAGGCGGTCGCGTGGTTGTGATCGGCGGAGCCAACACCGACCTGGTGGGCATCGCCGACGCCGCGCTCGTGGAGCGCGACAGCAACCCGGGCCACGTGCGCGTGAGCCCCGGCGGCGTCGCGCGAAACATCGCCGAGAACCTCGTGCGCTTGGGTGCCGACGTCGAGTTCGTGGGCGCGTTCGGCGACGACGAGGCCGGGCGCGAGCTGATGGCGGCGTGCTCGGCAAGCGGGATCGGGCTTGCCGGCAGCGAGCGGGTGCGCGGAGCTGCGGGCGCCCGCTACCTCGCGATCGCCGGACCCGACGGAGACATGGCGCTGGCGCTCAATGACATGCGGGTGCTCGACGCCATGACGCCGGAGTGGCTGGGGCAGCGCGCCGGGGTTCTCGGCGAGGCGGAGCTTGTGGTGATCGACGCGAATCTGCCCGGTGAGGCGATCGAGTGGGTGGTGGCGCGCTCGTCGGCGCCGGTGCTCGCGGAGCCGGTGTCGGTGGCCAAGGCCGTGCGGCTGCGCCCGGTGCTGGAGCGGCTGGCGGCGATCACGCCCAACGCGCTCGAGGCCGAGGTGCTGCTCGAGGGCGGCTCGCCCGACGAGGTGTGGGCCGCCGACGGGCTCGTGGGCGCCGGGGTGGGCGCGGCGTTCGTGACGGCGGGGGCGGGTGGCTCGGCGTGGGCGGGGCGTGAAGGCTCGGGCAAGCAGTCGGCGGTGCCGACCGAGGTGGTGTCGACGACCGGCGCGGGCGACGCGTACGCGGCCGGCGTGGCGTATGCGATGCTGGCGGGGCTGAGCGCGAGCGGCTGCGCGGCGCTGGGCGCGGGCTGCTCGGCGGTGGCGCTGGCCAGCGAGCGGACCGTGAGTGAATCGATGAGTCTGGACGCCGCGCTTGCGGCGATCGGGGAGTGAGACCTGTGGCAGATCCCATGCGCGACAACCCGTATCTGACCGTCTCGGAAGAGGTGGCCTCGGCGATCGAGGAGGGGCGTCCGGTCGTAGCGCTCGAGTCCACGATCATCAGCCACGGCTTCCCGTACCCGGCCAACCTCGAGTGCGCGCTCGAGTGCGAACGGCTCGCGCGCGCGGGCGGGGCGGTGCCGGCGACCGTGGCGGTGCTGGGCGGGCGGCTGACGGTGGGCATCGACCGGGCCGCGATCGAGCACCTCGCGACCGCGGGGCCGGACGCGATCGTGAAGGCCTCTCGGCGCGACCTCGGGGTGCTCGCGGCCGCCGGCGGCGACGGCGCGACCACGGTCGCGGGCACGATGGTGGCGGCGCACCTGGCGGGCATCGCGGTGTTTGCGACCGGCGGCATAGGCGGCGTGCACCGCGGCGCGCAGCAGAGCTTCGACGTGAGCGCCGACCTGCTCGAGCTCGCGCGCACAGAGGTCGCGGTCGTGTGCGCGGGCGCGAAGTCGATCCTGGACCTGCCGCTCACCCTCGAGGTCCTCGAGACCCACGGCGTGCCGGTGCTGGGCTACCGCACCGATGAGTTCCCGTCGTTCTACCTGCGCGGCAGCGGCCTCGGCATCGACGCGCGGCTCGACACACCGGAGGCGCTCGCGAGCGTCCTGCGGGCCCGCCGGGCGCTCGGACTGTCCGGCGGCACCGTCATCGCCAACCCGATCCCCGCCGAGCATGAGCTCGACGCCGGGCTTCTCGGCGAGTGGACCGATGCGGCGCTTGCGGAAGCCGAGGCCGGCGGGGTGCACGGCAAGGCGGTCACTCCGTTCCTGCTGGCTCGGCTGCACGAGCTGTCCGGCGGCGCGACCGAGGAGGCCAACAAGGCGCTCGTCTTCAACAACGTGACGCTTGCGGCGCGCGTGGCGTCGGCGCTGAGCGGGGCATAAGCGAGTAGGCGGGCACGTGCCCGCGTGGGGTAGCCGAGGAGGAGCCATGAGCGAGGAGTACACACCCGCCGAGCAGCCCGAGGCGCCGGGAGCGCCGGAGCCGCAGGAGGCCGCGGGAGCGCCGGAGCCGGCGGGCGTCGCGGAGCCGGTGTCGGGCCCGAGCGCGGGCGAGGCGTGGGACGACGTCGTCAGGCAGATGAGCGCGCTGGGCGACGCGATCGGCACGTGGGCCAAGGCCGCGTACCAGGACCCGGAGTTCCAGCGTCACGCAGGCGAGGTCAAGGCGACGCTGGGCGAGATGGGCGCCAAGATCGGCGAGACGGTAGACGCCGCTGCGGCAAGCGATATCGGCCAGAAGGTCACACAATCAGCTGAGCAGGTCGGCGACAAGATCAGTGAGGGAGCCGACAAGTTCACGCAGGCCGCCGCTCCGCATGTCGCCTCGGCCTTCTCGGCGATCTCGGGGGCGTTCTCGAAGGCGGCGAGCAAGGTCGACGAGGCCACCAAGCGCGAGGAGCCCGCGCCCGCCCCGCCCGTGCCGCCGATCCCGCCGCGCACGCCCGAGGAGTAGTGCCGCGCGGCCGTCAGGCTCAGCGCTCGACGTCTTCGGGATCGAGCGCTCCGCCGGCTTTCTCGCGCGCGTGCTGCTGGTGGGCCTTGCGCGCGTCGACGGTCCACTTGAGCGCGACGGCCCGGCGGTAGGTGTCACGGAACTGCTCGTCGCCACGTACGGTGGTCGAGAGCGGCAGCAGTGTGAAGTAGGCCTCGTCGACGCGGCCGGCCGCCAGGTCCTGCTCGGCGAGTGCGATGGCCAGCGTGACCTCGAAGCGCGGGTTGAACGGCTCGAGGCGCACGGCCCGCTTCGCGGCGGCTACGCGAAGTTCGGGCGCTGCTTGGGGGTCGCGGGCGGCACGCTCGGCGCCGAGCGCCAGAAGGTGGATAGCGAGGACGACGACGAGCGCCGTGGTGCCGACGGCGGTGAGGACGCGCATCGCGCGCGGCTGTGAGGGGGACGGGGTCACGGTGGGTATGTGCCCCAACTCGATGACGAGGAGCGAGCACGTGGAGATCAGGGTCACGACATCAGGAGAGCGCGACGCGTTGCTCGACGTCGCCCGCCGCGCGTTTCCGGACGAGGACGTCGCGGGGCTCGTGGCGGTGCTGCTGGATGATCCGGACAACGTCGCCGAGCTGAGTCTGGGAGCGTACGGCGAAGCCGGGCTTCTCGGACACATCATGTTCTCGCGCGTGCGCGTGAGCGGGCGCGAGGGCGTGCTGCTGGCGCCTCTCGGCGTGGTGCCCGAGGCGCAGGCGCGCGGCGTGGGCTCGGCGCTGGTGGAGGAGGGGCTTCGCCGAGCGGCCGACGCCGGCTTCGGCTACGCGCTCGTGCTGGGGCACCCGGGCTACTACCCGCGGTTCGGCTTCGAGCCGGCGCTGCCGCACGGTATCGAGGCGCCACACCCGATCGATCCGCCCGAGGCGTGGATGGTCGCCGAGCTCGTGCCCGGTGCGCTCGACGGCGCGCAGGGAGTGGCCGAGGTCGCCGAGGCGTTCGCGCCCGAGGAGATGTGGCGGGAGTAGCGGCTAGCGGCCGACGATGCGGTACTGCACCTCGTCGACGCCGGTGAAGTTCAGCGCTCGGGCCGTGCCCGGACCCAGGTCCCAGTCGCGGCCCGGAGTGAACGGCCCGCGGTCGGCGACGCGCGCCACCGCGGTGCGGCCGCGGTACTTGAACTCGACGAGCGTGCCGAAGGGCAGCGTCTTGTGCGCGACCATCATCGAGTCCGGGCGGATGGGATCGCCCGAGGCGCCCCGCCCGTTGAACGTCCAGCTGTAGTGCGACGCGACGCCGGTCTTCCACGCACCCTTGCCACGCACCTTGTAGCGCGGCGATGACTCGACGGCGGCGGTGACCTTGGCCTCGCTCGTCTGTTTGCGCGCCGCCGCCTTGCGCTTGTAGGCCGCGAGCGCCGCCTCGCTCGATGCGAGCTGCTGGCGCGCGGCACGCTCGGCGGCTTCGAGCTCTACGGCGGCGGCCGCGGCGGCCTGCTGCTGCGCCATGAGCTGCTTGGCGGAAGCCGAGGCGGCCCGGTTGGCCTTCTCGAGCTCGATGAGGGTCTGGGCGTTATCCGCCGTGATGCGCGACAGCATCGTCCAGCGTGAGGTGAACTCGTTGAAGTCGCGCGCCTGCATGAGCATCAGCAGGGTATCGAGCTCGCCGTTGCGGTACAGGTAGTTCGAGTAGGCGTCGGCCCGGCGCCTGAGCTCCTCGCGACGGTCTGCGAGCTCGTCGAGCTTCGCCGAGGCGCCGGCGGCCTTGATCCGGAGGGCGTCGAGCTTGGCCTGGGCGGCTTCGGATCGCGCCACTGCGCTGTCGAGCGAGGCCTGGGCGCCGGCGACGGAGGGCGCCGCGAAGGTCGGGGAAGCGGCCGATACGAGGAAGCACGCAGCCAGCACGACGGTGGTCACCGTGTGCCTGAGTGTTCCTCGGCCGCTCCTCCTCATGTCGTCACCTCGCTTCGCCACAACGCGCGCGGAGTACGAATTCTACTACGGTGGAGCGACATATGCCTCGTGGCGGCGACGCGCGCCGGTGTGGCGCGCCCGGGCGTGGGGCGCTCGGCTGCGGCACGTCCGGCACGACACGGAGGTGGCAGGCGTGCTAACCTAGCCCGCTCGCGCGCACGCGGGTAGAAGATAGATGCGCCATGCCCGGCGCATAGCTGCGCCCAAGACGGCGCCCTTGAGGAAGCGGACTCCATGCGTCAGAACGACATCCGAAACATCGCGATCATCGCCCACGTCGACCACGGCAAGACCACGCTGGTCGACCGGCTGCTGCAGACCACCCACGTGTTCCGCGAGAACCAGGAGGTGGCCGAGCGCGTTCTGGACTCCAACGACCAGGAGCGCGAGCGCGGCATCACCATCCTCGCGAAGAACATCTCGATCAGGCACCGCGACGTGAAGATCAACGTCATCGACACGCCGGGCCACGCCGACTTCGGCGGCGAGGTCGAGCGCGTGCTGAAGATGGCCGACGGCTGCCTGCTGATCGTCGACGCGTTCGAGGGCACCATGCCCCAGACGCGCTTCGTGCTGCGCCACGCGCTCGAGCACAAGCTCAAGCCGATGGTCGTCGTGAACAAGATCGACCGCCCCGGCGCCCGTCCGCACGAGGTCATCGACGAGGTCTTCGAGCTCATGCTCGAGCTGGGCGCCGACGACGAGCAGCTCGACTTCCCGGTCGTCTACACCTCGGCGGTCAACGGCTACGCGCGCAACGAGCCCGACGACGGCAACATGGACATGCTGCCGCTGCTCGACGCGATCATCGACCACATCCCCGCTCCCGACGTCGACCCCGACGGGCCGGTCGCGATGCAGGTGTGCACCATCGACTACTCGAACTTCGTCGGGCGTATCGGCATCGGCCGTATCTTCTCGGGCACCATGCGCACCGGCGACCGCATCCTGGTCATCAAGAACGACGGCAGCCGCTACCAGGCCAACGCCAAGCAGCTCTACACCTTCGAGGCGCTGGGCCGTGCCGAGGCCTCCGAGGTCCACGCGGGCGACATCGTGGCGGTCGTGGGCATCGAGGATGCCGACATCGGCGACATGTTCACCTGCCGCATCGACCCGATCACGCTCGCCCCGATCCACGTCGAAGAGCCCACGATGGCCGTTGTCTTCGAGCCGTCCACCTCGCCGCTCGTGGGCCAGGAGGGCGACATCGTGGGTGGCCGCCAGATCAAGGAGCGGCTGCTGCGCGAGGCCGAGTCCAACATCTCGATGAACATCACCGAGACCGAAGACAAGACCGGCATGGAGGTCGCCGGCCGTGGCGTTCTGCACATCTCGGTCCTGATGGAGACCATGCGCCGCGAGGGCTACGAGTTCCAGGTGGGTCGCCCGCGCGTGATCATCAAGACCGACGAGCACGGCAAGAAGCTCGAGCCGATGGAGCAGGCCGTCGTCGACGTGCCGGCCGAGTACGCGGGCAAGGTCATCGAGATCTTCGGCTCGGCTTCCGGCGAGATGAGCGACATGGTGCAGCGCGACGAGCACGTGCACCTCGAGTTCAAGATCCCGTCGCGCGGCGTGATGGGCCTGCGCACCCGCATCCTCAACGCCACGCGCGGTGAGGCGACGCTGTTCCACCACTTCAGCGAGTACGGCCCGTACCGTGGCGACCTGGGTGGCCGCCAGAACGGCTCGCTCATCGCCATGGCCACCGAGAAGTCGGCCGCCTTCGCGCTCGACGCGCTGCAGCAGCGCGGCAAGATGTTCGTGGGCCCCGGCGAGATGTGCTACGAGGGCATGATCGTCGGCGAGCACGCCAAGAGCGGCGACCTCGTGGTCAACGTCGCCAAGGCCAAGCAGCTCACCAACATGCGCGCGTCCTCGGCCGACAAGGGCATCATCCTCGCGCCGCCCGTCCAGTTCACGCTGGAAGAGGCGCTCGAGTACATCGAGGACGATGAGCTCGTCGAGGTGACGCCGAAGTCGATCCGCCTGCGCAAGCGCCTGCTCAATGAGAAGGACCGCAAGCGCGCGGGCAGGTAGCTACCGGCGCCTTGCCTGTGCGTCGGGTGGCGGGCCCGCATACCGGCGGTGCCCGCCCACGGCGATGACCGACGGCGGGTCGCCCACCGGCCCCCATGCCAGATACGCGCGGTCGACCTCTCCGATGGCGGCCGCGCGCGTCGTCTCGACGAACGCGTAGGGCAGCGTGCGGAACCGCACGTGCTCCGAGCCCACGCCCAGCGCGACGTGGGTGCGGTCGCCCAGCACGAACACCGCGGTCTCCCAGCCCTCCCGCAACATGAGCGCGCCGAGAAGCACGGTCTTCTCGGTGCACACGCCGTCGCCGCGCGCGAGCATCTCGGCGGGAGGCGCGATCCGGTCGCCGATGGCGCCGTAGGGGATGCCCTGCGCGGCCGCAGCCATGAGGCCCAGGTACTCGTCGTCGCTCAGATGGTGGCGGTCGCGGATCTCGCGCAGCTCCTCGGCGATCCGTCCCACGAGGCGCGAGTCGGCCTGGGCGTGGATGAGCGAGCGCACGTAGCGGGAGCGGACGCGGTCGCCCGACCCGAAGACCCACGCGGTGTCCAGCGAGCGTGCGGCGGCGATCTCGGACGGGTAGATCTCGACGCTGACGCGGAAGAGGTTTCGGCGGTACGAGACCGGCCACGTCACCGTGACGGGCGTGCCTGCCGGCTGCACGGCGACGGTGCGTTCGAGTGCGCGCGTGAACAGCCACCAGCGGGTGAGGTCGATCGCGTAGGTGACGCCCCACAGCGTCACGCCCGCCACCGCGAGCGCGACGAGCGCCGCTGCCACGGGGCGCTTCGAGGCCGAGCTCAAGATCCGCTTACGCATGACGTGCCGCTTCCACGTGCCCACAGGCGAATGCCCTGCTAGCAACTTGTGTACCCGCGCTACCGCAGCCGCAGCAGGCGCAGCACGTCGGACTGGTCGTCGGTGAGGACCGGTCCGTCCGGCGGCACGCTCCAGCCCTCGAGCCCCAGTGCCGAGAACTCCTCGGGTGCCGCCACGACCAGCCACGTCGAGGGCTTGGCACGCACGTCCGTCTCTACCTGAGGGGTGGGGGCGAAGGTGGCGGTGCGAGCCTCGAGTCCCAGCGAGCGAGCGGTGGCGGCGACCGCGGGCACGAGGTCGAAGGTGCGGTTGGTGAGCTGGAAGACGAGCACGCCGCCCGGCGCCAGTACGCGCCGATAGCCTTCCATCGCCTCGCGCGTGAGCAGGTGCGTGGGCACCGCGTCGGACGAGAACGCGTCGAGCAGCACGACGTCCAAGGTGCCCGGCTCCTCCTCGGCGAGGGTGAGGCGGCCGTCGCCGAGCACCACGCGCGGTGTGGCTTCGGCGTCTCGCAGGTAGGTGAAGTAGCGTTCGTCTTGGGCCAGCGCGACCACGGCCGGATCGATCTCGAAGAACGCGAGCTCGTCGCCGTCTTGCGCGTAGGCGGCCATCGTCCCCACGCCCAGCCCCACGACCCCGATCGAGAGTGGCTCGCTGCCGGCGCGCGAACGCAGCCCGTCGAAGACCTCGCCGAGCGGACCGCTGCGCGCGAAGTAGGCGGTGGGCTCGAGGCGGTTGGGGCCGCTCGTGAACTGCAGGCCGTGCAGCGTGGTGCCGTGGATCTCCGTGTGGACGGCGCCTCCGTCTTCGGCGCGGACCTCGGTGATGCCGAAGAACGTGCGCACGCGGGCGAGGTGCTGCGGCGTGAACACGATCGCGAGCGCGACGATCGCCGCCGCCGAGGCCAAGGCGAGCGAGCGTGGCGTGCGACCCAGGAAGACCACGACCGCGCCCACGGACAACACCACACCGACGAACAGCGCCTGACTCGGCGGCAGCACAGCGGCGCCGAGAAGCCCGACCGCGAGCAGCGGCGAGACGCGGATCGCGGCGTGGGCGAGCGCGGCTGCGGGTGTCTCGGCGGGGGAGATGGGCGGGCCCGGAAGCAGCGCGAGAGCGGCCAGCGCGCCGATGACGAGCAGCGGGAACTCGTAGACGTCGGAGAACAGCAGCGGGGCGGCGAGCGCCACGAACGCGGTCGCCAGCACGCCGCCCGCGGAGATCACGAGGTAGAAGCGGGTAAGGTGCGCGGGGTCCGGGCGGTCCAGCGCGATGCGGCCGTGCACCGCGACCGCGACGGTGAGGAAGGCGAGCAGCGCCATCGGCAAGATGACGGCGAGCGGCCACTGCACGCGGGCGATGTAGGTGAGCCATAGCAGCGTGGCCGCTGCGGGGGCGAGCCACTCGACCGGCACGAGGATGCGCCGGCCCACCCGCGAGAACGCGACCACCAGGCTGACGAGGTAGACCGCGAGCGGCAGCACCCAGATCAGCGGAGCCGAGACGGCGTCGACGGTGAGCTGCGTCGTGATCGCCGAGAGCAGCCCGGCCGGGACGAACGCCGCGAACAGCCAGGTGAGCTGGCGGCGCACGGGCAGCGGGGCGGGTTTCTCGGCGGCGGGGGTCGTGGGGGTGGAGCGCCAGGTGGTCGCGACCACGGCCACGAGCAGGGCGGCGAGCACCACGATCATGAAGGCGAGGCGGTCGCGCTGCACCGACAGCGGCACGAGCGGGGCGATCAGCAGCGGGTAGGCGAGCAGGCCCGCGAGCGAGGCGGCGTTGCTGACCGCGTAGAGCCACCAGGGGTCTCGGCCGCGCTCGGCGAACCACGACGAGAGCAGCGGGGTGGTCGTGGAGAGCAGCAGCGCGGGCGGGCCGGCGACGAGCGCGAGCGCCCACAGCACGTTGAGCACGGGCGCGAGGCCGGGCACGCGCAGCGCGTCGAGCTCACGCGGGCCGAGCAGCACGGCGGCCACGACCACGGCCGTGAAGCCGAGGTGCACGAGCGCACCCGCGCGCGGCGACAGGCGCTCGTCGATGGCGTGCGCGTACAGCGAGCCGACGAAGACGGTCGCGGTGAAGAAGCACAGCGCGGTCGTCCACACCGACGGCGCGCCGCCGAAGACCGGCAGGACCAGCCGGCCGGCGAACAGCTCGAGCGTGAACAGCAGGAACGCCGACAGGCCGATCGTCGTGACGAAGAGCGGCTGGCTAGGTGTTCGGGAAGCGGGCTCCGTCACTCGTAGCGACGCTTGTTGGCCACGCCTCCACCGGTGTAGGTGGCGATGTCGGCCATGACGGCGATGGCCAGAAACACCCAGTCGAACCAGTTGATGCCGCCCGGGTAGACGAACGCGTAGGTCAGCGCCGTCCACGGGGCAAGGATGAAGCCCAGCAGCGCGATGAAGAACGAGTCGTTGAAGGCGGCCATGACCTGCGTCGGGCGCATGAGCCAGAACAGCAGGAAGCCAAGGCGCGGTGCGCCGGCGAGTACGGATGCGAACAGACAGCAGCCCATGGTCGGTCCCCTCGGTCGTCGAGTCCTACGGCGTGAGTATGCCCGTTCGGGGCGGCGAGTTGCACGCCAGGACGACGCGGCGCGGAATCGCGCCTCGTGGCGCATCGCCGAGAACGTGCCGGCCCGTTCGCTCAGATCCCGCGCAGCACCTTGATGCGGCCGGCCTTCTCGGCGGCAAGCGCCGCTTGGTGGTCGCGCTCGTTGGTGTCGGCGTAGGCCTTCGCGAAGCTCGCGATGGCGCGATCGAAGCTGTCGCCCCGGCCCAGGTAGGCGGCCAGAGCGATGCGGTCGAAGGTCCGGGCGTGCGCCCGCGCGAGTGTCGCGTTGCACACGCGCAGGTAGCGGGGCAGCAGCTCGAGTGGGGCGCTCGCCAGGTCGATCGAAGCCTTGCCGTCCCACAGCTGCCGCACGTAGAAGTCGTGGTGCAGGCCGTCGAAGCCGTCGAGGCCGTACCAGCCGAGCATGATGTCGCCGGCGGCCTGCATGAGCCGCTGGCCCTCGACGACCCGGCGCCCCCTGTGCCGGTAGCGGCTCTTGGGCCAGTAGCGCTCGAGCACCGAGGGGTACGCCTCCTTCATCTGCAAGAACAGCGGGTCTTGCTCATCGCGACCCAGCATGAGCACGACCCACGAGCGCGAACCCACGCTGCCCACGCCCACGACCTTGCGCGCGATCTGTACAAAGCGGTATCCGGCGAGCAGGCGGCGGCGGTCGTCGGGCAAGCTGGCGCGGTACTTCGCCAAGAAGTCCGAGATGACCGCGGGGAAGCGCTCCATCTGCTCGGGGGTCAGCAACTCCTCGGCGGGGGTGAGCAGCGGCGGCTCGCTGCGGAACCGCGGCTGCCCGTCGACGGTCTCGGTCAGCCGGGCCAGGGCCCGCAAACTGCCCTTCTGGCGGCCTTTCTCGGCGCTCTTGCGCACGGCTTTGGTGACGCTCTTCTCGGCGAACTTGGCAGAGGTCTCGAGCAGGAAGTCGACCTCGACCCGCTGGTACCACCGCTCCATGTGTCCCATCTCGGCGAGGCTGGCCATGGCGCTGCGATACGCCTCGACGCCCCCGGCGATGGCGGCGCTGCGCTGCGGGGCTTCGATGCCGCGCTCGCGCATGAGGACCTCGGCGCTCGCCGCCAGCCGCTTGACGTCGAGCTCCCAGGGGCCGGGCAGCGTCTCATCGAAGTCGTTGATGTCGAAGACCTGCCGACGCTCGGGCGACTCGAAGATGCCGAAGTTCGACACGTGCGCATCGCCGCAGACCTGGCCGTAGAGCCCCGACTCGGGTGCGCCCGACAGGTCCGATGCCATCAGCAGCGCCGCACCCCGGTAGAACGCGAAGGGCGAGGCGAGCATGCGCCCCCAGCGGATCGGGACGAGGTCGGCCATCCGTGTGGCGTCGAGCTCGGCGAGCAGCGCCACGGGGTCCCGGCGGTCTGTGGCCGGCTCGAAGCGCGCGTGCGCCGAGCGTGGCACGCGCTTGCGGGCTTCCTTGCCGCGCGCCACGCGCTCGGCGGGGGACAGGTGGGCGATATCTCGGATCCTGTGCGTGCTCATGGCGGCGATTCCTCTCGGGCGGGCGCCTGCGTGTCGGCGCCCTCGGGTATGGTTTCCCCATGCGAACGATCTCCAATGCCTGGATCACGCTGTCCGACGGTTGCCGGCTCGCCGCCCGCATCTGGCTGCCCGACGACGCCGAGACCAACCCGGTCCCGGCGATCCTGGAGTACCTGCCGTACCGCAAGGACGACGGGAACGCGTCGCAGGACCTGACCCGCTTCCCGTACTTCGCCGAGCACGGCTACGCTGGCGTGCGCGTCGACATCCGCGGCAGCGGCAGCTCCGAGGGGCTGATCGAGGGCGAGTACACCGTGCGCGAGCAGCTCGACGCGCTCGAGGTCATCGCGTGGCTCGCCGAGCAGCCCTGGTGCGACGGCGGCGTCGGGATGATCGGCTACTCGTGGGGCGGCTTCAACGGCCTGCAGATCGCAGCACGACGCCCGCCGGCGCTCAAAGCGATCGTCACGATGCACGCCGCCGACGACCGCTACGCCGACGACTGCCACTACCAGGGCGGCTGTCTGCTGGGCAGCGACATGCTCAAGTGGGCGACCTCGATGCGCGCCTACGACGCGCTGCCGCCGGACCCGCGCTGGCGCGAGGACTGGCGCTCCGACTGGCTGCGCCGGCTCGCCGAGACACCCGCGTTCATCGGCGACTGGCTCGCACATCAGCGCTACGACGAGTTCTGGAAGCAGGGCTCGGTATGCGAGGACTATGCGACGATCGAAGCGGCCACGCTCGTGGTGGGCGGCTGGGCGGACTCCTACACCAACGCCGTGCCGCGGCTGCTCGAGCACCTGAGCTGCGAGCGTCGCGGCATCATCGGGCCGTGGGCCCACATGATGCCGTACCGCGGGGTGCCGGGCCCGGCCATCGACTTCTTGACCGAAGTGATGCGCTGGTACGACCGCTGGCTCAAGGGGGTCGACACCGGCGTCGAGGCCGATCCGATGCTGCGCGTGTGGATGCAAGACAGCGTGGAGCCGGCAACCTGGTACGCCGAGCGGCCCGGTCGCTGGGTCGCCGAGGCCGCATGGCCGCCGCCGAGCGTGAGCGTGCGTTCATGGGCGCTCGCCGATGCGGCAAGCTCGGGCGCGGGTGTGGTGCACGACGGCGAGGTGGCGCTCACCGGCGCGCAGGCATGCGGCGAGACCGCCGGGGTGTGGTGTTCGTCGGGCAACCGTGACGAGCTGCCCGGAGACCAGCGCGCCGACGACGCGCGCTCGGCGTGCTTCGACTTCGCGCCCGTGGGAGCGGCGCTCGAGCTGCTTGGCCGGCCGGTGGCTCGGCTGCGGCTGCGCGCTGACCAGGGGCGCGCGCTGGTGGCGGTGCGACTGTGCGAGGTGCGCGCCGACGGGTCGTCGCTGCTGCTCGCGTGGAACCAGCTCAATCTGACGCACCGCGACGGGCACGAGGACATCCGTCCGGTTGCTCCGGGAGAGACGATGGAGGTCGCGGTCGAGCTCAGCGTGCTGGGGCACGTTGTCGCGCCCGACAGCGTCCTGCGCGTCGCTGTCTCGCCGACGTACTGGCCGCACGCGTGGCCGTCGCCCGAGCCGGTGACGCTCGAGCTCGACGTCGCGGGCTGCTCGATCGAGCTGCCGGTCCGTGAGGCCGGCGACGCTGCGTCCGATCGCATCGAGCCGTTCGCCGAGATCGCGCCCGCGAGCATGGCGACCGCCCGGGAGCACCGCCGCGAGGTCTTCTCGGCGGATGGGATGCATCGGATCGTGGACACCGACGACCGCACCTCGACGATCGCCGACTCGGGGACGGTCTACCGCTTCGCTACTGTCGATGAGTACGAGATCGCCGAGGGCGACCCGCTGTCTGCGCGGGCGGTGGCGGTGCGCGAGGCCTCGCTGACGCGGGAGGGCTTCGACGTGGCGATCCGCTGCGATGCCGAGCTGACGGCCGATGCGGCGACGTTCTTCGTCACCGACCGGCTGCGCGCGTGGGAGTCCGGCGAGCTCGTCTTCGACTCGGAGCAGCGCTTCGAGATCGCACGCGACGGGGTGTAGGCGCGGGCGCGCGCCTGCGGCTCAGCGCGCTAGTGCCGCCCGGCGCGCCATGCGGCCCGGCTAGATCTCTCCGGCGGCCTTGTCGCGCAGCCCTTCGGCGAAGGCCATGAAGCGCCACACGTCGGCGAAGTCGGATGCCACGCCCAGCGAGATGCGGATGGTGTTGGGCACCTTGCCGGTCGCGTCCTCGATGATGCGCTGGCACTCGCCCAGCGTGACCGGCACCTGCACTTCCGAGAAGCAGCTCTCCATGTCCTCGCGCGTGATCGCGTGGGCGACCTCGCCGTCGCCCGGGTTGCAGAAGCAGCCCGTGCGCACGCTGATGAGCTGCTCGCCCGCGAGCTGTTCGACGCGGTAGACGTCGTAGACGGCGCCGGTTGGGTCGAGCAGGTAGAAGGCGATCGTGGAGCCGCGGCGGTCCATCGTGTCGGGCCCGAAGACCCGCACCATCGGCGCCCCGTTGCTGTGGGTCAGCTCGCGCATGCGGCCGAGCAGCCACCCCGCGAGCGCCTCGACGCGCGCGTGGAGGTTGTCGATGCCGATGCGGCTGATGTGCTCGAGTCCGATCGTCACCGCCGGCAGTCCGAGGTAGTCGACGGTCCCGTCCTCGAACCCGGTGTGGCCCGGCGCGAGGTGGTACCAGCCCTCGCCCTGGACGCTCGCCAGCGTGATGGTGCCGCCGGCGAACCACGGGCGTCGCAGCTCGGCGAGGGCTTCTCGGCGGGCGATGAGCGCTCCGATGCCGGTGGGGTAGCCGAACATCTTGTAGAAGCTCAGCGGCACGAAGTCGGGTTCGACGGCCGCCAGGTCGAGGCGGTTGGTGGGCGCGAAGGCCGCGCTGTCGAGCAGCACGCGCCAGCCGCGCTCGCGGGCGGCCGCGACCCACTCGAGCGGGTGCTGCACGCCGGAGAAGTTCGACTGCGCGGGATAGGCGAACAGCCGAGCCGCCCCCGTGCACTCGCAGTCGAGGTGGTGGGCGACGAGCTCACTGTCGAGGCGCAGGTCGCCGGGCGAGACCGGGAAGTAGACGACGTCGGCGCCGCGGGCGCGCGCGAACTCCCGGATGCCGTTGACGGAGTTGTGGTTGTCGTAGGCGATCAGGTAGGTCGAGCCGGTCTCGAAGGGGAACGACTCGCCGACCAGCTTGAGCGCGCCGCTCGCGTTGGCGGTGAACACCACGTCGTAGACGGCCGGATCGGCGTTGAAGAACTCGTGCACCGCGTTGCGCGCCCGCTCGACGAGCTCGGTCGCGGCAAGCGAGGTCGGGTTGTGCGAGTGCGGGTTGCCGTACACCCCACCGCCGAGAAGCCCGTGGTGCGCGGCGAGTTGCGACTCGGCGTACAGGCCGCCGCCGGTGTAGTCGAGATAGGTGTGGCCGGCCGCGTCGAGGCGCGCGTAGTCCGACGCGCGCAGCCGGTCGATCTCGGCGGCGTCGTAGCCGGGGTTCTCGGCGATGAAGCGCTCGAGGGCGGCGGGCAGGTTGTCGGGTGAGAAGCTCGTCTTGGACATGGTTCCTCGGCGAAAAGTCGTGGAAGCGGGCGCACCCGCGGGGCCGCTTGGCAGTGTACGCCTCGATCGTGCACGAGTGAACGAGATTCACCCCGCACCTCGGCACGCAGCTCGCTTGCGCACACACAAGGGCGCACGCCCCAGGGCGCGATAGGGCGCACCGTCGATCGAGGAGGTGATCCAGCGTTGAGTAGTAAGAACATCGCTGCGCTGGTCCTGTCCACCACGACTTCGGCAGGCGGGACCGCCTGACACGGCGGCGTCGAGGACCCCTGTTCGGGTCCGTCACACGACGCGATTCCCTCGATATCACCACGTATCGACGTCGCTGATCCGTAGCGATGGCATTGAAGGAGGGCCGCTCCGCGAGACGGGGCGGCCCTCCGCGCATGAGACGACTCACATGCGCCGTGGTGCCGAAGTTGCTTGCGTGGGGTACGGTTGAGTGAGTGCGTGAAGCGTCCCGCCGGCAACGGGGCGATACCAAGCTCGGGTAAGGGTGGCGTCATGCGACGTGGTCTGAGAGTTCTCGCCGCGCTGGTCGCGGCTTCGATGGTCATCCAAGTCCCCATGGCGGGGGCCGCGCGCGTCGACTCGTTGTCGGCCGCGGGCGCGAACACGCTGTGGATCTCCGGCAGCAACGACGCCGGCGGCTTCATCTCCCGCTCCACCGACGGCGGTCAGACCTGGCAGGCGACGCTGCTGCCCGATCCGCTCGTGCCGACCGGTGTGCAGGGACGGGCCGACGGCTCCTCGGCGATCGCCGTCGTGGATGCCGAGAACCTCGTGATCACCACGACCGACGGCGGCTCGACCTGGGTCACCGACACGCCGGTCATCCCCTCAGGGGACCCCAACCTCTACGACGCGGTGTGGCTCGAAGGCAGCCCGGGAGTCCGACTGGCCGTGGGCGAGTACACCTCGCCGCTCAACGGCGACGTCTTCGCGATCGCGCGCTCCGCGGCGCTCAGCGGAAGCTGGACGCTCCCGTTCCAGGGCCCGTTCTACCCGGCCCCCGACGAGTTCACGCCGCCACCGCAGACACGCGCGTCCGGCTGGGCGATCGATGCGACCGGTACGACGGTGTTCGCCGTCGGTCACGAGAACGACCCGAGCGGCGACACGATCGCTTTCCTGCGACCGCTCGTCTACAAGTCGACCAACTCGGGCTCGACGTGGACCACCGCGGTCGCGAGCAACATCAGCCTGAGCAACTACGCGACGACGGTAGACGCGGTCAACTCGAGCCTGGCCTTCGTCGGCGTCGGCGACGCCCGACGGGTGCTGCGCTCCACGACCGCCACCCCCGCCGGCTTCTTCGATCTCCCCAACTTCTCGCCCACGCCCTCGGCGTACGGCCTCGACGCACTCGACGCCGATAGACTGCTCGTGGCGGGGCGCTTCGGCGTGGTGGGCTGGAGCTCGACCGCGTCGGCCGTCTCGCCGACCTTCACCTACAAGGTCCTGCCCGGCAGCACCGGTTACGCGGCACCTGAGCTCAGGGCCGCAGCGATGCTCGACGCCGACCGCTGGGTCGTCGTGGGCACCAACGAGGCGATCTATCGCACCGCCAACGCCGGCACCACCTGGACCGGCGGCAACGCCATGGCCGCGCCGGGCGTGACGCTGACGGCGCCGGCCGCCGGCTTCGCGCTCAACGCCGGGCCGGTCGCGATCTCGGGCACCTCGGCCGATGCGGGCGTCGGCGTGGCCTCCGTCGAGGTGCGCGTGCGTCGCGCCGACGGGCAGACATGGAACGGCGTGGCCTGGACCGCCGATGACACGTGGCTGCCGGCCACGCGCAGCGCCGGCACCTGGAACTCCTGGACCTCCACCTGGACGCCGGACGCCGCGCTCATCGCCTCCGGCCAGTTGGTCACCATCTCCGCTCGTGCGACCGACGGCATGCTGCTCACCAAGGCGACCGCGGGCGTGACATCGGCCTCCGGTGCGGTCGGTACGCCGTCGATCTCGCTTGCCGGTGGTGCCGCCTACACCAGGGACTCCAGCGTGGCTGCGGCAGTCTCGGCGGCCTCGTACTCCCAGATGCGTTACCGGGTCAACGGTGGCGCGCCGAGCGCGTGGTCGCCCGCAGCGACGAGCGCGACCGTGGCGCTGGGCGCGGGTGACGGCCTCAAGACCGTCGTCTTCGACTTCTCCAACGACGGCTCGACCGTGGGCGCCACCGCGACCGACACCGTGACGCTCGACACCGCCGGGCCGAACGTGTCGATCACGAGCCCCTCGGCCGGCTTCTCACTCGCCTCCGCGGCCATCGACATCGCTGGTACCGCCTCCGACGGCTCCTCGGGTGTCTCGGCGGCCGAGGTCCTTATCGCGCGGGGCGGCCAGTACTGGAACGGCTCGGCCTGGGGCGCGGCTGAAGTGTGGCTTCCTGCCACCGGCGCCACCACCTGGGCGTACCAGTGGGCTCCCGACACCGAGACCCAGAACGGCTCCCAGCTCGTGACGCTGACCGCTCAGGCGATCGACGTCGCCGGCAACGTGGGCACCAGCTCCTCGGTCGTCTCGGGGGCCAAGCCGGCGACGACGCTGAGCATCTCGGCTCCGGCCGGGCCGCTCGCGTACGGCTCGGCGATCTCGGTCACGGGCACGCTGAGCGCCGGCACGGGCAAGACGGTCACCATCGAGCAGATCGAGACGGCGACCGGCTTCGTGACCCAGATCGGTTCGCCGGTCACCACCACCAACGGGCGATTCACGCTCGCGGCACCCGCAGCGACCCGCAACGTGGGCTTCCGGGCGAGCTTCGCCGGCGACGCGTCCAACGGCTCCGTCACGAGCGCCGTGGCGTCGACGGAGGTCTCCGCCTCGCTTTCGACGCCCGTGGTGAGCGTGACGCGCGCCCGCCCGCGGGTGGGGCTGCCTTTCATGCCGCGCGTGTCGGTGAGTGGCTCGGTCCTGCCCGCCCATACCGCCGGCACGACGGCCGTGACCCTCGTGTTCGAGCGCTACGTCGTGCGCAACGGGGTCGGGAAGTGGGTGCCGACTCGCTCGACGACGCGGATGTTCGCCTCCAACGGAACCGGCTACTCGGCGGTCGTCTACCTGCCGTACCGCGGCAGCTGGCGCGTCAGCGCGATCCACGCCGACGCCTCGCACGCGAGCACCAAGAGCGCATACCGGAGCTTCACGGCACGCTAGACGCCTTGGGGTATCCTTGTACTGAGCCGCACCGGGAGCGTGCGGCGCACTATCTCCGAGTCCTCCACGGACCTACGGGCGCCATGCGAAGCGGCCTAGGGTCGGGAGGACCGTCAGGGTGAGTGCCGGAAACAGCGCTCGCCTCCCGTATTGGAAAGGGGATTCACATGCTTCGCAGCAAGGGGGCGCCTCACTTGAGGCGCGCGGTAGCATTCGCGCTCACCGCATCGATCGCACTGTCGCTCGTCGGCTGTTCCCAGCCGACAACCGAGCCTTCCGACGCCGAGCAACCCGCGGCGACCTCCGAGGTCATCCTGGCGTCGACGACCTCGACGCAGGACTCCGGACTGTTCGACGTCCTCGTCCCGGCCTTCGAAAAGGCCAACCCCGCGTACAAGGTGAAGGTCATCGCCGTCGGCACGGGCGAAGCGCTCAAGCTGGGCGAGAACAAGGACGCCGACGTGCTGCTTGTCCACGCCAAGGCCGACGAGGAGAAGTTCGTCGAGGCCGGCTTCGGTATCGAGCGCGCCGACGTCATGTATAACGACTTCATCATCGTCGGCCCCGAGGCCGACCCGGCGGGCGTGAAGGCGGCAGCCGACACCACCGCCGCGATGACCGCAATCGCCGAGGGCAAGGCGCCGTTCGTCAGCCGCGGCGACGACTCCGGGACGCACAAGAAGGAGCTCAAGCTCTGGAAGGCCTCCGGCGTCGAAACGCCCACTCCCGAGGCGCAGCAGTGGTACGAGTCCACCGGCCAGGGCATGGGCGAGACCCTCAAGATCGCGTCCGAGAAGGCCGGCTACACGCTCGCCGACCGCGCGACCTACCTGTCCATGAAGGACGCGCTCGATCTCGTGATCGTGCGCGAGGGCGACAAGGGCCTGCTCAACCAGTACGGCGTCATCGTCGTGACCGATGCGAAGAACCAGGCCGGCGGCCAGGCGTTCTACGACTGGATCCTCACGCCCGAGGCCCAGAAGGTCATCAGCGAGTTCGGTGTCGCCGAGTACGGCCAGCAGCTCTTCGTCCCGAACGCCGGGCAGTAGAAGCGAAAGCGCCGAGCAACCCGTGGACATCTACACCGACGCCCTCGCAGACGGCTTCGTACTCCTGACCTCAGGGACCGTGGACGTGTGGACCATCGTCAGCACGTCGCTGCGTGTCTCGGGGCTCGCTGTCGCGATCGCGCTGGTCGTGGGGTTGCCGCTGGGCATGCTGCTCGGGCTCAAGCGCTTCATCGGCCGAACGGCCGCGCTCATCATCTTCAACGCCGGGATGGGGCTCCCGCCCGTCTTCGTGGGGCTCCTCGTCGCGATGACCCTGTCGCGGCGAGGGCCTCTCGGCGATCTGTCGTTGCTGTATTCGCAGACGGCGATGGTCATCGCCCAGGTCATCATCGCGGTCCCGATCGTGGTGGCGATCAGCGCGGCGGCCGTGGGCGCGGTCCCGCGCGAGCTGCGCTGGCAGGCCGCGGCGCTCGGCGCCCAGCGCTGGCGCGTCGGGATGCTCACGCTCTCCGAGGCGCGGGTGGGGCTCATCGCGGCCGTGGCCGGCGGCTTCGGCGCGATCATCTCCGAGGTCGGCGCCGTGCAGATGGTCGGCGGCAACTTGAGAGGCGAAACGCGCGTCATGACGACGGCGATCGTCGAGTTCACCCGCAAGGGCGACTACGGCTCGGCGCTGGCGCTCGCGCTCGTGCTGATGGCGATCGTGGTCGCGGTGAACATCGCACTGGTCTCGATGCAGACCTCGGCCGACAAGTGGGACCGCCCATGAGTACCCCGCTGGCCATCGAGCTTCTCGGCGTGCGCCGGGGCTTCGCGCGCAGCGGCTTCGCGCTCGAGGTCGACCGCCTCGAGGTGCCCGCCGGCAGCTCGCTTGCGCTGCTCGGGCCCAGCGGCTCGGGCAAGTCGACGCTGCTGCACCTGCTCGCGCTGCTCGAGGCGCCGGATGCCGGCAGCGTGCGCATCGGCGGGCGCGAGGTGACCCCGGCCGATCGCGACGTCCGCCTGCAGATCGCGGCGGTCTTCCAGCGCCCGTACCTGTTCAAGGGCTCGGTGCTCGCCAACGTCGCCTACGGCCTCAAGGTCCGCGGCGTCGAGCGCACCGAGCGGGAGCGACGGGCCACAGCCGCGTTCGAGACGGTCGGGCTCGCCGGGTACGAGACCCGCGGCGTCGCCCAGCTCTCAGGCGGCGAGGCGCAGCGCGTGTCGCTTGCCCGGGCGCTTGCGATCGAGCCGCGCGTGCTGCTGCTCGACGAACCGCTCGCCAGCCTCGACCCGCTTTTGCGCCGCCAGCTCGCCCGCGACTTCGCCCGCATCGCCCGCGAGAGCGGCGCGACCACGGTGTGGGTCACGCACGACCAGGACGAGGCGCTCATCGTGGCCGACCGCACCGCGGTCCTGCGCGACGGGCGTATCGCGGCGCACGGCTCCGCCGACGACGTGATGGCGCTGCCGGTCGACGAGTGGACCGCGGCGTTTCTCGGCGTGGCGGCGGCACAGCGCGGGCGGGTCGTGGGCTCGGCCGACGGCCTCGTTGAGATCGCGGTGGGCGAGGCGCGTGTGTTCGCGTCGGGCGAGGCCGAGATCGGCGCCGAGGTGCACGTCGCGGTCAGGCCCGAAGACGTCTTGCTGTTCGCCGCCGGCTCGGAGATGCCGGTGACCACCGCACGAAACCGCCTGCCTGCACGCGTGACCTCGCTCGAGCCGCGCGGGGCGACGCTGTACGCTACCCTTGACGCAGGCGGCGCACTACTTGCTTCGACCGTCTCGCGCGCCGCCGCAACGGAACTCGCGCTCGCCACCGGCACGGACACCCTCGCGGTGTTCAAGGCGACCGCGGTCAGATGGCGCCCAATCGACAACGGGTAAGGGAGTCGGGTGGACTCTAGCGCTGATACACGTCTCGAACTGACCGCCGCGGTACTCGCCGGCGGCCGGTCCTTGCGCATGGGCGTCGACAAGACGCTGCTCGCGCTCGACGGCCGCTCGCTGGTCGCGCGCGTGTGCGACGCCGTGGGCGAGGTGTGCTCGGCGACGCTGGTCGTCACCAACCGCCCCGACGCGCTCGCCGACGCGGGGCTGCCCGCCGACGTGAAGGTCGCGACCGACGAGGTCGCCTACCAGGGTCCGCTCGGCGGCCTGACCACCGCGCTCGCGAACGCCGAGACCGAGTGGGTGCTCGCGGTCGCCGCCGACATGCCGCACCTCGAGCCCGGGATCGTCCGCGCGCTGTGGGCGCTGCGTGAGGGCTGCGACGTCGTCGTGCCCATGACCGACAAGGGCCCCGAGCCGCTGCTCGCGCTCTATCGCGTCGAGGCGTGCCTGCCGGCCGCGCGCGAGGTGCTGTCCACGGGCCGCCGCCGGCTCGTCGCGATCTTCCCCGCGCTCACCGTCGCCGAGGTCCCGGTCGAGGCGCTGCGCAGCGCCGACCCCGACCTGCGCTCGCTCGTCAACGTGAACACCCCGGCCGACCTGGCCGAAGCCCGCGAGGCCATCGCCGAGAAACCCGTCCGCCGCCTCGAAGTCGTCGAGGTCGCGACCCGCCGGGGGCGCGGCATGCCCTCCGAGCGCCCCGTCACCATCCACCTCAACGACACCGAGGTCGCGACCGTGCAGGCCACGCCGCGCGACCTCGAGGAGCTCGCCGTGGGCTTCTGCCTGTCCGAGGGGCTGCTCACGGACCGCTCGGCGCTTCTCGGCGTCGAGGCCGATCCCAAGCGCGGGCTCGCGTGGGTCACCACCGCCGAGCCGACCCCCGACGACCTGTCGGTCCGGGCGCGCTACCTCACGAGCGGCTGCGGCTCGGGCGTGACGTTCGCCAGCGTGGGCCACGCCCGCGGGCTGGCGCCGGTCACCGAGCCGCTCACCGTCACGGCCGACGAGGTCTACGGGCTCGTGCGCGCGCTCGGCGACGCGGCGGTGCTCTACCGCGACACCGGCGGCATGCACGCCGCGGGGCTCGGGCGCGGCGGCGAGCTGCTGATCGCACGCGAGGACGTCGGGCGCCACAACGCGATCGACAAGGTGCTGGGCCGCGCATGGCTCGACGGCGTCCCGACCCGCGACGCCGTGCTCGTGGCCACCGGCCGCATCAGCTACGAGATGGCGGTCAAGGCCGCCAAGGCGCGCATCCCGGTCGCCGCATCGCGCAGCGCCGTCACCGACCTGGCCGCCGAGCTCGCCGAGGACCTGGGCATCACGCTGCTCGGCTACGTGCGTGGCGGCAAGCTGACCGTCTACACGCGCCCCGAGCGCGTGTCCCACGAGGAGGCGCAGCAGTGAGCACCCCCGTGATGAGCGTCGAAGCCGCCCGCGAGCTCGTGCTCGCTCTGGTGCGCCCCCTGCCCGCCGAGGAGGTGCCGATCCTCGAGGCGCTGGGCCGCGTTTTGGCTGTCGACGCCACGAGCGACATCGACGTCTCGCCGTTCGACAACTCGGCGATGGACGGGTTCGCCGTGCGCGCCGCCGACCTGGCCGGCGCCACCACCGAGGTGCCCGTCGTACTCGACGTCATCGCGCACATCGCGGCCGGCGACGACGTGGCCGGCATCGAGGTCGCGCCCGGCACCGCCGCGCGCATCATGACCGGGGCGGCCGTGCCCGCGGGCGCCGACAGCGTCGTGATGGTCGAGCGCACCAACCCCGTCGAAGGCGACGGCGGTACCGGCTCCAAGGTCGCTTTCGAGATCGAGCCCAAGCTCGGCGAGCACATCCGCCACCGCGGCGAGGAGGTCACGGCCGGAGACGTCGTGCTGTCCGCCGGCGACGTGCTGGGACCCGCGGCCATCGGCCTGCTCGCCTCGACCGGGCACGCCACCGTGGCCGTGCACCGCCGCCCGCGCGTGGCCGTCATCTCCACCGGCTCCGAGCTCGTCGAGGTCGCCGAGAAGCCCGGCCCCGGCAAGATCCGCAACTCCAACAGCTACTCGATCGCCGCGCAGGTCATGGCGGCCGGCGGCATCCCCGTGCGCTACCCGATCGTGCCCGACGACCTCGACGCGACCCGCGAGGCGTTCACGCGCGCGGCCGCCGAGTGCGACTTCGTGACCACCAGTGGCGGCGTGTCGGTCGGCGACTTCGACTACGTCAAGCCGGTGCTCGAGGAGCTCGGCGACCTCACCTTCTGCAAGGTGATGATGCGGCCCGGCAACCCGCAGACGTTCGGGACCATCGGCGGCGTGCCGCTGTTCGGCCTTCCGGGCAACCCGACCTCGACCTACGTGGGCTTCGAGATCTTCGTGCGCCCGGCGCTCAGGATCATGCAGGGTTTCTCGGCGATCGATAGGCCTGTCACGCGTGCGGTGCTGGGGCACGACATCAAGAAGAAGCAGGACCGGCGCTACTACCTGCGCGGGGTGGTCGAGCACGGCGCGGACGGTACGTACGTCGCGCGGACGCCGTTCTCGCAGTCCTCGGCGCTGCTGACCGCCGCGCATCGCGGCAACTGCCTCATCGTGCTGCCGGAAGGCGAGGGGCACTTCTCGGAAGGAACGCCGGTCGATTGCGTCCGGCTCGATCAGACGGAGGGAACGCCGTGAGCGACAAGGGACCCAAGGAGCTCGATCCGCGCTGGGTGGCCCAGGTCACCGACGAGATGAAGGCCGAGGTGGCCGCCAAGGCCGTCGACGGCAAGATCACCTGCCCCGTGCTGCGCAAGTACGCCGAGGACAAGGGCGTGCCCTACAAGGTCGCCGGCGCCGCCGCCGACATGCAGGGCATCAAGGTCCACAACTGCGATCTGGGCTGCTTCTAGCGTGAGTGAGACGAACGACATGCGCACGGTGCCCATCGTCTCGGTGGTGGGCAAGGGCGACTCGGGCAAGACGACCTTCCTCGAGAAGCTCATCGCCGAGCTTGCGGGCCGTGGCGTCAAGGTCGCGACGGTGAAGCACCACGTCCACGACTACGACATCGACGTCGAGGGCAAGGACTCGTGGCGCCACGCGCGAGCGGGCGCGATGACGACGATGGTCTCGAGCCCCGACAAGTTCGCGCTTATCCGCGAGGTGCACGACGAGCTGCCGCTCACCGCGATCGCGCGCATCGCCGCCGACTCGGGTGCGGACCTGCTCATCACCGAGGGCTACAAGATCGAGGGCGTGAACCGCATCGAGGTCTCGCGCCTGGCCCGCAGCGACTCGCTCGTGTGCGACCCCGAGGAGCTGATGGCGGTCGTCACCGACAACCCTGCCATCGCCGCCGCCTGCACCGACGACGTCCCCGCGTTCACGCTCGACGACGCGACCGGCGTCGCCGAGCTGATCTGCGCCCGGTTCCTGGAGGGCTGCGGCGACGCGGCCTCGGCGCCGCGTCACGAGGAGGCTCGCGACTGATGGCCATCGACGCGCTCGGCCGCCGCATCGACTACTTGCGCATCTCGCTCACGGACCGCTGCAACCTGCGCTGCGTCTACTGCATGCCGGCCGAGGGCGTCACGTGGAAGGAGCCGGCCGAGATCCTCACGTACGAGGAGATCGAGCGGTTCGTCCGCATCGCCGTCGAGGAAGGCATCGGCAAGATCCGCCTCACCGGCGGCGAGCCGCTCGTGCGCCACGGCGTGCCGGAGTTCGTCCGCACGCTGGTCGAGGACGTGGGCGTCGAGAGCGTGGCGCTCACCACCAACGGCACGCTGCTGCCGCGCTACGCCACCGAGCTGCGCGAGGCGGGGCTGTCGCGCATCAACGTGAGCCTCGACTCGCTCGACCCCGAGGTCTTCTCGGCGATGACGAGAGGCGGGCGACTCGACGAGGTGCTCGCCGGACTCGACTCCGCCTTCGAGGCAGGCTTCGACCCGGTCAAGCTCAACGTCGTCGTGGTTCGCTCGCTCAAGCAAGACCTGCTGGGCTTCGCCCGGCTGACCGTCGACCGGCCGCTGCACGTGCGTTTCATCGAGTACATGCCGGTGGGCGAGGCCGAGGAGGGCTCGGGCTGCCACGCCGAGGGCGGCATCGAGGGTGGCTGGACGCGGGAGGACACCGTGCCCTCCGACGAGCTGCTCGAGATGCTCGCCGAGCAGGGTGCGGCCGCGGGCCTCGGCGAGCTGAAGGCGGTCGAGCGCGAGTCCGCCCCGGGCGGCTGGGGGCCGGCGCGCTACTACCGCTTCGACGGCGCCGCGGGCACCATCGGCGTCATCTCGCCGCTGTCGCACCACTTCTGCGGCGAGTGCAACCGTCTGCGCCTGACCGCCGACGGCCGCTTGCGCCCGTGCCTGTTCTCCGACGAGGAGTTCGACGTGCGCACCGTGCTGCGCGGCGGTACCGACGAGGACGTGCGCGCGGTCATCCGCCAGGCGCTGCACGTCAAGCCCGACAGCCATCACGACCGTGTGGGCACCGAGCGCACGATGTCGCAGATCGGAGGATGATCCGCATGTCCGACACGCCGAGCCACGGACTCACGCACCTCGACGAGTCCGGCGCCGCGCGCATGGTGGACGTGGCCGACAAGGCGGTCACGCACCGCCGGGCGGTCGCGGGCGCCTTCGTCGAGATGCTGCCCGCCACGCTGGCGCTCATCGCTTCCGGTGACGCGCCCAAGGGCGACGTGCTCGCCACGGCGCGCATCGCCGGCATCATGGCCGCCAAGCGCACCTCCGACCTCATCCCCATGTGCCACCCGCTCTCCCTCACGCACGCGAGCGTCGAGCTCACGGCCGAGGAGTCGCCGCGCACCGGCATCCGCATCACCGCCACCGCCGAGACCGACGGCAAGACCGGCGTCGAGATGGAGGCGCTCACCGCGGCCTCGGTCGCGGCGCTCACCATCTACGACATGTGCAAGGCCGTGGACCGCGGCATGGTCGTCGAGGGCGTCATGCTGCTGGCCAAAGAGGGGGGCAAGTCAGGAACCTGGACCCGCGAGGAGGGCCCCCGATGAGCGACACCACCAACGCGAGCGCCGCACCGGTCGCCAAGCCCGGCGACACCGGCCGCGTCGTCTCGATCAACCTCTCCGAGAAGAAGACCGTCCGCAAGCAGCGCTACGAGCGCGGCGTGTGCGTGCTCGACCGCGGCTTCGAGGGCGACGCGCACGCCGGCGACTGGCACCGCCAGATCTCGCTGTTGGCCATGGAGTCCATCGACGAGATGGTCGCCAAGGGCCTCGACGTCGGCCCCGGCGACTTCGCCGAGAACATCACCACCGAGGGCATCGACGTGATGACCCTGCCGCTGGGCAGCGTCCTTCGCATTGGGCCGGTCGTCCTCGAGATCAGCCAGGTGGGCAAGGTCTGCCACACCAAGTGCGCCATCTACTACCAGGCCGGCGACTGCGTGATGCCGCGCGAGGGCGTCTTCGCCGTCGTGCGCGAGCCCGGCGAGATCGTAGTCGGCGACACCATCGAGCTTGTCAGCATCGGCGACGGCACCTGCGATCGCTCTCCGGACGAGGCCGTGGCCGAGTCCGCTGAGGTCCACGCCGCCAACTGCAACAAGGTCGCCGCCATGGCCGAGAAGCTCGAGGCTGCAGCCGCCGCGGCCAAGGAGCAGTGAGCAGGTGGCCGCGCTGAAGTTCGCCATCCTGACCTGCAGCGACACGCGCACCGTCGCCGAGGACACCGCGGGCGCCGCCCTCGCCGAGCTCATCGCCGAGCAGGGGTGGAGCGTAGTGGCCCACGAGGTCGTCCCGGACGACCGCACCGTCATCGCCGCACTCATCGCCCGCTTCGCCGACGAGCTCGACGCCGACGTGGTGCTCACCTGTGGCGGCACCGGCTTCTCCACCCGCGACGTCACCCCTGAGGCTACGGTCGACGCGTGCGACCGCCTCGCGCCCGGCATCGCCGAGCACATCCGGGCCGAGTCGATGAAGATCACCCGCCGAGCCATGCTCTCGCGCGGTACCGCTGCTCTGCGCGGCACGACGCTCGTCGTGAACCTGCCCGGTTCCGAGAAGGCCGCCCGCGAGTCATTCGGGTTCGTCGCCGACCAGTTCGAGCACGCTATCTCGATGGTGCACGGAGGCGGTCATTAGCGTGTCCGAGACCCGCGACACCATCTACTTCGACCACGCCGCGACGTCGTGGCCCAAGCCGCCCGGGGTGGCCGAGGCCGTCGCCGAGGCGCTCGAGCGTTACGGCGGCAACCCGGGACGCGGCGCGTACCGCATGGCGGTCGACACGGCGCGAGCGATCCACACCGCGCGGGGCACGGTCGCCCGGTTCCTCGGCGTGCCGGACTCGCGCGATCTGCTCTTCCAGCCCGGCTGCACGCAGGCGATGAACCTCGTGCTGCTCGGCCTTGTGGCTCCCGGTGACCGCGTCGTCGCCGCGCCCACCGAGCACAACGCCGTCAGTCGCCCGCTCAACCTGCTCGCGTCGCGCGGCGTCGAGGTCGTGCTCGCCGAGGCGGACGAGGCCGGGCACGTCGACCCCGACGAGGTCGAGGCGCTCGTCGCCGCAGCGCCCACGCGTGCGGTGGTCTGCCAGCACGCCGGCAACGTCTCGGGGGCGATCCAGCCTGTCGCGGACCTCGCCGACGTCGCACACGCGCACGGCGCTCTGCTGCTCGTCGACGGCGCCCAGGCCGGCGGTCACCTGCCGGTCGACCTGTCCACGCTGGGCGCCGATGCCTGGGCGTGCTCGGGGCACAAAGGGTTGCTCGGCCCGCAGGGGCTTGGCGTGCTGTACCTGTCGCCCGAGATCGACCCGGACCCGCTGGTCTTGGGTGGCACGGGCGGAGGCGCCAGCGAGGACCCGTTCAATCCCGACGTACGTCCTGAGCGCTACGAGGCGGGCACCCCCAACGCACCCGGCATCCTGGGCCTGGGTGCAGCCGTCGCGTGGCTCGCCGAGAACGCCCACGAGCTGCGTTCCTCGGAGCGTGCGCTCACCAAGCGCCTGCATGAGGGCATCGAGGCGCTGCCCGGCTTCCGGGTACTCGGCCCGGCGGCAGGGGAGCCACGGGTGCCGGTCGTCTCGGCGGTGCACGAGACGCTCGACTCCGACCGGATCGCGTTCGTGCTCGACCGCACCTACGGCATAGCCACGCGGGCGGGTCTGCACTGCTCACCGTGGGCGCATCGGGAGCTCGGCACGCTCGAGTGTGGGGCGGTCCGGTTCAGCCTCGGTCACGGAAACACCACACAACACGTCGATTTGGCGCTGGACGCATTGGCACGTATTGCGCAGGATGGGGTCTGACTCGATTCGCGCGACGCATCGCAACAGGGCCCCGGCAGGCCGGCGGCGCGCAGTAAGGGAGTGCTTCGCTTGTTCGACATCAGGCGTTACCGCACGCTCGACATCGTGATCGTGGTCGTGGCCGTACTGGTCCTGGCCACGGGCGCGTTCCTCGGATTCACGCTCTGGCGCCAAAGCCAGCAGGTCGTGCAGAGCACACCTGCCGCTCGCGCGATCGATGCGCTGATCGCCGAGGTGCGCAAGAACCCCAACAACGTCGACATCCGTATGCAGCTCGCGCAGGCACTCTCTGTTGCGGGCCGCAACGATGAGGCGGTCAAGCAATACCAAGAGCTGCTCAAGATCAACGAGGACTTCGTGCCCGCGTTGTCGGGCATCGGGTTCGAGGCGATGAAGCGGCAGGACTGGAAGACCGGCGAGACGTACTTCAAGCAGGTCATCGATCTGCTCGAAGGCAACGGCAAGCCCACCCAGTCGCTTGAGACGGCCTATTTCTACCTGGGCAACGCCTACATGGAGCAGAAGCGCTACGAGGACGCGGTCGGCGCGTTCAAGGCGGCGCTGCGCATCCGTCGCGACGCCTCGGACACCTACTTCCTGCTCGCCAACTCGTACAAGCAGCTCGAGCTCCCCGACGCTCAGCGCGAGGCGCTCGACAACGCGCTGACGTTCGATCCAAAGATGCCCGAGGCCAACTTCGAGTACGGCCTGCTCGAGCTCGCGGCCGGCAACAAGGCGAGCGCAGCCGAGCACTTCCGCGCAGCGGCCGACGCTGCGCCGGGCGAGCCGCTGCCACTCGAGCAGCTCGACAAGTTCGGAGAGGCCGCTCCGTACCTGGCCAAGGCCAAGGCGCTCGTGAAGAGCGATCGCAAGGCGGCACTCGAGCAGGCGCGCATCGCCGTGGCGATCGAGCCCCGAGACGTTGCAGCGGTCATCTACTTGGGCAAGCTGTATCAGGGCAATCTCATGCGCACCGAAGCGGCGGAGATGTTCCGCCGAGCGCTCGTGCTCGATCCCGAGAACGCAGAGGCCAAGGCGGCCCTCAAGGCGGTGACCGATGGTTCCTGATACCGAAGGGCCTCAGATGAACGACGTGGTACCCGATCCGGTCACCGGCGCACCTGCGTCCGACGCCACAGCCGCTACCGATCTGCGCGCCAATCCGCGCGTGATGACGCCTCGTGAGCGCCGACGCCGCATCATCCTGCTCGCCATCCTGCTGGTGTTGCTCGCGCTGCTGGCGTATGCGAGCTACTACGTGTGGCAGAACCGCCAGGCGCCGTCGCTCAGCATCCGCCCGCTGGGCCAAGACGCCGTCTTGCCCCCTCAGTTCCTCTACGCGATCGCCGGAGAGGGCGTCAACGAGATCGATCGTCCGGTCGGTGTCGGCGTGGCTGCCGACGGCCGGGTCTACGTCGTGGACTTCGGCAACCGCCGCATCAGTGTCTTCACTAACGGTGGCCGCTACCTGTTCTCGTTCGGCGACAAGGCGGGCGCGGGTCAACTGCGCAACCCGGTGCACCTGGTCGTCAAGGGAGACGAGGTCTGGGTATCCGATCGCCGTCGGCAGGAACTGCTGATCTACGGTCTGGACGGGACCTTCAAGCGGGTCTTCGAGCCCAAGGGTGAAGAGCTCGAGTGGACGCCGCTCGCGTTCGGGTTCGCGAAGGACGGCAAGTTGGTCGTCTCCGATGTCGCCGATACCGACAAGCACCAACTGCACTACTTCTCGGCCGATGGGAGCCGTACCGCCACGGTCGGTGAGACCGCACAGGTCATCATGGCCGACGAGGATCCGCTCGGCTTCATGTTCCCCAACGGCATCGCCATCGCCGACGACGGCAACGTCTACGTTTCCGACGGCAACAACCGTCGCGTGCAGGTCCTCACGCCGCAGGCGACCTTCAAGCAGTTCATGAACACCTCCGGCCTGCCGCGTGGCATCGCCATCGACGCGCAGCAGCGGGTCTACGTGGCCGATGCGCTCGCGCACACGGTCGACGTCTATGACCTCAAGGGCAAGGCGATCACGCAGTTCGGTGAGCGTGGCTTCGGGCCGGGGCAGTTCAACTTCCCCAACGACGTCGCGATCGACGGCCGCGGCCGTATCTACATCTCTGATCGTGAGAACGATCAGGTGCAGGTGTGGGGTTGGCCGGCCGCTGCGGCTCCGCCGATCCCCGTGCCCACCACCGGTGCCGGCTGGGCTGCGTGCTTCGCGCCGCTGTTGCTGCTGCCGCTGCTGCTGCTCCTGCGCAAGCGCCGTGTCGTGGTCACGCCTGACTTCGTCGAGGCACTCGGTGTGGCCGGCGAGCTCAAGGCCGTCGAGCAGAAGCGTCGCCTGCGACTGGTGGCGCCCGAGGAGGACAAGCCGCTCTACGAGGGCCGCGTCGTCGATGACGTCGACCTCGAGAAGCTTCTGACCTTCGAGGCGCACTCCGAGTCCGACGCCAAGGCGATCGCCGAGAAGTACCGCTTCGGCGAGCGCGAGTCGATGCTGATCGCGATGGCACAGCAGGCGCGTGCGCTGGCGACCACTGACGTCGAGCTCAGGCGCATGGCGATCTACTCCGAGACGCGCGTCGTCGACCTGGCAGAGTTCCGCGAGATCTTCCTCGGCAGGCAGGACAGGCCGTCGGCCGAGTAGACCGTTCACCGGAATACCCCGCAGGGTACTGTTGACGCTTGATTCGGACGGGTATAGGCTGTTAGAGCGGAGTCTGTAACAGCTGTTACAAACTAGCGCTCAGGGCCGGCAACCTTGGAGCGCGAGCCGCAAACGAGTGGTTGATAACAGGATACGTACGAGCTTCCGAGCCCCACCGACCTACGGCGCTTCGCAAACGCTAGGGTCCTGCGGGCCGACAGGGTGTCCGGCGAAAGCCGCGGCGCCTCCCCCTTTGGAAAGGATGCTCGCACGGAGATGCGTAACGCGATCCCGCCGGCAATGGGGTTGCGCCTCTCGGTGCGTATCCTGGGGTAAGGAGACTCGGACTCATGGGTGGAATCAGACCGATGCACGGTCAGCGTCCCTTCGGGGGCGTTGCGTGCGTCGGTCTTTTTGTTTCCAGCTCCGGCCGAGGCGCCGTGAGAAAGGAGCTCGCGTAGCAAGCGCCGAATGGCAATGCCCCTGAAGGGGTGGGAGCGATCAGTTTCTCTCCAACGACGGAGACGACGGAAGGAACAGGTATGGCAACCAAAGACACCGGCGCGCCGGTCTCAGGAGTCACTAGGCGTGACTTCCTGAAGACCACGGCTGCCGCCGGAGCTGCTGTCGGTTGCGGCCTCAGCTTCGCGTACGATCCCGAGAAGGCCCTGGCGTACGAGACCGACACGACTAACTTCAAGGTCACGTACACCACTTGCCCGTACTGCTCCGCTTCGTGCGGACAGCGCGTGGTCAAGGCCCTCACGGGTGCCAACGCAGGCAAGGTCGTCGACATCTACGGTGACTTCGAGTCGCCGATGAACTCGGGTGGTCTGTGCGCCAAGGGCGCCGGCTCGCTCCAGCTCGTGAACAACACTCGCCGTATCGGCGCGTGGGCCGGTACCCACCCGGTCAACAACACGTTCGCCTACGACGCCGGCTACGCCGACGGTATCGCCTACCGCCGCGTGGGCAACGGCGCGTGGTCGAAGGTGACGCTTGATGCCGCCATGGCCGAGATCGCCAGCGGTCTTGTGACCGCTCGTGCGACCGACGCCGCGGGCTGGGATCCGGCGAACAAGAAGTACAACACCAAGGGCGTCGCGTTCTTCGGCTCGTCGCACATGAACAACGAGTCGAACTACATCTACCGCAAGCTGATCGCGACGTTCGGCACCAGCAACGTCGAGCATCAGGCCCGTATATGACACAGCTCCACGGTGGCCGGTCTGGCCGCCGCATTCGGGCGTGGCGCAATGACGAACCATTGGGCCGACCTTGCTAACTCCACGTGCTTCATCATCTGGGGCGCCAACCCCGCAGAGAACCACCCGGCGTCGATCGCGCACATCGGTCGCGCCCGGTTCCCGCAGCAGTTCTTCGGCGCGACCGATCCGGTCCGTGCTGCCAAGCAGCCGGCCCGCCTGATCGTCATCGACCCCCGCAGGAACCGCACGGCTTCCCTGATCGACCCGGCCAAGGGCGATGCCTACATCCGCATCCGTCCGGGAACCGACATCGCTCTCGCTAACGGCCTCGTCAAGTACATGATCGAGACCATCGAGGGCTACAACGGTGGCGGCGATCCCGCCAAGCAGGCCGTCTACGACAACTTCAAGGCGTATCTGAACTGGTCCGGTAACGGCACGTTCTACACCGACGGCAAGCGGACCGTCGCCGACGAGGCCATCGTGCTCAACGGCACCACGCCGACTGCGCTCGCCAACGCCAACGTCGAGTCCGTTGTGGTCAAGGACGCTGTCGGCGGCACCGCGTACGCGGCCGGCGACTACACCGTGACTGCTGCGACCGGCGAGATCGCGCGCACCGTCGCGAGCACCATTCCTGACGGCGCCACGGTCTACGTCACGTACCGCTACCGCAGCGGTGCCTCGGCAGCTGTGGCCGTCGCGGGTTCGTCGAAGTACACGGACGCCCGCTTCCTGGTCAAGACCGACGCAGCTGACTACCAGCGCGCCACGATCAACGTCGGCACCGCCAACGAGATGTCGGACATCCCCGTGAAGGCCGCGGACGTCGACGCCGACCCGAACACGGTCTACAACCGCCTCAAGGCCCACGTTGCTCCGTACACGTTGGCGACCGTCGCCGACATCTGCGGCTGCACCGAGGCTGAGATCCAGCTCATCGGCGATGCGTTCATCGAGAACAGCCGTTGCTCGTCCGGCGCCTCGACCGACCCGCGCAATCCTGCGTACCGTGCCACGGCGATGCTCTACGCCATGGGCATCACCCAGCACACGTGCGGTGGCGCCAACGTCAAGTCGTTCGCGGTCATCCAGACCCTCATGGGCAACATGGGACGCGCCGGTGGCGGCATCAACGCCCTGCGCGGTATCCACAACGTCCAGGGTTCGACCGACATGGGTCTGCTGTACGGCAACATCCCGGCGTACTCGGGCAACCCTGGCACGCAGGTCGACGCCATCCCCAGCACCAACAACGCGTTCGGAAAGTACATGGACGCGCTGTGGGGCACGCCGCTGAGTGGTACCGGCGGCAAGGCTCAGATGAACGGCTCGTACGACGACGCCTATCGTCCTGACCAGATGGCGCTGCAGCAGCGCGGCTTCTACAACATGACCCTCAAGTGGTTCGGCAACTACGCCGGCATCAACCCCGCGTCGGCCGCCACGATGGCCGACCGCACCAAGGTCGATGCGTGCTACTCGCTGTGGCCCAAGGGCAACGGCGACAACCACATCGAGATGTTCCGCAAGATGGGCAGCGGCAGTGTCAAGGCCGCAGTGGTCTGGGGCCAGAACCCCGCTGTGACCGAGCCGAACCAGGGCGCTGTGCGCACCGGCCTCTACAACCTCGACCTGCTTGTCGTGGTCGACATGTTCGAGACCGAGACGGCAGGCGCCTCGCGCAAGTCGGTCGCGGCCGGCGATGCCTCCGACGGCATCACGATCCTGATCCCGACGGCGGCGCACACCGAGAAGGCCGGTTCGTCCACGAACTCCGGTCGTACGCTGCAGTGGCGCTACAAGTCCGCCGACCCGGCAGGCAACACCAAGGACGACACCGAGCTGCTGCTCCGTCTCGCCAAGGCGCTTGACACGGCGAACGCGTTCCAGCACATCACTGACGTCTGGACCACCCATAGCATCTTCGCGGGTCCGGTCAACGTCTACGAGGAGCTGTTCGGCAAGCCGTACTCGAATCCGGCCGGCACCGGGACCACGTTCATCCCCGGCACCACGGCGTTCACGGCTTCTGGTGGCACCGTCGAGCTCGTCAATCTGCGCACCAATGTGACCGATCCGGTCACCTACACGCCGACCGCGGTCACCGGGTCTGAGTGGGTGGCGGAGTGCGTCTACCGCGAGATGTGCACGGCATCGGCCAGTGGTGGAACCATCTGGATCTACACGAACGCCTATGCAACCGGGCGCACCACCAACAAGCACTGGAATCAGGCAGACTGGGGCACCGACAACCGCGCCAAGAGCCGCGACAACGCCGATCCCAACAGCACCATGGCGTACCCTGGTTGGGGCTACGCGTGGCTGGTCAACCGTCGCGTGCTGTACAACAACAACGCGGACAACGGCGGCACCGGCTCGCTGACGGGCACCTCGACCTCCGAGGTCCCTGGCGACGTGAACGACTTCTACATGGGTCCGGACTCGTGCAGCCGTATCTACACCAGCACCGAGAGCAAGGTCCTGAACTACTCGCGCTGGTACCGCACGATCCACCGCCTCAACGACAGGCCCAGCCCGGTTCTGGCCGGCGACACCACCAGCCCGCACTACGCAGGTGGCGCAATCGCTGGTGCTTCGTTCGCAGGGCGCTTCCCGGCTCACGTCGAGCCCTACGAGACCCCGCGGCAGGATCTTCTCACCGCTTGGGGCCGCAACACGGGTACGACGTTCGCGGCGGGCGCGTGGAACCTCGTCAAGGCCGACACCCCGGTGGCCGGTCGCGACCTGCCCGCGTCGCAGTTCCCGCTGGTGCTCACGACCATCCGCTGCGTCGAGCACTTCCAGGGTGGCCCGATCACCCGGAACAACTGGTGGAACGTCGAGCTCGAGCCCGAGCCCTGGATCGAGATCAACCTCACCGATGCCCGCAAGTACGGCATCGTCAACGGTGACATGGTCAAGGTCATCTCGGCTCGTACCGAGGGTCTGCCCGGCGACATGATGGCCAACTACGGCCTGGGCTTCCGTGCCCGCGTCGGTTCGGGTCTCTCGAGCACCCAGAAGGTTGGTCCGGGAGTCGTTGCGATCCCGTGGCACTGGGGTGACAAGGGCCTGTCCACCGGCTCGCGTGCCAACGACGTGACCATCGATGCGATGGACGCCAACACGACCATTCCGGAGTACAAGGCTTGCCTGTGCCGGATCGAGAAGATGTAGGGAGGTGTGACCGATGACTGTAATGGCTGTCTTCCAGGACGTCGACAAGTGCATGCACTGCAACGGCTGCGTTACCGCCTGCAAGCGTGAGTGGGACATGAAGCTGCCGACCAACATCGCCGACGTGAAGCCGGCGAGGACCTTGGTCAACGCGCGTCAGCGCCTCGCCATCAAGAGCCTCCGCGCTGGTGATATGGGCCCGCACATGCGCTACACGTGCTGGCACTGCACCAACCCGCCGTGCGCTCCCGCATGCCCGTTCGGGGCCATCAAGAAGGAAGCGACCGGTGCCGTCTCCGTCGACAGTGCCAAGTGCCGTCCGGCCGACTGCAACCAGGGCCGTCCCGGCCCCAAGCCGTGCCAGCTGGGTTGCCAGCGCGGCGGCTACACCAAGGTAGGCCGTGCCTATCAGACCGGGCCGTACGCCAACGTCGACAAGATGAACAAGTGCACGCTGTGCCACGGTCGCGCCGGAGCTGACGGTGTCGTGAATCCCAGCACCGCCCTGCCGACCCGTGCCCGCAAGGTGGGCGGCAACTTCGTCAGCGATCTCACGATCGCCGGCGGTCCGCCCCCCGTGCCGATCGTGCCCGAGCTTGCGCACGAGCCGGCCTGCGTTTCGAGCTGCCCCGCCAAGGCCATGAAGTGGGATGCGCGCGACAACATCCTCGCGTACCTCAACGACCCGGCCAACGGCTACATCCTGTCGAGCGGTACCAAGAACTGGTACGGCGCCGGCTCGATGTTCTGGGCCTCGAGGAAGACCCTGCTCGTCCCGCCGAAGGCCGACCCGTTCATCGAGGATCACATCGCTCCGATGGCCTCGACGATGATCGGTACTGGTAGGATGGTTCTGCCGACGCTGGTCGTCGGCGGTCTCGCCGCTCTGGCGGCGCGCAGGAACCGCGTCGAAGAAGAAGCCGGCGTGACCGGAGAGGAGGCGTAGACCATGAAGACGAGAATCGCTCTTGCGTTCGCACTCGCCGCACTGGTCGCCCTCGCGGTCCCGACCATCGCGGCGGCAAACTTCGCCATTCACGGTAACTATGTGGGCGACACCGACGCATGCGCCGGCTGCCACCGTGCCCACACCTCGGTGTCCACCATCAACTGGACCGGCACCGACAACGAGCGCCGCAGCGCGCTGCTCGTGACCTCCGCGACCAAGATGGAGGAGTTCTGCCTCGCGTGTCACGACGCGTCGAGCCAGGGTGCCGACACGAACGTCGAGCAGGGCGTCTACGAGGGTTCGCTCTACGGAACCCAGTTCGGCGACCTGAACGGTGGAGGTATCGTCGAGTTCCAGGGTGTGCCGATCACGTCTTCGCACGTGACCAACGGCAGCGGCTGGGGCGCCTATGGCGGTGGCTACTTCGGCCAGGGCCAGACCGGTGCTGACGGCCAGATCCCGGGCGAGGACGCTGGTGAGTCCGAGGAGATCCTCATGGACTGCGCCACGTGCCACGATCCGCACGGCAGCCCGAACTACCGCATCCTGAAGGCGTACGCCAACGGCAACTATGTCGGTGGCTACCAGCCCTCCGGCGACCCGCTCGATCCGGACCCCGATGGTTGGGTCTCCTCGGTTGAGACCGGTTGGCCGATCAACGGCTTCCGCCTTCACACCGCGTACCCCGATTACCAGCCGGACTACACGACGGCTCGGTATGCCAAGGGCTACGACATGCGCACCGTCACGACCGCCACTCCTGGCGCTGCTGAGGAGTTCACTCAGGGCATGAGCGGCTGGTGTGCCGGTTGCCACAGCACCTACCTGCGTGCTGCGGAGGTCTTCACCAAGTCCGATGGCACGACGTACTCGGCCTCGGCCAGCATCTACGACGCTGGCGACGGCGGCGGCCTGGCCCTGCGCCACCGCCACCCGATCAACGTCCCGCTGTCGAACTACGATGGTCCGGACCAGGCTTCGATGATCGTCACGACCCAGGTCCTGCCGCTTGCTCACGATATCGACGAGCAGGGCACGCAGGCCAATGAGTCCAGCGACTGGATCGAGTGCCTGACCTGCCACCGTGCGCATGGCGTCTCGTCCATCATGACGGGCTACGCTTCGGCCGCTGGTGCCGCGTCGGTTCTCGACACGGACGCGGTCGCGCGCAACCTGTTCCCGGCGAGCGAGTCGGCCCTCCTGCGTCGCGACAACCGTGGCGTGTGCGAGGTGTGTCACAACAAGTAGGCCTGAGACATCACGTGTCTCTCATGTTTTGCAGAAGGGCCGGGGGCATGCCCCCGGCCCTTCCACTTCCGGCTGATGCTCTTTGCGGTAGGGTGGTCCCATGAAGCGTGCGTGGATGAACGGGCTTGGAGCGCTGCTCGTGCTGGTCGCGGGCCTCGGCGCCGTGTTCGTGTTCTCCACCGTCGCGGCTGACGAGATGCCTGACGCCATCACCGCCGGTGCACCGCTGTTTGCCGCCCTCGTGCTCACACTGCTGTTCGGCGGGATGCCGCGTGTCGAGCGGATTCGTTCTGCGGACCGGCGGCAGGTCACCTTCGCTGTCGCCGGCGGCATCGCGGCGTGGTGGCTCGCGCCCCTCATCGTGCTGGCTCAGCGCCTCTCGGATGCGCCCCCGGGCGCCGAGGTCGTCTTCTTCACCTTGGCTGTGTGGGGAGCCTGCCTCGTCCTCGTGGCGTTGGCTATTCGTGCCGAGAAGCCGCCGCTCACCGCGGCTGCCGCGGCCGTGGCCTCCGTGGCCGGCTCGGCGACGCTCTTGGCAAGTTGGGAGCGCCCGAGTTCCTTCTCGCCGTTCATCCGCTACGCGGAGCGCGAGATCTGGATGGTCGTCGCCGGCGTGGTGTTCGCGCTCGGCATGCTGGCACTGGTTCGTGCGGTTCGGGCGCTCGGCGTACGTGAGGCGGCTCCGCTCGCACTGAGCGGTGCTGCTGCGGCCGGGTTGCTCGGCATGTTGGGATCTGTGGGTGAGCTGAGGTTCATGGCGGCGCAGCAGTGGCTGTCGCTGCTGTATCTGGGGATCGCCATCGCGATCGCGTTCGGGGCGTGGATGAGGCTGCTGTCGGCGGTGGGCGCGTCGCGTGCCGCGACCGGCATGCTCGTGGCCCCCGTTGGACTGACGCTGCTGACCGTCGTCGAGCGTCTGACCGGTATCTACGGCCCGGACCCGTTCGAGTGGACCGGTATCGTCGCGGGCAGCGCGGTGGTCGTCGCCTCGTCGGTCGTCGTGTGGCTCGCCGTGCCGGCGACCCGCCTGGGGTCGTCGCATCTGGAGCCGGTCCCCGGACGGCTGAGGATGGGCCTGGCCAGCGCCGCGTTCGTGGCCTCGCTGGCCTCACTCGCATCCCCGGGCGTGCAGGCCACCTCCGAAGGGCACGCGACCACGCCGTTCTCGGCGACGTGGATCATGGTGGGGGCCGAGACCGCCACGGGATGGCTGGTCTTCTCGGCGGCTTTGCTCGTGCTGGCCGTGGTTGCGGAGCGGGCCTCGGCGGCTCGCGCGTCCCGGATCGCGGCGCTCGTTGCGGCCGTGACCAGCGGGATCGCCGCAGTTCTTGCGGCGGCGACACCCCTTCACACGTGGACAACATGGATCCCGGCCGACGTTCAGCAGACGTACGGCACGGAGTATGCTCGGTTCGTTACTGAAGCGCTGGTGGACCCGGTGCGCATCGTCGCACTCGTGCTGACCGCCGCCGCGCTCGTAAGCGCAGTCCCGATGCTGGTCCGCCCGGCATCGCAGGCAACGGAAGAGGTCGACTGATGAAGCGGTACGCCGCCGTCCTGATCGCCGGGTCTTTGGCCGCAGCCCTGCTCGTGCCGGGCTGTCAGCGCACGGTCGAGGTCCAGACCGGTACGCGGACCGTCTGCACGGCAGGCGAGCTCGTCTCCGAGGACATCAAGACCATCGAGGTCCCCGTCAAGGACGCGGCGAACTACCGGGTCAAGACGGTGACGATCACCTGCGATACGCACTCGGGCCTGTCGAAGCTGTACTCGGAGGCGCAGGCGGCGATCGCTGCGGGCGACCTCGCGGCGGCGAAGGACAAGCTCGCGCAGGTGGTGGCGTCGAACCCGACGTATCGCAAGGCTAAGCAGCAGCTCGACGAGATCAACGCGGGCAAGAAGCCCACTCCCGACACGGGCACCGACCCCGGCGACGATCCGGGCGCCAACAACGGCGGCTCGACCACGCCGACCGGCTCGACCACGCCCACGGCGACGGCCCCCAGTGCGCTGACCGGCTGGATCCCGGGGACCCTGTCCGGATGGACCGCGCAGAAGCCGACGGTCGACGCGCTGTCGGTGGCGCGCGAGTACGTGCCGTCCGGCAGCTCGCCGGCGATCAATCTCGTCATCGTCGCCGAGCAGTTCAGCTCCGAGGCCGACGCCAAGAAGTCCATCGACCAGGTCGTGAAGGCCCGCTACGGCAAGGACGCAGCGAACCTCACGGTCAACGGGCACGCGGCCTACTTCGGCACCGACGGCCGCAGTTTCGCGGTCATCGCGTTCCCCGCCGGCAAGGTCATGGTCGCGCTCGAGATGGCGGCGAAGTCAGGCGCGCCCAAGGCGCTGCGCCCGCAGCTCGAGGCGGCGGCCAAGCAGCTTCCGTAAGCTCGGGGTCCGCGCGGCCTGACGCCGTCGCGGAGCGTGCGACCTACCCGCAGCCGCCCGGAGCGCAGCACGGCGATGCCGGCGACGCGCTCGGGTCGAACGCGTGGGGCGCCTCGGCAGGGCCCGCGTCGCGGCTCTTGAGGATGCAGGTCGTGTCCACGCCCAGCGGATCGCCGAACTCGTGGAACGCCTTGGTGCGGCATCCTCGGCAGATGCGCGAGAACTCGCACTCGGCATCCGAACACCACCCGGCGGCATCGGTCTTGTCGAACTCGTTGAGGGACGCGACGGCCTCGGCCAACGTCATCTCGCGGATGTTGCCCACGACCCAGTCCTGCGCGAACTGGCACGGCATGATGCCGCCCTCGGAGTTGATGTTCATGTGGCCCTTGCCCACGGGACACGCCGAGACGACCTTGAGGCGCTCGAGGCCCTTGCTGACGTCGAGGCCGCGCGCCTCGAAGCGCTGGGCGAGGTAGGGGATCATCGACGGCAGCGCGCCGATGTCGTACTCGAGCTTCACGTCGGGGTCGAGCATGTCCTCGACGATCTGCTCGGCAAGCTCCTTCCACTGCGCGACGGTGATGCGCGCGTCCTCCTCGCCCTCGCTGCGGCCGCTCGTGATGAGGTCGCACAGGTAGATCAGGCCGCAGTCGAGCTCCTTGGCCTTGGCGATGATGTGGGGGATGAAGGGCAGCGTGTCCTTCGACACAGCGCTCTTGAGCGCCACGCCGACGCCCTCCTCGCGCAGGATCTTGATGGCCTCGATGACCTTGGCGTGCGTGCCGGGGACCCCGACCATCTGGTCGTGGAAGTGCGGCGGGCCGTACAGCGAGGTGGCGATCCAGTCCACGCCGAGCGTTTTGAGGCGTTTGGCCGCCTCGCGGTCGATCATGGTGGCGTTGGTCGAGATCGTGACGTGCATGCCGCCGGAGCGCGCGTGCTCGAGGATCTCCCAGAAGTTCTTGCGCATCATGGGCTCGCCGCCGCTCATGAACAGCACCGGCACGCCCGAGTCGACCATCTGGTCGATCAGCGCGATGGACTCCTCATCGGTGAGCTGGTCGGGCAGCTGGTGCCCGTCGGCAGCCATGTAGCAGTGCTCGCACAGCAGGTTGCACCGGTTGGTGATGTTCCAGATGACCTCGGACGGGCGGCCGAGCTTGACCGCTTTCATCGCCTTGTCCTCGACCTCGGCGAGCGGGCCGTCGAAGAACAGCGAGCGAACGTGTGCCATGGCGCATGCCTCCTGGTCTTGCACAGATCGCCTCGACGCGCGGTTGCGCGCGGGCGCGGGCTTCTCATGGGGGAGTGTACGCACCCTGCGCGCCAATGTAACCAGATGTAACAACTATCACTTCGGGACTGGCATCTGGGGGCCGGCGCGACAAACCCGAAATCGGGGCTTGACTAGTGTTAGGTTCGTAGTAGTCTGTGGTAGAACTAGTACGAAGTTACGACTACTACCAAGTTGTGATGACCGAGGAAGGGAGGTGGGCGGATGACCGCAGACGAGGCCATGCTTCGGAAGTTCACCAAGGAGCTCAACGCGGGCACCGTATCCCTCGTGCTCCTCGCGATCCTGGACGCCTCGGACGAGGCTTTGTACGGCTACCAGATCGCCAAGAGCATGCAGGGAGCGTGGCAAGAGGGGGTCCCGGTGAAGCAGGGGACGCTGTATCCGGTCCTGCGCTCGATGGAGGAGAACGGGCTGCTGGAAAGCCGGGTGGAGCCGAGCGTGTCGGGTCCCCCGCGCAAGTACTACTCGATCACAGTCCGAGGCCGGGAGGTCCTCGGCGACTGGAAGGCGGCGTGGACGCGCACGCGCGACTTCGTCGATGCGACTTTGGAGGGACGTCTTGGCTAATACGATCGAGGGGTACCTGGGAGAGCTTCGGGCGGCTCTCGCCGGGGCGGACCCCGCACTGGTGCAGGATGCGGTCTACGACGCCGAGGAGTACCTGCGCTCGGCGGCTGCTGAGGGCGGCTCGACCCCTGAGGCCGTGGCTGCGGCCATCGACGCCTACGGCGCGCCTACCGAGGTTGCGCAGGCCTACCGCGACGCCGAGATCACCGTGGCGGCAGCGCTTCGCGGCCCCGCGCCGGCGGCACACCGGGCCCAGATGGGCGGCGGGTTTCTCGGCAGGTTCTTCGGGGTTGTGGCTGATCCGAGCGCGTGGGGCTCGCTGTTCTACCTGCTGCTGTCGCTCGTGACCGGCGTGATCTACTTCACGCTCGTTGTGACGGGTGTGTCTGTGACGCTCGGGACGCTCGTGCTGATCGTCGGCATCCCGCTCGCGCTGCTGTTCCTCGGCATGGTGCGCGCGGTGTCGTTCGCCGAGGGGCGCATCGTCGAGGGCATGCTGGGCGTGAGGATGCCAAGGCGCCCGCGCTCGTCCGGCGTCGAGGGCAGCTTGTGGCAGCGCATCAAGGGCTGGCTGACCGACTACCGCACGTGGACGACGATGCTCTACATGATGCTGCAGCTGGTGCTGGGCACGATCTACTTCACCGCACTGATCACCATGCTGTCCGTCGCGTTCGCGTTCGTGGCGTGGCCGCTTGTCTCGGTGGCGACGGGCCTGCCGTTCGCGATGACCTTCAACTACGAGGTCCATCTGTTCTGGTGGGCGGTGCCGCTGTTCATGGCCGGCGGGGCGCTGCTGTTCGTGGCCACGCTGTGGCTCGCGAAGGGTATCGGGTTCCTGCACGGCGCGTACGCGAAGTTCATGCTGGTCGGCTCCGTCGACGCCGAGGCCGCCTCGGCCGTGGCACCGACCGCCGAGGGAGGGGTTGCGTCATGAGGATGGCGAGAGCGGGAGCGGGTGTCGCGATGATCGCGTTGATGGCGGTTGCGCTCACCGGGTGTTACACGGTGCCGATCGAGCGCGATGACCGAATCGGCACCACCGAGGAGCAGATCTCGGTCGCCCGCGAGGGCGCACAGACGCTCGACGCACAGGTGACCATGGGTGCCGGACGGCTCATGCTGGGCTCCGCCGCCGGCTCCGAGACGGTGCTGAGCGGCACGGTGGTGTACCCCAAGAGCTGGCTGGTGCGTTCGGAGTACTCGGTCGAGGGCACCGACGGCACGCTGCGCTTCACGCAGGAGCGTGCGACCTTCCCGGTGGGCGACGCGGACAACACGTGGGACCTCAAGTTCGCCGAGGGGCTGCCGACCCGCCTGGCCGTGACTCTGGGCGCCGGTGAGGCGGATGTGGCGGTCGGCAAACTCGACCTCGACGACCTGCAGTTCACGCTGGGCGCCGGTGAGACGACGATCGACCTGACCGGGCCGCGCACTCGGGACCTGCCGGTCTCGATCCAGGCCGGCATCGGCGAGCTGCGGCTCGTGGTGCCGAGTGACGTGGGCGTACGAGTGAGCGGTCGCAACGACGGCGTGGGAAGCTTCGACGCCGACGGCTTCAAGGCCGAGGGCAACGCCTGGGTCAACGACGCGTGGTCCGAGCCCGGCCCCAAGATCGACATCGACCTGCAGCGCGGGATCGGTGAGGTCACGGTGGAGATGCAGCCGTAGCAGCCGGTCTGCTCGGCGACGATCCAGCGGCCTCGGGGCGAGTCAGCCTCGGGGCCGCTTTCGCGCGCAGGGTCAGTCGAGCCAGTGGACCTCGCCGCTGCCCAGCTTGTAGGCGGCGCCCACGATCACGGGCATCTCGGCCAGACCGATCTCGTCGAACCACACGCGCAGCTCGTCGACGGTCTCGCGTACGTGGTGGTCGACGGCGGCGGCCAGCAGCGGGTCGTCGGCGTCGGCGGGGGCGTTGAGGGGGCTCACGTCGCTCACGTCGATGTGGCCGACGATGGGGTCGAGCCACTCCGGGGCATCGCCGGAGAGTGCGGCCGACACCGCGCCACAGTCCTCGTGTCCGAGCACCACCACGAGCCGGGTCCCCAGCTTCTCGACCGCGAAGCGGATCGAGGCGAGACTTGCCGCGGCGGGCACGTGACCGGCGGTGCGCACGACGAACAGCTGCCCCACGCCGACGTCGAACACGGCCTCCACGGGAACCCGCGAATCCGAGCAGCCCACGACCACGGCCCAGGGCTGCTGGCCGAGGAGCGTCTCGGCACGTGCATCCGGCGCGAATCGCCCGCCGCCGTGGCCCTCGGCGAAGCGACGGTTGCCGTCCTTGAGCATCTGCAGGGCGACCTCGGGGCGGTGCGGCATGGCATGGCTCCTCGTGAGGCGTCTCGGCACGTGCTGGCCGTATGGTAGCAAGCCCGGCGCATCACGTGCCGATACTGAGGGTATGGACCCGCGCCTCGATCCCGATCTGCCGTCCGAGGTGGCGGCGCTGTTCGAGCAGCCGGCCGACGACGAGCGGCCGGGCCTTGCCGCATGGAGGCGCACCTGGAGCTGGGTCGTGGCCGCGGCGCTGATCGCGACGCTCGCCTGGCTCACCTACACGCGCGACGGCTGGGTCCCGCTGCTCTCGAACGTCGACTTCGGGGTGCACGAGTTCGGCCACCTGCTGCTCATGTGGGCGCCGCGTCCGCTCATGGTGCTCGGCGGCTCGGCGGCCCAAGTGCTGTTTCCGCTGGGGCTCGCGGGCTACTTCTGGTGGCGAGCCGACAGGTTCGCGACCTCGCTCATGCTCGCGTGGGCGGGCTCCTCGCTCAACAACGTCAGCGTCTACATCTACGACGCGACCCGCATGATGCTGCTGCTGTGGGGCGACGACGGGACCGGCTCGAACCACGACTGGCGCTACCTGCTCGGCCCCGAGGTCCTCGACGCGCTGGCCGCGACCGACGCCATCGCGATGACCGTGCGGTTCTTCTCGGCACTGCTGTTCGTGGCAGCGTTCGCCATCTGTGCGCACGGCCTGCTCGCCCCGCGCCTCGCCGAGCGCTCCGAGCGCGAGCGCGCCGCCGAGCTCGCCCGACGCCGCGCCAGCCTACCGGTCCGCACGCCGAGAAACCCGGTGCCGGCATCGACAGGGCTTGCCGAGCCGCTCACTCCACAGGACGAGTCGCCGACGCCGTTGGGATGAGCGCAGGTTGGCTCGGGTGGGCGATGTCTGCGCCGATCGTGCTGGGTACGGTCTTCACGAGAGGCGGGTGAGGTCCATGGCCGGGCTGTTCGTGAGATGGATGCGCGCCGAAGACGGCGGAACGGCAGCCGAGTACGCCATCGTCGCCTCGCTCATCGCGGCCGTGATCGCCGGGACCGTCGCGCTCATCGGCGCACGCACGGCTCAGTTCTTCGTGATCCCCTGGCCCTGATGTGCGGGCGGTAGCCCTACCAGCCACGACGTGAGCCGGCTTCGTGAGAACGCCTCGGCGACCGCGAACGAACCCCCGGTCGCGATCGCGAAGACGAGCACCCCGAACCATCCGGTGAGCCACAGCCACGATGCGTCTGCCGCTGCCACGGCGCGAAAGACCGGCTCGAGCAGCAGCGGATGGACGAAGTAGACCCCGAAGGCGAGCGCGCCGAGCGCGGTCACGGTGCGCGCGTGCGGCTCCAGCCGCGGCTCGAGTGCGAACGCGGCAAGCACGAGCCCCAGGACCGCCGCCGCCATCGCCGCCGGGAACAGCACGCGCGTCCAGCCGTCGATGGGTGCCGGTAGCCACTCGGCGTAGATCGCGAGCAGGCCGCCGAAGCCGACCGCGAGCGAGGCCGGCCACGACCGCATGAAGATCCGGGGGAGTACGCCGAGCCGCATCGCGAACCAGGCGCCGAGCGCCATGTGCGGCAGGTGCGTCAGCACGTGCGTGGCCCACGACCAGCCCTGTGTGCCGAGCAGGTCACGTGCGAGCTCGGCAAGCTCGGGGCCGGCGGCGATACGCAGCACGTAGGCGCCGACGACGAGCAGCTCCGGGGAGAAGCGTACGGCGCGCGAGGCGAGCGGCGTGAGCAGATAGAAGGTCAGCAGCATCGGGATGAAGTACAGGTGGTACCAGATGTGTCCCGAGGCCAGCAGCGCCGGCACCTCGCGCACGGCTTCGAGGGGTTTGTCGGCGGAGGCGGTGAAGATCAGCGCGTAGGCGGCCGCCCACGCGAGGTAGGGCAGACCGATCGCGGTGCCGCGGCGCACGAGGAAGCGCCGGTACGCGCCCGGGTGGCTCGGCCACGGGCGGCCCCACACGAGCGCACCGGAGATGAAGACGAACAGCGGCACGGCGTAGTGCAGCAGGTCGTCGAGGAGCCTGACCGGGGTGTCGGGCGCCAGAAGGTCGCGGTAGGGCATGAGCGAGTGGATACCGACGACCGAGACGATCGCGAAGACGCGCAAAGCGTCGTAGGCGATGACTCTGCCTGTCGGGGTCGTGTCGATGCGCACCGTGGCTCCTCGTCGGGGTCGCTCCGAGTCTAGCGCAGGGCTGTCAGGCCGTTGTGGGAAGGTACGTGCAATGGGAACCACCGGCGGGCACGTGCCCCGCCGCTACCAGAGGGAGGGACCGGCGTGAAGGCGCTCAAGGGGTTGCGATGGTGCATCGCGGTGACGGTGGCCGTACTGGTTGTGGCCGTGCCAGCCACGGCGATGGCGGTAGCGTTCAGTGGTGAGGTCTTCGACGAGAACGAAGCGCCGATCTCCGGCGTCGAGGTGCGCGTATACGAGGTCGCCGGCGGGGTCATCAACACCTCGCCGGTGGCAACGGCCACGACCGGTGTCGACGGCAGCTACGACATCGTGAATGTGACCGCGCCGAGCATCATCGTCGGGTTCGCCGACCCGACGGGCCAGCATCGCGATGGCATGTGGGACCCGGTGTGGTTCTCGGGGAGGCACCTGCTCGACAGCGTGTGGGCGTGGAACTCGGCGGCTTTCGACACGCAGACCAACATCGACCACTTCATGCCGTCGGCCGCCGCGTTCAAGGGCGCTCGCACCTACCGCGTGTGGGGCGACGACCGCTACGAGAATGCGATCGCCGTTTCCGAGGCGAACTTCCCGTACGCGACTGACATCGTCTTGGTGAGCGGCGCGTCGTTCGCCGACGCGTTGTCGGCTGCGCCGTGGGCCGGACTGCAGGGTGCACCCATCCTGCTGACGCCGCCCTCGGGTGTGCCCTCGGGGTTGATCGCCGAGATCAAGCGCCTGGGCACTGCGGCCGGCCAGCCCAACCCCAAGATCTGGATCGTGGGCGGGACGGCGTCGGTCTCGACCAACGTGGTCAACCAGCTCAAGGCCGCGGGACTGACCAGCATCTCGCGCTTCTCCGGCGCCGACCGCTATGCGGTGGCGGCCACCGTTGCCAAGCAGGTCCAGGCGGCGTCGCCCAACAAGGAGCCGTTCCTGGTCCGTGGCGACGTCTTCGCCGACGCGCTGTCGGTGTCGCCGTTCGCGTACATGGAGAACCGGCCCATCCTGCTGACCAAGCCGAGCGGTCTGCCGTCGGCGACGAGGAGCGCGTGGGCTTCGATGCGCAGCGCCGCAGGCGACACAATCATCGCGGTGGGCGGTCCGGCGTCGATCACGGACACCGTGCTCATGCAGATGGACCAGATCTCCGGTGGTGGCCTGCTGCTGCCCGACGGTGACTCGATCTACGGCGCCGACCGCTACTCGACCGGTGCCGCGGTCATCTCCTTCTATCAGAACGACTTCTGGGCGCTGACCGGCGGCTTCGACAAGCCGCGCCTGGCGTCGGGCGAGGTGTTCCCGGACGCACTGGCGGGTGGCGCCGCGGCCGGCTACTGGTTCAGCCCGCTGGTCCTGACCAGGGGCGCCTCGCTCTCGAGCCCGGCACGTTCCACGCTCGCGGCGAGTGGCCCGTACGTCATCGACCTCCAGGGTCTGGGTGGCCCGAGGACGCTTGGTTCGTCGACGTTGTCGGCGGCCAACACCGCGCTCGGCACTCGCTGGTACGACCTGGACGGCGGTACCCCGACGATCCCGGCCGCGCTCGGCGGTCTGCCCGTCGAGGCGGCGCAGGGCCGTGTCGCATCCGGTGGCTCGGGGGCAGCGGGCGTGCGTCCGAGTGCCCCGTTTGAGATGCGGCCGCTCTCCGAGGCCGACGTGGTCGGTCCGCTGGCGCGCTGAGTGAAGCTCGGGTGGCGGCTGCAGTGGCCGCTGCGGTTGACGGCGAGCCGCGCGCGGGGGTGCTTCCCTCGCGCGCGGCTGCGCGTTAACATGCATGACATGGGTGCCGACGGTGTTGCCGCGTGGCTCGGCGCGTCGATCATCGCAGTCCTGAGCTTCGCTCCAGCGATAATGGCTCCAACCCGTGAGGCCCGAGAGTGGTCGGGCTCGGTGGCCCGACTCTCCCTTCCGGCGGCTGCACTGGCGGCCCTGTGGACCACCCTCTCCGTCTTCGAACTGACGCCTCCCCCGGGAGGCGTTCTTCTTTGGGTGCTCTATCCGCCACTGCTCGCACTGGTCGGGCTGGCGACGTGGGGCCTGGGGCTCCTCGCGCGCTGGACGGCGCACTACTGGCTCGGATGGCGCATCCCGTCGACTGCAGCGGCGCTGCTCGGCGTGGGCTCGGTGGCTCTGGCGCTCGTCGTCCGCTGACCGCTAGACTGCTGGCGTCGACGAATCCTCACAAGGAGCCGATCCGATGCCGCGCTGTTCATACCACCCCGACGTCGAGACCGAGATGCGCTGCGCCGAGTGCGACAAGCCCATCTGTCCGCGCGAGATGGTCGCCACGCCGGTCGGCTACAAGTGCCCTGATTGTGCGCGCCCCAAGCGCAGCCAGTACACCTACGTGAAGCCGAGACAGCTCGTGTTCGCCGTGGCGGCCGGGTTGGCAGCCGGCATCCTCGGCGCCGTGGCGCTCGCGCTCATCCGGTTCGGCGGCATCTTCCTCGGCATCTTGTGGGGCGCGGCGGTCGCCGAGGCGGTCCGGCGCGCGTCCGGGGGTCACCGCGGCCCGACGGTCGGCATCGCAGCGGTCGTCGGCATCGTCGTCGGCTGGTTCGCGGCCGGCCTACTCGGCGGAGTGTGGTGGGGAGCGGCGTTGGTCGCTGTCGTCGTCGCGCTGGTCCAGCTCGCTGTCATCGGGAGCCGCTGAGGCAGCGACTGCCCTCCGCTCGCCAGGCGCCCACTCGCGGTCGCGGCATGCTCAGTGCTAGCGTCGTTGGCACGATGGCCGATGCAGCTGACATCCGTGAGGCCAAACGCGTGCTCGTGCTCGCGGCGCACCCGCACGACGAGTTCAGCATCGCCGCGACATTACGTGCGCATGCGCGCGCGGGCGACGAGGTGTGGGCCGCATGGTTCGCGCGCGACGATCGCGACGACGTCGAGCAGCTGCGCCGCAGCGAGGCCCGCCGCGCCGCAGTCGGCATCGGCATCGAAACCGAACGCCTGCTCTTCAGCGAGCTCGACGCCGTGGCGCTCCCGCTCCAGCTGTCTGAGCTCGTGACCGCGGTGCGCGCGACGGTCGACCGGGTGCGCCCGGACATCATCTTCGCCCCCGCGTTCGAGGGCGGACACCCCGATCACGACGCCGTGAGCTTCGCGGTCTACGAGGCGGCGCTCGACTCAGGTGCCGAGGTGCTCGAGTACCCGATCTACCGCAAGGCGAAGTCCCGGCGCTGGCTGCCTCGTATCCCGCGCTTCGTACGGCTGTTGCCTGGACTGAGCGAGCCGCAAGTGCGCCACCTCACAGGTCGCGAGATCCGCTTCAAGCGCTCGCTGTGGCACGTATACCGATCACAGCAGTCGGTCCTCGGCGTGCTCCTGCGGCTCTCGGGCGATTCGGAGCGGTTCTTCTCGGCCGAGGAGATGCGCCCGATGCCGATGCGCGACTACACCCGCCCACCGCACGAGCGCCCGTTGCTGTACGAGGAGATTCCCGACGTGTACTTCTCGTTCGACGAGTTCGCGTCGGCGGTGCGCCACTTCCACTGGTCCGGCGGCGTGGGCGAGGACTCCATCTGACACGGGTAAGTTCATCCCCGACGCATATGCGGACGAAGGGGGTAGCCGTGTTCAAGGAGTTCAAGGAGTTCGCGTTCAAGGGCAACGTGCTCGATCTCGCGGTCGGCGTCGTGCTGGGCGCCGCGTTCGGGGCGATCGTGAAGTCGTTCGTCGACGACATCATCAACCCGCTCGTGGGCCTCGTCATCGGCCGCACGGACCTCGCCAACATGTACTTCGTCCTCGCCGAGGGCAAGACGCCCGGTCCATACGTCTCCCTGGCGGCCGCGCGCGCCGCCGGTGCCTCGGCGTTCGCCTATGGCGCCTTGCTGAATGCGGCCGTCAACTTCCTGATCGTCGCGCTGGCGTTGTTCCTGTTCGTCAAGATGGCCAATCGGCTTCGCCGCGAGGCAGAGGCGACGACCCGGCCGTGTCCGTTCTGCACGACCGAGATCGCCAACGAGGCAACACGGTGTCCGGCGTGCACCTCCGAGGTCGAACCTGTGACCTCGTAGAATCGCCGTTTTCCTCCGGGTGGAGATTCGGTGGATAGGTGAGGGGAATCAGAGGCGGGGCGTAGACTTCGCTTCATGGGGTGTGACTTCGGCGGTCGACGAGCACGGTCGGACCGCGTGCGAATGGATACGAGGAGGGCCGCATGGCCGCAGAGACACGGCGAATCCTGTTGGTGGAAGACGAGAAGGCGATCCGCGAAGCGGTGAGCGCCTATCTCGAGCGTGAGGGGTACTGGGTGACCGAGGCCGAGGACGGCGAGATCGCCCTCGAGCAGTTCGCGAAGCACCGCTTCGACCTCATCGTCCTCGATCTGATGCTGCCCAAGGTCTCCGGCGAGGAGGTCTGCCGGGCCATCCGCAACGGCTCCGACGTGCCGATCATCATGCTCACCGCCAAAGGCGAGGTCGAGGACCGCATCGTCGGACTCGAGCTGGGCGCCGACGACTACCTCGTCAAGCCGTTCTCGCCGCGCGAGCTCGTCGCCCGCGTCCGCGCGTTGCTTCGCCGCGCTCACGTCGACGAGGAGCCGCTGCGGGACCGCCTGGTGTTCGGGCCGCTCGAGATCGACGTCGCGGGGCACAAGGCGTTCCTCTCCGGCGAGGAGCTCGACCTGACGGCGAGCGAATTCAAGCTGCTCACCACGCTCGCCCGCTACCCGGGCCGCGTCTACTCGCGCATGGAGCTGGTCGAGAAGGTGCTCGGCTACGACTTCGAGGGCTACGAGCGCACCATCGACAGCCACGTGAAGAACCTGCGCGCCAAGCTCGACGACGACCCCAAGGACCCGACGTTCATCTATACGGTCCACGGTGTCGGCTACCGATTCGAGATCCCGGGAGACGCCGCCGGCGATGAGTGACACGCCCGCCAGCGAGCCCATCGAGGACAAGACGACCGCAGCCGAGGGCGCCGAGTCGGCTGAGCCGCAGCGCGCGCTGCTGTCGGCCCCGCGGGGCGCCTTCTCGCGACGGCTCGCTTTGGCGTTCGCGACGGTGGCCGCGGTCACGGCGCTGTTCTCGGCCATCCTGCTGTCCGCGGCGTGGAACTACGAGTTCGACGACTACGTCCGAGACAACCTTCAGCGGATCTCTGATGGTGTGGCCGAGGTTGCCGCGCAGGCCTACCCGGTGTACGGCGGCTGGACCATCGAGACGCTGTCGTTCATTCCGCGCTTCGGGCCCACCCGAGGCATCGGCGTCCAGATCGTGGATACCGGGGGCAAGCTGATCTACGACGACGTGATGATGCACTCCGGCGTCGACGGCGGCCAAGGCGAGGGACAGCAGTTCCAGTTCGCACCGGAGGACCGCATCGTCACATCGCCGATCATGGTCAACGGCCAGCAGGTCGGATCGGTGAGGGTGTGGGCGTACGGGCCCGGCGCCGTGCTCACAGAACGCGACGAGCAGTTCCGCCGTGGATCGTTCGCCGCGCTGACGGTCGCTGCACTGCTTGCCATCGCGCTCGCCTCGGTGGGTGGCCTGTGGTACGCGAACCGGCTCGTGCGACCCATCGAGCGCATCACGCTCACCGCGCAGGCGCTGCGAGGCGGCGACCGCGCGGCGCGCACCGGCATGGACGGCGAGGACGAGATCGCAGTCCTCGGCAGGACCTTCGACGAGATGGCAGACGCCATCGAGGCCGACCGCGAGCTGGAGCGCCGGCTGACCGCCGACGTTGCCCACGAGCTGCGCACTCCGCTCCAGGCGATCCAAGCCACCGTCGAGGCGATGCAGGACGGTGTGTTGCCGGCCGACGAGGAGCGTCTCGGCACAGTGCGGGACGAGACGATGCGGCTTGCCCGCCTGGCCGACGCGATCCTCGAGCTCACGCGTCTGGAACGCGGATCGCTGCCGTTCGACATGCGGCGCCTCGACCTGTCGGTGCCGGTGCGTGCGGCCATCGACGCGCACGAGGCCCTCATCGAGTGCGGTGAGCTGACGCTGACCACCGACGTCGCCGAAGGGCTGTTCGTGCAAGGGGACGCGGACCGCCTGCAGCAGGCGATCGCCAACCTGCTGTCGAACGCCGTGCGCTACACCCCTGCGGGTGGGACCGTCTCGGTGCGACTCGCGGTCAGGGGGGACCGGGCCGCGCTCGAAATCTCCGACAGCGGCATCGGCATCGCCGAGGAGGACCTGGGCCGGGTGTTCCAGCGCTTTTGGCGGGCGGACAACGCCCGCGCCCGTGCGACGGGCGGACTCGGCATCGGGCTGGCCGTCACGCGCGAGATCGTCGACAGGCACTGCGGGACCATCACCGCCGAGCGCCGCGACGAGGGCGGCACGCGCTTCACCGTGCTGCTGCCGCTCGTGTAGGCACGCCGATCCTCGGTCGCGGTAATCGAGCGAAATCGTACTGACGGGGGATGCGCTCCTACCGTTGACCCAGCGTCTCCTCCTCCCCACGCCGGGAACACGAAAACGATGTGGTCACACGATTCCAGGGCAGCCTCGGGGATTCTCAGGGCCGTCCGAATCCCGGGGAGGGGATGCCGCATGATTCCTTCTAGGTTCGCGCGCTGCGCGGTAGCGTTGGTGCTGGTGGCCTCGATGGTGCTCGCGCTGCCTGTTGCGGCGTTCGCTGAGTGGCAGGATGGGCCGGCTGTCGCGAACGGCACGGTACCGTTCAAGGACCCGACGCTCCCTGATGATTCAGGGCCCGGCAAGCTCGGGCTGGGAGGGTTCAGCGTGAACGCGCTTGCGCCAGCGTACTCGACCAAATGGAGCACATTCGGGGCGTCCTCGAGCCTGTACGGCCGCCCGATCTTCGTGAGTGCCGACAACGTGGGCTATGTCCGCGTCTCGGACATGAACTGGGAGAAAGTGATCCAACACTCGGCGACCGGCGGCTGGATTCGGTCCATCGGCACGACCGGATCCGGGAACGCCCAGTTCAGTGACCCCTATGGCTCGTGCATCGATCGCAAAGGCTACTTGTGGGTCGCCGACCACCAGAACGACCGCCTCTGCCGCTTCACGTCGGGTGGGTCGTGGGTCGGCAGTGTCGTGTGCAGCCAGCCGTTCGATGTCGCAGCAGGCAACTACGGGTACCTCTACGTCGGGTGTGGCGACGGACTGATCCGTCGCTTCCGTGACGACGGCACTACGGCTGGATCGACGGGAGGTTCTGGGTCCGCGGACGGCCAGTTCAACTTCCCGTGCTCAGTCGCAGTTGACAACAATGAGGACCTCTACGTGGCCGACATCTGGAACAACCGGGTCCAGGTGCTGGACTACAACGGCTCCTACTCGCGCAAGTGGGGCAGCGCTGGTTCCGCCGCGGGGCAGTTCCAATCGCCGGCAGGTCTCGACGTGGACGGTCGTGGACGGGTGTGGGTGACGGAACGCGATGGCGCCAGGGCGCAGGTCTTCGACTCAAAGGGAACCCACCTGGCAACGTTCGGCTCGCTTGGGGCAGGTAACTCGCAGTTCACCTTCCCGTTCGGATGTGGCGTCGACGGAACGGGCTTCTATGTCGCCGATGCGAACAACCAGCGGGTCACCAAGTGGACGCTCGGCGAGGCGAAGACGACCGAGCGCGTCGGCGGTGCCGATCGCTACGAAGTGGCGGTCAACCTCGTGAAGAAGCAGTTCCCGTCGTATGCAGGCGTCCGCACGGTCATCATCACGTGTGGCGAGGACAGGGCTGCGGCCGATCCGCTTGGCGCCGCCCAGTTGGTCGGCGCGACGCGTGGGGCCCTGATGCTCACGCAGTCAAGCACGCTCAACAGCCGGACCAAGGCCGCACTGCAGTCGATCCGCTCGGCCAACGGGCCACTGACGGTCTACGTCTTGGGCGGCACGGTCTCGGTTCCGGCGGCGGTGTTCAATCAGATCGCGGCAGTCAACTCCGGTGGCACGACGACCCGGATATCCGGCGCTGACCGGTACGCGCTCTCGGCCGCAGTGGCGAAGCGCACCGATGACATACTGTTCTTCGACCCGGTTCGCTATGTGTGCCTGTTCAACGCCGAGGACACGGCGGGCTTCTACGACGCGCTCGCAGCGTCTCCGATGGTGGCGCGCTCTCATGCGGTCATGATGGCCGTGAAGAAGGACTCCGTCCCCAGCAGCGTTTCGTCTGCGTTGTCTACCAACTTCGGGAGTGTTCCGCGCTACGTCGTGAACTCCTCCAGACTGTCGGCTTCGACCTATACGGCCGTTGGGGCTTCCGGCTACATGACGAACTCCACGGACCGCTACAAGGCCGCAGCGGACATCGCATCATGGGGCAAGGGACACAGGTATACGTCGTGGGAGAACGTCAGCATCGCAAGCAAGCTACCTGACGCTCTCACCGGAGGCGCGTTCATCGGCATGAACGACGGCGTGCTGCTGTACTGCACTCCGACGTCGCTGCCGACCAACACGAGCACCTCAGTGACGGGCTCGAAGTCGTCCATCTACAAGGGGTGGGTGTTCGGAGGAACCGTGAGCGTGAGCGACTCGGTCAAGTCGACGTTCAACTCGAAATTCCAGTAGTCTCCGGCGCACCTACAGCGGATTCGCGGGGCGGGCAGAGATGCCCGCCCCGTTCGCGTCCCGGGCACGAACGGGTATCAACGCCCCAGCCGAACACTGCGGCCCGCGAAGGGGACACATCAATGATCTTCGGGTTCATCGTCAAGCCGATCATGCTGCTCAACGGCGGCCTGCTGCTGTTCGCGCTGATGGTCTTTCAAATGCTCCAAGGTATGCGCAAGATCAAGTTCAAGGGCCCGTTGCACCTCAAGGTCCACAAGCGTATGGCGTGGGTGATCATGGCGTTCGCGCTGATTCACGGTGCCATGGCCGCTGTCTACGTCTTCGGTATCCGCATCGGGTGAGCATTCTGGCGCCGCACGGGGCGCCCGCTTCCCCTACAATGTGCGCGTAAGCCGCGCCCCCGTCGTAGCTCGAGTCACTCCTCGGGTGTGGTTGAAGCAATCGCCCGCCACCGTGAGGAGTCTCGACGTGACCGACATGACCGGCCTGCGCCCCGACGCCCAGGGCAAAGTGCGCGACCTCTACGACCTCGGCGACCGCTTGCTGCTCGTCGCCTCGGACCGCATCAGCGCCTTCGACGTGGTGCTCGACCAGCCCATCCCGTTCAAAGGCGAGGTGCTCACCAAGCTCTCGCTGTTCTGGTTCGAGCTGCTGTCCGGCGTCGTCGACAACCACCTGATCTCGGCCGACGTGGCCGACCTGCCTGCCGAGTTCGCGCCGCACGCCGATTGGCTCGCCGGCCGCTTCATGCTCGTGAAGAAGGCGCGCGTCTACCCCGTCGAGTGCATCGTGCGCGGCTACCTCGCCGGCTCGGGCCTCAAGGAGTACGCGCGCCAAGGCACCGTATGCGGCATCCCGCTGCCCGAGGGCCTCGTCGACTCCAGCAAGCTCGAAGAGCCGCTGTTCACACCGTCGACCAAGGCCGAGATCGGCGACCATGACGAGAACATCAGCTTCGAGCAGATGGAGGAGATCGTCGGTCACGTGACCGCGGTGGCGTTGCGCGATGCGTCGCTCAAGGTCTACACCACCGCCCGCGAGCACGCGGCCACCCGCGGCATCATCATCGCCGACACCAAGTTCGAGTTCGGCGACGTCGGCGGCCGCCTCACGCTCATCGACGAGGTGCTCACCCCCGACTCCTCGCGCTTCTGGCCGGCCGACACCTACGAACCCGGTCACGGCCAGCCCAGCTTCGACAAGCAGTACGTTCGCGACTGGCTCGAGGCGTCGGGCTGGGACAAGACCGGGGCACCCCCGAGCCTGCCCGCCGACGTCATCGAGGCGACCAGCGCCAAGTACATCCAGGCCTATGAGCTCATCACGGGCCGGACCTTCGTTCCCGAGAGGGCGTAAGCACCCATGGCACGACGCAATCCGATGAACCCCCGCTACGCGAAGCACACCGCGCCGTCGGGGACCACGCGCAAGTCGGCGGCGGCCGCCAAGCCGAAGCGCTCGGCGGGCGAGGCGCCCGTGAGCAAGAAGGGTTCGTCCTCGGGCAAGCCGGCGCGCTCCACGATGCTGCATCCGCCCACGCCTGAGTACAAGAAGCTGCGCCGCGTGTGGTGGGCGCTTCTCGGCGGGGCGATGGTCTTTTCCACGCTGTCGTGGTGGCTGTGGCAGAACGAGACGTGGCGCTCCTACGGCAACTACGTGCTCGTAGCCGCGTATGCGTGCCTCGCGTTCGCGATCTGGCTCGACTTCGCGCGCCTGCGCCCGCTGCGCCTCAAGTACAACGCCACGGGCGGCAAGCCCGCGAAGGCCGAGAAGCCCGCGAAGGCTGCAGCCGATGCCGGCTCGCCAGCGGCTGACACCAAGACCGACGCTGCTGATGCGGCCGACACCTCCGAGTCCACCGAGAAGGGGAGCGAATAGCCATGGCGCGCTACGAGATCTTCGTGACCTACAAGACCGGCATCTTCGACCCGCCCGGCGCCACCGCCGAGCGTGCGCTGGCCAACCTCGGCTACGAGGGCGTCGAGTCGGTGCAGATCGGCAAGTTCATCCGCCTGGCCGGCGACGTCGACCTGGCCCAGGTCACCGAGATGTGCGAGAAGCTGCTCGCCAACCCGGTCATCGAGGACTTCCGCATCGAGACGGTCGAGGAGTAGCCCATGCGCTTCGGAGTCGTCATATTCCCGGGCTCCAACTGCGAGCAGGATGTCATCCACGCAGCCCGCTATCTCGGCTTCGACGCCGAGTTCGTGTGGCACGGTGACACCGACCTGTCCGGCTACGACGCCGTCGTGCTGCCGGGCGGGTTCTCCTACGGGGACTACATCCGCTGCGGCGCGGTCGCGCGCTTCAGCCTCGTGATGAACGAGGTCGTGCGCTTCGCCGAGAAGGGCGGGCCGGTCCTGGGCATCTGCAACGGCTTCCAGATCCTCACCGAGGCCCACCTGCTGCCCGGCGCCCTGCTGCGCAACCAGGGCCTCAAGTTCATCTGCAAGCCGGTCAACCTGCGCGTCGACGGCTCCTGTGACTGGCTCGATCTGCCGCTCGGCAGCGTGCTCGAGGTGCCCATCAACCACAACGAGGGCAACTTCACCTGCGACGCCGAGACCCTCGAGCGGCTCAACGACAACGGCCAGGTCATCGTGCGCTACTGCGAGGCCGACGGTTCGAGCGCCGAGGGTGGCAGCGCCCCCAACGGCGCCATCGACGACATCGCCGGCATCTGCAACGAGCGCGGCAACGTCTTCGGCCTCATGCCGCACCCCGAGCGCGTCGTCGACCCGATCTCGGGCGGCACGGACGGCCAGCCGTTCTTCACCACGATCGTGCGTACGCTTGCCGAGGTGGCCGGCTAGTGCACGGTGAGGTGGCCCTCGGAGGGCCGGTGTGGCTGTTCGCGACGGTGTTCATCCTCGTGACGCTGGTGCTCGCCGTGTTCGTCGTGCTGGACTCGCTGCGGCCCAAGCGCGTCGCTGCCGCTCGCGTGCGCGAGCCGCTGTGGGTCTACACCGTCGGTGAGGCGCTGTTCCTGGCCGCACTCGCACTCGCAGCCGTGCTGTCCGGCACGTCGCTGATCAGCGCCGTGCCGGTGATCGCCGCTCCCTTCGCGCTGGCTCTTGGGATCGCGTATCTGCTGCGGGTCGTCTTCCCCAAGCCCGCGGACGGTGCCCTCACCTCGACCATCGAGGATGCCGAGGATGCATCTTCGGCGACGCCCTGAGCTGCAGGGGAAGGTTTCGGTAAGCCTCTCGGTAGACCCTCTCGCTAGGTTGACCTCGGCCGCGGCCTGACGGTCAACAGCAAGCGAGAGGGGGGCGCGAATCATGCGTCTCAGAATCCTGCGTTACATCGTGCTCGTAGCACTGTCCCTGGCGTTCTCCGTGCCGGTGGCGGCCGGCGCCGCACCTCGTCACAAGCGGGCCAATCCCGACGGGACGGCTCCCGCGAAGTGGGACCTTCCCACCCCGATCCTGCCCTCGGACGACTCCACGCCCACCGCGGATCTGGGCGGTGACGGTGACGGCACCAACACCATCGCGTTCGGCAGCTTCGACGACGGTGACATCCTGTGCGCCTTTCCGGGGACCACCTTCACCGGCCACGCCGGCATCTGGAAGGACGGGCTGCACGTAAGCGACTCGAGCTACTGCGTGTGGTCGGCCAACACCTCGCCGGCCAACGGCGTCCAGCGCGAGCGGGCGAGCCGCTACCGCGGATACGACTACTGCTACGGCATGTGGGTGCCGAGCAAGGCCACCTACGGCTTGTCGGTCGTCAACTGGTGCGCCACGCAGGCGGGTGAGCCCTACGACATCAGCTCGTCGAAGACCGACTACTCGCGGTGGTACTGCTCCAAGCTTCCGTGGGCGGGCTACAAGGTGAAGACCGCGATCGATCTCGACTCCGACGGCGGCTACTGGGTCAAGCCGGCCGATCTCGTCAACGACACGCAGACATCGACGTTCGCCTACAGCGACTAGCGCTGCCTCATGGGCCCTCCGTCCAGCCGGACGGGGGGCCTTTGGGGGCTGCGCGGGGAGGAGTGAGACGTGAGGGTTCATCGGAGGGTGAGCGGGCCGCTTGTGGTGTTGGTATGTGCGTTGGCGCTTGTGGGGTGTGCCGCCAAGCCGATCGATGCTCCGGTCGCCGCGGTCATGGACACGAAGGGCCGCGTGGTGCTGGTCGATCTGGAGAAGGGTGTGGTGGCCGACACGGTTCGGCTGGCCACGTGGCCGGCCGATATCTGCGCGGAGCCTTCGACAGGCAGCTTCGTCACGGCACAGGGAGGAGGCGTGGGAAGCGACGCCGACGACCGCGCCGCCATCATCGACGTGCGTGGGGACCGCAGCGTCCGCTACGTCGAGCTGCCGCGGCACAACCCGTGCGGTGTCGAGCGGGTCGGTGACGGTCTGGTCGTGCTCGATCACGGTTGGGAGGAGAAGGCGGGCCTGTTCGCGTGTTCGGTGGACGTTCGCGAGCGACGCGTGGTTGCCGAGGGCTACATCGAGGACAACAGCAGCCCGTTGCGTCAGGCCGCAGGGCGCTTGTGGTCCTCGGGTGTCGACGTGTTCTCCGACGCGCGGAGCCTCAGGCGGGTGGATCCGGCGACGCTGAGCTCTGCTGAAGTGCAGGCGGGCGACCGTCTCATGAGGCCGGAGTGCTCGGTGCCTGGCGGCATGGCTGGGTACCTGGTGGGACGGGACGGTGGCGTGGAGCTCGCCCGCTTCGATCCCGACACGGGTGCGGTCGAGATGACCCGCGCGGTGGAGTTCACGGACGGCCCGGGCCGAATGGTCTGTGCGGGGGACCGGCTAGTCGCGCTGGACTTCTCGGAAGAGGACCTGTCGTCGTCGGGGTGCCGGTTACTGGTCTTTGACGCCGGCACGTTGGAGCTCGAGCGTGAAATCCGGCTCGAAGGCGGGCCGAGCGACATCGAGGTATGGGGCGACAAGGTGGCAGCGGCCAACTGGCTCGATCAGACGCTGCGGCTGGTCGATCCGGCGACCGGCGCGGTCGCGGCGACCGTGAAGCTTCCCGAGATGGTGCCGCTGCCGCTGCGGGTGAGCGTGCTCGACGGATAGTCGCGCACGCCCGCGCGCGGATTGACCTACAATGGCGGCGCAACCCGCCGTCTCGATACCGAGGAGCCGCATCCGATGCCGGTCGCAGACCTCTCGCCCGAACTCGCCCCCCAGCTCGCCGTCGAACTCGGGCTCAAGCCCGACGAGTACGAGCACGTAGCAGAGATCCTCGGGCGCACCCCGACCGTGACCGAGCTGTACATGTACTCGCTCATGTGGAGCGAGCACTGCTCCTACAAGCACTCCCGCAAGCAGCTGCGCAACTTCCCGACGGACGGCCCCGCCGTGCTCCAGGGCCCGGGCGAGAACGCCGGCGTCATCGGAGTGGGCGACGGCTGGGCGGTCGCATTCAAGATGGAGTCGCACAACCACCCCAGCGCCATCGAGCCCTACCAGGGCGCCGCGACCGGCGTCGGCGGTATCATCCGTGACATCTTCACGATGGGCGCCCGCCCGATCGCCTCGCTCGACAGCCTGCGCTTCGGCACGCTCGACAAGGCCCGCCAGCGCTACCTGTTCGAGGGCGCCGTCGCCGGCATCGGCGGTTACGGCAACTGCCTCGGCGTGCCGACCGTGGGCGGCGAGGTGTACTTCGAGGAGGCCTACGAGGGCAACTGCCTCATCAACGCGATGTCGATCGGCCTCATGCGCGAGGAGAACCTGACGCGCGCGGTGGCCGCCGGCCCCGGCAACCTCGTGATGGTCATCGGTTCGACGACCGGCCGCGACGGCATCGGCGGAGCGAGCGTGCTCGCCAGCCAGGAGTTCGACGAGCGCGCCGAGGACAAGCGCCCGGCAGTGCAGGTCGGCGACCCGTTCGAGGAGAAGCTGCTCATCGAAGCGTGCCTCGAGCTGCTCGAGTCCAAGCTGCTCGTCGGCCTGGGCGACTGCGGTGCGGCAGGCCTGACCTCGTCGCTGTCGGAGATGGCGTCGCGCGGCGGCGTCGGGCTCGACATCGACGCGGCGAAGGTCCCGCAGCGCGAGCCCGAGATGAAGCCGTTCGAGATCATGGTCTCGGAGTCTCAGGAGCGTATGGTCGCGGTCGTGGAGCCGGGTAACCTTGAGGCCACGCACGCGGTGTGCGCAAAGTGGGGCCTGCGCTCGACCGTCATCGGCGAGGTCACGGACACGGGCCGCTTCATCGTGCGCCACGGCGAGACCGAGGTCGCCGACATGCCCGCGTCCACGCTCGCGCACGACGCTCCCATCTACGATCCCGAGGCCAAGCGCCCCGCGTACCTCGACGAGCTGCAGGCGTTCGATCCGTTCACGGAGCTCGACTTGCCGGGCGACGACGCCGACTTCGGCGAGACGCTGCTTGGCCTGCTCGCCAGCCCCAACATCTGCTCGCGCCGTTGGATCTGGGAGCAGTACGACCATCAGGTCATGGTCAACACCGTCGTGGTGCCCGGAAGTGACGCCGCCGTTCTGCGCATCGGCGACACCGGCCGCGGCGAGATGACGAACCGCGCCATCGCCGCCTCGAGCGACTGCAACGGCCGCTACTGCTACCTCGACCCCTACGTCGGCGCTCAGATCGCCGTCGCCGAGGCCGCCCGCAACGTCAGCTGCGCCGGCGCCGAGCCCGCCGCGATCACCGACTGCCTCAATTTCGGCTCGCCCGAGAAGCCCGAGGTCTTCTGGACCTTCGCCGAGGCGATCCGCGGTATGGCCGACGCCTGCCGTGCGTTCAACGTCCCGGTCATCTCCGGCAACGTGAGCTTCTACAACGAGAGCTTCGGCCAGCCCATCTACCCGACGCCGACCGTCGGCCTCGTCGGCCTGATCGACGACGTCGCCTACGTCTGCCAGTCGGGCTTCGCCGACGAGGGCGATGTGATCGTGCTCATCGGCGAGAGCGACAACGAGCTGGGCGGCAGCGAGTACCTCAAGGTCGAGCACGAGACCGTTGCGGGCCGTCCGCCGGCGCTCGACCTCGAGCTCGAGGCGGCCGTGCAGGCGACCGTGCGCGGCGCGGTGCGCGCGGACTTGCTCAAGAGCGCCCATGACTGCTCGGAGGGCGGCATCGCGGTGACGCTGGCCGAGTGCTGCATCGCCGGCCGCATCGGTGCCGACGTCCATCTGCACGATGAGCTGCACCCGGTCGCGTCGCTGTTCGGCGAGACCCAGAGCCGCATCGTGGTCACGTGCGCCGAGGACGACGTCGAAGCGCTGCTCGAGCGCTGCGCGGTGCACGAGGTGCCGTACTCGGTGCTGGGCACGGTTGGCGGCGACCGCCTGACGATCTGCGAGCGCCTGAGCGTGAGCGTCGACGATCTCGCCGAGGCGTACCTGCCGTCGCTCGAGCGGTTGGTGCACGGCGAGGAGACGCTGCAAAGCGAGGAGCTGTTCGAAGGCTAGAGGCCCGGACCGCTCGTCTGGCGCGACGCGCTTCGCTACAGCTCGGGCAGGACGTCTCGCCTGGTCGTGGCGACAAGATCGACGATCGCCGAGCAGATGTCGCGGACATCTGCGCTGCCCGAGCGCTTGAGGCCCAGCCTGGCGAGGCGCTCCGACAGGTCGCAGATGTGTCCGAGCTCCTCGGCGTTGCCGCACAAGACGAGCTCGCCCGCCCGGTCCCGATCGCGCTCCCACAGGAGCGTCGTGCGCCGCAACACGCCACGGATCGCGTCGTAGACCGCTTCGAGACGCGAATCCTCGACCACCCCGAACAGCGCGTGATTGCTCGCCTCGAACAGCATGAAGTCGGCAACCTCGGACAGCAGCAGCCGGAAGCGGCTGAAGAACGTGGCGCCGGGGGTGTCTCGGCGAAAGGTCGTCGTGAGTCCCGGGTCGAGCTCGCCGTCCACGAGCATCGTCGATGTCGTGCGGTACAGCACCCGCAGCTCGTCGAGGTCGGACGCGAACCGGGCGAGCTTCTCGTCCTCGGCCTCCGAGTACAGGCGCCTGAGGATGTAGTCCTGCTTCACCGACGAGATCTTGGCGACGAGCAGGCCGAAGAAGGCCAGCCCCACCATCACCTCGAGCCCCACGAGCAGCCGCGCCGGGCCCACCGGTCGGATGTCGCCGTAGCCCAGCGACGACAGCGTCACGATCGAGAAGTAGATCGAGTCGAACAGGCCCGGGTGGGCGTCGGTCTCGAACGTGAAGACGAGGTAGCCGGGGCCCATGTTGGCCAGCGCCCAGTAGCCGAGTCCGAAGGCCAGCGTGATGGCGACCAGGGCGGCGAAGAACCAGCCGAGCGAGACATCGTTGATGAGGTGGAGGACTCGGCGCATGTGGGGGCCTCTCGAGTCGCGCGGCACGGGCCTTTGGAGGATGGATACCCCTGCGCGCGTTTCCGGATTCCCGCCAACGCGTGACTTGGGTGTTTCGGCGAGGTAATTGCTGCAGGTTTGGGGTAGACAAGCCCCCCGTGGTTCCACATACTGGCAGGGTGTTCGAGTGAGCTCATCCACCAGCAAGGAGGCAACGAACGACCCACAGGACGACCCGTTTCGTCGCGGCGCTGCTCGCAGCGGTGCTGCCCTTCGCCTTCGTGGCGAGCGCCGGGGCAGCCCCCGCCGAGAAGAGCCGCGCGGATGCGGGTGCGACGCTCGCGTCGAACCGCATCGCCGCTCGCATCGCGGATATCCCCGGGACGCCGCTTCCGGCATCCGGCTTCGGAGACTCCATCGTGGGGTCGACCGACGTCAGCATCGAGAACGAGGTCTACAGCTTCGCCCTGGCGGACAACCAGGTTCTGAAGGCCAGTATCGTGACCTCTGATCCGGTCAACGACTACATCGCGATCTCCGGCTGGGACCAGAGCGCGACGACCATCGAGGACTGGGAGACCGACTGGCCTATCGCCTTCGCCGAGGGTCCCTGGTCGCCGGCGATGCAGATCTACATCCCCGCAGAGACCGGTGCCGGCACCTATTACCTCGGCATCGAGAACCTCTCCGATATGGATGTGGCCTACACCGTCACCTACGAGATCGTCACCAAGGCGCCGGCGACCACGCTGCGCGTCACCGGTAACGACCGGTTCGCCGTCGCCGCCAACGCCGCCAAGCAGGCGTGGCCGGGCTGGGCCGGCGTCACCGACGTCATCATCGCCTCGGGCGAGGATCGCGCGGCTGCCGACCCGCTGTGCGCGGCCGGCATGGCCGGTGCGATGAACGCTCCGGTCCTGCTCGTGAAGTCGACGCTGACCAGCGGCAAGCTCCCGACGGCGACCGAGAGCGCCCTGCAGGGCATCCGCAACGCCAACGGCGGCAAGGTGAAGATCCACGTGATCGGCGGTACCGTCTCGGTTCCGGCAGCCGTCTACAATCGCGCCTCGGCTCTCAAGGGCACCGGCGGCACCATCGAGCGCATCAGCGCCGCCGACCGGTACTCGCTGTCGGCCGTCATGGCCGTGCGGGCCAACACCGAGGCCGTCAAGCGAGGCAAGAGCGTGCCGTTCGTCATGATCGCCAACGGCGAGAACGTCAACGCGTTCTACGACGCGCTGGCAGCCTCCCCGGTGTCGTTCTACCAGATCGCGCCCACGATGCTTGCCAAGACCACCTCGGTCCCCAGCACCGTCCGCAACGCCCGTAACACCACCTTCGGAACGAAGGACTGCTGGCTCATCAGCTCGCCGAGCTACCTGAGCAGCGCCGTGTTCACGCAGGCGAACGCCGATGCGCGCATCGTCGGGTCAGGCACCAACCGCATCGACTCGGCCTTCGACATCGCGACCTGGGCCTACGACTTCAACCTGCTCAAGCGCGACAAGGTCGCCGTCGCCAACAAGCTGCCGGATGCGCTGACCGGCGGTGTGGCGATGGGCAAGATGGGCGGTCCCGTGCTGTACTCGGGTGCGGCTGAGCTCGGCATGCCGACCGACCTGTTCCTGTACTGGAACAAGGGTGGCTACACCCGCGCCTACGCGCTCGGCGGTACCGTGTCGCTCTCGAACGTCGTCACCACGATGATGAACGAGATGCTGGCGTACTAGTTCGAACGTGCGTTGAATCAACGAGCGGCCCCCGCGCCAAGAGGTGCGGGGGCCGCTCTGGTTTCACCTTGGCCGAATGCAAGAGGTGTCTCTGGTGAACGGCATTTACTTGCGCACGCGGTCGTGGTTCTGTGGACGATGACGCTCATTGTTGTTCAGGGTGCGCATGGGGGACGAATCGCGCAGCTGCAAAGCACCCGTTTGTCAGTCGAAGGGGGAGTGCTATGCACGCGCGACGTTTCACGAAGCTGCGCAGCGGGCTTATCGGCCTGCTGACGTTGGCGATGGCACTCGGCATCGTCCCGGTGGCACCAGGCACCGGCCAGACGGTCGTCGAGCCGCCGGCTCCGTCAGTCGCCTCGGTGGCGCCTGACGCTTACGAGGTCGACAACACCCAGGCCCAGGCCAAGAAGATCGACGTCGGCGGTCTGCCGCAGGACCGTACGGTCCATGCGGTCGACAACATCGACTGGGTCAAGTTCATGGGCAAGGCAGGATCGACCTATGTCATCGACCCCGGGTATCCCGGCGGGGGCATGGGCCCGTCCAGCGCAGGGATCGCTCAGCCTGCCCCGGCCGCATGGGTCGGGCTCGAGCTCTACGATGCCGCAGGTAACCTGCTCTCGGGCCAGGACAACATCTACATGTTCGCGTCGCAGGCTCCGAGTCGGCGCAAGGCCGGACCGGGCGTGGATGCCGGCATAGACCCGGCCGGCCGGCTCGTCTACACCGCCACCAAGGACCAGATGCTCTACGTGCGCGTCGCGCCGATCACGGTCCCCTACTACTGGTGGGACGGCTACCTCGGACTCGGGGAGTACACCCTGCAGGTTCGGACTGCCCGCGCGGCGATCTCGGGGCGCGTGATCGGACCCGAGGGTCAGCCGCTGCCCTTCACGGAGGTCTACGCGTACTCGCTCAACGGCGGCAAGGATGCACGGTCACAGGTCGAGGATTCGATGAGTGAGTCGTGGACACTGACCGACAACAACGGCTACTACACCGTCCCGGACCTGAGCGCCGGCGAGTATGCGGTGGAGTTCTACCCGTGGTACGACGACTTGCTGTACCAGTGGGAGTACTACGACGACACGACCAACCCTGCGAGCATCACGCCCGTTGCCGTGGGCAACGTCGGCGTGGCCGAGGGTGTCGACGCACAGCTCGGCTATACGACGCCGGGCGTCACGGGAACGATCGTTGATGAGTCCGGCGACCCGATCACGGATGTGCGCGCTCGCGCCTACTACTGGGGCGGCAGCGGCTGGCACGACACGGGCCGCTCAGACCTGGTGGACGAGAACGGCGTCTACGAGCTCAGGGACGTGAACTACTGGGGCGGCACCCTGCGCGTCGGCTTCACCGACGAGAGCCCCTCTGGCGAGCGCTATGTGACGGAGTACTGGGATGATGCGGCGACCGTGGACGCCGCCACCACCATCAACCTAGTCAACGGCATCGCCGCCGGCACCTACGACGCGACCCTCACCGCGCGGCCGATGCTCGCATCGGGCATGGTCACGGACGGCTCGAGCGGCGAGCCGGTGGATGGTGTCGAAGTCACGATCTACGACCAGTTCGGCAACTGGATCGACAATATGTACACGGGCGCGGATGGCAAGTGGTTCTTCTCGGGCAGCGGAACGCGCGACGTGAAGGTCCGCTACTGGGACAGCCAGTACCGCTACCAGTGGGAGTACGACGCGAACACCACGAGCTTCAGCGACGCGACGACGTTCAACCTCGACTCGAACACGCCTACCTCAATCGATGAGAGCCTATCGGCCTTGGCGCCCTCACTGCACGGCACGGTCACCGATGCCCTGACGGGCAAGCCGGTGGCGGGCACGCGGGTGTCGTTGTTCGCTTACTACAACGGTGCATATCGGGCACTCGACATGATGACGACCGATGCGATGGGCCACTACGCCTTCCAGTACGTCGGGAACTGGGACGTCAAGGTGCAGTTCGCCGACCCCAAGGGCTTCTACGCCAACGAGTGGTTCGACGACATGCCGTCGATGTACTCGGCTCGCACCGTGTGGGTCAGCGGGGGCAGCAGCCAGCAGGTCGACGCTGCGCTGATGCCCAAGGATGGTCGTGTCTACGGCGGCGACCGCTATTCGAACGCGGCCGTGATCGCCGAGCAGCAGTGGCCCGACTGGGAGGGCATCAGCCACGTCATCGTCGCTTCCGGCGAGGACAAGGCAGCGGCAGACCCGCTGTCGGCCGCCAGCCTGTGCTGGGCCTATGACGCTCCGATGCTGTTGACGAGCTCCGCCGGCAACCCGCAGGCACTTACGAGCGCCTTGAAGGCGATCATGGCCAGCAACCAGATCGAGAAGACCGGTGTCGAGCCGGCCAAGGTCCAGGTTCACGTCGTCGGCGGTCCCGCTTCGGTGCCGCAGGCCAACATCGATGAACTGGGCTCCATCGTCGGTACCGCCAACGTCGAGCGGCTGCCGTACGGCGACCGCTACGAGACCGCCCGTCAGGTCGCGATCCGGGCGCACGCTGTCGCACTCGATCGCGGTGAGGACCCGGGTCTCGCCTTCGTGGCGAACGGCGCCGATCCGGCCAAGTTCTTCGACGCGCTTTCGGCTTCGGCCGTCGCCGGCCACATCGGCGCTCCGATCCTGCTGACCAACGCAGGCACCCTGCCGTTGGCGACTGAGCGTGCACTGGCTGATCTCGATGAGCCTGCGGTCGTGGTCGTCGGTGGCACCGCGAGCGTGTCGCAAGCGGTCTACAACGAACTCGGTGCTGTCGAGCGCATCGCCGGCGGGGATCGCTACAAGACCTCCGTCGCAGTCGCAGAGCGTGCGGCAGCGCAGGGCTGGCTCAACCTCGACCGTGTCGGCGTGGCCAGCAAGATCCCTGACGCTGTCACCGGAGGCGCGCTTGTCGGCCTGAAGACGGGCGGCCCGCTCGTCATCACGGCTCCGACCGCGTTGCCCACCCCGGTCTACCAGTTCTTCGACCGGTGGGATCAGACGGTCCAGCAGGTCTACATCTTCGGCGGCCCGAACTCGGTGTCGGCGAACGTGAAGACCCAGATCAACAAGGCGCTCGCGCAGTAGCGAACCGCCACATCGCACTCATCGAGGGCCCGCCTCCGCAAGCATGTGGGGGCGGGCCCCTCGTTCGGCTCGCTGTGCCGCGTCCACGGGGCATCCGCACCCCGACGCCTCGTCGCATCCGTGTTATCCTACGCGCGTTCCCGACCCGCCTTCGCTCAGCGAGGATCACGAACGCATGACTCGCCCTCACTCCGCACGCGACAGCCGCCGCGACACGTCACCCGTCGCAGCCGAACCCATGCTCGCCGATCGCCCCGAGCATCCGGAAGAGGCCTGCGGTGTCTTCGGTGTGTACGCGCCCGGTGAAGACGTCGCACGGCTCGCGTACTTCGGGCTGCACGCGCTGCAGCACCGTGGGCAGGAGAGCGCGGGCATCGCAGTGGGCGACAACGACACCGTCACCGTCATCAAGAACCTCGGACTGGTGTCGCGGGTGTTCCGCGAAAGCGACCTCGACTCGCTGACCGGGGATGTCGCCATCGGCCACACCCGGTACTCGACGACCGGCTCCTCCACGAGCTGGGAGAACGCCCAGCCGCACCTGTCCACGATCGGCCGCCAGGTCATCGCCCTCGCGCACAACGGCAACCTCGTCAACACCGCCGAGCTGCGCGACGAGCTCAAGGGACGCGGCATCAAGTTCCGTTCGACCACCGACTCCGAGGTCATCGCGACCCTCATCGGCGCGTTCACGCAGCAGCACCACCACATCCGCGACGGCATCCGCGAGACGATGAAGCTCATCAGCGGCGCCTACGCGGTCGTGCTCGAGACCGAGACCGCGCTGTACGCCTTCCGCGATCCGCACGGCGTGCGCCCGCTGGTACTGGGCAAGCTCGACGAGGCCGGCTGGGTCGTCGCGTCCGAAACGTGCGCGCTCGACATCGTCGGCGCCGAGTTCGTCCGTGAGGTCGCTCCCGGCGAAGCGCTCAAGGTTTCCGCCGAGGGCGTCGAGGCCTTCCAGGCCGTGCCCGCCGAGAAGCACTCGCTGTGCATGTTCGAGTTCGTCTACTTCGCGCGGCCGGACTCGGAGCTGCTCGACTGCACGCTGTACGAGGCGCGTCGCCGCATGGGCGAGGCGCTCGCACACGAGGCGCCGGCCGATGCCGACTTCGTCATCGGCGTGCCCGACTCCGGTATCCCGGCCGCCACGGGCTTCGCCCACGAAAGCGGGCTGCCCTACGGCGAGGGACTGGCCAAGAACCGCTACGTCGGCCGCACCTTCATCTCACCCAGCCAGACCCTGCGCCAGCAGGGTATCCGGCTCAAGCTCAACCCGCTCAAGCACGCCATCCGTGGCAAGCGCATCGTGGTCGTCGACGACTCGATCGTGCGCGGCAACACCACCAAGAAGCTCATCGCACTGTTGCGCGAGGCAGGCGCGGCCGAGGTGCACATGCGCATCACCTCGCCGCCCGTCGTGTGGCCGTGCTTCTACGGCATCGACACCGATACGCAAGACCAGCTCATTGCATCGCACATGAGCGTCGACGAGATCGCCGAGTTCATCGGCGCAGACTCGCTCGCGTATCTGTCGCTCGACGCGATGGTCGCCGCGACCGGCGCCACGCGCGACGAGTTCTGTCTCGCGTGCTTCGACGGCCGGTACCCGGTCGAGATCCCGGACAGCGTGCGCGAGGGCAAGCTGGCCCACGAGAGCTGCTAGTCCGCGCGGGCCACGCAGTCCCTGCGCGCATGTCCCGGCCCGTCTGTCAGGGCTTCTCGGCGGAGCCGCTCGGCACGATCACGAGCTCGTCGAGCTGCGCGCGCTGACCAAGGCGACGCTCGCCGAGCCAGTACGGGATGCCCACCGCCGAGACCGTGCCCAGTCCGGGAGAGATGTGCAGCACGGTCGATCCGTCGCGGTGCACGCCGCGTGTCCTGATGCCTTGGAGCTCCGGGAAGAGCGCGAAGGCGCCGGACTGGCGGTTGGGTGGCGCGATGGCGGCCCCGAGGAGGGGCAGGCGCCACTGGCCGCCGTGCATGTGGCCGGAGAGCACGATCGTCGCAGGCGACGCGGTGTCGGTGAGTGACTCCAGCGTGGCGGGAGCAGGCGGGACGTGCTCGGCGACCACCACGAGCCCGGTGTCTTCGCCGGCACGGACCGGGGCGGTGTCGCCCGTGAGTCTAGTGACCCGCAGGCCGTCGCGGTCGATCGGCGGCGCAAGCGTGATGTCGACGACCCCGGCCTCGGCCAGCTCGGCTCCCAGCAGATGGTCGTCGTGGTTGCCCCGCACGTAGACGACGAGCCCCGAATGGTCGCGCGCGAGGCGTGACAGCTCGAGCGCGCCTGTCCGGTCCGCACCCAAGCGCCTGACGATGTCGCCGGTCAACAGCACGGCGTCGAAGCGTTTGCCCTCGAGCAGCCGGGCCAACTCGGCCTGCCCCTCGCCGAAGCGCTTGCCGTGCAGGTCGGCCACGTGGAGCAGCCGGTAGGTGCGGTCCACGTCCATCTCGATGGTGGTGCTCACGAGCACCGGACGCTGGGTGTCTCGGGCGGAGAGCAGGTACAGCAGGCCGGCACAGACGGTCAGTGCGGCTGCGGTGAGGCCGATCTTGAAGGCTCGGGAGCGTCTCATGCCCGCGATGCTACCGTGCCTGCGCTAGAATCGGCGTGCGGGGGAGGAGCCGTCAGCGCACCGTCACCCGCACGTTGCCACCGCGCGCCGCGAGAGCCCGAGCGCCGCGCCGACCCCGGAGTCCTCATGACCGAGCAGCCCCGTCAGCCCATCACCTACCGCGACGCCGGCGTCGACACCGCCGAGGGCGCGCGGGCCGTCGACCGCATCCGCGAGAGCGTGCGCTCCACCCGGCGACCCGAGGTCATCGGCGACATCGGCGGCTTCGGCGGGCTGTTCTCGGCGGCGGCGTTCAAGGACATGGACGACCCGGTGATGGTCAGCGGCACCGACGGCGTGGGCACCAAGCTCGCGCTCGCTCAGCTGCTCGGCAAGCACGACACCGTCGGTATCGACCTGGTCGCGATGTGCTCCAACGACATCCTCGTCTCCGGCGCCGAGCCGCTGTTCTTCCTCGACTACATCGCCATCGGCAAGCTCGACAGCGACCTGGTCGCCTCGGTGGTCTCAGGCATCGCCGAGGGGTGCCGCCAGTCCGGCTGCGCCCTCATCGGCGGCGAGATGGCCGAGCACCCCGGCACGATGGAGCCGGGCGACTACGACCTGTCCGGCTTCTGTGTGGGCGTGGTCGACCGCCCCAAGATGCTCACGGGCGCCGACGTCGCTGCCGGTGACGTGGTGCTGGGGCTCGCCTCGAGCGGGCTGCACTCCAACGGCTTCTCGCTCGTGCGCCGCGTGCTCGTCGAGGGCGCCGAGGAGGCGCTCGCGGTTCCGCGTGTGGACCTGGGTGGTCGGTCGCTGGGCGAGGCACTGCTCGATCCGACCCGGATCTACGTCAAGCCGGTGCTGGAGCTCTTGCGCGGCGGCGCGCCCGTCAAGGCGCTCGCGCACATCACCGGTGGCGGCATCACGGAGAACCTCGACCGCTCGCTGCCGGAAGGCTGCGATGCGGTCGTGCACCGCGGCTCGTGGAAGGTCCCGCGCACCATCGAGCTCGCCGTCGAGGCGGCGGGGCTCGACGATGACGACGCGTACAAGACCTTCAACATGGGCATCGGCATGGCGCTCATCTGCGCCGAGCGTGACGCCGCCGACATCGCCGCGAAGCTGCGCGAGCTCGGCGAGACCGTCTACGAGATCGGCGAGATCACGGAGGGCACCGGGAAGGTGGTCTACCGATGAGCGACAAGCTGCGTCTCGGAGTGCTCATCTCGGGTTCGGGCACCAACCTGCAGGTGATCATCGACGAGGCGGAGGCTGGACGGCTCGACGCCGAGGTCGCGGTCGTCATCTCAAGCCGCCAAGAGGCCCGCGGCTTGGACCGCGCGCGCAAGCACGGCATCGATGCGGTGCACGTCGACCGCAACGCCTACGACTCGCCGCGCGCCTACAACGCCGCCATCCGAGATGAGCTCAAGCGCCACGGTGTCGACCTGGTCGTCATGGCCGGCTACATGCGCCTGCTGGGCGAAGAGGTCCTCGACGCGTTCCCGAATCGCGTGCTCAACATCCACCCGGCCCTGCTGCCGAGCTTCCCGGGCGCCCACGGCATCTCGGACGCGTTCGACTACGGCGTGAAGGTCGCCGGTGTCACCGTGCACTTCGCCAACGCCGTCTTCGACGAGGGCCCGATCATCGCCCAGGAGGCCGTCGTCGTGGCCGAGGACGACACGCTCGCGTCGCTCGAGGCCAAGATCCACGAGGTCGAGTACCGCATCTACCCGGCCGCGATCCAGGCGATCGCGCAGGGGCGCGTCACCATCGAGGGCCGCAAGGTCCGGATCGCGCCGCCCGCCTAGGCTCCCGCCCGCACCGAAGGAGGCGCCGCCATGGACCTGCTCTCCGCCATCGGACTCGCGCTTCCCGCCGGACTCAACGCCTACATCCCGCTGCTCGGGGTGGCGCTCGCCCAGCGCTTCGGGGTGCTGTCCCTGGCCGAGCCGTTTGACGTCCTCGGCGAATGGTGGGCGATCGGGCTGATCACGGTGCTGCTGCTCGTCGAGCTGTTCGCCGACAAGATCCCGGCAGTCGACCACGTCAACGACGTCATCCAGACGTTCCTGCGCCCGGCGGCCGGCGCAATCGTGATGGTGGCCGCCAGCGGCAAGGCGGGCGAGAACTACCCGCTCGTGATGATGGGCTTGGGCATCCTGCTCGCCGGCGGCGTGCACGCGGTCAAGGCCAGCGCGCGTCCGGTCGTCAACACGGCGACGGGTGGCGCGGGCGCGCCGGTCGCGAGCATCCTCGAGGACATCGCCGCCGCGGTATCGACCGTCGTGGCGATCCTCATGCCGATCCTGGTGATCGGCGTGATCGCGGTGATGATCTGGGTCGCGGTCCGGGTTTATCGGCGGCTGAACGCCGCGCGCGCCGACGGCGTCTAGGGCTGCGCGCATAGGTTCGGCTACTATATCCACTGCTGAGTACCGCCCGTAGCGGGCGGTCGGGATAGCAAGGGGAAGGAGCACGCATGACGGATGCAGCTCGCAAGAGCCTGTCTCTTGCGCTCGCACTCGCCGTCGCCGTCGGACTCGTCGGGTGCACGGCGCCTGCCGAGACCGAGCAGGCAGGTCAGCCGGCCGGGCCCAAGACGGTCAAGGTCGGTTTCGCCGCACCGCTGACCGGTGACAACGCGGTGTACGGCCAGGGAATGCAGAACGCGGTGCAGCTGGCGATCGAAGAGGCCAACAGCACCGACGAGGTCAAGGCGAAGGGCATCACCTTCGAGATCCGCGCCGAGGACGACGCCGGTGACCCCAAGCAGGCGGTCAACGTCGCCAATGCGCTCGCCGGTGACGACGCCGTGGTGGGCATCGTCGGCCACTTCAACTCCGGCTGCTCGATCCCGGCCGCACCGGTCTACAACGAGGCCAAGCTCGCCATGGTGACGGTGTCTTCGAACCCGCAGCTCACGGCGACCGGGCTCGGCAACGTCAACCGTATCGTGGCCAAGGACGACGCCCAGGGCGGTTTCGCCGGCACCTTCGCCACCGAGCAGGGCTGGAAGAACGTCGCGGTCATCGACGACGCCACCCCGTACGGTCAGGGTCTGGCGGCCGAGTTCAAGAAGTCGTTCGAGAAGGACGGCGGCAAGGTCGTCGCCGAGGAGCGGATCCAGCCCAAGGAGGTCGACTTCTCGGCGCTGGTGACCAAGCTCAAGGGCGTGAATCCGGACGCCGTCTACTACGCGGGCGCCCACACCGAGGGTGCGCTCATCAGCAAGCAGATGAAGGAGGCCGGCCTCAAGGTGCCGGTCATGGGCGGCGACATGCTCTACACGCCCGAGTTCATCAAGATCGCCGGTGCCGCGAATGCCGAGGGCGACATCGCCACGGCGCTCGGCCTGCCGCTGGAGCAGCAGCCCAAGGGTGCCGAGTTCAAGCAGAAGTACGAGGCGAAGTTCGGCAAGGCGCCGGAGGCCTACGACTCGTATGCCTACGACGCGGCCTGGATCGTCATCAACGCCGCGATGGCCACGGACGCCAACCGCTTCAACATGCTCGACGTCATCCGCAAGAACACCCTGCAGGGCGGTGTCACCGGCGACATCTCGTTCGACGAGAACGGCGACAACACGCAGCAGATCATCTCGGCCTACAAGGTCGAGGGCGGCGAGTGGACGCAGATCAAGAAGTAGCGCTTCCGCTCATCGGTAAGGCACGAGAAGGGGGGTGTGCTCAGCGAGCACACCCCCCTTTGCTGTGCTTGGGATCGATCCGCGGATCAGGGCTTGGTGGTGTCCTCCTCGGACGGGACCTCTGCCGGGGGTGTCTCGGCGGGGGGCGTCTCTGCCGGAGGCGTCTGCTGGACGTTGGATCCGGAGTCGCCCGACGCCTTGCCCGAGTTGATGATGATCAGCACGGGGGTTCCCGGTGCGGCCTGCGTGCCGGCCGCGGGGAACTGGTAGATGACGCCGATCGGGCCATCGGTGGCGGCGGGCAGCGTTTCGACCGCGAATCCGGCCCCGGTCAGCGACGCCTCGGCCTGTGCCTGCTGCATCCCGGTGACGTTGGGGATCGCGCTGGTCGTCGTCGCCGGCTTGCCGGTCGAGACCACGATGGCGACGCCTGAGCCTGCGGCGGCGGTCGAGTTGGCGGTCGGGAACTGGTTCATGACCACGCCGGAAGCCACGGTCGTGCTCGACTGGCGGAACACCGTCGGCTTGAGGCCCGCGTTCGTGATGGCCTTGGTCGCGTCGGCTTCCTTCTTGCCGGTCACAGCGGGCACCTTGACCGCGCCGACGCCCTTGCCCTGCGACACGACCACCTGGACCGTGGTGCCAGGGGCAAGCTTGGTGCCGGCCTCAGGGATCGAGGCGATGACCTTACCCTTGGCGACCGTGTCGCTGAACGTGTCGTAGACCGCCGGCTTGAGGTTGGCGCCCTCGACCGCCTTCACCGCATCGGCCTCGGTCTTGCCGGCGACATCCGGCATGCTTGTCTGTGCGGGGGCGGGGCCGGCCGAGACCACGAGGATGACAGGCGCCCCGACGCCGGCCTTGTTGCCGCCGGTGGGGGACTGCGTGATGACGATGTCCTTCTCGACCGTGTCGATGTACTGGTACGAGATGATGGGCGTCAGGCTCGACTGCTCGACGGCGGTCTGCGCAGTGACGAGCGTCTGCTGGATCACGTTGGGCACGATCGCGTTGGCGCCGTCGTGCGCGTTGATCTGGATGTCGACGGGGTTGCCCTCGCGCAGCTTCTCGCCGGCGGCCGGGATGGTCTTTCCGACGGCGCCGAGCGGCAAGTTGCTCACGGAGCCGTAGCTCACGTTGCCGAGCGTGTAGCCGGCGTCTTGCAGGATGCGCACGGCCTCGGCCGGGTTCTTTCCGACCACGTCTGGCACGGTCGGGCCGCCGCATGCGGCGATGAACAGCGCCACAGCGAGGAGTGCGGCGACGAGCACGGCCGCACGGGTTGCTCGGCGAGCGGGCATAGCGGACCTCCTGATGTCGGGTACCGAGTCAGACGCTCCAGTACTGAGAGAGCGCTCTGCGCTTGTTGTTCCCCTTCACGCGCGCGATGCGTCCGGGCGACTGGCGAACGGCGGGCGAGAAGCGCTCCTCCTTCGGCTACAATGGCGGCGTCGTCGTGTCGTTCGCCCTGAGGGGGTCGCATCCATGTCGCAGGTCGTCATCAAGCGCGCGCTGGTCGCGGTCACCGACAAGACCGGTGTGGTCGAGTTCTGCCGTGCGCTGTCCGAGGAGTTCGGTGTCGAGATCGTCTCGACCGGCGGTACCGCCAAGGCGCTCGCGGACGGCGGCGTGGCCGTGCGTCCGATCGACGACCTGACCGGCTTCCCCGAGATGATGGACGGCCGCGTCAAGACGCTGCACCCCCGCGTGCACGGCGGTCTGCTCGCCCGGCGTGACGTGCCCGCGCACATGGCCGCCGCCGAGGAGCACGGCATCGGCATGATCGACCTTGTGTGCGTGAACCTCTACGCCTTCGAGGCGACGGTCGCCAAGGAGGGCGTCACCGAGGCCGAGGCGATCGAGAACATCGACATCGGCGGCCCGTCGATGCTGCGCTCGGCCGCGAAGAACTTCGCGAGCGTCACCGTGGTGACCGATCCGGCGATGTACGACGCGATCCTGGCCGAGATGCGCGCCAACGGCGGTGCGACCACGCTCGAGACCCGCCGCGCCTGCGCGACCGAGGTCTACCACACGACCTCTCACTACGACAACGCGATCTGGCAGTACCTCTCGGGCTACCACGCCACGATGTTCCCCGAGGAGGTCCGCTTCCGCCTCTTCAAGCAGCAGGAGCTGCGCTACGGCGAGAACCCGCACCAGAAGGCGGCGGTCTACCGCTTCGAGGGCGCCAAGCCCGAGACGCTCGCCATGGCCGAGCAGCTGCAGGGCAAGGAGCTCAGCTACAACAACTACCTCGACACCGACGCCGCGTGGACCGCGGTGCGTGAGTTCACCGAGAAGCCCGCGTGCGTGATCATCAAGCACGCCAACCCGTGCGGCACCTGCGTCGACGACGACCTGACCACCGCGTACCAGAAGGCGTGGGCGGTCGACACCGTCAGCGCGTTCGGCGGCGTGATGGCGTTCAACCGCACCGTGCCCGCATCGCTGATCGAGCGCATCTTCGCCAACGAGCAGTTCGTCGAGGTCATCATCGCGCCCGACTACGAGCCGGGCGCGCTCGAGCTGCTCAAGCAGAAGGAGAACCTGCGCGTCCTCAAGACCGGCGGCGTGCGCCCGGTGGGCGGCCACTACGAGTCGCGCGCCATCGAGGGCGGCATGCTCATCCAGGAGTCCGACTCGGTCTCCGAGGATCCGGCCGGCTTCCAGGTCGTCTCGAAGCGCCAGCCGACGCCTGAGGAGATGGAGCAGCTCGTCTTTGCGTGGCGTGCGTGCAAGAGCGTCAAGTCCAACGCGATCCTCATCGCCAAGGACAACGTGAGCATCGGTGTGGGTGCGGGCCAGATGAACCGCGTGAACTCGGCGCGCATCGCCGTCGCCCAGGCCGCCGAGGCGGCAGCGGGTGCGGTCGCCGCGAGCGACGCGTTCATGCCGTTCCCGGACTCGCTCGAGGTGCTCGCCGAGGCGGGCGTGACCGCAGTCATCCAGCCCGGTGGCTCGATGCGCGACGACCTCTGCATCGCAGCCGCGGACGCCGCCGGCATGGCGCTCGTGTTCGCGGGCGCCGAGAACCGCCACTTCCGCCACTAGCCCCGGGACGGGCGCTGACGCCCGAGCCGGCAAGCCGAGAGGCCCCAGACGAACGACCGCGCTGACAGCAGGCTCGAGCTTCGCCCGGCCACCGAGCGCGGTTGGTTCGGCGGGCGCGCGCTCAGCGCTTCGGGCGGGGTTAGCGTCGCGGGCGCCACGCTCGCCGAGGCGGGCACCGCGCTGCAAGCGGTCTTCGACGGCGAGGCCGAGGGCGTCGTCGCGGTGCTCGCGCGCTACGACGGCACCTGCACGGTGGTGAGCTTCGACCGCTCCGAGTGGGGCCGCCCGAACACCGCGACTGCACCCGGTATCGCCGCGGGCGACCCGCTGCTGCGCGACGCCGCGTGGGCGCTCGGGGCACGCGGGTACCGGCGGGCCGTCGAGATCGTGCGCGAGCGCATCGCCGAGGGCGACGTCTACGTACTCAACCTCACCGACCGTCTCTCGGGCCACCTGTGCGAGTCGCTCGCGTCGGCTGACGACCCGGCCGCTGCCGCCTTCGAGGCGCTGTGCGAGCGCGCACCGGCGGACATGGCCGGGTTTCTCGGCGGGGTGGGGGGCGTGTCGCCGTGGATCGCGAGCGTGTCGCCGGAGCGGTTCGTGCGGGTCCGGCGCGATGCCGGGCGCACGGGTGCGGCGCGCATCGCCGAGGTGTGCCCGATCAAGGGGACTCGCCCGCGTGGCGCCACGCCGGAGGCCGATCGCTTCGAGGCCCTGGCGCTTGCGGCCGACGACAAGGAGCGCGCCGAGCACGTCATGGTGGTCGACCTGGAGCGCAACGACCTGGGTCGGGTGTGCGACCCGGGATCGATCGTGGTCGACCCGCTCTACGAGGTCGTCGCGACGCCGTACTGCCACCAGATGGTGTCGACCGTGCGCGGCGCGATGCGAGACGACGCCACCTTCGCCGAGCTGCTCGAAGCGGTGTTCCCGTGCGGCTCGGTCACCGGCGCTCCCAAGATCGCGGCCATGCGCATCGCCGACTCGCTCGAGGCCGAGCCGAGAGGCGCCTACTGCGGTGCGTTGCTGGTCGCCGTGCCCGGAGAGCTCGACTCGAGCGTGCTCATCCGCACGCTCGAGGGCGATGCGGCCGATCCGGCGCGGGCGACGTGGGGCGCGGGCTGCGGGATCGTGCACGACTCCGACCCGGCGTCCGAGTGGCTGGAGCTTCTGCTCAAGGCCTCGCCGGTCACCGGAGACGGGGCGCCGCCGGTCGCGTTGCGAGAGACGATGCGGGTGGTGCGCGGGCGCGTCCCGCTGCTGGCCCGGCATCTGGCGCGGCTCGCGAGCGGCGGGTGCGGGCCGTCGCTGCTCGCTCGCGTGCGCGCTGCGGTCGCCGAGGCGCTCGAGGCGGCCGACCCGGGCGCGCGTTACGGGCGTCTCGGCGTGACGGTGGGGAGTGACGGGGAGGTCGCGGCGGAGCTGTCGGCGCGCCGCTCGACGCTCCACGTCGCCGACGGGCCGCTGCTCATCCCCGCCGCCGTGGCCGAGGTGCCGACGCTGCCGCCGGGTGCCGCGAAGCCGGCCGACCGGGCGTTTTGGGACGAGGCGCTCGGCGGGGTGGCGGCCGCGGGAGGCGATGAGGTCCAAGCGGTGCTCGTGGCGCCTGACGGCACGCTGATCGACGGCTCGACCGCGAGCGTATGGCTCGTGCGCGAGGGCGAGCTGCTGACGCCGCCGTCGCCACCGGCTGTGGCCGGGGTGGCGCGCGAGCTGGTCTTCGACGCCGCGGCCGTCCTGGGCATCGAGGCCGCCGAGAAACCCGTGACGCTCTACGATCTCGAGCTCGCCGACGAGGTGTTCTTCAGCAACGCCGTCGCAGGAGTGGTGGCGGCGCGTGCGCGCGGGGGCCGGGTGTCTCGGCTGGTGGGCGACGCGGTCGCCCGGCGGATGGGATTCGGCGCGGACGACGAGGCGGTATCATCGTAGGGGACTGAACACGCCAGACGATGGGGGACTGAGATGGCTGTTGCGGCATGGTGCAGGCAGTGCGGAGCGTACGTGTACCTCACGGACCAGTGGGGCTGCGTGAACGGCCACGCATGGACCGAGGCGTCGAACTGGTACGACCCCGCGACCGGCGTGCCCGTGACGCCGTACTGGCTGCAGCCGGGCTACACGCCCGCGCCCGTGGCTGCCCCTGCGCCGGCGCCGCAGCCCGCGCCCGTCGCGCAGCCGGTCGTCGCCCCGCAGCCTGAGCCCGCGCCCGTCGCTGCACCCACGCCGGCCGCCGCGCCAGCCCCCGCGCCAGCCCCCGCGCCCGAGCCCGCGCCCGAGCCCGTCGCACCCGCACCCGAGCCCGAGCCCATCGCGGTCGCGCCTGCCCCCGCGCCCGTCGCGGTCGCACCTGCCCCCGAGCCGGCACCCGCACCCGCACCCGTGGCCGCCCCGGCCGAAGCCGTGACCGGAGTGCCGGTGGCCAGCGTTCGCGACCAGTTCCTCATCGACCTGATGGCGACGTTCGCCCAGTACCCCAACTACGCGGTCGCCTACGGGACCGACACCGACGTCACCATCGCGGTGAACGTCGCCGATGCGCAGTGGGCGACCGGTTCGAAGCGGGTGGACTACTCGGCGATCCTGAAGACGGTCGAGGCCGAGCGCACGGTCTACTTCTGGGAGATGCTCAAGGAGCAGAGCTCGGGGCTGTCGTTCGGCAGCGTGGACACCGAGTCGACGACCACGTTCGGCAACTCGCGCTCCGGCACCGTCAAGCAGGTGTTGATGACCAGCAACGGGCCGGTCGAGATCGAGTGGGACTACGGTCAGACCCGCGCCATCGTCGAGTCGGTCGCCGCGCGGCACGGACTGGCGATCAAGGTCGTGCTGCGCAAGAAGTCCGCGCAGTGGTGAGCGCTCGGCGCGTCTAGCGCTGCCGGGCCGCGCCCGGCGTCATCGCGACGGGCGGCGCCTGGACGCCCTCGTCAGCGAAGCGCTTCGCCATGCGGCGGATCAGCTCGTCGCGAACGCCGAGCCGCTCCTGATAGCTCACGCAGCGCACCGTGACGTTGACGACGGCTGCCGGCGGCGCGAACTCGGCGAACCGCACGCCGACCTCCGAGTCGCGCACGGCGCCCTCGGTGTCGGCCACCACGCCCTCGGCGACCTCACGGGCGATGCGCAGCACCTCGTCGGGGTCGCCGGCCGAGGCGACGGTCACCGGCACGAGCAGCACGAACTCGGGGTCGAGCGTCGAGAAGTTGGTGACCGTCGCGCGCGCCAGCACCGAGTTCGGCACGATGACGACGTCGTTGCTCGGCTTCTGGACCGAGGTCTCGCGCCACGTGATGTCGAGCACGGTGCCCTCGTCGCCGGTGTCGAGCCGGATGTAGTCGCCCGGCTTGATCTGCTTCGAGGCCAGCAGCTGGATGCCGCTGAAGAGGTTCTCGAGCGTCGGCTGCAGCGCGAGGCCCACCGCCAGACCACCGATGCCCAGCGCCGTGAGCAGCGGGGCGATCGATACGCCGAACGTCGCGAGCACCGACAGCCCGCCCAGCGTCCACACGACGCCGCGGGCGAGGTTGATCAGGATCGAGGTGCTCGGCAGCGGAGTGTCCTCGCGGCTCGTATACATGCGGATGAGCTTGCCGAGGATCCTCGCCGAGAAGGCCGTCACGATCACGATCGCCGCTGCGCGTTCGAACTGGGCCGCCCGAACGGCCCACGAAGCGCTCAGGCCGAGACGGTCGATTGCCTGCCACATGCCGAACAGCACACCGAGTGATGTCGGCAGCCAGTGGATGCCGGTCGCGAACTCGCGAAGCGCGCCGCTCCCGCCCCGGCTCCGTGAGCGCAAGACGGACTGCAGGACCTGATCGACGATCAGGCCGGCGGCGGTGTAGACGACCAGTGTGAGCGCGGCGCTTCCGACCGCGGAAAGCTCGAGTCCGAACATGGTGCCTCCTCGGCGATAGATGCTACACCAGGCGGGGTGAGCTGAGGTGCTGCAACACTTCGGTGCAGGTGCACCGGAATGTCGCAGCACCACGTCAGGGCGTCCGGCTTGCGTGCGGTTTGACCCTCACCATGCACGCGGCTACACTAGCGCCTGCTTCGCGCCTGCGCGCGAGGCGGCCGTGTGAAGCGGTCGCGACCGGGCCGTTAGCTCAGTTGGTAGAGCAGGGGACTTTTAATCCCAAGGTCGTAGGTTCGATCCCTACACGGCCCACCACATAGGCCCCCATCGTCTAGTGGCCAAGGACTCCGCCCTTTCAAGGCGGCAACAGGGATTCGAATTCCCTTGGGGGCACCACGAACAAGCGGACCCGTCGGCGAGATACCGGCGGGTCCGATGCGTGACCGGCGTCACGCCTCGCCCCTCAGGCTTCTTCAGCAACCTACCGCCGCCCGCATGGAATCCCCCGTTGGGCGGTCCCGATTCCGCGGACGGCTCAAGCATTGGCATACAACCTGCCGATGAGACCTCGGTCGCGCACGCGCGCGGCATGCCGGCGCGAGAAGGTCGACCGTGACAGACATCCCCGCATCAGATGCGGACGTGAACCCCAAAGACGCCGTCGGAGCACCCGCCGCCGACGCAGTCCGTGATGGCGACGAGCGCGGCGCCGGTCCGCGGCACGCGCTCTCACCGACCGCGCGCCGGCTGGTCATCCTCGGCTTTGCGCTCTCGGGCGCTGCGGCCCTGATCTACGAGGTCGCGTGGACCCGTGAGCTCTCGCTGGTGTTCAGCTCGACGGTCTATGCGGTCTCGACCATGCTCGCGGCGTTCATGACCGGCCTGTCGATCGGCGGGTGGCTCGGCGGACGCCGGGCCGACAAGTCCGGTACCGATCCGGTCAGGGACCTCGCCACCGTCGAGCTCGGCATCGCCATCACCGGCCTGATGAGCCCGATCACGCTGCGCGTCATCCCCATGCTGCAGTACGAGGTGCTCACGGTCTTCAAGCCGGCTCCGCTCGTCTTCTTCGCTCTGCAGATGCTGCTCGCGTTCGTCGTCATGCTCGTGCCGACCACGCTCATGGGCATGACCTTCCCGCTCGCGTCCAAGATCTCGACGACGAGCTACAGCAGCCTCGGCAGGACCGTCGGCGGGCTGTACTCGGCCAACACGCTCGGCGCCATCGCCGGGTCGCTTGGTGCGGGCTTCCTGCTCATCCCGATCTTCGGCCTGCGGGCCAGCATCCTGTTCGCCGGGGCGATCAACCTCGTCGTGGCCTGTCTGATCATGGCGGCCAGCCGCAAGCCCGCGATCTTCCGAGTCGGCGCGGCACTCGCGCTCGTGCTGGTCATCGGCATCGGCGACGTCGCGCTGCCCCAGACAGCCGTTCCGTTGAGCCTGGGTACCGCCTACCGCTTCGCGAGCTACGAGGACTACGTCGCGACCTCGGGCGCCGAGGACGTCTCGGTGATCTGGGCCGAGGAGAACGCCTACAGCAGGGTCGAAGTCGTCGAGGAGCCGGGGACGGGGTTCCGCTTCCTCGTGAACGGATCGTTGGTCGAAGGCTCCAACGGCCGCGGCGACGCTCCCACCACGAGCCTGCTGTCCTACCTGCCCGCGGCGTACGCCGACAAAGTCGACGATGTCCTGGTCATCGGACTGGGCACCGGCTACACGAGCGCGTCTGCGCTGCGGCTGCCCGCCCGATCCGTCACCACGGTCGAGATCAACCCAGCGATGCGTGAGGCGGCCAGCTACTTCGTGGGCGACACGCTCGAAGGCGACGAGCGCTGGCGGTTGGTCAACGCCGACGCCCGGCAGCAGCTTCAGGTCGCCGACACCAACTACGACATCATCACCTCGGAGCCGAGCTGGCCGCTGGCCGCCGCCGTCTCCCCGCTGTTCACACGCGAGTTCTTCGAGCTTGCCGAGTCCCGGCTGGCCGACGGGGGCGTCTTCTGCCAGTGGCTGCCGGGCTACCTGCTCTCCCACGAGGACCAGGCCATGATGGTGCACACCGTCGGGCAGGTGTTCGGCAACGTGCATGTGTGGGAGGTCACGGTCGACGGCGCGGGCAACGGCGACATCCTCGTGATCGCGTGCAATGCGAAGCATGTGGACGACTCGGAGGTCGTGCGCGAACGCGTCGCCGGCATGCTGGCGGCTGATGGGCTGACCGGCGTTTCCGCACAGGAGATCCCGCTGTCCGAGTTCCTGGGCGGAGCGTCGGAGCGGGCTGCACTCGACGTCAACACCGACGACCATCCGCTGCTCGAGTTCAGAGTCCCCATCGAGCTTGTGGAGATGGTCGAGGGACTCCGCACGCCGTGATGTGATATAACACTTCCGCCCCTATCGTCTAGCGGCCAAGGACGCCGGCCCCTCAGGTCGGAAACCGAGATTCGAATTCTCGTGGGGGCACCATCGCTTCTCCCCTGAAGGACCCGCCCGCATCGCGGCGGGCCTTCGTGTTTGTGTGGGCGGCGTACAATCGCCCCATGAGACCCACACCGCCGAGAAACCCGCTCCACCCGTCGCTGCTCGCAGCCGCGCTCGCGCTCGCGGCCGCCCTCGCGGCTCCCGCTCCCGCATCTGCTGCCGGGCCCGTGGCGGCGACCGCGATCGGCGGAGCCGATCGCTACGCGACCGCCGTCGCCATATCGCGCGCCACCTGTCCGACCTCGGCTCCGGCGGTCGTGGTCGCGAGCGGCGAGGCGTGGGCCGACGCGCTTGGCGGCTCGGCGCTTGCCGGAGCCGTCCGCGGGCCGGTGCTCCTCAGTCCTGCCGCCTCGCTGCCCGCGACCGTCGCCGCCGAGCTGCGGCGCCTCGGCGCCTCGCGTGCGTTCGTGCTCGGTGGCTCGCGCTCGCTGTCGGCTCGCGTGGAGTCGCAGGTCGCAGCGGCGCTCGGGGCCGGTGCGACGGTCGAGCGCATCGGCGGCCGCGACCGCTACGAGGTCGCACGCGCCGTCGCCGCGCGTGTCGCGCTCGAGCGCGGGACGGCGCCCGAGCGCGTCTTCGTCGTCACCGGAGCGACCTATCCCGACGCGCTCTCGTGCTCGGCGCCCGCGGCGGCCCGGGCGTGGCCGATTCTGCTCGTGAATCCCGCCAGGCCGGCCGACGTTGCCGCTGCAGCAGCCTCGCTCGACGCCTCCGCGGCCACGATCGTCGGCGGCACCCGCTCCGTGCCGGCCGCGGTCGAGCGCGCGCTCGACGCCGAGCTGGGCGGCAGCCACGTGGGCCGCATCTCGGCCCCCGACCGCTTCGCCGCGTCGGTCGCCGTCTCCCGCTTCGCGTCGGCCACGGCCGGGCTGACCCTCGCGCATCCCGTGATCGCCTCGGGCCTCGTGCATGGCGACGGCCTCGCCGGCGGAGTGCTCGCCGCGCGCCGGGGCTCACCGCTGCTGCTCGCACGCGCCTCGGGGCTGCCCGAGCCGCTCGGCAGCGAGCTGTTCGCGAACCGCAACCGCGTCGCGTCGTTCGCGTTTCTCGGCGGGGGACGCACCATGCCTGCGCACGTGCGCACCGCCGCGCAGTACGCCCTGCGCGCCCGACCGTACTCCAACGCCCGCGCGATGGCGCACATCAAGGCCCTCACGGCGCTCGGCGCCCGCCGCGCCGGCAGCTCCGCCGAGCTCGCCGCGGCCGACTACGTCGCCAAGCAGCTCGCCGCCTACGGCTACACCGTCTCGGCGCAGCGTGTCTCGATCCCCGGCGGTTACTCGCGAAACGTCGTCGCCGAGAAACCCGGCACCTCCTCGCAGGTCATCGTCCTCGGCGGTCATCTCGACACCAAGCCGCCCTCTCCCGGCGGCAACGACAACGCGAGCGGGGTCGCGGTCACCCTCGAGCTCGCACGCGTGCTGGCCGACGCCGAGGGGGTCGTGCCCACGGTGCGCTTCATCGGCTTCGGCGCCGAGGAGATCTCGGGGTCGCGCCCGGTCGACCACCACTTCGGCTCGCGGCACTACGTGCGCAACCTGAGCACCTCGCAGCGAAACGCGATCGCCAGCGCGGTCTCGATCGACATGGTCGGCTACGGCTCGGTGTTCAACATCCGCAACCTGGGTGTGGCGCCGATGACGACGGTCGGCTCACTGCAGCGTTGGGGTCGCTACTCCGCCGAGCCGCTCGCGTACCTCAAGGATCCGAGCAGGGACGGGTGGAGCGATCACGAGGCGTTCGAGTTCGCCGGAATTCCGGCCGCGTGGCTCGAGTGGCGCATCGACCCCGCGTACCACACGCGCGGCGACAACTTCGCTCACGTGCAGCCGAGCCGTGTCTCGCGTACCGGCGAGCTCGTCCGCGGCTGGGTGCTCGACCTTGACGCGGCCGATCTGAACGCGCTGCGCTAGGTTCACCGTCCGTCGCTGCCGCGGCTCTCGCGTGCAGGAGCTGGCATCCACGGTGCTAGAATGTCCGAGCCGCCGGGTGGGGGCGGCCTACATGGGCGATTGGCGCAGCGGGAGCGCAGGACGTTTACACCGTCAAGGTCGGGGGTTCAAATCCCTCATCGCCCACCATCGCAACACCAGCGGACCGGGAGTCACTCCCGGTCCGCCTTTCATTTCGCGTGGCCCCTCCCCGCTATACTCAGGTCGGACCATCGGGGAGAGGCGGCACCAAGTGATGCGCTTGATGGGATGGCTGCTCGTGATCATCGTCATCGCGGCGATCGTGTTCGCGATCGTGTGGATCCGCAACATCAAGAAGGATCCGATCGACAAGAGCTAGAGGCGCGAGCGCCGTGGCGCAGACCCGCTCAGGTCAGCAGCCAGAACAGCGCGATGACCGCCCAGCCCAGCAGGAACCCGCCGAACAGCACCGCGCATCCCACGCCGAACATCCTCGTGAGGTCGGCGTCGGGGTTGGTCTGCTTGCTCGGCTTGCCGGTGGCGTAGGGCATCGGGTTCCTCGGCGGTTCGTCGTGCGGGTGGTGGCGCGGCGTGCGGGTATCTATCCCCAACAGCCCGAATCATGCCACCTGGGAACGGAGCCCCCATGAGCGACATGCTCGATGTGACCGCCGCCGATCTGGCCGATGGGACCATGCGCGAGGTCAAGATCGACGGCCACGACCTGCTCATCGCGCGGGTGGGCGAGGCGTACTTCGCCGCCGACGCGCACTGTCCGCACCTGCACGCCAACCTCACCAAAGGCACGCTCGAAGGCACCGTGCTGACCTGCCCGTTGCACCACTCGCAGTTCGACATCACGGACGGGTCGTGCATCCGCTGGACCGACTGGCAGGGGGCCGCCAAGTCGATCGCCGAGTTCGCCCGGCACCCGCGGCCGCTGCGCGTCTACGAGACCCGCGTCGAGGCCGGGCGCGTATGGGTGGGGGAGCAGAAGCAGCCGCCGACGGCCTAGGCAGCGCCGCAGCGCGGCGTCGACTTCTCGCGGTCCGCTGCAATCCTGACCCCGCAAGTCATAATTGGCATCGAGGTTGCTTGCATACAGGCAGCGTCGACGTCCACATGCCGGTGTGCATCGACGCTCCAGATCACTCGAGCGAGCGCCCGGTCCTCCCCCTCCCGGGCGCTCGCGCTGTGGTCGGTCCCGACGAAGGGAGTCTCACGATGACCACCATCCGCCGCGCTGCCGCCGCCGTCTTCTCGGCAAGCCCCACCATGGAGGGCGCCGGTGTGCGCCTCCACCGCGTCTTCGGCTTCGGCAACGAGCGCGACTTCGATCCGTTCCTGATGCTCGACGACTTCCGCGCCGAGCGTCGCGAGGACTTCATCGCCGGCTTCCCGTGGCACCCGCACCGCGGCATCGAGACCATCACCTACGTGCTGTCCGGCGATGTCGAGCACAGCGACTCGCTCGGCAACTCGGGCGTCATCGGCTCGGGCGACGTGCAATGGATGACCGCGGGCAGCGGCATCATCCACCAGGAGATGCCCGCCGGTGACGAGCAGGGCCGCATGCTCGGCTTTCAGCTGTGGGCCAACCTGCCCGCCGCTGAGAAGATGTGCGACCCGCGCTACCGAGGCCTGACCGATTGCGACATCCCCACCCTCACGACCGCCGAGGGCGCGACGGTCCGCGTCATCGCCGGCGAGGTCGACGGGGTCCGCGGTCCGGTCGAGGGCATCGTCATCGACCCCGAGTACCTCGACGTCACCGTGCCCGCGGGCTCCACCTTCACGCACGCCATCGAGGCGGACCACACGGCGTTCGCCTACTGCATCGAGGGCGCCGGCGAGTTCGCGCCCGAGGCGCCGCTGTCCAACCGCAAGGTCGTGCTCTTCGGCGAGGGCGACCACGTGCGCGTCGAGACCGCCGAGCAGCCCGTGCGTTTCCTGCTGCTGTCCGGCCGGCCCCTTCGCGAGCCGATCGCCTGGCGCGGCCCCATCGTCATGAACACCGACGAGGAGCTGCGCACCGCCTTCCGCGAGTACCATGAGGGTACATTCGTGAAGGTGGGCGCGGCGCGCTGAGTGCGGGCTCGGGCCCGCAGAGGGCGCGGGGGAGGGGGTCCGGTGCGATGATCGGGATTGCGCTGCTCGTGCTCGTCCTCGGCGGGTTGCTCGGCTTCCTCGTGTGGAACGCGAGCAAGGACGACGAGGAGTAGGACCGCCTGCCAGCCGCTCGCCGGCTCAGTGACCCGCGTGCGCTCCCGGCGCGGCGTGCGACCAGGCCAGCCGGGCCAGGTACGTCCACCCGAGCGGGTCGTCGGCGGGTTGGGGCCGTGCCGCTCCGGCCGTCGGCGACGCCAGCGCGCTGCCGAGAAACCCGGCCATCTCGTTCCACGCCTCGCGCTGCACGGGGTCGGTCGCGATGCCCTCGGCGCTCGTCACGAACGCGTGGGGCTGATCGGGGTACACGGTCACGGTGTTCTCGACGCCCGCCTCGTCGAGCGCGGCTTCGAACGCTGCCACGTCCTCGAGTGGGATCGAGACGTCCGCGCCGCCGAAGATGCCCAGCACCGGCCCCTCGAGCGCGGCCAAACGCGCTGCGTCCAGCGGTGGATTGCCGTAGAAGACCACCGTGCCCTCGAGGGTGGGGTCGTGCAGCGAGTACAGCATGGACGTGCGGCCTCCGAAGCAGAAGCCGACGATGGCGATCCGCTCGGCGTCGACGTCGGGCTGGCTGCGCGCCCACGCCATCACGGAGTCCAAGTCCGCGTTGATCTGCGCGGGAGGCGTCGTAGCGACCTGGTAGATGGCTCGCGGCACCCACTGCGTCGTGGACCCGCGCATCACGTCAGGGGCGATGACGACGTAGCCTTCAGTGGCGAGCAGGTTCGCCTTGGAGACGATCGACTCGTTGAGGCCCCAGAACTCGTGGATCATCACGACCACGGGCCGCTTCACTGGCGCGCCCTCAGGCGTCAGGTGCGCCGGCGGGTAGGCGACCCACGCGCGCACATCGGGACCGCCCGCGGTGCCCGGGATTGTCTCGTTCGTGATGTCGTTGAGCCGCTCCTCGGAGCCGATACCCGCGATCGGGATCGACACGATCAGCGCCAGGGCGGCGAGCAGCAGCGCGCCGGCCACCCACAGCGCGATCCGTCCGAGTCGCCGTGGCCAGCTCCGGACGGGTTTCTCGGCCACCTCAGTCCTCGAGCGTGGCGTGCGAGTTGTCGCAGAACGGCGGCGTGTTGGTCAGGCCGCAGTTGCAGATGGCGTGGGTGCCCGGTTCGGTGACCTCGAACGTGACAGGTCCTTCGTTCGCGTCGTGCGAGCCGTCGCACCACGGCACGTTGCCGGTCTTGCCGCACGAGCACCAGTGGTAGGTGCCCGGCTCGAGGTCGGCCATCATCGGGTAGTGCGGCTGGTCGGGACCGTTCTCGAACTCCATGAGAGCCTCCGTGGTCGCTGGTGTGTGTGAGGGTGAGTGTTCCCCGCAGACGCGTCAGCGGAACCAGCGAAGCACGAGGTTGAGCAGCAACGTCAGGATGAGCGAGAGCAGGATCGAGGTCGCGATCGGGACGTAGCAGCCCCAGTTCTCGCCGGAGAGCTTGACGTCGCCCGGCAGCGAGCCCAGCCCCAGGCGCGCGCCCACCAGCAGTAGTGCGCCGGTGACCGCGAGGGCGGCCGCCAGCAACAGGAGGATCTTGCCGAGGGACTGCAGGTCCACGGGGGCTCAGTCGTCGCGGTCGCGCTCCTGCCACCCACGGATCGCGTAGGTGAGCAGGATGCTCAGGATGACCGACATGATGATGCCCTTGAGCAGCATGGCGCTCAGTCCTCGCATCCGGGGCTGCGCCGGGCACGTTTGACGCGCGCCGCATGCGCCTTGGCAGCCAGGCGCCGCTCCTTGGCCGCCTTGCTCGGCCGCGTGGGCACGCGTTTGGGCGGCGGCGGCGCGAGCTCGCGGGTCAGTCGCACCCGCAGGCGCTCGAGGCAGCGATTCTTGTTGCGCAGCTGGCTGCGTTCTTCTCGGCAGACCACCACGATGCCGCTCGGGCGGTGGATCAGGCGCACGGCGGAGTCGGCCGTGTTGACCGACTGGCCGCCGGGGCCGGACCCGCGAAACACCTGCACGTCGCACTCGCCGAGCAGCGCGGCGTCATCGGCGGGCAGGCGGTAGCCCGCGGCCTTGAGCCGCGCTCGGGGAGAGTCGGTGTCGGGCTCGGGGCTCACTCCGTGATCGAGATGGCGTCCACGGGGCACGAGTCGGCCGCGGCCTGGATGCATCCGTAGAGCTCGTGGCCGGGCGTCTCGACGATGACGTGGGCGTAGCCGTCGTCACCGAGCTCGAAGACCTCCGGGCACTCGTCCTCGCAGTTGCCGCAGCCGATGCACAGGTCAGTATCCACCACAGGCTTCATGTCGAGTCCTCCTTGCTGTGTCGGCGTCACGGTCGGTGCGGCGCATGTGTTGCGCCGCTGCAGGGGAGTCTACCCATGTCGCGCGGGGCGGTCTTTGAGGATGACAGGCGTCCCATTTCTTGTTATCCTGTTCACTAATTCGGCTGCCGAGCCGTGCTACGCTGGCGAGGCAGACTCAGCGACCGCACGACACCAAGGAGCAACACGTGAGCGTCAAGACAGTAGCAGCCATCATCGTGGCCTCGCTTGTAGCGGGCGTCGTCTTGGGCAGCTTCGGCATCGCCGGAGCGGGTACCGGAAGCGTCTCGGCGACCGGCGCGTGCCCTCCGGGAATGTCGAGCAGCGACTGCGCGACCGTCGAGGACTGCTCGGACTGCGGGGTCGAGGCGCAGGCCGCTCCGCAGCCGATGGCGTGCCCGCCGGGCACAGAGTGTGGCACTTCGGGCGATGCCGCTGCGGCCCAGGGTGGATGCCCTGACTGCCAGTAGCGCTGAGGTTCGTCCTTCTTCATGGTGCGAAAGCCGCCGGTGAGGCGGCTTTCGTGCATTCCGGGCGGGTACATTCACTTCATGGACGCGACGATGGGGTGTGCAACAGGTCTTCCGGCGCCACCGGCTGACGGAGGTGCGAGCCGTGGGTGACGCGGTGGTGGGCACCTGCAGCTGGACCGACAAGACCATGATCGAGCGTTGGTATCCGCACTCGGTCAACACCGCCGAGGCGCGCCTACGCTACTACGCCGCCCGGTTCGACACCGTCGAGGTCGACAGCTCCTTCTACGGCATCCCCAAACCCGAGGTCGCGGCGAACTGGGTCCGACGCAGCCCGGAGCGATTCACCTTCCACGTGAAGGCCTACGGCATGATGACCGGCCACGAGGTCGACGAGCGCGCGCTGCATCCCGAGCTGCGCGAGGCCGACTACGTGTACGAGATCAGCCAGCGCGGGCGCGTGCGCTTCCCCGAGCCGCGTATGGTCGAGCGCTCCTTCGAGCTGTTCCTCGAGGCGATCGAGCCGCTGGTCGTGTCGGGCAAGATGGGCGGGGTGCTCATGCAGTACCCGCCGTGGTTCACCGCGCTCGACACGGCCAAGCGCGAGCACAACCTGGGCGAGATCGAGCGCGCCGCCGAGTTGCTGCACCCGCTGCCGGTCTTCGTCGAGTTCCGGCACGCGAGCTGGGTCTCTCCGGCGCATCGCGAGCGGACGATGAAGTTCCTCGCGGACCGCGACCTCACCTTCGTGGGCGTCGACGCGCCGCGGGTGCCCGGCTCGCCGGTCATGCCGCCGTTGACCGCCGCGACGGCGCGCTTCGGCTACGTGCGGTTCCACGGGCGCAACGTCGACACGTGGCACGCGCGGACCGCCTCGGCCGCCGACCGGTTCGACTACCTCTACACGCCCGACGAGCTCGCCGAGTGGCGCCAGCCGGTGCTCGACCTGGCCGAGTCCACCGAGCGCACCTGGGTGATGTTCAACAACTGCAAGTACGACTACGCGCCGAGAAACGCCCGGGAGATGGCCGCGATCCTCGGCGATATCGTCGCCGAGCGCGCCGGCCACGTGCCCACCGGCGAGCCTGTCGACCCGCAGGCGATGGCCGACGCAGCTCCGGTCGAGGACGCCGAGAGTGCACCCCGCGAGGAGCGAGGCGAACAGCTCGGCCTGGGCATCTGAAACAGCCTTCATAGTGGTGCCCTCAGACGGCGACGCCTCGGGTATCATCGGGGGGTGCCTGCAACCACCTTCGAGGGGCGAGGGGTCCTGCTCGAGTGCGACTGCTCCGCAACATCTTCCGGCGCAAGCTACGCGCCTTCCTGACGATATTCGGCATCTCCATCGGCGTGTTCGCGCTGGTCGTGATGGGTGCGCTCGCCGAGAAGCTCACGCTGCTCGTCGATGGCGGCATGAAGTACTACGAGGGCAAGGTCGTCGTGACGGGACCCTCGCAGTTCGCGGGGCTGGCATCCTCGCCGCTCAAGAAGTCGCTGCTGCGCGAGATCGAGCACACCGAGGGCGTGTCGCGCGCCTCGGCGGCGGTCTCGGCACTGGTCGACGAGGAGATCCCGACCGTCAGCATGGGCAACATCCCGACGATCCAGGCCGAGGACGGCCGGGCGAAGGGCATCGAGACGTTCATCATCCGCATCGCCGAGGGGCGTGAGCTCAAGAACAGCGACGTCGGGATGGTGGTCGTCGGCTCCGACCTGGTGAAGAAGCTCAACGCCCACGTGGGCGGGCACGTCGAGATCCGCGGGGAGCGCTACCTGGTCGTCGGCATCAACGAGAAGACGCTGACCGCGCCCGACAACGCCGTCGTCATGACGATGGAGGACGCGCAGAAGATCGTGCACGACGACCTGCCTGACGCGGTGAAGGACTCGGTGGAGCCGGACACGATCGTGTCGAGCTTCGCCGTCTACCTCGAGCCGGGTCAGCGCCCCGAGGTCGTCGCACGGCGGCTCGAGCGCACCATCGACAACATCGAGGCGATGACGCCGCTGGACTTCGAGCGCCAGATCAAGCAGCCACTCGCGATCTTCACCTCGATCATCTACGCCATCGCGCTCATCTCGCTGCTCGTCGGCGGCCTGTCGGTCATCAACACGATGACGATGGCGGTCGCCGAGCGTACTCGCGAGATCGGCGTGCGCAAGGCCATCGGTGCGTCCAACGCGCAGATCATGGGGCAGTTCATCGCCGAGTCGGCCGTCATCGGGCTCATCGGCGGGCTTCTCGGCCTGGTGTTCGGGTTGCTTGTCACCAGCGCGGGCAACGCGGCGGGCGAGGCGAGCGGCAACGCGCTGTTCCTCGTGTCCAACCGCCTGATCCTGGGTTCGCTCGCGTTCGCCGTGGGGCTGGGCACCGTGAGTGGCCTGTATCCCGCGTGGCACGCCGCCAACCTCAACCCGGTGGAGGCGTTGCGCTATGAGTGAGGCCGTCGTGCAGGAGTTCTACGGGGGCGAGGCGAGCCAAGCGGCCGCGGCCGAGTACATCATCCAGGCGCGCGACCTGGCCAAGCGCTACGAGCTCGGCAAGAACAACTTCGTCGACGCCTTGCGCGGTGCCTCGCTCGACATCCGCCGGGGCGAGATGGCCGCGATCATGGGGCCGTCCGGCTCGGGCAAGTCGACCTTCATGCACATCGCCGGCTGCCTCGACGTGGCCGACGGGGGCCAGGTCTGGCTCGACGGACGACGCGTCGACGGACTCGCCGGCCGAGAGCTCGTGCGCGTCCGGCGCACCGAGATCGGCTTCATCTTCCAGGGCTTCAACCTCATCCCGACGCTCTCAGCCGAGGAGAACGTCGCGCTGTCCGCCGAGTACGCGGGCCACAGCCGCCGCGACGCTTTGCATCGCGGCCGCGAGCTGCTCGAGCTGGTGGGTCTCGGAGACCGCATGCGGCATGTGCCCAGCGAGCTTTCCGGCGGCCAGCAGCAGCGTGTCGCCATCGCGCGCGCGCTCGTCAACGACCCCGGCATCGTCATGGGCGACGAGCCCACCGGCGACCTCGACACCGCCACGAGCGCCGAGATCGTCGGCATGATGCGCACCATCAACCGGGAGCGCGGCACCACTTTCCTGATCGTCACGCACAACCCGGAGGTCGCCGAGGCGTGCGACCGCACCATCCGGATGCGCGACGGCGTCGTCGTCGACGACGGCGACGGCACACCGCCCGGGACGGCCGGCGCGTGAGGCCGGATGCGACACGTCCTTCTCGGCGTGTTGCGTCTCGCGCGCATACACGCGCGTCCTTTGTTACCCTAGCGTCCCGCGTCACCGCAGGGCCCGCACGCGCCACCCGTATCGAAAGGATGACGTGATGAAGTCCGACCTCCAGATCGCTCAGGAAGCCACGCTTCGTCCCATCACGGAGGCGGCCGCCGAGATCGGCATCGCCGAAGACCACCTGGAGCTGTACGGGAAGTACAAGGCGAAGGTCTCGCTCGAGGTGCTCGACGCGCTGGCGGATCGCCCGCAGGGCCGCTACATCGACGTCACCGCCATCAACCCGACGCCGCTGGGCGAGGGCAAGACGGTCACCACCGTCGGCCTGGGCCAGGCGCTCAAGTTCATCGGCAAGAACGTCATCACGTGCATCCGCCAGCCTTCGCTGGGCCCGGTGTTCGGCATCAAGGGCGGCGCGGCGGGAGGCGGCTACTCGCAGGTCATCCCGATGGAGGACTTCAACCTTCACCTGACCGGCGACGTGCACGCGGTCACCATGGCCAACAACCTGCTGGCCGCCTACATCGACAACCACATCTACCAGGGCAACGACCTCGACATCGATCCGTACTCGATCACGTGGCGCCGCGTCGTCGACCTCAACGACCGCGCGCTGCGAAACGTCGTGGTGGGCCTTGGCGGCAAGATGGACGGCGTTCCCCGCGAGACCGGCTACGACATCTCGGTCGCATCCGAGGTCATGGCGATCCTTGCGATGGCCACCGACCTGGCCGACCTTCGCGCGCGTCTCGGGCGCATCGTCATCGGCACCAACCGCGCGGGCCAGCCCGTCACCGCCGAGGACCTCAAGTGTGCCGGCGCGATGGCGGTGCTCATGAAGGACGCCATCAAGCCCAACCTCATGCAGAACCTCGAGGGCGGCGCGGTGTTCGTGCACGCCGGGCCGTTCGCCAACATCGCCCAAGGCAACAACTCGATCATCGCCGACAAGATCGCGCTCAAGATCGCCGACTACGTCGTCACCGAGTCGGGCTTCGGAGCCGACATGGGCGCCGAGAAGTTCATGAACATCAAGTGCCGCGCCTCAGGCCTGGTGCCCGATTGTGCGGTCATCGTCGCCACCGTGCGCGCGCTCAAGGCGTCCTCGGGCAAGTTCGAGGTCACCCCGGGCAAGCCGATGGACGAGCGCCTCAAGACCGAGGACCTCGAGAGCCTCGCCGAGGGCATCGTGAATCTCGAGGCCCACATCGAGAACATGAAGAAGTTCGGCGTGCCGGTGGTCGTGGCGGTCAACCACTTCCCGACCGACACCGACGCCGAGCACGAGTTCATCAAGGCCCGCGCCCTGGCCGCCGGCGCCGACTTCGCCGTGACCCACAAGGTGCACGCCGGGGGCGGCGAGGGCGGAGCCGAGCTCGCCGAGGCCGTCGTTGCCGCCTGTGAGCTGCCCAAGGAGTTCAAGCTGCTGTACCCGGACGACGCGTCGATCAAGGAGAAGATCGAGGCGATCGCCATGCAGATCTACGGCGCCGACGGCGTGGACTACCTGCCGGCGGCCGAGGCCAAGATCAAGCTCTACACCGACCTGGGCTACAGCCACCTGCCCATGTGCATGGCCAAGACGCACCTGTCGCTGTCGCACGACCCGACGCTCAAGGGCCGTCCCACCGGCTGGCGTCTGCCGATCCGCGACATCCGCGCGAGCGTGGGCGCCGGCTTCCTGTACCCGCTGTGCGGCGACATGCGCACGATGCCGGGCCTGCCCAAGTTCGCCGCCGGTGACAACATCGATCTGGACGAGAACGGCAACGTCGTCGGCCTGTTCTAGGACCGTCGGCTCCAAGCCCTGAACGGAGCGCACGTGACCGCACGCATTATCGACGGCAAGGAGGTCGCCGCCGCCACGCTCGCCAAGGCGGCCGATCTCGTGGCCCGCTGCAAGGCCGCCGGCGTCGAGCCCGGCCTGGCGGTCGTGCTGGTCGGCGACGATCCGGCCTCGCACGCTTACGTGCGCATGAAGGAGCAGGACTGCGCCGCGGTCGGCATCCGCTCGGTGGACTTCCGCCCGCCGGCGACCGTCGAGCAGGCCAAGCTCGAGCTGCTGGTGCGCGAGTGCAACAAGGACCCCGAGATCCACGGCATCCTCGTGCAGATGCCGCTGCCGGCGCCGCTCGACGCCGAAGCGGTCATCGCGTGCATCTCGCCGGACAAGGACGCCGACGGCTTCGCTCCCGAGAATCTGGGCCGGCTCGTGCGCGGGCTGCCCGGGCCGCGCGCCTGCACCCCGTGGGGCGTCATGGCGATGCTCGACCACTACGGCATCGAGATCTCCGGCAAGCGCGCGGTCGTCATCGGCCGCTCGACGATCGTCGGCAAGCCGATGGCGCTCATGCTGCTCGAGCGCGACGCGACGGTCACCATCTGCCACAGCCGCACCCCGGACCTCGCCGCCGTGTGCCGCGAGGCCGATATCCTCGTGGCCGCCGTCGGCCGGCCCAAGATGGTCACCGCCGACTTCGTGAAGCCCGGCGCCGTGGTGATCGACGTCGGCATCAACCGCGAGGGTGACGGGTTGGTCGGCGACGTCGACTTCGACGCCGTGGCGCCCATCGCCAGCTGGATCACTCCCGTTCCGGGCGGCGTGGGCCCGATGACCCGCGCCATGCTCGTGCACAACACCGCCGTGGCGGCCGCACGCGTCGCCGGGATCGAGTAGGCCCGTGGGGGCTTGCGGCTGCGGCTCGGACCGCACGGTCGACCTCGCGCCGCTGCACGCCCTGATGGCCGAGCAGCCCGCCGAGAAGGGCGCGCTCATCCCGCTGCTGCAGGGAGCGCAGGGGCTTCTCGGCTACCTGCCGCCGGAGGCGCTTCGGGCCATCGCAGAGCACCTGGCGCTGCCGCTGTCCGAGGTGTACGGGGTGGCGACGTTCTACGGGCAGTTCCACCTCGAGCCCCGCGGCGACACGGTCGTGAAGGTCTGCCACGGTACCGCGTGCCACGTGGCCGGCGCACCCGATGTGACCGCCGCGCTCGAGGACACGCTCGATCTCGACGAGGGCCAGACCTCCGACGACATGCGCTTCACGCTCGAGGGCGTGGCGTGCGTGGGCTGCTGCGGTCTGGCGCCGGTCGTTGTGGTCGGCGAACAGGTGCACGGGCAGATGGACGCGGCCAAGGCACGCAAGCTGGGACGCGCGCTGAAGCGGGGGGCGGGTCAGTGAACCCGCAGGCCGTGACTCAGGTCGCCGAGATTCGTGTGTGCGCGGGCTCGGGATGCGTGGCCAACGGTTCGCTCGAGGCCGCAGCGCACTTCGACGCCGCGATCGAGGCGGCGGGCGCCGGCGAGCGCGTGCGCGTCGTGCGCACGGGCTGCCACGGACTGTGCGCGCAGGGTCCGGTCGTGGTCATCGCGCCGGACGGCACGTTCTATCCGGGCGTGGACGCCGCGGCCGCCGACCGCATCGTGGCCGCCCTGCTCGCGGGCGAGGGCGCTGTGCGCGACCTGCTGTACCGCGAGGACGCCGAAACCGTCATCGAGCGTCATGACGATATCGAGTTCAACGCCCGACAGCAGCGCATCGTGCTGCGCAACTGCGGCGTCATCGACCCGGAGGACATCGACAGCGCGCTTGCCGTAGGCGCCTACGAGGGCCTGCGCGCCGCGCTGGACCGCACGCCCGACGAGGTCATCGCGACCGTGCTCGACTCCGGGCTGCGCGGGCGCGGAGGTGCGGGCTTTCCCACCGGCATGAAGTGGCGCCTGGCGCGTGAAGCGGACGGCGACCAGAAGTACATGATCTGCAACGCCGACGAGGGCGACCCCGGGGCCTTCATGGACCGCGCCGTGCTCGAGGGCGACCCGCACGCCGTGATCGAGGGGCTCGCCATCGCTGCGTACGCGATCGGTGCCTCCCACGGCTTCGTGTACGTGCGCGCCGAGTACCCGCTGGCGGTCAAGCGGCTGCGTCACGCGATCGTCCAGGCCGAGGAGCGCGGGTTTCTCGGAAGTGGGGTGTGTGGGAGCGGGTTCGTGTTCGATCTGGAGGTGCGCGAGGGTGCCGGGGCGTTCGTGTGCGGCGAGGAGACCGCGCTGATCGCCAGCATCGAGGGCCAGCGCGGCATGCCGCGGCCCCGGCCGCCGTACCCGACCACCGCGGGCCTGTGGGGCAAGCCGACCTGCATCAACAACGTCGAGTCACTCGCCAACGTGGGCTGGATCCTGGCGCACGGGGCCGAGGCGTACTCGGCGATGGGGACCACCGACAGCAACGGCACGAAGGTCTTCGCGCTCACGGGCAAGGTGCGGCACACCGGGCTCGTCGAGGTGCCGTTCGGGCTGACGGTGCGCGAGATGGTCGAGACGATCGGCGGCGGAGCGGCGACGGACTCGCCGCTCAAGGCGGTGCAGATCGGCGGGCCGTCCGGCGGGTGCCTGCCCGCCGAGCTGTTCGACACGCCGATCGAGTACTCCGCGTTGGCGGCGGCCGGTGCGATCGTGGGCTCGGGCGGTCTGGTCGTCGTCGACGAGTGCACCTGCATGGTCGAGATGGCGCGCTACTTCCTCGCGTTCACCCAAGACGAGTCGTGCGGCAAGTGCGTCCCGTGCCGCGTGGGCACCAAGCGCATGCTCGAGGTCGTCACCCGCATCACGGAAGGGCAGGGCCGCGACGGCGACGTCGAGCTGCTCGAGGAGCTGGCCGAGACGGTGCGCAATGCGTCGCTGTGCGGACTGGGGCAGACCGCGCCCAATCCGGTGCTGACCACCCTTCGCTACTTCCGCGACGAGTACGACGAGCACATCTTGGAGAAGCGCTGCCGGGCGCACGCGTGCACGGCGCTGTCGAAGTTCGAGGTCGTGCCCGAGGCGTGCCGCGGCTGCGGCATCTGCAAGAAGAAGTGCCCGGTCCACGCCATCACCGGCGAACCGAAGAAGGTCCACCTCATCGACAAAGACATCTGCGTGGCCTGTGGCGCGTGCTACCAGGCCTGCCCGTTCGAAGCCATCATCAGGACGTAGAGGAGCACCCGATGAAGGTCCGAGACATCATGACCGCTCGCGTCGTTGCGGTACCGCTCACAGCGACGGTGACCGAGGTCGCGTGCAAGATGCGCCAGGAGCGTGTGGGCAGCGTGTTGGTGGTCGATGACGCGGGTGCGCTTGTCGGCATCGCGACGGACCGCCAGATCACCCACACGGTGGTCGCCGACGGCGAGGACCCCAACGAGGTCACCGCCCGCGAGGTCATGTTCACCGAGTTCGTGCCGCTCGATCCCGAGATGGACCTGCTGCAGGCCGTGCGCCTCCAGCGCGAGCTGGGCATGCGCCGCCTGCCGGTCATCGAGGACGGAAAGCCCATCGGCATCGTCTCGGTCTCGGACTTCGCGTCGTTCACCAAGGAGCTCATCGACTGCGTGCTGGTCGAGGGCGAGGTCCGCGTGCTGCGGCGGGGTCGCCGGTGACGCACGACCGCGACATCCGCGAGGTCTCGCTGACCGTCGACGGCCGCCCGGTCCGGGTGCCGGCGGGCAGCACGGTGCTCGAAGCGTGCCGCACCGCGGGCGCTCACGTGCCGACGCTGTGCCACGACCCGCGCCTCAAGCCGTTCGGCGGCTGCCGCATGTGCATCGTCGAGATCGAGGGCATGCGCGGCTACCCGACCTCGTGCACGACCGAGGTCTGCGAGGGCCAAGTCGTGACGACGGCGTCGACGAAGCTCACCTCGCTGCGGCGCTCGATCGTCGAGCTTCTGCTCTCCGACCACAACGTCGACTGCCTGACCTGCGAGGCCAACGGCGCCTGCGGGCTGCAGTCGCTCGCCTACGAGTTCGGCATCGAGCGCGAGCACTACGGCGGCGAGAAGCACCGTGAGGTGGCGCTCGACGACGGGCCGCTGATCGCGCGCGACCTGAGCAAGTGCATCGGCTGCTCGCGCTGCATCCGTATCTGCCACGAGGTCCAGGGCTGCGACGTCTACGGGCACGAGGGCCGTGGCTTCGAGGCTCTGCCGATGACGCCGTTCGCGCTGCCGCTGTCCGAGTCGGGCTGTGAGTTCTGCGGCCAGTGCGTCTCGACCTGCCCGGTCGGCGCGCTCACCGACCGCCAGTCGCGCTTCGCCGGCCGCCCGTGGGAGGTCAGCGAGGTCCGCTCGATCTGCGGCTACTGCGGCGTGGGCTGCACCGTCGACTACCGGGTGCATCGCGGCCGCATCGTCGGAGCGAACGCGCCGGTCGGGGTGGGCGTCAACAACGGCAACCTGTGCGCCAAGGGACGCTACGGCTACGGCTTCACGCAGCACCCGGACCGGCTTACCACGCCGCTCGTGCGCCGCGACGGCGAGCTCGTCGCCGTGAGCTGGGACGAGGCGATCGCCGAGGTGGCCGCAGGACTGGCCAAGACCCGCGACGAGGTCGGCGGCCAAGCCGTGGGCGGGCTTGCGAGCGCCAAGTGCACCAACGAGGAGAACTACCTGTTCCAGAAGCTGCTGCGGGCAGGTATCGGCACCAACAACATCGATCACTGCGCCCGTCTTTGACACAGCTCCACGGTGACCGGTCTGGTCGCCACATTCGGCAGCGGTGCGATGACCAACTCCGTCGCCGACCTCGGTGAGGCCGACGTCATCCTCGTCATCGGCTCCAACACCACCGAGGCGCACCCCATCATCGGCATCGAGCTCAAGCGCGCCGCGCTGGCGGGCACGCGCCTGATCGTGGTCGACCCGCGCCGCATCCCGCTCGTGGACCACGCGAGCGACTGGCTGCGCATCCGTCCGGGCGCCAACGTCGCGCTGTTCAACGCGATGGCCAAGGTCATCGTGGACGAGGGCCTCGTCGCCGAGGAGTTCGTCGCCTCGCGCACCGAGGGCTACGACGATCTCGTCGCGCACCTCGCAACCGTCGACATCGACGCCGCGGCCGAGCGCACCGGCATCGACGCCGAGACGATCCGCGAGGTCGCCCGCGCCTACGCCACGGCCGGTGCCGGCTCGCTCGTCTACTGCATGGGCGTCACCCAGCACACGAGCGGCACCGCCCAGGTGCGCGCGCTGGCCAACCTCGCGCTGCTCACCGGCCACATCGGTCGGCCGGGCACCGGCGTCAACCCGCTGCGCGGCCAGTCCAACGTGCAGGGAGCATGCGACCTCGCGTGCCTGCCCAACTGCCTGCCCGGTTACCAGCCGCTGACCGACCGCGGCACGCTCGACCGGGTGTGCGACTTCTGGGAGACCGAGATCGAGCTGCCCGCCGAGGCGGGCCTCACGGTCGTCGAGATGATGGACGCGGCCGCCGCAGGCGAGCTCAAGGCGCTCTACGTCATGGGCGAGAACCCCGTGCTCTCGGACCCGGACCAGGCTCACGTCATCGAGGCGCTCGAGAACCTCGACTTCCTCGTGGTCCAAGACATCTTCCTCACCGAGACCGCCCAGCTCGCCGACGTGGTGCTGCCAGCGGCCACCTTCCTCGAGAAGGACGGGACCTACACCAACACCGACCGCCGCGTACAGCTCGGGCGTCGCGTGGTCGAGCCGCCGCTGGGCGCCCGGCCCGATCTCGAGATCCTCACCGACGTCGCCAACGCGCTGGGCCTGGGTTGGGACGCCGACTCGCCGCGCGAGGTGATGGTGGAGATGGGGGCGGTCACGCCGCAGTACGGCGGCATCACCTACCGCCGCCTCGAGGCCGAGGGAGCGCTGCGCTGGCCGTGCCCCGACGCCGAGCACCCCGGCACGCCCATCCTCTACACCGACAGCTTCCCGCGCGGCCGCGCTGCGTTCGCCGTCAGCACCGACGAACCTCCCGCCGAGACACCCGACGCCGAGTTCCCGCTGGTCATGGGCACCGGCCGGCACCTGTGGAACTTCCACACCAACACGATGACGGGCCGCTCGGCGGGCCTGGCCGAGCTCAACGCCGAGGGCTACGTGGAGATCTCGGCCGAGGATGCCGGGCTTCTCGGCGTGTGTGAGGGTGAGCGGGTGCGGGTCACGAGCCGGCAGGGGAGCTGCGAGGCGCTCGTGCGGGTCGCGCCGGGCCTGGCGCCGGGCGTGGTGTTCATGCCGTTCCACTTCGCCGAGGCGCCCGCCAACCGCCTGACCAGCGCCCGTCCGCTCGACCCCGGATCGAAGATCCCCGGCCTCAAGACGACGCCCGTACGAATCGAGCGCCTCGAAGCGTAGTGCTGGAGTACCGTTAGGGGTACCTTAGTACGGGGCCGCGAAGGGGCGGTTCCCGCTTCGGGCAACGCTGACTTCGGGAGGGGAAGCACATGGCTCAGGTCGATCTCGAGCAGATCGCGGGCGAAGGTAACGTGTGGGTTCTGCTGCTTGTGCAGGGCATCGTGGCGGCGGTCATCGGAACGCTGCTGCTGGCGGCGCCCAAGACGGCGCTCACGCTGTTCGCGCTCATTCTCGGCATCTACTGGATCATCACCGGGTTCCTGTCGATCCTGATGATCGCCGGCGATCGCACGATGTGGGGCTGGAAGCTGTTCATCGGCATCCTGAGCATCCTGGCCGGCTTCGTGGCCGTCACCTCGCCGCTGTGGGCGAGCGCCGCGGTGCTGCTGGTGATGATGATCTTCCTGGGTGTCGGCGCGATCATCCAGGGCGGCGCCGAGATCTTCCGCGCCTTCAAGGGCGGCGGCTGGGGCCAGGGCCTCATCGGCGCGCTCAACCTGTTCGTCGGCATCCTGATCGTCGTGAACCTGGGCGCGGCCGTCGTCGTGGCCCCGTTCGTCTACGGCATCATCATGCTGGGCTTCGGGCTGGCCGCCATCATCATGGCGTTCCGGGTCCGCAAGAGCAGCGGGCCGTCGGCCACCGCCGCGGCCGCCTAAGCACCACCCAAGCGTCACAGCGAGCGGCCTCGCACCCGGGCTTACAGCCGGGGAGCGGGGCCGCTTCTCACGTCCTGGACGAGCCGCCCGTCGGTGATCTCGAGGATGCGGTCGGTGCGCTGCGCGACCGAGCGGTCGTGGGTGACGATCATGAACGCCGTCCCGGTCTCGCTCGAGATCGTGCGGAACAGGTCGTACACGAGGTTCGTGTTCACGGTGTCGAGGTTGCCCGTGGGCTCGTCGGCGAGCAGGATCGCGGGCCGGTTCATGAGCGCGCGTGCGATGGCGACACGCTGCTTCTGACCGCCGGAGAGCTGGTTGGCGTTCTTGTCCTCAAGCCCATCGAGGCCGAGAAGCCCGAGCGCCTCGCTCGCACGTTCGCGGATCTCGGTGGGCGGGAGCGTGCCGGCGATGAGCGCGGGCATGGCGACGTTCTCGTAGACGCTGAACTCGGGCAGCAGGTAGTGGAACTGGAAGACGAAGCCGATGAGCTCGTTGCGCAGCTTCGAGCGGCTGGCCTTGTTGAGCGTCGCCGGGTCGGTGCCCCGGTACAGCACGCGGCCGGCCGTGGGCGTGTCGAGCAGGCCCAGCATGTTGAGCAGCGTCGACTTGCCCGAGCCGGACTGGCCGATGATCGAGGCGAACTCGCCTTCGGCTACCTCGAAGCTCACGCCCCGCATCGCGTGGGTCGCCGCGGCACCCTCGCCGTAGACCTTGTCGAGCGAGTCGGCTACAAGCAGCGTCTCAGCCACCCTGGATCACCTCGATCGGATCGAGCTTGCTCGTGGCGCGGGTGGGGATGATCGCGCTCGCGAGCGCGACCGCCATGCCGATGCCGGCCGACAGGAACACGAACGAGAGCTTCGGCTCGATGCTGAAGCTCGCGCCGGAGAAGCTGAAGCCGAACAGGAGGAAGTAGGCGACGGCGACCCCGAGCAGCGAGCCCGTGCCGCCCATCATGATCGCCTGCCACAAGAAGATGCGTCCGGCGCGCCCGTCGGAGAGCCCCATCGCCTTTAGGATGCCGATCTGCCGCGTCTTCTGGACGGCGGCGATGGCCAGCGTCGAGGCGATGCCGAGCGCGATGGCGACCAGCACGAACGTCTGGATGATGTAGCTCGACGTCCCTTGGCTCTGCAGCGCGACGAGCAGGTCGGCGTTCTCGGCCTGCCACTCGCTCACCTCGACGCCGGGCAGCTGGCTGCGCATCGCCGCGGCCACCTCGGCCGAGGCGAACGGCTCCTCGACCTGCATCTGGATCGAGCCGTACTCGCTCGACGACCAGCCGAGCACGTCTTGCGGGACCTGGCCGTTGACGAAGGCCTGCCGCTCGTTGAAGGCGGCCGAGCCGAGGTCGAAGACGCCCGTCACGGTGAAGCTCGCGCGCGTCCCGCCCTGCAGCGCCAGCGAGATCGAGTCGCCCGGGTCGATGTTGAACTTCTCGGCGAAGTCCTTACCGATCATCACGTCGGACAGGCCGAGCTTGGCCTCGCCCTCGACGGTGCGCTCGGTCAGCTTGTAGATGCCGTTGAGCTTGGCGAGCTCTCCGCCGATGAGGTTGAGCGGCGCAGAGTCGGAGCCGTCGGTGTAGAGCGACGTCGCGTTCCTGACCGGCACCACCGTCTCCTGGCGGATCTGCGGCTGCCCGGCGATGACCTCCTCGACCCGCGACGAGAAGACCACCGGCTCGCCTTCCTCCGGGTCGGTGAGCGTGATCTGCGGCGCGGAGCCGATGGTCTGGTCGACGAGCGAGGCCTGCAGGCTCGTGATGAGCGAGCCGACGAAGATCTGCACGGCGATGCCGACGGCGATGCCGCCCACGATCAGGGCGGTCTGTCCGCGGCTCGAACCCAGGAAGCGCCACGCGATGCGGATCGACAGCATCGGCCTCACGCACCCTCGTCGGGCGCGTCGGACGGGGCAGCGTCGCTCGCATGAGCGGCCCAGCCCGTGACCGGCAAGCCGAGATCAGCCTCGGAGACGAGCTCCTCGGCGGGCCAGCTGCGGTCGGAGTAGAAGGCCGGCCCGCCCACGCCGAGTCGGGTCTTTGCGGGTAGCGAGGTGCGCAGCTCGTCGACGACCGAGCGCAGTAGCACCCGGTTGTAGGCGGTCGCGGCCGACAGGATCACGAGGTCGGCATCGAAGGCGCGGGCCGCCGCGGCGATCTGGTCCGTGGGGGTATCGGCGCCGATGTAGTGCGAGTCCCACCCCGCGAGCGCGAGCCGGTCGGCGAGCATGCGCAGGCCCAGGTCGTGTGACTCGCCGGTGGGGGTCGTGAGCACCACTGACTTGCCGTTCTTCTCGGCAGCGGATGCGGCCGTGCCGACGTCGGTGAACAGCGACTCCACGATCGTGCGCACGGTTGCGGTGGCGAAGTGCTCCTCCCACACCTGGGTGGTGCCGGCCTGCCACGACATGCCAGTGTCGACGAGAAGCGGCACGAGCACGAGCGTGTAGAGCTCATCGATGCCGAGCTCACCGTTGCGCACCGCCCACACCGCGGCCTCGACGGCGCCCTGCCGATCGCGCGCCGCAAGCCGCTCGTCGATCGCCGCCCTGAGCGCCACGGCGGCGCCTCTTGCGTGCGAGGAGTCCAACGGGTTCCCCTTCCGTACGGTTTCCAGATGTAGGTACCCGAAACCCGCCCAGACCGCCGAGCGGACAGCAGTGGCGGTGGGCCGGCGCCGGCCCGTTCGACCACCGCGTATCACGTGCGACGACGATATGGGGCGCAGCAGTAGACAAGCGCCTCGACTCTGTATAGAATCCCGTTCGCTGTCCGCTTCGGCGGTATGCCCTTCGCGGGGGTGTAGCTCAGCCGGTTAGAGCGCTGGCCTGTCAAGCCAGAGGTCGCGGGTTCGAGCCCCGTCACTCCCGCCATCGACACTACGGAGCCGTCCCTTGTGGGCGGCTCTTGTCGTATCGGAGCCTTACCGCAGCGGTGCCGTCACGCAGGCCGCCGCGCATCGGGCTCGGGATCGAGGCCGCCCGGGCCCGCTTCTGCCGCGGTCCTTGCCGATACGGGCGCCGCTGTGAAAGCCTGTGTGCGGAAGGGGAGTGAGCCGTGAAGCTCGTTCAGTTCGTCCAGGTCTTCATCGGGGCGGGAATCGGCGGCGTGCTGCGGTTCGCCATCGGCACCCGCTTCGCCGAGCGTTGGGGCGCGGCGTTTCCCTGGCATACGTTCGCAATCAATGTCGTCGGGTCGTTCCTGCTGGGGCTGTTGTTCGCGCTGTCCGGAGAGCGGGGGTGGCTGCCGGAGTCCGCACGCGTCTACCTCGGCGTGGGGCTTCTCGGTGGGTTCACGACGTTCTCGACGTACTCGCTCGAGGGCGTGACGCTGTTCGAGCGTGGACTGACGCTGACCGGTCTGGCCTACGTGGTCGCAAGCGTCGTGGCCGGGCTAGCCGCGGCATGGGCGGGACTGGCGGTGGGACGGGCCTTGTAGGCGCTGCAGGGCTGTTGACCGTCGGCTCATCGGGGGCATAATCGAAGTCGGTGCCGCGTCGGTGCGGCGCCACGCCCGCGCACCCGCCTGCACACCGTGCTCCCTCGAAGCCGGGCACACTGATCCCAGCACAGGGAACTCGGGGGTGCGTCATGATCGCTTCACGCTGCCGGATCGTCTTCGTCGTGCTCGTGGCGGTGGTGATGGCCGCGCTGTGCGTTCCGGCGCTCGCAGCGGCTGCTGACGTGGGCACGATCACCGGCCACGTCTACTACGGCCCGGGTGGCGAGGAGCGCGACTGGGGCGACCCCATCGATGGCATCACGGTCTCGCTGTTCAAGCACACGCTGGTGGGTGGCGTCATGAAGTGGGTGCCGGCGGGCACGGCCGTCACCGATGGCACCGGGTTCTATGAGTTCGTCTCGCTCGAGGCCTCCTCGGCGGGCACCGCCTACACCGTCGGCATCCTCGCCGGCGCGAAGGACGCGGTCGGCTCCGACTACGGCGTGTGGTTCTACCAGTCGGGTGAGTCCTCGACCTCGGTCGCCACCCCCGTCGAGCTCGTCGAGGGCGCCGTCGAGTTCGCCGACAGCATCGACCTGTATCCGACCTACGTGGGACCGAGCATCAGAGGCACCGTGCGCGGCAGCGACTTCGTGCCGCGGCTGCCCATCGCGGGCCTCGACATGTCCTGCTACGAGTACAGCGACGCCGACGGCTTCTGGATGGAGATGGACTGGTCACAGACCGATCCGCTCGGCAACTACGGCTTCTGGGGCCTTCCCACCGGAACGTATCGCGTCGGCTACCAGTCGCCACGGCCCGACATCTACGGGGTGCGCTGGAAGAGCGAGTTCTGGACGCCCGCGGCGACCACGACCGGCGTGGGTGCGACCTCGGTGGAGGCAGCGACCGATATCGCCTTCACGTCGGGAACCGGGTCGCACCTGTCGGGCAAGGACCTCGTGCTCGACAAGGCCCGCAAGGTCATCAGCGGCATCGTGACCCGGCGGGGTACGACCATCCGCCTGCCGGGCATCGACGTGAACCTCTACGACCCCGACAACATGGGCGAGGGGCAGTACGCCGGGACCACGACCGACGCGCAAGGCACCTATGCGTTCTGGGATGACGAACTGCCTGCGACGCCGGTGACCAGCATCGTCGAATTCAGGGCCTGGGGCTTCGACACCGAGTTCTACAACCATGCGGCGAGCGCCGCGACGGCGACACCGATCGCCGTGAGCTCCGCGATGGCGCCGATGCTCACCGTCAACGGGGCGGTCGCACCCGTCGCCCCCTCGATCCAGGGCACCGTCACGAACGGCGAGGGTGACGGCATCGCCGACGTCGCAGTCGGTATCTACGTGCAGGGCCAGGATCCCTCGGCTGACTTCCCGCAGTACTTCACGTTCACCGACGGCGCCGGTCACTACGAGTACTTCATCCCGTGGGGCTTCGCCGATGAGGATTTCCGCGTGCGCTTCTACACCGGCGACATGCCTGAGCCGGCGTTCGACGTGTTCGAACCCGGTCAGGCGCCCGCCGAGTACACGTCCGAGTACTACGACAACGAGCTCTTCTTCTTGAACGCCGACGTCCTCACGCTGGGGCCGACCAGCGCGGTCACCGCTGACGCGACGCTCACTGCCGGGACGATCCCGAGCGTCACGGGCGAGGTGCGCGCGGCTTCCGGTGCACCCGTGGCCGGCGTGAGGATCGAAGCGCTGAGCTACGACCCTGACGCGCTCGAGTTCTTCGTGGAGCAGTGGAGCGCTCCCACCGAGGCTGATGGCGGCTACGCGCTGTACGGCCTCGGCAACGGGCAGTACGCCGTGGGCATGCCGGCGGGCTGGCAGGACAACGGCCGCTTCTACCAGCAGTCGTGGTGGCTCAACGCAGCTACCCTCGACGAGGCCGGCGAAGTGGTGACCTCGGGCGGCGATACGCACGCCGATGTCGACATCATCGCGACCGAGCTACCGCCGCTGCTCTCCGGGCGCGTCACCTCGACCAAGACCGGTGTCGGGGTGGCCGACGCCTACATCCAGCTGTGGTACGACATGGGCGGCGACATGTGGGATCTGGCACCCGACGGCGTCGTGCAGTCGAAGGCAGACGGCACGTGGGCCTACTACGCGGCGATCGCCGATCCCGCGTACCGCATCGAGTTCGGCGCCGACGGCTTCATCGGCGAGTACTGGAACAACGTCACCGACTTCGATCTGGCCACCGCCGTGCCGGTCACCGTCGGCAGCCAGGTCGCGAGCCTGAACGCCGGCCTTATCCCGCAGCCCTACACCGCGATGCGCTACGACGGCTCCGACTTCGGGGCGTCGAACCGCTACACGGTCGCAGCTTCCATCGCGAGCCTCCACACGGAGGGTTACGACTACAACCCGCACATCATCATCGCGTGCGGCGAAGACGCCGCGATGGCCGATCCGTTGGCCGCCGGTGGCCTGTCGTGGGCGTACGGCAACGCACCGATGCTGCTCACGCCCAAGGGTCCGTCGACCCCCAACTACAGCACGCCCGCCGTGCCGCGCTACGTGCTTGACGCGCTCGTCGCAGCCACGCGAAACGTTCGTGCGACGCACCGAGCGGACGGCATCACCGTCCACATCGTCGGCGGGACGGCTTCTGTGCCTGACGCGCGCGTCCTCGAGATGCGCGAGTATGTCCGTCGCCGGCTGGGCCTGAGCTCGACCGAGGTAGCCAAGGCCTTCAAGGTCGACCGGATCGCAGGCGCCACCCGCTACGACAACGCCTACCTGATCGCGCGTGTCATGAAGAGTCGACGCGGGGCCGAGATGCCCGGGATCGCGTTCGTCGTGAACGGCTCCGATCCCACCAAGTTCTGGGATGCGATGGCCGCACCTCCGATCTCGGCCGGGCGCGGTGTCCCGCTCATCCTGGTGCAGACGACCGCGGTCCCGGCCGCCGCCGCCAAGACCAAGACCTACCTCGGCTTGACGGGCTCGAAGCTCTACGTGGTGGGGCCGACGACGTCGGTCTCAGCTGCTGTGGCCTCCGGCCTGGGCGCGACGAACCGCATCAAGGGCCCGACGAGCGACCCGTTCGCCACGGCCCGCGCGGTCAGTGACTGGGGCATCAACCGCGGATACTCGGACAAGGTGACCTGCGCGATCACCGCTGCGCTGCCTGACGCGCTCGGCGCCGGTCCGTATCTGGGTGTGCGCCAGGGGTCGATGCTGTTCGTGCCCAAGGGTGTGACGACGATCCCGTCGTCGACGTCCGGGTTCCTCTCGGCGCGCAAGGCGACGCTTCGCGACGTGTTCATCTTCGGAGGAAAGGCGAGCGTGACGAGCGCTCAGCAGACCGCGATCAACAACGCTCTGAAGCCGTAAGGCATACTGTGCGGACATGAGCCGCACGCTGTTCATAGACGCCGACGCATGCCCGGTGACTCGCGAGGCCATCACGGTCGCGCGAGCCGCCGGGCTGCGTGTCGTCGTGGTGGCCAACTCGACCCAGAACCTCGACCGCTATGCCTCCCGCAGCGGTGTGGAGGCGGTGAGTGTCTCGGGCGGCCGTGACGCGGCCGACTTCGCGATCATCGAACGCCTCAGCGCAGGCGACGTCGTGGTGAGCCAAGACATCGGGCTTGCCGCGATGGCCTTGGGGCGCGGGGCCGCAGCGCTCTCGCCGAGGGGCCGCATCTTCCATCTCGCCACCATCGATGCCGAGCTCGCCGTGCGTCATGCCGAGGCCAAGGAGCGGCGCGCGGGCAGGCGGCACGGCGGCCCGTCGAAGTTCACCGACGAGGACCGCGAGCACTTCGTCGAGCAGCTCGAACGCGTGATCCGCCAGGGCTGAGGCCCGCTCAGTCCCGGTGCTTGCCGCCAAGCGCCGCGGCTGCGGCGTCGAAGCGCGCCTCGAGCTCGGCGATCCGTGCCGCGAGGGCAGCGGCGTTCGCATCGTCCATCGCGACCTCACCGCCGGCAGCCGCCGGCACCGCTGCCGCCTGACGCTCGCGTACGAACTTCACGTAGCCCAAGCCAACCGTGACGAGCAGCGCCACCGTGATCGTGAAGAAGCGGGCGGTCGACTGTCCCGAGAAGATCGCAAGCCCGATGCCGTAGACCATCGTGAACAGGCCGCCCAGCAACAGTCCGTTGCTGATCACCCTCAGCTGCTCGCTGCGAATCAGAGAGACCGCCATGACCAGCGTCGCGAACGCGATCAGGATGATGCTCGTGTTGCGGAACCAGATCTGCATCTCCTTCTGGACCTGGTCGTTGATCGCGTCGATCTGCTTCTGGAGCGCGTCGGCCTTGAGCTTGTCGGCGCCCTCGGGCGTCTTCTGACCGGCATCGCGGTAGATCTGGTCGAGCTCACGCTGCAGTTTCTGCAGCTCGGGCTGGGCTTCGGTCTCGGGCGAGGGGTAGAACGTGTTCACGCCCACGCCTACGAAGGCCACGACCATCAGGCCGAGGAAGAACGAGAAGATGATCTGCAGCGCGTTGTTGGTGCGAGGTGTCGCCATCGTGGATGCGCCTTCTTCCGGTCATGCGCGGCACGCTCGGCGATGCCGCACTGCCTCTGGGTCGATCAGTACTTCTGCGGCACGTAGGTCTGTGAATCTATAGGTACCCGCATGTAGCCGCCGGACGCCGCCTTGCGCGGCGGCAGCTTGAACGGCTGGGGCATGACGTCCTCGTAAGTGATCTGGGTCAGCAGGTGGCTGATGCAGTTGAGGCGGGCGCGCTTCTTGTCGTCACCCTCGACCACCCACCACGGGTTGTCCTTGGTGTCGGTGTACTTGAACATCTCGTCCTTCGCGCGGCTGAACTCCTCCCAGCGATCCCGTCCCTCGAGGTCGGTGGGGGAGAACTTCCAGCGCTTGAGCGGGTTGTCGATGCGGTCCTGGAACCGCCGGTCCTGCTCTTCGTCGGAGACGGAGAACCAGTACTTGATGAGGATGATGCCGCTGCGCTTGAGCATGCGCTCGAACTCGGGGCAGTCGCGGTAGAACTCGGCGACCTGCTCCTCGGTGGCCCAGCCCATGACGTTCTCGACGACCGCGCGGTTGTACCAAGAGCGGTCGAACAGCACGATCTCGCCGGCGGCGGGCAGCTGCTCCACGTAGCGCTGGAAGTACCACTGGCTGCTCTCGCGCTCGGTGGGGGTGGGAAGGGCCACCACGCGGCAGACGCGCGGGTTGAGCGCCTCGGTGATGCGCTTGATCGATCCGCCCTTGCCCGCGGCGTCGCGCCCCTCGAAGATCACGACGATGCGCAGGCCCTCATGCTTGACCCACTCCTGCAGCTTCACGAGCTCGATCTGGAGCTTGGTGAGCTCCTGCTCGTAGTAGCGCTTGTCGAGCTTGCCGGCGGAGTTGTCCGACGGGGGCAGCTCCTCGGTACCGGCCTTGTGCTTCTTGGACACGACGGTTCCCTTCTCGGCGCTCGTTGGGAATCATCGTACCCGAGGAGGTGGCCGTGTGACGTTCGCCGATGTGATGACCACCGTTGGAGACTGGCTTTCGCTCATCATCTTCGCGTACGCGGTTCTCGTGTGCGTGCTGCTGATCTACGACAACCGCGAGCCGGCCACGACGCTGTCGTGGATCGTCGTGCTGCTGTTGCTGCCGGTCGTGGGGCTCGTGCTCTACTTCTTCCTCGGCCGCAACTGGCGCCGCACCGCCACGCGCTACCCGGAGTACAAGAAGGCCTGGGATCGCTCGAGGCAGTTGCTCGACCCGCTCTACGAGCGCTACACGGCGACCGCCGAGCGCGTCGAGCGCGAGTACGGACCGACGCACCTGGGCGGCGTCGTGAAGCTCATCGAGAAGACGAACAGGTTCAGCCCGCTGCCCGCGCAAGACGTCGACTACTACGACAACGGCGGGGAGTTCTTCGACGCCGTGCTGCACGAGATCTCACGCGCCGAGAAGTACGTGCACCTTCAGTACTTCATCTGGGAGTACGACGAGCTCACCCGCCGGTTCAAAGATGCGTTGCTGGAGCGGCTGCGCGCGGGCGTTGAGGTCCGGATCATGTACGACCTCATCGGCTCGTTGCCGTACTCGAAAAGCGAGCTCAAGGAGCTGGCGGCCGCCGGCGCCAAGGTCATGCCGGAGCGCCAGGGGCTCGGCGTGCTCAACTACCGAGACCACCTTAAGATCATGATCATGGACGGTCGGGTGGGCTTCACCGGGGGGTTCAACCTCGGCCAGGAGTACATCTCCGGCAAGCCGCACTACGAGTCGTGGCGCGATACGGGCATCCGGCTCGACGGCCCTGCGGTCATCCAGCTGCAGGCGATCTTCGGGCTGCACTGGACGGTCGCGGGCGGCGACGAGATCCTGAACGAGACGTACTTCGCGGACCCCGGCCTGAACAACGAGGCCGGCGCCGTCCCGTGCCAGTTCGTGAGCTCGAGCTTCATGAGCCCGTGGCCTGCGATCAAGCTCGCCTACGAGGAGGTCATCAACGCCGCTTCGGAGTCCGCGTGGATCCAGTCGCCGTACTTCGTCCCGGACGAGTCGCTGCACTCGGCGATCGTGTCGAGCTCGCTCACCGACATCGACCTGCGCTTCATGATGACCGGCGTGGCCGACAAGAAGCTCGCGTGGGACGCGGCGCACTCCTACTACGTGCCGGTGCTGAAGGCCGGCGGACGCATCTTCCAGTACATGCCGGGGTTCTTCCACGCCAAGACGATCTCGATCGACCACAAGCTGTGTGCGATCGGCACGTTCAACGTCGACACGCGCAGCCTGCTGCTCCACGACGAGCTGATGTGCTTCATCTACGACGAGGAGTTCACGCGGACGCTTGAGGCGTCGTTCGAGCGCGACCAGGCAGACTGCCTCGAGGTGACTGAGCAGTACATGGCGTCGCTCGGCAAGTGGCGCACGTTCAAGGGGTCCGCGGGCCGGCTGCTCGCCAAGCTGCTGTAGCCAACACGCAAGGGTCGCTGAGGTGCACCGTTCGGCGGCCGCCTGCGACCGTTGCTCTACCTCTCATAAGCCGATTCCATCCGTCTGTCGGCCCCGCACGACCGAAAGGTTAGTGCGCGGGTACACTTTCTAGTTGGGAGCGTCCGAAAGGGGCGGGGCGCTGCTGTGTAACAGAGGGGCCTTTGGGCGAGGCCTTAAACGCGATTCTGGAGGTCACACAGTGGACCGCACCGCATCGGCCGCTGACGGCGGTTGTTCCCGCCGTACGCTTTCTTGGCGATCCCTTCCCGAGCAGTTCCGGCGACTGTGGTTGCCTGTGCTGGCTGTGATGGTGATCGCCTTTCTGCCGCTGCTCACGGCGAAGGCGATGGTGGTCAAGTCGATCGTCATCGACGGGCAGTTCGCCGACTGGGACGCGGTCCTCGCCGACCCTGACAACATCGTCTACGACGCAACCGGAACGCAGGACCTGGACACGGGTCTCGCCGGTGACCGCAACATCTCGAAGGTCGCCTACACGTGGGACCAGACGAATGTCTACATCCTGCTCAAGGCGGCCGCCGAGTTCAGCAACAGCCAGTTCGGCGTTATCTACATCGATGTCAACAACAGCGGTTCGTTCGATGCCTTCGACAAGGTCGTTGTGCACCGCATGCTGCCGAGCGCTTCATTCGCGGACTACTCCGAGCTCTACTACTACGACCCGACCGGTGCGAACACAAGCGATCCGATCACCGGCGACGGCGTCGATCCGCTCGGTCCGATCGGCACCCAGATCGGAGCGACGGTGAAGCCGCCGGCGGCGGGCCCGGATCAGGTCAGCTACGCCCAAGTCGGTGTGTCAGGACGCCGGTGGACCACCGGTTCCGCGATCTACTTCGAGTCGCGGGTCACGTGGGCGGCGCTCGGCGTGCCGGCAGGATCGCCGATCCGGATGCACGTTTCGATGTCGAACAACTACAACGGCCTCAAGAACGACCCGCCCACGTCGATTCTGGACAACACTGGTCCGGGTAGCACCGCTTACACGACGCTCGAGATCTCGCCGGATCGACAGATGCCGGCGTTGCCGAGCACGACGGCCACGTTCACGCACACCATCACGCAGACCGGGAACGTGACCGACACCGTCCAGCTGTCGGCGTACACCGACCAGGGTTGGACGTGGCAGACGTACAACTCGGCGAATGTCGCGACGACGACTGTGCAGCTGAGAGGCCACGAGACCACGACAGTCACACTGGTCGTCAATGTGCCCGAGACGGCGGTGGCGGGAACGGTCGAGCGGGCCAGGCTGACGGCGACCTCGACGTACAAGTCCACAGTGACCGACTACGTGACCGATGAGATCTATCCCGGCAGCTTCGTCATCTATCCCAACCGCGAGAGCGACTGTGCGACCAATACGCACATCGACTACACGCACTACATCTCGAACCTGTCGTCGTCGACGCTGACGATCGATCTGGCGCGGGTGTCGCGCAGCGGGTGGCCACTCGAGATTCGCGACCCGGACGGCAACACCACCTCGACCGTAGTCGTGGAGCCGAGCAAGCAGGCGACTGTGACGTTGCGCGTCGATGTGCCGTCGGTTGTGGCCTATGGCGCACAGGACGTCTCTGAACTGATCGGTACGGCGCGCGAGAACCCGGCACTGACGGATTCCGCACAGGACGTGACCACGGCGCGCTACCGGGTTGACCTTTATCCCGACAACGATGTGACGACGTCCAAGGGACAGATACTCACGTTCCGGCACACCCTTAGCAACAACTGGAGCGACCAGGACACGATCACTGTCACTGCGGCATCCACCGTAAGCACGTGGCCGGTGAACCTCTACACGTCTTCAGGCGTCACGACCGCTGCCGCACCCGTGTTCTATTTGAAGTCTCACGAGACGACCACCGTGACCGTCGTCGTCATGATTCCGCCAAACGCCGGAAGTACTCAGGTCGACGCGGTCACGCTCACGGCAACTTCGACAGCCAGCCCAAGCTTCCGGGACATCGCGGTCGACACAGTGCGTGTCGCCGCAGTGACGACCTACTCGGACTCGATGCTGCTCGTGCCGGCGACTACGTTCCGGCTCGGTGACACCGTCTATATCGGCGAGTCGGGGTCCGCCGGTTCCGGTACGCCGCCAAGCGTCTACTTCAAGATCATCCAGCCCGACTTGACCGTCACGACGAGCACCCCCATCCAGGGTCTTGTCATGGACCTGAACGCCGATACGAGCATGGCGACGACCGAGGACAGTCAGGTGGGCTCCTACACGGCGTACGCCTACTCGGATCTGGCGATGACGCAGGAGTTGGGGTATTCGAACTTCACCGTCACCTACGACGCTGAGGTCGCCGCGGTCTCCGGTTCCGATGCTCAGACTGCGAGCGAGACCGTGACGTATCGGTCGCGCCTGGCGAACAGCAACAACATCGCGATCAACGATTCGACGGTTGCGTATCGCGTCTGGTACGACACGAACTCGAACGGGACGTTCGACGCCGGTGACTACTGGTTCAGTGATACGGGCGCAGTGGCCGCCTACACGGCGGGTCACGCCAACACGCAGACGTCGACCGTGTCAGTTGCGGCACTTGGCGCCTACGCGGATGTCTGGTCTCTGACGAACAAGGAGTTCCCGGTCGCCGGGCTCTACAACGTCACCGCGACGTGGCGAGCGGCAAGCGGCTTCCTGATCGACACCGAGACCTCCCAGTTCTATTCGGCCGGCGGTCCTTGGCCGGGGTTCGAGATCGTCAAGCAGCTGTACGAGGGACAGTCACCCAGCATCGCTCCGGGTGGCTCGGCGACGTTCGACATCGTGCTGCGCAACACAGGCGACACGACGCTCGTCACGGTGCCGGTTCGAGACCTCTTCTCGGCGAGCGAGTTCACGTTCATCTCGGCGACGCCGATGCCCGACTCCGTGACATCGTCAAGCCTGCGCTGGGATGATGCGACGGAGTCCCTCGGCAACATCCTGCCGGGCAACACCGCGACGATAACTGTCACGTTGCAGACCGTCGGCACGGGAACGCACACCAACAGTGTCGTATCGACCGGGACTCTCGACATCCTCGGGGCACCGCTCGCGGCGACTCTGGACACCGAGTCCGTTCTCGTCGAGGCCGACACAACTCCGCCTGAGGTGTCGATCTCGCTCGCGCCGGGTACGCCCAACGGTGCGAACGGCTGGTACGTCTCGGCTCCCACAGCGACCGTCAGCGCCAACGAGGCGGCGACTCTGTACTACAACTACACGGGCGTAGCCCCGTGGACCGGCTATACGGCGCCGTTCCTCGTCACCACCGAGGGCACATCGACGCTGTACGCGTACGGCACCGACGCCTACGCGAATTCATCGACGCCCGTGTCGACCGTCATCAAGCTCGATACGGTCGACCCGTCCACGACCGCGAGCTACCCGGTCGCGTGGGTCAACAGCGGCGCGGATCTGTACCTGTCGCCGAGCGACTCGACATCGGGCATCTTCGCGACCTACTACGCCCTCAACGGCGCGGCGGCCCAGCTCTACGGCGGGCCCGTGTCGGCCACCTTCGAGGGCACCAACACGGTGACCTTTGCCTCGATCGACCGCGCGGGCAACACCGAGACCTCGCAGACCATCCAGCTGCGCTACGACGCCACGGCTCCGGAAACGACGATCTCGGGCATCCCCAGCGTGCCGACGTCGGCCAACGTCACGTTCTCTCTGACCGCGTCGGACACGCTGTCGGGCGTCAATGTGAAGTACTACACGCTCGATGGCGGTCCGCTGACCGCCTACACCGTGCCCGTCTCGGTCAGTGCCACGGGCACCCACCTGATCACTTACTACTCGACCGACAACGCGGGCAACATCGAGACCGGGAGGCCCGCGTCCTTCACCATCGACCGCGCGGCCCCCGACTTCACAGTGACCGGCATCCCGAGCTCGCCGACGTCGCAGTCCGTGCTGCCGGTCTTCGCCACCGCCGAGACGACCTACACACTCACCGCGACCCTCAACGGCGCGCCCTACACGTTCCCGACCACCGTCACCGCCGAGGGCTCCTACACCCTCGAGGTCACGTTGACCGACGAGGCGGGCAACTCCACGACCAAGAGCTACACCTTCACGATCGACAAGACGGCCCCGACCGGCACGATGGCCGTCAACAACGGTGCCGCCTGGACCGCGACCACGACCGTGAGCGTGGACTCGAGCGTGACCGGTGCCACCGAGATGCGCATCGACGCTGGCTCGGGCTTCTCGGCGTGGGCTCCTTATAGCGCGAGCGTCTCACCGGTGACGCTGCTCTCCGGCGACGGCGTCAGGACCGTCGCGGTCGAGTATCGCGATGCAGCCGGTAACGTCGCCTCGCTCACCGACACGATCACGCTCGACACCACGGCACCCACGAGCTCGATCGCGCCGGCTCCGGGCACCTACAACGCCACGCAGACGATCACCCTGAGCGCCTCGGATGGCACCGGCATCGGTGTGGCGAACCGCTTCTACTCGCTCGACAGCGGCTCGACGTGGACGACCTACACCGCCGGGTTCGACCTGAGCGCCGAGGGCACCTACACGATCCACTACTACG
>Ga0073934_10000205_pt1 | contig 177539 bp, 158 predicted proteins | sample LarsenN4metaG_FD_76834 | JGI IMG/M metagenome (GOLD analysis project Ga0073934, IMG submission 76834) | Hot spring sediment bacterial and archeal communities from British Columbia, Canada, to study Microbial Dark Matter (Phase II) - Larsen... ... | reverse complement strand
TAGTAAGATATTGAAAATAATGACTTCGTATGTGGATGAGTCTTTAGATTTGATTACAAACGCGCAAAAACGAACCTTTCCGCATGGTCATAGCGTGGAATTGTTGAACGCAAAAACGTTTCGCAACATAGAATCGAATAAATTATCTGACGATGACCGCGAGCATGTGACAAAATTTTATTACGCCCACCCGAGCGAATTTCGTATTTTGAACCTTGAAAACACAGACCCTCATTACGCAAAATTAAATTTTGTTGTGGATACTTTAGACGATTTGCGCCGCGTGGAAGAGTTGGAAACAAATTTTCAATACGACTTCCTTCCGCATGTGAAAGCGACCGAATGAAAAAAATAGGCGTAGCGGTTATTGGTTTAGGGATTGGCGAGCGGCATTTACGCGCCTATCATCGAGACGCTCGGTGTCAGATTCGTTGGGCGTTAGACCATGACAAGGTCAAGGCGAAGAATTTGGCTGAGGAAACAGGAGCAGGCGTTGCGTCAAGTTATGAAGCGATTTTGAAAGATGAGGATGTGCAAATCGTTTCTATCGCATCGTTTGACGACGACCATGCCCGCCAAGTGATTCAGGCAATCAACGCGGGCAAGCATGTCTTTGTTGAAAAGCCATTGTGCCAAACTATAGACCAATTACAAGAGATTCAAAGAGCGTGGTCAAAGCATAATGGAAGGATAAAACTTGTTTCGAATCTAGTTTTACGCGCGGCGCCCGTCTATCAATGGCTGAAAGAAAAAATTGTCTCCGGCGAATTTGGAAAGATTTATTCTTTTGACGGCGAATATTTATACGGACGTTTACATAAGATTACCGACGGATGGCGCAACGCCGTTGAAAATTATTCGGTAATGGAAGGCGGCGGCGTGCATTTGATTGATTTGATGCTGTGGCTAACCAACGAACGCCCACAAACCGTTTTTTCGATGGGCAATCGTATTTCTACCGAAGGCACAAAATTTAGCTACAATGATTTTGTGGCGTCTATGTTGCAAATGAAATCGGGTTTGGTGGCGCGCATTACGGCAAATTTTGGCAGCGTGCATCGGCACCAGCATGTAGTGCGGGTGTTTGGCACAAAAGCCACATTTATTTACGATGACTTGGGCGCGCGTGTGCATTGGACGCGCGATGAAGATAAAAAAGCCGAGAAGTTGAATCTTCCAACTTTACCAGCCGATAAAGGCGACTTGATTCCTGATTTTGTTTCGGCAGTTTTGGAGGATAAAAACGTCAATGAACAAACTCAAGCCGCATTTGACGGATTAAGCGTCAGCGCCGCGTGCGACCGCGCTTTGATTACAAAAAGACTGGAGACGATAAAATATTTATGACAACTCGCAACTTACCCTTTGGTAAACCATGGATTGGCGATGAAGAAAAAAACGCCGTGCTGGAAGTTTTATCTGGCGACGTATTAACGCACGGACCTCAAAGCAAAGCCTTTGAAGAAGAATTTGCCGAATACATGGGCGGCGGATATTGTGTATCTGTCAGTTCGGGTATGGCGGCATTACACTTAAGTTATTTAGAAATGGGGATTGGCGCAGGCGATGAAGTGATTGTGCCAGCCGAAACGCATGTTGCAACCGCGCATGCCGTGGAACTTGTTGGAGCGCGCCCCGTATTTTTAGATTGCGAACCAACGACCGGCAATATTGACGTATCTAAACTAGAAAGCCTGATTACAAAGAAAACAAAAGCCATCAGCATGGTTCATTTTCTTGGCGTGCCTTGTGAAATGGACGCAATTATGAAGATTGCAGATAAATATGGATTAAAGGTGATTGAAGATTGCGCTTTAGCCATTGGGGCGCGTTATAAAGGCACACATGTCGGTTTGATTGGCGACACAGGCTGCTACTCGTTTTACCCCGTCAAACATATTACAACAGGCGATGGCGGCATGTTTGTCACCAAGCATAAAGAGGTGGCGGCGCGCGTCATGAAAATTCGCGGCTTTTATGTGGATAAAACGTTTGCCGAACGCACAATCCCCGGCATGTACGATACGCTTGGGCTTGGCTTAAATTATCGCATGAGCGATATTAACGCTTCGATCGGTCGCCAACAATTAAGACGAATGGGTGTGATTCGTGAAAAACGCGAAGCAAACTTCAAAGCCTTGAAATCGGGGCTCTCAAATATTTCCGGTATTTCAATTTTAGATTCTCAAAATAAAGACGCCGTCTCCAGTTTTTATTGTTTGAGCGTGGTGCTAGAAAAACCGCTAGACGCCAAGCGCATTGAGATTGTGAAAAAATTAAACGCCGCAGGCATTGGCACAAGCGTATATTACCCTCAGCCTGTCCCGCGTATGTCGTATTATCAAAATAAATATGGATACAACGCGGCGGATTTTACCGGCGCGGAACGAATCAGCGACCAATCCATTGCTTTGCCTGTCGGTCCGCATCTGACGACCGACGACATGGCGTATATATCCCAAACCTTTTCTTCCATTTTGAAGGAGTTGAACTAATGACCGTTGAATTAATTCCCCTAAAAGATAGGCGCATTGCCATTATTGGCGGCGCAGGCTTTATTGGACACAACCTTGCGCTTGCGTTAAAGTCTAAGGGCGCGCAAGTTGAAATTATTGACGGGTTGCAAGTTAATAATTTACTTACCTACACCTCAGCCGATACCAATGTCCCTAATCGCGACTTGTATGTAAAAATAATAAACCAACGTTTGGAATTGTTGCGTGAAGCCCAAATTCCATTGCATGTGCAAGACGCTAGAGATTATCACGCTCTATCTCGCTTATTGACTCAAATTAACCCGCAGGTCATTATTCATCTTGCGGCTATTTCTCATGCGGGGAAATCGAACAAAGACCCATACAGCACCTTTGACCATAGCCTGCGAACCTTAGAAAACGCTTTAGATAACGCGCGCGGCAAAGTGGAACATTTCATTTTTCTTTCTTCTAGCATGGTGTATGGTAACTTCTTGACCGAAGAAGTGGAAGAAACCCACCCTCTTGAGCCAATTGGCATTTATGGCGCGTTAAAAGTGGCTGGCGAGAAAATGGTCATCGCTTATCAACAAGTGTTTGGGTTGCCATACACGATTATTCGCCCCTCTGCTTTATATGGTCCGCGTTGCGTCAGCCGCCGCGTTGGGCAAATTTTTATTGAAAGCGCCATGAAAGGCGGAACGCTAAAAATTGACGGCGACGGAAACGAAAAACTTGACTTTACTTATATTGACGACTTAACCAACGGTATTGCCCGCGTGATTGAACATCCAAATTCACGCAACCAAATTTTTAATATGACCTATGGTAAATCTCGTTCCATTAATGATTTGGTGAAAATCATCAAAGAACATTTCCCTGAAGCGCCCGTAGAGTTTGTGCCGCGAGACAATCTGATGCCTTTCCGCGGCACCTTAAGCGTTAAGAAACTAGACGAATTAATTGGCTATAAACCCACTCACCCCATTGATATTGGCTTCCCGAAATACATTAACTGGTACAAAGAATTAGACCCCAGCGGCAAGTTTTGGATGGACATAAAGGTTAGTGGATGAAGTTTGTAAGCGACGCATGGTTGAGCGAAGTCTTTGGATATGACGTTTTCAAAGCGCACCTTGAAAACAATGAAACCCTAGACTCAAAAAGCATCTTTCCCAAAGAACTTCCTAAACGTGCATTTTATTATGCCAAAACGCCAGTGACTGCGATTTCGCAAGTTAGCGACTTAACAAACGCTGGCTTTCGCGTCGTTGACGTAAACGTTACTTTTGAACGCCAGCCTGAAAACATCGCCTCCGCCGAAAACATCATTGTCCGTGACGTAAAGCCTGAAGATGAAACGGATATTTTGAACATTGCCGAAACTTCTTTTATCTATTCGCGTTTTCATCTTGACCCTCACGTTTCAAAAGAACTAGCGGATAAAATTAAACGAGAATGGATTGCGAACTACATCCGAAAACAAAGAGGCGAAAGACTGCTTGTGGCTGAAATCAACGGCAAGCCCGCAGGTTTTTTAGCGGAACTCGCCACAAATGAAAAAGTTGGCGTAATTGATTTAATTGGCGTTGATAAAACCATGCAAGGGCAAGGCGTTGGTAAAAGGCTCGTTCAATATCATATTAACGATGCTGTAAAAAAATATTCCAACCTGCTGGTTGGCACGCAAATTGCCAATATTCCGTCTATGCGACTTTATCAAACCTGTGGATATGAAATTTCAAATTCAACCTATGTATTGCACGCGCATGTGAATGAAGGTAAAGTAATTTAATGAAAATCAATCATCGTGACTTAACCCGTGAAAGAATATTGATTGCCGAAATTGGCAATAATCACGAAGGCGATTCGAACCTTGCCCTTGAACTTGCTCATGCCGCTGTAGAGTCAGGCGCAGATGTTGTAAAGGTTCAAGTCATTAATCCAGAACGTTTGGTCAATATCAGTCAAACTGCGCGCATTGAACAACTCACGCGCTTTCGTTTGCCCATGCAAACCTTTGAAGAAATGGCAAAGATTGCTCGCTCAAAAGGCGCGTTATTTATGGCTTCCGCTTTTGATGTTGATTCGCTTGAAGAAATTAATCCACTGCTTGACGGAATCAAAATTGCATCAGGCGACTTGGATTTTCATCCATTGCTTATCAAAGCCGCTTCTCTTAATAAACCGATGATTCTTTCAACGGGCATGAGCGCCTTAGCGGAAATAAAAACATCAGTAGATGTTATCGTCTCTGCTCTTAATTCAGGCTTGCTTGCCGACCATTTAGCATTGCTTCACTGTGTGAGTTTGTATCCTGCCGCTTTAGCGGACGCAAACCTAAAAGTAATTCAAACTTTACAAAAAGAATTTAACTTAACAGTCGGCTACTCCGACCATACGCTTGGTATTGAAGCGGCAGTCGCCTCATTAAGCGTAGGCGCAAGAATTATCGAAAAGCATTTCACCCTTGATAAAACGCGCACAACGTTTCGCGACCATGCACTCTCTGCAGACCCTGCCGACATGCGCCGCCTTGCGGATGCGATTCATCAATACGATGCCATGCTCGGCACAGGCGAGAAAAATATCTCCGAAGCGGAAGCAGGCATGAGCGAAGTGGCGAGGCGGAGTATCGTCGCCGCAAAAGACTTATCCGCAGGAATCATCTTGAGCGAATCAGATTTTGACTGCATTCGTCCGCGCAATGGATTGCCGCCTTATGAGATTTCATCTTTGGTTGGTAAAAAATTAAAAACATCACTAAAGCGCCATGATGTTTTCTTGAAAGAGCATGTGGAGTAATTATGTGCGGCATTGCTGGCTATTACGGAACGAATACCATTGCGGAAGAAAAAATAAATTTATGTCTTAAATTGATGGGGCAACGCGGACCCGACCAAACCGAATATCGTCATTTTGCAAATGGCGAGAATAATACTTATTTGTTGTTCGCGCGCCTTGCCATTATTGATTTGGATGAGCGCGCCAATCAACCGTTTCATTCAGAAAATAAATGGATGATTTTTAACGGCGAAATGTATAACTATTTAGAACGCCGCGCTGAGTTGCAAGCCAAAGGCGTTACATTCAAAACAGAATCAGACACTGAAGTGATGTTGAAATCATTGCATCATGATGGTTTATCTTCATTAGATAAATGCGAAGGCATGTGGGCGTTTGCTCTGTATGACGAAAAAGACGGCTCGCTTACCTTATGCCGCGATCGCTTTGGCGAGAAACCTTTATATCTGTATAAAGATTCAACAGGTTTGTATTTCGGCTCGGAAATTAAATTTATTACCGCGTTGCTCGGCAAAAAACTTGAAATTAATTACGACCATATTTACCGTTATTTGGTGAATGGATACAAATCGCTGTATAAAGGCGGTCAAAATTTCTTCAAAGGAATTACCGAATTGCCGTCTGGCTCAACGCTTGTTATCCAAAAAGATAACCAAACAAAGCAAGAAAAATATTGGTCTCCATTAATTCAACAAAACGACTCGATGACGTATCGCGAAGCGGTGGCTTGCACGCGCGAAAAATTGATTCGCTCTGTGGAATTGCGTTTGCGCGCCGATGTGCCGCTGGCGTTTTGTATGAGCGGCGGCGTGGATTCAAATTCGTTAATTAGTATTGCCAAAAGAATTTTTAATTACGATGTGCATGGTTTTACCATCGTCAATACCGATGCGCGTTACGAAGAGCAAGATATGGTTGAACATGCCGTTAAAGAATTAAATATTCGGCACACGCCCATTCAAGTTGACACGAACGATTTTCTTCCTAAACTTCGCAAACTTATTCGTTATCATGACGCCCCCGTTTACACCATTTCGTATTATGCCCATTGGATGTTAGCCGAAAGCATTCATAATCACGGTTATCGCATTTCGGTCAGCGGCACCGCGGCGGATGAATTGTTCACAGGGTATTACGACCATCACCTTGCTTATCTTTACGAAATTCAACACGATAAAACGTTACATGCAAAGTCGGTAAAAGCATGGGAAGAGCATATTAAACCGATTGTGCGAAACCCATTTTTGAGCGACCCGGATTTGTTTATTAAGGATAAAACATTCCGCGGCCATATCTATTTGGATGCAGACCGCTTCGCTTCTTACTTGACCTCAGCTTGGTCTGAGCCATTTATAGAGCAGGAATATACTTCTAGTTTGCTTCGCAACCGTATGTTAAACGAAATGTTCCATGAGGCTGTGCCTGTTATTTTGCATGAAGACGATTTGAACTCGATGTATTACTCGGTTGAAAATCGCTCCCCATTTTTAGATAGAGACTTATTTGAATTTGCCAACAGTATTCCCTCGCGCCATTTGATTCAAGAGGGCAGAGCGAAATCTGTTTTGCGCGAAGCCATGCGCGGCATTGCGCCAGATGCCATTGTGGAGAATCGCCGAAAAGTCGGTTTCAACGCGCCCATCTTTTCGTTTTTAGACGTAAACGATAAAACCACGCGCGAAACTTTGCTTGAAGATAGCCCCGTTTTTGAGCATATCAAAAAAGATAAAATTGAAACTTTGCTTTCAAAAGAAAATTTACCAAATAGCGAAAGCAAGTTTTTATTCAACTTTATTAACACTAAACTGTTTTTAGAAGAATTTGAGGCGTGAAATCACAATGACAGCATCAGAAAAAGAAATTAAATCACAAGAAAAAGAATATTATCAATCTCTTGATGAATTTGTGCAGTTATGCAATCAAATGATTGATAAAGGCTTGGCTTACTGGGTTGTTGTCCTTAGTCACGAACTATATCGCTTTTTATATCCCGTTGAGCCGTATGCAAACATTAAATTAGCAGAGCCTGTCAAATTTGTCGTTGAGCATATCAAAAAATTAAACGCTTCTGCAAAAAATGTTTTAGAAACCATTTACCCCTATTCATTTGACCTAAACCAATTTGCCGATATTCGCAAAGAGTCGGATGTGCTTGGTCAGTCTACATCAGATTTGTATGCCGATATGTGGCGCAATTTTGACTCAATGACTTTAGTTGAAGAAAGCCTGCAATTGGTCAAACGTCGCTTGCCAGATGATGTTATTGAAAAAGATATCCTCGGCAAAGATGTTTTAGATATGGGATGTGGCTCTGGCAGATATTCCATTGCCTTAGCAAAAGTGGGAGCAAAATCTGTTTCAGGGGTAGATTGGCAAAAACGCGCTTTTGAAGCGGCGCGTTTATGGTGCGAGAAAAACAACTTGCCAGTCAACTTCCGCGAAGGCGATGTTTTGAATTTGCCTTTTGAAAACGAATCATTTGATTTTGTTTTCAGCAACGGTGTCATTCATCATACTCATTCTATTCAAAAAGGCTTGCAAGAAATTTGGCGTGTCTTACGTTCTGGTAAACGCTCATTTTTATACATCTATGCCGCTAACGGAATTTTTTGGAAAACTCGCAATGTCCTGCGCGAAGTATTCAAACGTATTCCGCTTTCTTACACTCAAAATGTTTTAGATGTAATCGGAATGCCCTCAAATCGTTTTATCTTTTGCGATACTTGGTATGTTCCAGTAGAAACGCATACCACCAAACAAGAATTACATAGAATGTTAGATGAAATTGGTTTTAAGTACGAAAAAGTTGTTGGCAAAAACGAATTTGATTTAGACGGCGCGCTTGAAAAAAATATCTCTGGCGCTGAAATCATGTGGGGCGACGGCGAACATCGTTATATTCTTGAGAAGGCATAATGGATTCATTACGCGGTTTATTCTGGAAACTATATTTACAAGCGCGCGGCGCGCAAGTTGGTAAAAATTTTCGCGTGCATGGCTCATTAGATATTTTATTGCGTGATGGTGCGTCTCTAAAAAACGTAATCATTGGCGATAACGTTTCACTTGGCGGCAAGCTATATATTCGGATGCGTAAAAACGGGCGTATTTTGATTAAGAACGGCGCCTCATTTGGCGCTGACGTATGGTTGGTGACTGCCAACGAAGCGGAATTTATCATTGGGGAAAATTCCGCTTTGAGTAGTTACAGTATTTTCAATGGTGGGCATGGCATTACCATTGGTTCAGATTGTGTATTTGCTGGCTTTGTCTATGTCAATTCATCCGAACATCACAGCAAACGATCCCAAATCATCCGCAAGCAGGGATATTATGGCTCACCTGTAAAAATTGGAAATGACGTTTGGCTCGGCGGACATGTCACTGTAACGCAGGGCGTGACGATAGGTGATGGCGCAGTGATTGGCGCAAACGCCGTTGTTACGAAGGATATTCCACCTTATGCCATTGCTGTGGGTAGCCCAGCTAAAGTGCTTAAGTATAGAGAGTAATTTATAAATTTTATGAAAACTATTGCAATTTTGAACGATGTGCATGATGCCGATTATGTAGTTCAACATCGTGCAAAATTTAGTGAAGCGACTTTAATCTCCACCCATGCCGCAGTGGATGATTACCTAGAAGCGCATGGTTTGGCTTGCTTGCCTTTCTCTTCTTTTTTAACCGTCAACGATTCAATGTCATTGCATCAAGAAGCGGCGGCAAACGCGGACGCTTTATTGAACCAATTGGACGCTTTATTTGCCGATGAATTGAATCGGGCGTTACAAATCGCCCCGCCGCTTCAATTCTTTTACGCGTTATATCGTTATCGAATTAAACTTGAATATGTAAACATATCAAAATGCGCGCTTGCCATGCAACGTTTGCTCAATCGCCTTGCCCCGCAAAGAGCGATTTTGTTTATGCCGCACGGCGCTCAAGGCGCGCCTTCGTTTTTTCAGACCGCAATTCACATCATGGAATTGGTTTTCAACTGCACATCGCTTGCGGTTGAAAAGGTCGCTTCTCCAATTTCGCAAAAAATTTTAGCGAAAAGTAAAAACATTAATTGGCGACAAAAGCGGAATAATTTTTTTGCCGCTCTGCTGAGAAACGGCTTTATTAAATTATATAAGAAAAATAAAAAGATTCAGGACTATCCCTTGATTGTGCGGCTGGGAAAAACTCAGGGAATGATAGTCTTAATCAACGGTTCTTATTCAGCCGAGTTAATGCCTGATAGCCCGTTGCTTTCAAAAAGTAAATTGTTGCGAGAAGACTTATCGGCGCAGAAAATGCTCCCGCCGCAAAACCTGCAAGAAGCCAAGCAAGAAGCGATAAAAGAAATCTTATCAAAAGATGAGATTGATATTCCCGCTATCTTAAAAGCCATCATCTTAGATGATTTTTGCCATAATTATTCTACGTACGTCCTTCCCGTAAAGCAATTGCATAACCTTGCGGCTTATGAAAAAATCCAAGGCGGAATATGGATTCGCCCGCCTGTGGCGTTGAATGGTTTGTCTTTGCTAGTTGAATATATAATGAAGAGCGGCGCGCCTGTGATAGGCCGCCAGCATGGCGGTAATTATGGCATTGAGGCGAGCCTGCCGCGCCATTTTGATTCAGATTTTTGGTGGAGCACGCATTACTTAAGTTACGGTTTTACAGCGGAAGATTTGAAGGAAACAACGCCTAATTTGCAACCTCGTTGCGAAATCATACCGGCGGGCGAAAAGAATACGGTTGATTTTCGCGGTTCTTCTGACAAACCCAAAATAGATATTCTTTTTCCCATCTCAAATGCGGTTTCATTTTATAAAGACGGACCTCGCCCTTTACCGCATGAATTAGCCCAATATCAACGCGAATTGCTTAAGTTTTTGAATCAATTTTCCGATTTGCGCGTAGCGGTCAAACCCTTTCCGGATTATAACTACACTAATAGCGCGTTTATCGAATTGTTGCGCTCCTTAAAAAGGATAGAAATTTTAGAGGGGTATACCTTTGTTGACGCTCTTCAAAATTACCCTGCGCGATTGATTCTTAGCGAATTTCCATCCTCGCCTTTATTTGAGTGCTTGAGGACCGACTCGGAAATATTGTCATTAACTAACCCATTATTGCCATTTAATCCAACAGCGCATTATTTGTTATCGAAACGCGTTCATTTTTACGATGCGCTTCCGCAAATTAAACAAGGCATTATAGATTTTTTTGAAGGGCGCTTGCCCATAAAACGCGACGACGGTTTTGTAAATAAATATCTGCTGCCAGCCAACCCTGAAAAAATAAAAAGCGTGTGCGCGCAAATTTTGGGCATTGAGCAATAACCTATGACTTTAAAGACCGCCCCTGTTGAAAGCATGCGCCGCCGTTATGCGGCAACCTTATTTACCCAATTTATTCAATTTGCGGCGACGATTGTCGTCAGCGGCGTTGTGCCGCGCGCTTTAGGTCCCGCTGCGTTTGGCAATTACAATTTTTTACTTAATACGGCTTCTACGATTCGTAGTTTTTTAGACCCTAGCGCCAATCAAGCGTTTTTTACATTTTCATCGCAAGAAAAACAAAGCGGGGCGCTCACCAAAACATACGCATTATTGCTCTTATTACAAATTATCATTGTCTTTGCCTTGATTGGCGTCTTGGCGTTTTTGCAGTCCACTGATTTAATTTGGCCCCATCAAACCCTCGACCAAATCCTATGGGTAACGGTTTTAGAGTGGTGCCTATTTGTCGCCGCTTCATTAAGGCAATTAGGAGATAGCAAAGGCTTAACGGTTCGCACACAAGCCATTGTTTTGTTAACGGCGTTTATCAATGTGTTTGGTTTACTTGCTTTAAATTATTTTGAAGCGCTAAATTTTTACACGTATGTTTGGTTTAACCTGTTCACCGCGCTTCTCATTGGCTTTGCGCTGGGGTATTGGCTTTTGGTTGTGAATCGCGCGCTAACTTGGCAGGGTAACCTGCGCGAAAACATTTCAAGATATATTCAACGCTGGTGGAGCTACGCCTCTCCTTTAATTTTGCTTGAATATTACAAACCCATCGTTGCTTACCTTGGAATTTATTTATTGCAACGTTGGTATGGCTCTGCGGAACAAGGATATTTTGCGCTTGCCGCCAAATGGTCCGCTTTGGTATTGGTGTTTACAAGCTCGGCGTTATCTATCTTTTGGAGAGAAATTGCCAACGCCATAGCCAACGGAGAACAAGAACGCGCCGCCCGTATCTATTACAAGTTCACCAATTTTTTATTTTTTGTGGCATTGGCGTTGTGCGCCTGGCTTTCTTTTAACAGCCGCTTGCTAGTGGATATTTTGGTTGGCGGCGAATACCAAGCCGCCATACCCGTGTTAGCCCTTATGGCGTTTTACCCATTACAACAAACGTATGGTCAAATTAACAACGCTGCATTAAAAGGCGCTGAAAAAACAAAACAAATTCGAGATATAGGAATCGCTATTTCCATTCCAGACGTGGCGCTAAGCTACTTTTTATTGGCTTCTCCCGCCGCGCCAATTCCTGGCTTAAACTTAGGGGCAATGGGCGTTGCCGTTCGTATGGTCATTTATGGATTAATCAGCGTGCAGATTTATGAATGGATGAGCCATAAGGTATTTGGGCTAAATTATTTTTCCGTCCTTGTTCAAAAACTTCAGGCGGTTTTGTTGGTGTTTTTATCGGCTTGGCTGACTTTAACAAAAGTGGGCGAGAGTCTGACGGAATTTAACATTGCCCCTCTTATCATTTTTGTCATATCATCTAGCGCTTACTTTATAGCGATTGCCGCTATTGCTTTATTAAAACCTAATTTACTCGGTATTGATAAAGATGAAATGAACCAAAACGTAAACAAAATCTTAATAACGCTCAAAAAAGCGTTAGGCTTAAAACATGAAACGTAATATTTAAGGAGATATAAAATGTTTGGGCAAAGAGAATTTTTCGCCTACGCGGATGAGTTCGCGGTTTCTATCCCAGGGCAAACAGGCATTCGGTTTCGTCAATGGTATTTTTCTAAGCGCTTTAAGAAACTGGGCGCGAAATCTCATTTAGGGATGGGCTTATTAGTGTATGACCCGCAAAACATTAGCATTGGAGAAAACTATTCCATGCGCCGAAATGGAATTTTAGGCGCGATTAATGGAAGCCTTGAAATTGGCAATCACCTAAGCATTGCCGAAAATGTGACGATTAATGCCAGCGAAAACGGAAAAATCGTCCTCGGAGATTATGTGCTTATCGGTCCTAATACGGTTTTACGCGCTAGCGACCATGTTCCAACACGAACAGATTTAACCATCCGCGAGCAAGGACACACTGGCGGCGAGATTATTGTAGAAGACGACGTTTGGATAGGCGCGAATTGCGTTGTGGTAGCGGGCGTACATATTGGCAAAGGCGCGGTGATTGCCGCAGGCGCTGTGGTGACAAATGATGTGGAGCCATATACCATTGTTGGCGGCGTACCCGCTAAATTCCTAAAGAAACGCGGAGCATAAATGAGAGAACTTCGATTTGCCATCATCGGTTGCGGGCGCATTGCAAAAAATCATATTGCGCCTCTTACAGAAATTGAAGGCGCAAAACTTGTTGCCGTATGTGATTTGATTCCAGAACGCGCTGAAGGCTATGCCCAAAAATATAACTTACCCGCTTATACCAACTATCATACGATGTTAAAACAGGAAAACATAGACGTGGTTTGCATTCTCACGCCCAGCGGAATGCACCCCGCTCATACCATAGACGTAATCAATCGCTATAAAAAACATATCGTCGTTGAAAAACCAATGGCGTTGGCTTGGGACGATTTAGCAAAAATGAAATCGGCGGCTGATGCAAGCGGTGTAAAAATATTTCCTGTTTATCAAAACCGCTATAACAAAGCCGTGCAAAAAGTGCGAAACGATTTGCTTTCAGGCGCATTAGGAAAACCTGTATTGGGAACAGTGCGTTTACGCTGGTGCCGCCCACAAAAATATTATGACCGTGACCCTTGGCGTGGAACTTGGGCGATGGATGGCGGCGCATTGACCAATCAAGGCATTCATTATATTGATTTACTTCAATACATGCTTGGCGATATAGAATCGGTTACGGCGCGCGCCGCTACACAACTTGTGAATGTAGAAGTAGAAGATACGTTTGTCGCTACGGTTAAGTTCAAAAACGGCGCCTTAGGCGTTATTGAGGTCACCACCGCCGCTCGCCCCGATGATTTTGAAGCGTCTATCTCTGTGCTGGCAGAGAAAGGAACGGCTATTTTGACAGGCATTGCCTCCAATCAACTGAGCGTATATACGCTTGACCCGCAAAATGCGCCGATATATTCGGAGAATTTTCCCGATGCGTATGGATTTGGTCATTGGGATTTCTTCCGCGATGTAATGGCTGACTTAAAAGGCAAAGCGACGCATCCTATCTCGTTTGAAGAGGGGACGCGCGCCATTCGTTTGCTCAACGCCTTATACCGCTCTGCTGAAGATAACCGTGAAGTATTTTTGAGCGAAGGCATTGCCTCGCATAAACTTGGCAAGCCTGATGAAAACCTTGCCAAGTTATACATCACAGAGGCAGAATGAGAGTCTTAATTACTGGCGGAGCAGGCTTTATTGGTTCTGCATTAGCGCGCCGTCTGATTGCCGAAGGGCATCAAGTGTCGGTGATAGATAATTTATCTACGGGCAAGCAGGCAAACATTCCGAAAGAAGCGGAGTTTGTCGAATATGATTTAGCAAAAGCAGATTGCCTTGAACATCTTCCATCTGGAAAGTTTGATGCGGTTTGTCATCTCGCCGCACAATCGTCAGGACCCGCTTCGATTGAAATGCCGTATTATGATTTGCAAGCAAACGCCGCTTCTACTTTGTTGCTATCGCGTTGGTGTTTGAAAAATAATGTGCCAAGATTTTTATACGCCAGCTCAATGACCGTGTATGGAAATAAACATGCCTCGCCCGTTTCAGAAAATGCAATTTGCGAACCGATAGCGTACTATGGCGTATCGAAATTGGCTTCAGAACATTTGTTACGCTTGGCGTCGTTAGAAGGCTTAAATGTGACTTCGTTTCGCATGTTCAGTGTGTATGGACCTGGACAAAATTTAGAAAATCTCAAACAAGGCATGGTTAGTATTTTCATGGCGTATCTCTTGCGCGGCGAAGAAACGCCAGTGACGGGCTCGCTTGAAAGATTTAGAGATTTTATTTATATTGACGATGTGGTAGAGGCTTGGATGAGCGCTTTACAAATGAAACAAACGCCGGCGCCAATTTACAATCTCGGCACAGGCACAGCGACTACCGTGCGAGAATTATTGAAAACTTTGATACATATAATGAAACTTGACGCCAATCACCCAATTAAAGAATTGCAAGGCTCTGCTTTTGACCAATTTGGTTTAACTGCAAACATTTCATTGGCTGAAAAAGATTTGAATTGGAAACCCAAAGTGAATTTATATGACGGCTTAAGCAAAATGGTCGCTTGGGCAAAAAAGGAAATATCATCATGAAACCAGTATGTAGATTATGCGGCTCGTCAGACGCCGAATTAATCGGCGAAAAAGTCGCCGATTCGCCAGAATCAAAACAATATAAATGCCGCCAATGTGAAATTGTTTATCTTTTTCCCATTATGTCTGAAAAAGAAGAAGCCGATTTTTACCGCGCTGAGTTTGAAAAATATATGGCAGGGCGCTCTGGCGCAAGTTGGAAGAGCCCACAAGCGCATTTTCGCTCATATCAACCCGAAGGCGAGCGCAGGCTTCCTTTAGTGCGTCCATTCTTAAAACCAGAAGATGATGTTTTAGAAATTGGCAGTTCCACAGGCTATTTTTTAGACGACCTTAGAGGTTATGTCCATTCTGTCACAGGCGTTGAACCCAGCCAAGCCTATCGTGATTATGCAAACAGCATTGGCATAAAAACCTATAGTTCATTAGATGAACTTGCAGGAGAAAAGTTTGACGTTTTATTTTTATATTATGTGCTTGAACATTTACGCGACCCCATTGGTTATATGGCTTCTTTATCCCATTGGTTAAAGCCCAACGGCAGAATCTTACTCGAAGTTCCCAATGTGGATGATATATTGCTAAGCCCATATCACATTCCAAACTTTGCGCCATTTTACTGGCAGAAGGCGCATTACTATAATTTTTCACATAAAACTTTGAAAGACGTCCTCGTTCGCGCAGGGTATGATGCGCGCCTGATACCCGCCCAACGCTATGATTTATCTAATCACATGGTGTGGATGATGGAGGGCAAACCGGGCGGCGCTGGGCGTTTCAAAGAAATTTTCACGCCTGAGTTGGAAACCGCTTATGCCGAAGCCTTAAAAAAGCATTGGAAGTGCGATACATTATTTGCCGTAATGGAGTTGAAAAAATGATAACCGCTTTATTATTAGGACGCGAAGGAAGCGTCGGCTTTCCTGGAAAAAATCTATACCCGATTTTGGGTCGCCCTCTCATGGCATATCCTTTAATGGCGGCGTTGAATGCCCCATCCATTGACCGCGTTTATGTTTCTACCGATTCGCCGCGTATTAAAGAAGTGAGCGCGCAATACGGCGCATATATCATTGACCGCCCGCCTCATCTCGCTACCAAACAGGCGCTAGGGGAAGACGCTTATGTGCATGGCTATCAAGTGATAAAAGAAGAACTCGCCAAACAGGGCAAACAAATTGAATTAATGGTTTTGCTCTTTGCAAACGCCGCTACGATTAATGCCGATTTACTAGAACAAGGAATTGCCGCGCTTCGCGCCGACCCGAAAGCGGATTCGGCTGTGACAGTTTCTATTTACAATATGTGGAGTCCGCTTCGCGCCCGCAAATTAGGCGAAGATGGCTATCTTCATCCTTTTGTGCCTTTTGAAGTGTTTGGCGACCCTGCTACTTTGAATTGTGACCGCGACTCGCAAGGCGATGTATATTTTGCAGATATGGGCGCTTCTATTGTTCGCCCGCATTGTTTAGAAAATTTACACGCTGGGTTACTGCCTCAAAAATGGATGGGGCAAAATATCCTTCCTATTCATCAATGGGGCGGTTTAGACGTAGATTACGAATGGCAAATTCCACAAGTGGAATTTTGGCTAAAAAAACACGGCTTTTCAGAAACGCAAACGCCTTATGCAAAATAATATCCAGTACGATTTACAAGGAAAAAGAATCCTGGTCACAGGAGCAAGTTCTGGCATTGGCAGAGCAACCGCCCGTTTATTAGGCGAGGCGGGCGCAATTGTTGGGATTCACTATCATCAACGTCTAAAAGAAGCGCAAACTATAAAAGAGGAAATTCAATCATCTGGCGGCGCTGCCGAAGTTTTTCAAGCAAACTTAAGCGACCCTCAAGAAAGAGATAGGTTAATACCCGCATTTATTGAGGAATTTGGCGGCTTAGACGGTTTAGTCAACAACGCTGGCGCGCCCCAAGGAAAAAATACTTTTCCAAACATCCTAAAAACTGAATGGGATGAAACCTTTGCCTTGAATATTGAAGCGCCCTTCTTTTTATCTCAACAAGCGTTTAAAGCCATGCAATCTCAAAATGGCGGAAAAATAGTAAACGTCAGTTCTATCGGCGTTAAGTATGGAGGTTCTGCAAAAACCATTCATTATGGTATGGCAAAATCCGCCTTAGAAACATTAACAATTGGGATGGCAAAACTCGGCGCAGAATTTAATATTTTAGTGAATACCGTCCGCGCAGGTATGACGGATACCCCCTTTTGGCAAAAGAAAACAAAAGAAGAAATTGAAGCGAGAAAAAAATTAATTCCCTTAAAAAGAAGCGCAACTCCCGAAGAGGTGGCTGCGATGATTTGCTTTTTGCTTTCGCATACTTATATAACAGGTCAAACGATTGCGGTAAGCGGCGGCGAATGATGACGGAATATAGAATGGAGTCATTAATGTTAAAAACGATTAGAAAATTTCTAAACAACGTGGGCGTTGATGTTGATTGGAAGACCTTGGCGATGCGGCGATACAAAAAAAAATTGAATCAGAACCAAGGCTTTCGGCATTGGTTCGAACATGAGTCCTCGCGCTGGGTGTCTGGTCACTATGGCGAAAAACAAATTACAGAAAATTTCACCCAAATGCATTTGTCTTCTCAATTATATGAATTAACCAGCCTTTTACAAATAAGAATGGGCGATATTGGAAACGCTTCTGTATTAGACGCCGGCGCAACGGACGGCTTATTTTTTGAGCGCTTAAAAATCAAAAACGGAATTGGATTAAATTTTTTACAGGTGAACGCCAAGCAAATTACGTCAGACGGCTTTACGGCTTGCGTTGGCGATATAGAAAAAATCCCCTTTGCCGATAAATCCTTTGATTATGTGATTTGCTGTGAAACTTTAGAGCATGTTCTTAACCCAATTGGAACTTTAACAGAACTAGCGCGGGTATGCAGGAAAAAGATATACCTCAGTATCCCTTGGCTTGCAAAGACCCGCCTAAACGCCCGTCCTGCTGGTTGGCCCGATGTCGAAAGCCATGTATATGAATATTCACCCGCAGATTTCAAAAAAATCGTTACTTGGTCAAATGTGAAAATTACGTTTCATGACTTTGTGCAGGTGTTTCCGCAACCTACCAATACACTGTTAGATTGGTTTTATAGCCGTTATATGTATTCGGACTATTTTCCTAAATTACAGTATTACGAATTAGAGCCCTTAGGCTAAACAGGAATATGAAATGCAGAACGTAAGCCGCAAAATAAAAATACATATAGAGTTAGCGGGCTTTTTATTCAAAAGCCTGCCCGCTCGTTTTTGGAGCTCGGCAAACTCACGCTTCCCAAACCTGATTTTTATCGCGGGGTTGCCCAAATCTGGCACAACCTGGCTTGCTCAATTAATGCAAGAAGTCCCTGGCTATCAGTCTGCTTATGTTTATGACCCCGATGAATGCAATCTGATGCATAAGGTTTGCAAAGATAATTTCGCTTACTTGTCCGCTTATGGGCATTATGTGATAAAGCTTCATACAGAATATTCTAAAGAAACCGTGCAGGTTTTTGACTCGTTTAATATTAAACCAATTATCATGTATCGCGATTTACGCGACCAATGCGTTTCTCGTTATTTCCATGTATTGCATGACCCGACTCACCGTCATTATGCTTTATACAATTCATTGCCTAAGAATGAAGGAATGACGCATAATCTTCAAATTGCATTAGCGTATTACCCAAATTGGATTAAAAACTGGATAACTGAAATGAAAAAACACCCCGACCGTTTTTATGAAGTTCGGTACGAAGACCTAAGGGCAGACGCCAAAACTACGCTGATGGGCGTATTAAGTTTTTATGGCATTCAACTTTCTAACGAGCAAGTTGAACAAATGATACAAAAGGTGGCTGGCAACACCAAATTTGATATTAAAGAAAACCTGAATAAAAAAATCGGCACGGCGCGTAAGGGCATTGTGGGCGATTGGCGCAATCATTTTACTGAGGAACATGTAAAACTGTTCAAAGAACAATGCGGTCAACTGTTAATTGACTGCGGATATGAAAACGACATGAACTGGAGCGTTGAAAAATAAAATGATAGTCGCTTTAGTGTGTGGGCGCGCCGAAAATCAGCCCTTCCCCGGTCGAAATACCTTTCCATTATTAGGCAGACCATTAATGGTTTACCCGCTGTTAGCGGCGTTAAATTCCGCTCAGGTAGATAAGGTGTATCTTAGCACAGACGACGCCGGCATGGCGCGCGTGGCAAAGCATACGGGCGCAGAAGTTATTGAAAGAAGCAAGAACGATGAAGCCTTTACGCTGGAACAAGCGATTCAACATGGTTACGAAGAAATAAAAAAACAATTCAATGAACCCATAGAAGCGCTCGTAGTGATGATTGCCAACGCGCCTACCGTGACGGATAAGTTAATCAATCAAGGCGTTGAAATACTGCGCTCACAACCAGAACTAGACGCCGTGATTTCCGTTTCAAAACATAATGAATATCACCCGCGTTTGGCGCTGCAATTAACGCAAAGCGGCTTATTACGAGAATATAGCGGCGTGTCTGAAACATCGCAAATAGACGCCTACTTTCCCGATTCGCTTTTATTTGTATTACGCCCGGAAAAGTTTTTTAAGAACTTTCAGCAAACTTTCGCCAACACCATTGTAGATGTTGCCAAACAAAAAGTAGCCGCCTTAGTGCATGAAGGCTATGGCGATGTAGATTATCCATGGCAAATACCAATGGTAGAAGAATGGCTCAAGCGGCGCGGGTTTACCGAATCGCAAACGCCGTATGATGCGCAAGTCGAAAAGAAAATTGAAATCGTTCCGCCTATGCGCGCAAAAGCCTCAGGCGAGGTAAAGCGCCGAGTTTTGATAACCACTGTCCCGTTTGGCGAAGCGAATCGCTCTCCGCTGGATTTGTTGGAATCAAATCAAATCGAATATGTCATTAATCCAATCGGCAGAAGATTGAAAGAAGAAGAATTAATTGAAATGATTCCTGATTTTGGAATTTTGATTGCCGGCACCGAGCCGATTACCGAAAAAGTTATCGCCTCTGCGCCGCACCTCGGCTTGATTGCCCGCGTGGGCATTGGTTTAGATAGCGTCAATTTAATGGCGGCGCGCGCGCATGGCGTGCAAGTGACTTATACGCCCGATGCGCCATCGCCCGCTGTGGCCGAACTAGCAATTGGGCAAATGCTGGCTTTATTGCGCGGCATTTCGCTTTCAGATAGAAACATGCGCAATGGCGTGTGGCATCGTTTTATGGGGCGCAGGCTTTCTGAAATGACGGTTGGTTTAATTGGCGTAGGGCGGGTTGGTAAATTAGTTGTAAAACATTTACGCGGCGGGTTTCCATCTGTTCGCATTCTTGCCAATGATTTAACCCCAGATATTGAATTTGGAAAATTGCATCATATTGAATGGGTTGAAAAAGAGGAAATATATCGTTCCGCTGATATTATTTCATTGCATCTTCCCTTAACGCCAGCCACGCGCGCATTAATTACCATGAATGAAATTAATAAAATGAAAAAAGACGTTTTATTAGTAAACACATCGCGCGGCAATATGATTAATGAAAAAGATTTAGCGCACGCCTTGCGCGCCCAACGCATTGCCGGCGCGGCAATTGATGTATTTGAACGCGAACCTTACACCGGCGAATTAAGTACGCTTGAAAATTGTTTGCTGACTTGTCACATGGGGTCTATGTCTGCCGATTGCCGCTCGCGCATGGAAATTGAAGCCACCGAAGAGGCTGTGCGTTTTTTGAAAGGCGAAACGCTGAAAACCCCTGTGCCAGAATATGAATATTTGAATTTTACTTCCTGAAAGAGCGTTATGAATTATCAAGTTGAAAATTGGTTTACCGAAGTTGAAACGCTGGATTATTCCGACTATTGGAATAATGAAGCGCAAGATATGAATAAAATTTGGTGGGTGTTAGACGGCGATTTTTCTAAGATGGAAACATATCTTGAGTCCATTTCGGCTATTTCGCAATTAGAAGAATGCGTACAAGCCGCAAAGAATGTCTTTGGCAAGGGTTTGCAGGGCGTTGGCGCAGATTTGGCGGCAGGTAACTTATGGGCTACTCCGCATTTACTTCGCTTGGGCGCTGAAAAGGTAATTTCAGTGGAGTATTCACGGCATCGCTTATTAAAATTAGGCGTAGTGGTTTTAGAACATTATGGCGTTTCAAAGCAACAAGCCTTATTGGCGCTCGGAGATTTTCATCAATTAAGGCTGCCCGATTCTTCATTAGATTTTGTTTTTATGTCGCAGGCGTTTCATCATTCTGAAACTCCGAGAAAGTTATTAAGTGAAATTTATCGTGTGCTTAAGCCCACAGGGATTGTAATGATGACGGGCGAGCATATTACCAATCCTAGTTTTTTCAAACGTCTCTCTCAGCCCTTAAAATTCCTAATGGCGCGTTTTCTGCCACTTTTTATACAAAACAAAATATTCAATAAGCCTATCTTCAAAAATACGGAATTAATACTTGGACATACAAGCGATTTTATAGATAAAGACCCCGTCTTGGGCGACCATTATTTTACCGACTCTCAATACAAGCGTTTATTTCATCAGCACGGGTTTGATTTTATTTGTCTGCGCAAACCGCAGTGGAAGTCGCAAGCGTTTGTGCTAACGCCAAAGAAAGGTTTTTGACGATGAAGATTATCGTATTTGGCGGCTCGGGTTTTGTTGGCTCACATTTAGCCGATGCGCTTACCAACGCAGGGCATGTGGTGACTATTTTTGATATCAAACCTTCGCCGTATTTGCAAGCGAGTCAAAAATTTATTCAGGGCGATATTCTTGATATGGAAGCCATTCAACGCGCCGTTCAAGGTCAAGATGTAATTTATAACTTTGCAGGGCTGGCAGATTTAGACGACGCCTTAGCGCGCCCCATTGATACCGTGCGTTTGAACGTGTTAGGCTGCGTCAATTTGCTAGAAGCCGCGCGCCACGCAAACATTAAGCGGTTTGTATTCGCCTCCACTATTTATGTATATTCTGAAGCGGGCGGGTTTTATCGTGTGAGCAAACAGGCGTGCGAATCTTATATCGAAGAATATCAACGCCGCTTTGGGGTAAACTACACCATCTTGCGATATGGCACGTTATATGGTCGCCGCGCCGATTCGCGCAACAGCGTGTATCGGTATCTCAAGCAAGCGCTAACCGAAAGAAAAATTTCTGTCCGCGCTACAGGCGATGAAATGCGCGAATATATCCATGTTGAAGACGCTTCGCGCGCCAGCGTGCAAATTTTGGCTGACGAGTTTGAGAATCAAAACGTCATTCTGACGGGGCATCACCCTATGCGTTTTCGTGATTTGATGCAAATGATTCGAGAAATTGTCGGCGCCGATGTGCAAATAGATTTACAACCGCCTCTTGACTCGGGGGCAACGGGTCATTACCGCCTGACGCCTTATACCTTTCATCCGAAAATTGGCAAAAAACTAGTCAATAACTATTATGTAGATATGGGGCAAGGCTTGTTAGATTGTTTAGATGAAATTTATCAATCAAACCAGAGTGAAAAAGAATGACCGTCAAAGCCATTTTATTTGACTTTGACGGCGTCATTGTCGATTCTGTAAACGTCAAAACTGAAGCCTTTCGCGAGCTTTTTTCAAATGAAAAAGAACATCTGCAAACTATTATTAATTTTCACTTGGCAAATGGCGGCATGTCTCGCTTTGTAAAGTTTGAAATTATTTATCGAGAAATTTTGAAAAAGCCGCTTACCCAAGAACTTTCACAAGAATTAGGAGAAAAATTTTCTAAACTCGTGATGCAAAAGGTGATTGAATGCGACTATATGCCCGGCGCGCTGGAATTTTTACAAACATATTCTAAGCAATTGCCTTTATTCATCGCTTCTGGCACGCCCCAAGATGAATTAAGAATCATCACGGAAAAACGCGGCTTGACCCATTACTTCAAAGAAATTCACGGCACGCCGCGAAGCAAACCCGAAATTATCCGCGATATTTTGAAACGCTATAACCTCGCCTCTGAAGAAATGCCTTTTATTGGCGACGCTATGAACGATTACGCCGCCGCCCTAGAAACAAACTTGCCTTTTTATGGCTACGCCCTAACGCGCGTCAATGATTTCCCCGCCCATATAAAGGTTGTGCATAGTTTTCAAGAATTAGAAAGCGCCTTATTTATAAAATGACGGAAAAAGTTGAAGCCGAGTTGATTGTCGAAGCGTTTGACCAAGCCCAAACATGGGGGCGAAGCGCATATATCCAAACCGCTATGTCGCAAAGACGGAGGGTAAATCTCTTGTCGCTTGGCGAATCGATGCCGCCCAAAGATGAACTTGATGAGGTTTTGCTCAATATAAAAGATATTGCAGATACAGCCAGCCAAAAGATTCGCGAACGTTACCCGCTCTTTTTGCATCAAGCCGTAAAGGATTCAGGTTTGTTAGACGTTACGGTTTTAGAAAATAAAATAAGTTTGTATTGGTTAATGCCTATTTCTGAAATGAGCGTTTTACGAACGCCGTTGATTGATAAGTTGTACGCTTTGTTTGTATTGCAAGAAGTTTTACGGCAAAAAGAATATCAAAAAGTTTTGTTTGTAACCGACGACGAATTGCTTGCGGAGCCAGCCTGCGAAATTTGCCGAAACCTCAACGTAAAATCTATTGACGTAAAAATAATAAAACGCAATCAACGCGCTTATTATCGCAATAAAATTTCGCTTTTCATTGCATGGTGGCGGGCGTGCCTAATCTCGTTCTTTTATTGGCTTACGCTTAAGTTGTTTAATATTAGGAAAGAAAAATCAAACGTCAGTGAGATGCTTGGCTTAACGATTTTTCCCACCTTATGGGCAAAAAACAATGCAGGCAATTTAGAAAACCTCGCCTTTGGCGATTTTCCGTATGAGTTAAACAAAAATAAAAAAAGATTAACTTATCTGGCTATTCCGACAATGAAGCCAAGCGGCATGATAAAAGAAGTAAAGTATTGGCAAAGCGTTGCCTATGAACATCATATTTTGTTTTCACACGCTTTAATTTCCCTGCCCGAATTATTAGCAATCTGCTTTCGTATTGGCTGGGGCAAGCGCCTTGCTGGCAAAATTAAGAACCTAGATTCTTTGGATTTACGAATCGATTCCATTGACCTAAAAAAACTGTTGATTCGAGAATTCCAACATGAACAATGGAATCCAGATTTACTTCAACCCTTTATTGTGGCTTATGCCAGCCGAAAAATAAAAAATATTTCTTCGGCAGTTTGCGCTTTTGAATTTCAACCGATTGAAAAAGCCTTTGCCGCAGGCTTAAAAACAACAAACCCAAAGGTAAAACTCATTGGCTTGCAAACCTCTTTGCTTGGTAAAAGCCACCTTGGGTATTATTTTTTGCCAGAACAAATCAGTCGGACAAGCCAATTGCTTCCTCCATTTGCGCCCCTGCCCGATTATGTCGCCGCGTATGGCGAAACCACTTACCATTTGCTTACGAAAAAATTGGGAAACGAAAGAGTTCAATTAACGGGACCGATTCGATACCCTTATTTGAAAATTGACTCGCAAGCAGACCGTGAACTTGCAAAAGAAAAGATAAAAAATCGCTTCCATCTTAACGGAGAAATGGTTTTTGCGCTTTTAGCGTTACCCAGCCTCAAAGACGAAGCGTTGATGATAATGGATTGGGCTTTTGCCGTCGCAAAACAATATCCGCAAATATATTTTCTAGTCCGTTTTCATTATTGGGCGCTCTTAAATAATGAATTACATAACGCCGCGCAATTGCATTCTTTTACCAACTATCAAACTGTAGAAGGCGATTTGCATGAATTATTGCTCGCTTCGGACTTTATGGTCACAGGCACATCGTCGGTAGGCATTGAGGCGATTGCTTCTGGTTGTATGCCTATTTCCTACAAGCCTACCCGTCGTTATGATTTTGGCCGCATACAAGACGTTGAAGAGAGCGCGTTCCTTTACGTCAATCCATCTGAACTTCAAAAAGCAATAAACGAATGTATTAACCAAAGCGATGTTTTTACGCAGAAAAAAGCGCAATGGAACACGAACCTTCAAAAATTATGCGCGCCTTTAGATGGAAAATCTAGCGCAAGGTTTTACGCTTGGCTTTTACAGCGCGGAGCGTTTGACGTTCAACCGCAAGGAGAGCCGCTATGAAAATCTTGTTAATTGGACCGCAATGGATGGGCGGCTGGTTAGAAGGCGTTCTCAAACCGCTTCGCTTGCTTAATCATCAAGTTACTCCGTTTTATTACGATTACCCCAACGCGCCTACCGTTGTTGGAAATCTTGTTAAAGTTTCCAGTTATGCGCCGAAAGCGCTGCGGAATTATGCCGAACCTATCGCTAGAAACATAGGCAAAACCTGGGAAGAACGTATGAATCGAAGATTGCTTTCGGCGGCAAAAAAAATAAAACCAGACCTTGTTTTTATTCTTAAGGGCGAAACAATTCAAGCCGAAATTTTAGCCGAGCTGAAGAAAGATTCTAAATATATCGTCTCATGGTGGTTAGACGACCCCATTTTATATTTTCAAACTCACCCGCAGGTGCGCTTGCAGCTTCAATACATAGATATATTGTTTCTATTTGACCGCGCAAAATTTCAAGAGTTACAACAACTTGGCGCAAAGCAAGTGCAATATTTACCTTGCGCTTTCGACCCTGATGTGTACCATCCAAAACCAACTTCGCCAACCGATATAAAGAATTACCAGTGCGATATTGGGATGATTGCTAGCTATTACAAAAAACGCGGCGAGATATTAAGCGCTGTTCAGGGGTTAGATGTGGCGATTTGGGGCATGGGCTGGAGAAAAAGCTCCGAGCTAAAACAATTTCCAGCCCGCACATTACGCGGTAAATCGCTCACTGGGCGCCAAATTGCGACCGCCTACAACGTAATAAAAATTTGCCCAAACGCTCATCATTCACAAAGCGTTTTAGGCGGGCTCAACATGCGCGCGTTTGAAATTCCCGGCGCGGGCGGCTTTCAAATTACAGATTATATTGAAGGAATGGAAGAACATTTTGAAATTGGAAAAGAAATCGTCGTGTATCAATCTCCGCAGCATTTTCGTGAGTTAGTCGAATATTATTTGCGGCATGACGATGAACGAAAAGCGCTTGCAAGGCGCGGCTATGAACGCGCTATCCGCGACCATACTTACGAACAACGACTCAAAAAAATATTCGAGGTTTTGAAATCATGACTCGCGCCTTAGTGACTGGCTCTTCAGGTTTTGTCGGTTCACATCTGACGCGTACCTTGCTTGCTAAAAATTGGCAGGTCGCTGGGTTTGACATTTTTTCAAACAATACGCTTGAGCGTTTTTATCAAGCTCGTTTGACTGATAAAAACGCAATTGCGCGTGCTTTGAATGAGTTTAAGCCGAATGTCATTTTTCACTTAGCGGGTTTGATTAAATCTGACGAGCCGCAAGAATTATACGTTTCGAATGTGCAAGCGGCCGTCACGCTCTTGGACACAGTGGTCGAATCAAACTTAAAGCCTCAAATCATTCTTGCTAGTTCCAGCGCGGTGTATGGATTAACCTCTGGTAAAAAGAAAATTACGGAAAAATCGCCCATTCGCCCGGTGACGCATTACGCTGTGAGCAAAGCCGCTCAGGAATTGGCGGCATTAAGATATTTTGACGCGGGTTTGTTGCCTGTCAAAATTATTCGTATGTTTAATTTGTTGGGTCCGGGGCAATCGCCCGCATTGGCTTGCTCGGCTTTTGCAAGGCAAATTGCCTTAGCGGAAAAAAACGATACGAAGGAAATTATCACAGGCAATTTAGACGCTTTGCGAGATTTTGTGGACGTTCGAGACGCCGTTCGCGCTTTTGAAACGATAGTTGAGCATGGAAAAGCGGGCGAAATTTATAATGTCTGTTCGGGGAAGGCGGTTTCGCTTAAACAATGTTTGGGCGAGATGTTGGCTCAGGCGCAGAAACCGCTTAACCCGAAGATTGATGCGGAAAAATTTCAAGCCAACGACCTTCCGATACAAGTTGGCAGTTATCAAAAAATTAATCAGGCTTGCGGATGGAGTCCTCAAATTTCTTTGAAAGAATCGTTAACCGATTTATTAAACGATTGGCGTGAGAGAGTAAAATCAAATGCGGAGTAAACATGAATTGGCAAGGTAAAAAAGTTTTGGTCACAGGCGCAGGCGGGTTCATCGCCAGCCATTTGGTGGAACGATTGGTAAACGAAGGCGCAGACGTGCGCGCGTTTGTGCGTTATAACTCGCGCAATGATGTGGGCATGTTGAAATTAATTTCTGCCGATGCGCTTGCAAATATTGAAATTCGGCAAGGCGATTTACGCGATAATGAAGCGGTGCGAAACGCCGTGAAAGGCGTGGATACGGTTTTTCATTTGGGCGCGTTAATTGCCATTCCGTATTCGTATGTGAACCCGCGCGAAGTGATTGACGTGAATATTATGGGAACGTTAAATGTATTAATGGCGGCGCGCGATTTTGGAACGCGGCGCGTAGTGCATACTTCAACCAGCGAAGTGTATGGCACGGCGCAATATGTTCCGATTGACGAGAAACATCCATTGCAAGGGCAATCGCCGTATTCGGCTAGTAAAATTGGCGCCGATAGAATCGCCGAAAGTTTTTATCGTTCGTTTGAAACGCCCGTTGTTACGTTGCGCCCGTTTAATACTTATGGTCCGCGGCAATCTGCCCGCGCTGTGATACCGACCATTATTACGCAAGCGCTCACGCGCAACGAAGTAAAACTTGGAAGCCTAGACCCTTCGCGCGATTTTACCTTTGTGCAAGATACCGCCGAAGGTTTTTTGAAAGTTGCTGAAGCCGAGCATGTGTTAGGCGAAGAAGTGAATTTAGGCAACGATAACACCATTCGCATTGGAGATTTAGCCCATAAAATTTTTGAAATTATCGGCAAGACTCCAAACATATCGCTCGACCCGCAACGGGTGCGCCCCAATAAAAGCGAAGTGATGAAATTATGGGCGTCGAATCAAAAAGCAAAATCATTAATTGGATGGGAGCCCCGCGTCTCTCTGGATGCGGGCTTGCGCCTCACAGTGGAGTGGATTTCTAAGCATTTAGATTTGTACCGCCCCGACGAATATACGGTGTAATGAGATGAGAGCAGTGATTTTAGCCGGCGGAAAAGGCACACGCCTAGCGCCTTATACAACCGTTTTACCCAAGCCGCTTATGCCGATTGGCGACATGCCGATTTTAGAAATCGTCATTCGTCAATTAGAAAAACACGGCTTTAACGACTTAACGCTCGCTGTCGGTTATTTGGCTGAATTGCTCATGGCGTATTGCGGCGACGGTAGTAAGTTCAATGTGAAGTTAAATTATTCACGCGAAGAACAACCGCTTGGAACGGCGGGACCGATTGCCCTTGTGCCTGATTTGAACGATACGTTTTTGGTGATGAACGGCGATTTATTAACTACGATTGATTACGGCGCCATGTTGAAATATCACAAACAACGCGGCGCATTAGCGACAGTGGCGTGCTATCAACGCGATGTGAAAATTGATTTAGGCGTAATTGAAGTGGATGCGGATAATTGGGTGACAAACTACATTGAAAAGCCAACCTATCATTACTCTGTGAGCATGGGCATTTATGTGTTTGAGCCGCAGGTGTTGAATTACCTCGAAAAAAATCAACGTTTAGATTTGCCCGAATTGGTTCTTAAATTAATGAAAGATAACAAAAAAGTAAACGTCTTTAATTTTGACGGCTACTGGCTGGATATTGGTCGCCATGACGATTATGAAAGAGCCATAGAAGAGTTTGCTCAACATCGTGAAAAATTTTTATACACAACTAACGCTTAAGGAGAAACATTGAATCTTTTGCTGTTTACCGCCTCTTACCCTTATGATGGGGGCGGAGAAAATAACTTTCTTGATACAGAAATCAAGCATTTATGCGAAAAGTTTAATCGCGTTATTTTGGTTCCCAGAAAATGTAACGGCGCGCTCCATACATTAAGCGCTCCAATTGAAGTGGACGAAACGTACGCCGCGATGTTTGAACATGTAAACCCATTTCTGTTGTTGCGGGGTATTAAATTTTTCCCTATGCTTGTTTCAGAGATGATTGCCCGCCCTTCATTGCTATTATACCCTCAGGCAATGAAGCGTTTGTTTGCGTTCTTTTTTGGCGCTGTCCTCACAAATTATTGGGTTGAAACTTGGCTTACAAAAAATAATATCTCCGCCGCGCAGTGTTTGTTTTATACCTACTGGTTTGACCAAGCCTCATTTGGCATAGGCTTATTGAAACAAAAATATCCAGAGGCGCGCATCGTCTCGCGCACGCATGGCTATGATTTATACGAAGAGTATTACTATCACCCGCCCTATTGGCCCCTTCGTAAAAAATCTCTCTCTTTGCTCGACGCCCTATACCCTGATTCGCAAGCGGGGCTAAATTACCTCAAAAGAAAATACCCAAAGTTTTCATCTATTTATGAAAAGTCGCTGTTGGGCGTCAGCGACGTTGGCTTTACGACCAATCCGTCTAACGATAATACGTTTCGGATTTTTTCATGCTCTATGTTGGTAAAAGTAAAACGAATTGATTTAATCCTTGAAGGGATTGCCGCCGCCGCGGCATTGCGCCCTCAGCAACGGTTTGAATGGCGTCATGTTGGCAATGGAAGCCGAAGAGAAGAACTGCAAAAAAAAGCGGATGCGACCTTTCCACAAAACGCCAAAGCGCAATTTCTCGCTTATGAAAATAAAGAAGCGCTCATTAAATTTTATAAAGAAAATTCAATAGATGTTTTTATAAACGCCAGCCAAACCGAAGGCACGCCTGTCGCTGTCATGGAAGCGATTCGCTGCGGGGTTCCCGTCATCGCTACGAGCGTTGGCGGAAACGCTGAAATCGTCTCAGAGCGAAACGGAATCTTGCTTAACCCAAACCCCACGCCCGAAGAAATAGCCCAATCTATCTTCAAAATGATAGATAACCCCGATAAGGCGAAACAGATGAGAATAGAAAGCCGCAAAATCTGGCAAGAAAGTTATAATGCCGATTTTAATTTCAAGAACTTTGCTGAAAAGATACAATCTATTCGTTTGAAATAAAAGGCGAACCTTAGACTATGTGCGGAATTGCTGGCATTTGGAATCTCAACGCTCAACCAATCAACGAAGCGGAACTACGCCGTTTTACCGATTCGCTGGCGCATCGCGGACCTGACGGGAATGGGTTTTATATAGACTCATCCGCTCATCTTGGTTTTGGGCATCGTCGTCTGGCTATTCTCGATACCTCAGACAGCGGCAAACAACCTATGCCGTTTGCTAATCAAAGGTATTGGATTATCTTCAACAGCGAAATTTATAACTTTATCGAACTCAAGGCGGAACTAGAAACCGCAGGCTTCACGTTTCGCACCGAATCTGATACCGAAGTAATCCTCGCCGCCTATCGCCATTGGGGCGAAGATTTTCAACTCAAACTAAACGGCATGTGGGCGTTTGCAATTTGGGATAGCGCAGAGAAAAAATTATTTCTCTCACGCGATAGATTTGGCGTAAAACCGCTCATCTATTTTTACAATGAAAACCGCTTTGCCTTTGCCTCTGAAATGAAAGCCTTTCTTGCTTTAGATTCGTTTGACCTAGAATTTGACCCTGCAATGATAGCGCAGGCATTAACCAATCAAAGACTTATTGAGGGCGATGAACGTTGTTTAGTGAAAGGATTAAAACATTTATTGGGCGGGCATTGCCTTACTTTACAAAAAGGCGAAAAACCGAAAATTCGCCGCTGGTGGAACACGCTCGACCATTTGCAAGAAGTTCCGCAAACTTACCCTGAACAAACTCAATATTTTCGAGAATTATTTTTAGACGCCTGCCGTATTCGAATGCGAAGCGATGTTCCAATTGGCACTGCCTTAAGCGGCGGTTTAGATTCAAGCGCTATTGTGTGCGGCATGAATTACATTCGCCAACAACATACCATTGCAGACCGTTTGGCGGCAAGCTGGCAAAAAGCGTTTATCATGACTTACCCCGGCGCAGAGATTGACGAAAAACAATACGCCGACAAAGTGATTCAGCATACGGGCGTTACGCCTTATTATTCCATCGGCGACTCTTCGCTGTATCTAAAACATTACAACGATATCCTCTTTCAATATGAAGAAATTTCAGATATTCACCTCGGACCTTGGCTCATTCACAAAACGCAAAGAGAACATGGGGTTGTCGTCACGTTAGACGGACATGGCGGCGATGAAATTCTTGCGGGTTATCCATGGTATGTTACAGCCGCCATCAAAGATTCTGTTTCTTCTATTGCCCCCATACGAACCTTGCAACTTATTTCAATGATGTATGGGTTAGGCGTGATAAACCTGAATGCTTTATATGCCAAATTGAAAAACAAAAAAAATACATGGCTCTTACAAACGCCCGCAACCTTTACGTCTCCCGCTTATGAACAAGATATGCCGCGCATAAAAAACCGAGACCATCTTTTCAAAACGCTTTACATAGATTTTCACTATACTCAATTGCCCACCAACTTACGCGATTTTGACAGGCTTTCTATGGCGCACGGCGTTGAAGTGCGCTCGCCATTTATGGATTGGCGACTTGTCCGCTATCTTTTTTCGCTTCCTTCTTCGGTGAAAATTGGCGCCCGTTTCACCAAGCAGATTCTTCGAGATAGCTTAAAGGGCATTCTTCCAGAATCTATTCGTACGCGCACACGCAAACTGGGCTTCCCTAACTTAGCCGAAGCGTGGACTTCTCCTCAAGCCGTTGCCTTTATGCAAGATGTGATTCACAGTCAGCCGTTTCAAGAATCGCAGATTTGGAATGGAAAACACATTCAACGCGAATTGACTTTCGCCCTGCAAAATAAAGACCCACAAACGCTTCATCAAGTATGGGTTTATGCGCAAGCCTTTTCACTGATGAGGCTGTTTCAAGAAAAACAAAGGATGTATAAATGATAGTCATTGTAGATTATGGAGTCGGCAATCTTGGCTCCATCAAAAATATGTTTAAGAAAATCGGTTATAAAGCCGAACCGTCTTCAGACCCTGATGTGTTGCGTAAAGCCGAAAAATTAATTTTGCCGGGCGTTGGCGCGTTTGACGCTGGCATGAGCAAATTGCGCGAACGCGGCTTAATCAATTTGTTGAACGAACTTGTGTTAGAAAAAAAAGTTCCTGTGTTAGGTCACTGTTTGGGAATGCAGTTGATGACGAAAAAAAGCGAAGAGGGTACAGAAACAGGCTTAGGGTGGGTGGAGGCGGAAAGCATCCGCTTCAAATTTGAGTCTGACCAAGCGCATCTAAAAATTCCACACATGGGTTGGAATGGGATTGATGTGCAACGCCAACATGCCATTGTTGCGGGCTTAGAAACAGGCGCGCGTTTTTATTTTGTGCATACCTATCATGTCGTTTGCGAAAACCCAGCCGACGTGGTGGCTTACACCGATTATGGCTATAACTTTGCCTCCATCATTCAAAAAGAAAACATTATCGGCGCGCAATTTCATCCTGAAAAAAGCCATAAATTTGGAATGCAATTTTTGAAAAATTTTGCGGAGGGTAAGTAAATGATTCGCCCGCGCGTCATTCCATGTTTGTTGTTGAAAAACGAAGGCTTGGTTAAGACGGTAAAATTCAAAGACCCAAAATACCTCGGCGACCCCATTAATATCGTTAGAATTTTTAATGATAAAGAAGTGGATGAATTAATTTTTTTAGATATTACGGCAACAATTGAAAACCGAAGACCCAATTTTGCGTTGCTTGAAAAAATTACCAGCGAATGTTTTATGCCCTTAGGGTATGGCGGCGGCATCCGTGATATGGACGATATTAAGCGATTGCTCAAAATTGGCGTGGAAAAAATCATCTTGAATACCGCCGCCGTACAAAACCCATCATTGATTCGCGAAGCCGCCAATTACGCTGGCAGTCAGGCGGTTGTGATTTCAATTGATGTGAAAAAATCGTTATTTGGAAAATATGAGGCGTATATTCACAGCGGCAAAAAAAACGCCAAACTCGACCCCGTGAACTTTGCCGTTGAAATGGAAAAACAAGGCGCGGGAGAAATCTTTGTTAATTCTATAGACCACGACGGCGTCATGCAAGGCTATGATTTGACTTTAATTAAGCGCATGTCAGACGCAATCAACATTCCGCTCGTCGCTTGCGGCGGCGCGGGCAATCTTCAACATTTGGCTGAAGCGATTCAAGCCGGCGCTTCTGCCGCGGCGGCGGGTAGTATGTTCGTCTTTCAAGGTCCCTTACGCGGCGTATTAATCAGTTACCCTACGCAAGAAGAATTACGAAAAGCAATTCCATAAAATCCTGGAGAGAGTATGAACTCTGAATACCAAATATGCACCCGCTGTTTGATGGACACCAGCGACCCTGAGATTCAATTTGACGATAAAGGCGTATGTAATCACTGCCACGATTATGACCGTATGATGACTCAAAAAGTCATCACGGGCGCGGCGGGAGAAAAATATTTACAAAAACTTGTGGATGAAATGAAACGTAATGGGCGAAATAAACCATACGATTGTATTATCGGCGTAAGCGGCGGGGTAGATAGCACTTATGTGGCCTATCTCGTAAAAAAGATGGGGCTGCGCCCATTAGCCGTTCACATGGATAACGGTTGGGACTCTGAACTTGCCGTAAAAAATATCGAAGAAACCCTCAAACGCCTCAATATTGATTTATATACCGAAGTGTTGGATTGGGAAGAATTTAGAGATTTACAAGCGTCTTTCCTGAAAGCCTCCACGCCTGATTCTGAAATCCCGAGCGACCATGCCATTTGGGCTGTGCTTGGCAACATGGCGGATAAATTGAAGGTGAAATATATTATTTCTGGCTTCAATGTCCGCACTGAATCGCATTTACCGCGCGCTTGGTCGCAAGGTCATTTTGATTGGAAATACATTCAAAGCGTTCAAAAACAATTTGGAACATTGCGCCTCAAGACTTACCCGCACATTGGTTTTTTTGCGTATTATCGCCGTTTGCTTACGCATCGTCGAGTGGATATTTTGAATTATTTACCGTATAACAAAGCCGAAGCCATGAAAATTTTAGAGCAAGAACTAGGCTGGCGTTATTATGGCGGTAAACACTACGAATCTATTTATACACGATTTTATCAAGGCTATATTTTGCCGACCAAATTTGGATATGACAAAAGGCGTTGCCACCTTTCCAGTTTAATTTGTTCGGGCGAAATCACCCGCGAGCAAGCCTTGAAAGAATTAGAAAAACCAACCTATTCCCCTGCCATGCAAGAAGAAGACCGCGAGTATGTGGTTAAAAAGCTGGGGCTTACCGATGAAGCCTTTGAGGCAATTCTTAATGCGCCCAAAAAATCTTTTTGGGATTACCCCTCCTACACGCGCATTGTAGAGGGACCGTTATTCAAAGGGGTATATAACATGGCGCGAGAGATTTACCGCAACCGTCAAAAGAAAGCGCATCGGGTTGAGGCATAAATGCGCATTGCATACGTTAGCCTGCATTGGGCGCGCACCAAAAATTCTGGCGTGGGAAAAAAAATTCAAAGCCAAGTGAACATTTGGAAAGAGATGGGGCATGAAGCGCGTTTATTTATGCACACCTCGCCGCATGAGCCGCCTAGCGAACTCATTGAGGCGGAGGTTTTCCCATATCAAGCGCAGGGAAAATTTCAAACCGAGTTGAATCGCATCCGCGCCGCAAAGAAAATGGTGAAGGCGATTGAAGCGTTCAAACCCGATATTATTTATTTGCGATACGGCATTTATGTTTACCCTGTTCATCACTTAATGCACATTGCGCCAGTGGTGGAAGAAATTAACACCAATGACTTAACCCAACATGAAGGTTTAGGCGGAATATATAGTTGGTATAACCGCCTCACGCGCGGGATTTTGCTGCGCCGCGTCGCCGGTTTGGCGGCTGTTTCGCAAGAATTGGCGCTTTCTCCCGCTTTTGCAAAATACCAAAAACCGACTTGCGTCATTGCCAATGGGATTGACCTAGAAGCGTTTCCTACGCTTCCGCCCGCTTCAAACCCAGTTCCGCGTTTAGTGTTTATTGGCAGCCCGAATAATCATTGGCACGGAGTGGATAAATTAGTTCTATTAGCCAATTTAGTCCCAGATATTCATGTTGATATAATTGGTTATAATCAATTGCCGCGCTTTTCTCTACCTGCGAACATTACTTTACATGGTTATTTATCTTTTGAGAAATATGAGCAAACGCTAGCAAAAGCGGATGTGGCCGTTAGTTCTTTAGCGTTGCATCGCGTTAAGTTAGAAGAAGCGTCTCCGCTTAAAAGCCGCGAATGCCTCGCTTTTGGGTTGCCGTTGATTATTGCCTATGAGGATACAGATTTGGTAAGCCAAGAACATGATTTTTTATTGCATATACCTAATAAAGAAGATAACATTCAAACCCATTTTTCTGTAATACGCGATTTTGTCTATCGAATGCGGGGGTATCGCGTAGGCAAAAAACAAATTTCTCAATTGGATCAAAAGACGAAAGAACTGAAAAGGATAAACTTCTTTTCTACTCTATTGGAAAAAAGCATTAAGAAGAGCGGTTCGTTCTAATTTTTAGAGTTTGTTAGGAACAAAGAATGAAAAACAACTTTCTTATAAAAATTTTGGCTGTGATATGCGGCGGTTATGTTTTTTTAAGGGCAATTCTTGCTTTTGAAAAAATAGCCTCAGGCACAGGCGTTTGGTGGCAAACATATTCCTTAAAGTGGGGGGCGGGGTTGTTTGGCTTTATTGTATTTTGCGCTTTGTTGTTTTTTTTGATGGTCGCTTTGTTATGGCGCATAGAACTTTTTAGCGAAGTTTTTCAAAGGTTAGTTTTGTTTCGAAAAAAAATCGGCGCTATTCGATTTGCGCTTGCAGCGGCGCTGTTTATCTTTCCAGTTTGGTTTTTTCAGTTTACGGCATGGGGCATCGTATTTCATGATTTATCTATTCGTTTAATCATATGGGCTGGCGTGGCGCTGGCGCTTTCGTTCTTAATAAGCAATCTAAATGTTATAGACTGGAAATATTTCTTTCTTTGCCTCTTGATTACCTCTACTTCTTTTGTCGGCGCTATATCTTTCATCAACGTTGTGGACTATCCCTTCTCATTAGGTTGGTCTGAGGGCAACCGCATGTGGGATTATTCCATTATGTTTGGAAGAGATTTGTATGATTACCCGCCAGACAAAAACATTGAAGTCTTACTGGATATTGGGCGGCAATTTGTAGGCGGGTTGCCGTTTATATTTTCTGGCGTTACCATTTATATGGAGCGTTTTTGGATAGCGCTGACCTTCATTTTGCCATATTTACTATTGGGGCTTGCCGCATTTCGTTTTACTCGCGCCAACTTGCTAGAATGGATATTGACTACAGTTTGGGCGTTTATTTTCCTTAAGCAAGGACCCATTCATCCGCCGTTAGTTTTATGCGCTGCGGCAACGGCGCTCGTTTGGCGTAGCCCGTTGTGGCTTGGCATACCATTAATTGCGGTAACAAGTTATTTTGCCGAGGCAAGCCGTTTTACATGGGTTTTTGCCCCAGGAATATGGATTGGCATGTTGGAAGTGATAAGCGCTAATTTACAAGATAATAAATTACCAAAAACTGCTTGGATTCGCGCAATTACATTAGCCATCTCTGGCTTTATAGGCGGGCAGTATGGCAAAACGATAATTTCGCTCCTTACTGCAGAATCGCAAACTCCTCTTAGCCCGTCTATCTCTGTAAATCAAGCGGTGTCTATGGTTACCACGCCTTCTCAGCCTTTATTGTGGTATCGGCTATTGCCAACGGAAACGTATCCGCTAGGAATTTTGTTTGGACTGTTAGTAGCCACTCTACCGATTATTTTTCTATTAATTCACTTAATAGTTACCCGCAAATGGCAGCTTAATCTTTGGCAAAAATTAGCGATTCTCGGACCGCTTGCCGCATTCTTAACAGTGGGTATTATTGTCAGCACAAAAATAGGCGGCGGCGGCGATTTACATAACTTAGATATGTTTTTGATTGGTTTAATGTTTACAGGCGTTGTCGCTTGGGAAAAAGCAGGCAGGCAATGGTTTGCTCAAATTCACTTGGCGCCTGCCTTGATAAAAACCAACCTGATTCTCTTTTTTGTATTGCCGGGTTTATTTGCTCTAGGCGGAATGCGCTCATTTGCATTTGCCGAAGACGCCGCATGGCTGGTAGCGCTAACTGATGCGCCAAACGAAAAAGCCTTAGATATGATACCCTCAGACGCAGTAGTGAAAAACGCGCTTGATGTTATTCAAGAAGAAGTAAACCTTGCAATTGCGCAAGGCGGCGAAGTGTTATTCATAGACCAACGCCAACTGCTTACCTTTGGGTATATAACCAATGTGCCTTTCATACCAGAATATGAAAAGAAGATATTAATGAATAACGCGCTTGGCTCGCGGCAAGCCTATTTTCAAAGATTTTATGAGGAACTTGCCGCCAAACGTTTCGCTTTAATTATTTCCGAGCCATTACGGGTAACCGTTCAAGATACCGTTGAACGCTTTGGCGAAGAGAACAACGCCTGGGTAAAATGGGTTTCGATTCCCGTATTGTGCTACTACGATATCAAAACCACTCTTCAAGAAGTGAATGTGCAACTCTTAGTTCCAAAACCAGACCCTGTAGATTGCTCTGCCGAATTGCCAGTGGAGTTACCTTGAACTTTCGTTACGTCTTTTTACGCCTCATTCGCCACTTCATGCCTGAATCTGTCGCCAGATATTTGCTCAAACGCCGATGGCTGATTCGCCCTGGTCTTGAATCTAGCGACCCGCTTGCGGCAGTGGAACAATACATTACCACTCTAGCCAAATATGAAAAAACGATTCAAGGAAAAAAAGTTTTACTCTTTGGTTATGGCGGGCGGTTTGCCGTAGCAGTGGAATTGTTGAAGCGTGGCGCGAGTCATGTTGTTTTATGCGACCATTTTGTTTTACTAGACCACGAACGCAACGCGCAGTTGCTTCCAGCGTATGCAATGTATCTGAAACAGAATCGGCATGAGGTTCAGCCGCGAAGCGAATTTATTACGCTTTTGCATGGCGATATTCGGGATGAAGCCGTCCAAGTTCAAATTTCAAAAGTAGATTGCGTTTTAAGCACATCGGTTTATGAACATTTAGACGATGTGAACGGCATTACAAAATCGCTTGCGAATTTAACCGCGCCGCAAGGTTTTCATTTACATTTTATTGATTTGCGCGACCATTATTTCAAATACCCGTTTGAAATGTTGAAATTTAACGAAAAAATCTGGAAAAATTTCTTAAACCCTTCCAGCAACTTAAATCGTTTTCGTTTGAATGACTATCAAAAAATTTTTGAAACATATTTTAATAAAGCGCATATCGCCGTTATCCGCCGTGAAGAAGAAGCGTTTCGCGCGGCTCAGCCTCATATTCGACCTGAATTCCTGACAGGGGATATTTCTGTTGATTCGATTGCATTAATATATGTGTTAGCCGAACTTCCCGTTTAATAATGTTAAACAAAAACTTATTATTAAAGATTTTTCTTGCACTCATAAGCGTTGAAACCGCTTGGGCGTTTTTCAACCTTATCGCCATTGAGACCGATTCGAAGAATGCCGTAATATTTGGGTTTTCATTGGCGCGCCTTATCTTAATCTTTCTTGTAGCGGCTTTCTTTCTTTCCTCGTCTTTATTGCTTGTTTATATATCAACTTCACGCTTGCATTCGAAAATTATAACAAACGCCTTAGATGAAATAAGTCGGCGGCAAAGTTTTGGCTTTGTTGTGTGGCTTTTCCTTGCCGTTTTGTTTTGTGGAATTGCATTTTTGCTCACGCCGCCGCAAAGAATTGGCGAAGCGATTTTTGAACGGCTGTTTCCAATTGTATTATTGGGGGTTATTCTGCCTGCGCAAGCGTTGCTGTTTCACTTGATTTGGCTGGAAAAAAAACTGAATTTCCAATTTTTGTTTCAATGGAAAACCGCTTATTTCACGGCGGGCATTACGCTTGCTATCATGTTGTTTTCATGGTTGTTAATTAATGTGAGTCAAATAGGCATTGTGCCTGAAAAAACAGGTTGGGCGCCGCCCGGCACGCCTATCCTCCCTCAGCAAGCGTTTCTGGCGCTGGGCATAGGTTTTTTCTTTTACTTAATCTCAAAACACTGGCGCTGGCTTACAAACCTAAAAAGAACCGATTTGGCGCTTGGCGTTGCTTTATGGTTGTTAGCAAGTTTTCTCTGGTTCAATGAACCCTTACGCGATTGGAGTTACTTTACCGCTCAACCTACGCCGCCTAATTTTGAAATTTACCCATACTCTGACGCCGCTTTATACGATACATTTGCGCAAAACTACATTATTGGCGCGAGCGTGCAATATGGAATAATTCACCGCCCGGGGTATGCTGTGTTTCTGGCTTTCCTTCATGCAGTCGTGGGGCAAGAGTATAACTCCGTTATCTTTGCGCAAATTCTATTTCTTGCTCTCGGACCTGTCGCTTTATATTTTCTCGTCTCTCAACTTGGCGGCAGACCAGCTGGCGTCGTTGCCGCTTTGCTCCTTATCTTCCGCGAGAAAAACGCCATCGCGCTCACAAACGTCATCGAAGTGTCCCATTCAAAATTATTTATGTCTGATGTGCCTACGATGATATTAACAATTGTATTTGCATACTGTTTGATCCATTGGCTTAAAAACGAAGAAAATAAATTGTATGTAGGTATCATAACGGGCGCATTTTTAGGGCTGGCGGCATTAATTAGAAGCCAGTCTCTCATCATTATTCCAATCGTTTTCCTTTGCGTTTTCATCGCCAAAAGAAAAACTTTACAAGCCGCCTTCATACAAACCGCTATGTTTTTATTAGGCGTAATCATGATTATTTTGCCTTGGACGTTGAGAAATTATCAAATCTCTGGCCGCATGGCGATTGAATATCAAGACGCTTACACAACCGTCATCGCTAGCGGCTATACCGATAACCCCGCCGAGATTGAAAAATTGCCAAACGAAACCGTACAACAATATGATAGCCGCATGTTCTCTATGATTTTGAATTACATCCTTGAGAATCCTTTTGAAGTGGCGCGTTTTTACGCCGCATATTTTGTGCATAACGAAATATCTTCCATTGTATATTTACCCATGACGCTCAATTTTTTAGATGCGCGGGCTTATGTGCGCGAGTTAAACATGTGGGGCTGGAATCCGCCTTTTGCAAGCCCCGCGCCTAAAATCCTCCCGTTATTTTTTATCACACTTGGAGTCGTTGCTCTTGGCATTGGCGTTGCTTATCAACGCGCAAAATGGATTGGATTATTGCCGCTTTTGATTCATTTGGGATACAACCTAAGCGTTGTGCCGTTTAAGACATCGGGCTGGCGCTTCATCCTACCCGTAGATTGGGCGTTGAACCTCTACTTCAGCGTCGGCTTGATGCACTTGACCTTAATGATATTCTCTCTGTTTAATGATGCGGCTAAACCAATTGGATATACAAAACCCGCTTCCGCTCCGTTGAGCTATCAAAAAACAATTCCTACGCTCAGTGTTTTTTTAATCGTTGGCTTGGCGTTGCCGCTGGTAGAAAAAGCCATTCCACAAAAATACCCCGCGCTCAGTTCAAATGAATTAGTTCAAACCTATTTTGCAGAAGATATTGCTTTAGAAAACGGCGAAGCCATCACCTCGTCTGACTTGATAAGATTTCTCGAAGCGGAACCCAACTCCGCAATCCTATATGGGCGCGCTTTATATCCGTCTTTTTACAAAAGCGGAGAATATTGGGGCGACGACGATTCATATCCGCCTGACATGCGAAATATTTCTCGATTACAATTTTTACTTATCGGTCCCGCTCAACGTCAAATTTATATTCCAGTAGAGACTTCGCCGAATTTTTTTCCACATAGCGCCGATGTGCTCGTCGTTGGCTGTAAAACAAAAACGGGAGGCATTCAAGCGTTAATAGTAAAAATAAACGACAAGCATTTTGTTTACGCAGCGCCTTGGCTAGGGTTATCTTGCGCTTCACAATAATTACGAGATGCAGCCATGAATCAAAAACTGGAAAACCTTTTTTCGCGTTATGAATTTCTCTTACCGCTCATTGTTTTCATTTTATTTTTGGCGGCTTCTTTGCCCGGCATTACATGGGGCGCGCCCGCTTTATGGCACCCTGACGAGTTGATTTGGCGGGTAGATAGCGCCCTACGCGGCGAATTAAAGTTTGACGAAACCGAGCCAGATTGGAATTACCCATCCTTACCAAAATATGTGATGTATTTTATCGGCTGGGTTGTATATGGAATGGGAAAATCAAGCTTTGCATTTATTGTGGCGGCGCGTATATTTTCTTCCATCTTAGGGGCAATTGCAGGCGCGCTCATTTATCTCCTTGCCAGAAAAATTGGCATAGATAAAAAATATTCTTTCTTGGCGAGTATTCTTTACATTGTGAGCGGAGTTGCCGCCGCCAATGGGCGTTTTGCCCACAATGATTTATATTTGCAGTTATTTACCATCTTGTGTGTGTATTGCCTTATAAACTATCAATTACAAAAAGCCTATCATTGGCTTTACGCTTCGTTTTTATGCGTTGGGCTGGCGACTTCCAGCAAGTACACGGGGGGGAGTTTGATGTTTTTGCCCGTGATTGTTTATCTCATGATGAATTGGAATAGCATACCCAAAAACTGGCTTCGGATGTTAGGCGTATTAATGCTTGGCGGGGGCATCGCTTTTGCAGGATATGTTATTGGCACGCCAAAATCATTGATAGACCCTATTAACTACGCCATAAATATTATGACGGTGTTAGACAACTTACGAAGCTACGGCTTCAATTACGGCACGCCGATTGGGTTGTTCGGTCAATGGAGCGTTTTGAAAAGCGCGATTGGCATATTTTGTTATTACCTTTTTATCGTATCGTTCATTTGGGTTTCTTTGAAGTTGCTTCTAAGAAAAACAGGCAACGTATTTTTTGAACAAAAAACCGCTCAAGCCGCAGGCGTTTTTATTTTAGCCCTGTTAATTTTTGATATTCCCTACCTTATTTCCATCAACTACATTGACCGGTACTTTATACCTTTCATTCCCTTTTTATCCATTTTGGCAGTCCTCTTTTTAAGCGACCTTATGGAGTTTGCCTCTAAAAAGAATTGGAAATGGCTTTCATGGGTCGTTATTTCTATTGGCTTTGTTGGGTTGGCGTATTCTGCGCTTCGGGTAGCGAGCATTTCGTTATTGTTTATAAATGATGCGCGTATTCCCGCCACCGCTTATATTGCGACCATTCGCGGCTATCAAAAAAGCATCGAATACACCTTGTATCCGCCCTTTATTGAAAAAAAACGTTTTATGCGCGCGCACAACTACCCTATTTATTTTGTGGAATGGATTGACGATGAAACGCCTACAGGCGGGCGTTACGAATATAACCAAGGCGAAAAAGGCTTGTTAGAGCGCGATACAGATTATTTTGTGATTGATAGTTTTACCTATGCCCGCTTTGGCAATCCCTCAGTTTGCGCCACAACCCCCGTCGAGTGCGACTTCTTCAAACGGCTGATTGACGGCGAAATAAAAAGTTACCGCTTGCTCAAAAAATTTACTTACCGATTGCCGCCTTATTTGCCGCAGGTGAGAATTACGGCGGTCAATCCAGATATATTAATTTTTGAACGCGTCCGCTGATGCCTTCTTTTCAAGCACAATTAATAGTCGAGTGGCAAACAAAGATGGGAAAAACTGCAACAGTTTTTCCGTCCATTTCATGAAGCGATATGCAAAGGTTGGGTAAAGTTGAGGTCCAGAATATCCGCCCGAAGCGGCGTACGCTAACGCGGCAATTCTTTCTACTTTTATAATTTTCCAATCCGCTAAATTTTTTTCAAAAAACTTTTCCACAAAAATTCGTGTGGCGTTGCCTTGCGCGGCGTAATAATCAATTTGGTTCGCGTCCCACTCGGCGGGCGCAAACCAGGTAATCGCTTTCGCCCGACCGATTGGCTCGGCGTGAAACAAACCATATACAATATACCCTAGTACACTTAATGCTGGCTCCATCATGATGACGCGCCCGCCGGCATTTAAGACACGCTGAAATTCTTTAAGCGCATTGCCCGGATAACGAAAATGATGAAACACATCTACCATTAATAAATTGGCGATTGTTTCGTTTTCAAACGAAAGTCGGTATGCGTTTTCAACTTGGTCAATCCATGGGTATGGAAATAAATCCGTCAAAATACATTCTGGTAAAACCTCGCGCAAACTTCCCATGCCTGAGCCAAGTTCCACAGTTTTACCTGAAACTTGGCTTAAGTGTCGGCTCATGGTTTGATACAAATCATGATAAACAATGCGCAACAAAGGTTTGCGCTTCCAGAGTTTATAGTTCTTTTCTATCAAGTCGTTATGTAAATGAACGTCCATAATTATTTTACAAAGTGACCAATTTCATACACGTTGCCCAAAAACGCCGGGGCGGCTTTCATGGCTTGAATAGATTTTTTTTGTAAAACTTTTTCAGCCGCTTGCGCCACATCTCGTTCGGTAGAAAAATGATACTTGCGAATATTGTAGCCAAGCAAGCGAAAAGCAAAGACCATAAACGGACGCTCCACCGGCACGCCATATACAACCTGCCCGCCCGGTTTTAGCACACGCCGAATTTCTCTAAACGCTTGTTCCAATTCTTCAGGTTTGAGATGTTCAAGAATGCTAATTAATAAAACCGTATCAAATTGATTATCTTGATACGGCATTTGCAAGACGTTTCCGTTTTTCAACTCAGGATAAATGGAACGCTTTGCAAAAACCGCTTGAACGATATTAACGTCGCATGTTAAGTCTAACCCGAAGATTTTTTTATATTTTTCGTTTAAGTTTAGAAAGGTTAACCCGCTTCCAAACCCCACTTCTAAAATGCTTTCCCCGCCTCGGCATTCGTCTAAACATAATTCGACTCGTTTACGATAGAGACTTCCAAAAATGGGTAAGTAGTAAAAGACGACCGAATAAATTTTTTGCACGCCTTGATATTCTTTGTACGGTAATAAACGAAGCTGGGTTGCCATGTCGTTTCCTTTACACAAATTTAATTCTTCTCGCCGCAAATAGAACCATTCTTAATAATAAGAGACCGTGTTTCCACCTTGAAATGTTGGTTGAGCCGTACACGCGCTCACGGTAACGAATGGGCAAATCAACAATTTTTTTATTTAACTTTGCCGCGCCGAAGATTAAATCAAAATCGCCGAAGGGGTCAAAGTCGCCAAAGTACGAACGATTGGCGGCGATTTGCTCGTAATCTTTTCGCCATAAAACTTTTGTGCCGCATAGTGTGTCTTTAATCGGTTGCCCCAATAGCCAAGAAAACGCCATGCTAAATAATTTGTTGCCGATGAAATTAAGAGTGCGCATGGCTTCTTTTTCCATTGGGTAAACCAACCGCACGCCGTTAATAAATTCGCCTGTGCCGGAGGTAATCGCCTCGTAAAATCGCGGCAAATCTTCCGGCGGAACGGTTAAGTCTGCGTCGAGAATCATCAAAATATCGCCAGAGGCTTTCTGAAAGCCGAAGCGAACTGCATCGGCTTTGCCAATGCCGGGTTGTTGAAAGAGCAGGCTGGGGGTAGCAGGGTGAAGCGGCATTTCATCAAGAATGGTTTGATAGGTGTTGTCTTTGGAATGCCCTTCTACAAAAATCAATTCGGTTTTGCTTCCCATTTTCGGCAAGCGTTCAAAAATGTTTTTGATGTTTCCCGCCTCGTTGCGAGCGGCAACAACCACCGAAACGCTCGGCTGGCTGGTAGGCGTGGGCATAGGGCGCGCCACGATAAAATTTGAAAGCGCAAAAAGGTTAAACGGAAACAGTTTTACAAGATACCGATTCGCAAACCCGCCCAACGGCAACGGAAATAAAATTTCTTGCGAGGCGCGAATAGTCTCAAAACCAGATAAACGCAGAAGGTTCTTCACGTCTTCTACCGTTAACCAATTTTGGCTTAATAACGGAGCGGCTAAGTTTAATTTTTGCGCAATGGTTAAAGGAATTTGCCACAGGTGACTATAAAAGTTTAAGATGATTCTTGTGTGCGGCTGACAAAACTTTTTAACTTGCTCTAAAGCGCGTTGCACATCCCATAGGTCGTTGATGGTGTCTGAAAAAATGACGATATCAAATTCGCCTTCAAGGCTCGATAAATCATGCGCATCCAGTTGATAGTAGGCAATTTGCGGGTTTTTCTTTTTTGCTCTTGCTATCATTTCGGCGGAAAAATCAACGCCTACGCCGACTGAAGGATTTAATTGTGAAATTAAATCTCCCATGCCGCAGCCAATTTCAAGAATGCGTTGCTTTGGGCTGACTAGAAATTTATAAATTTCTGTTAAGCGCTTGTGATACCAACGCCCCATGCCTTGCCATGAATCGCGTTTGACGGCGATTTTATCCCAGTGGGCAATGCGGGTTTGTTGATAAAGTTTTCCTGCTTCGTCAAAAGGCGAGTGGGCATTCATGAAGAGATTCGTCCGTCTGTGAAAAGTGGGTTATAATTCAGCGACTGAATTTTGGAATTATAAAGCATGAGCCTCGAATCAACAAACGAAGAAATCCGCGAACTGTCGTTGCTCGAACAAATCGAAAGCGACCCTGATGTGAACCAAGCCACGCTCGCCACAAAACTTGGCGTAGCGGTTGGCACGGTGAACTGGCATCTGAAGCGCTTAATTGCCAAAGGCGCGGTGAAAGTTTCTCGCGCAGAACGAAAAAAGTTGCGCTATATCATCACGCCTGAAGGGTTAGCGTTACGCGCCCGCCTCGCGGTGGATTATGTAGAGCGTTCGTTTTCCGTATATCGCCGCACACGCCAAAAAGTGAAGGAACATATCGCTAAACTTCGTAAAGCCGGGTTTGATAAAGTGCGCATCGTTGGCGCTGGCGACGTGGCGGATATTTGTAAATTAACTTGCCTTGAACAAGGCGTTCAAGTGGTTCATGAAAAACACATTCCCGCTTTGGTGGTAGATGGATATAAGATTCGCTTGGAGGGCTTAGAATGAATCGCAAACATATTTTGATTACTGGCGGCGCGGGGTATATCGGCTCTATTCTAACTTCGGAACTGCTTCGGCAGGGGTACAGGGTGTCTGTCTTAGATAGTTTGCTTTTCGGCGGCGAAAGCGTTTTGCCTTTTTTGAGTCATCCAAATTTTCATTTTATTAAAACAGATGTGACAGAACCCCGCGCAGTGCGCGACGCCATTAAAAAAGATTGGGAAAAACCCAACGCAGTGATTCACTTGGCTGGCATTGTTGGGTTTCCGGCTTGTCAGGCGGTGGGCAAGCAAGTGGCATGGAAGTACAATGTCGAAGCCACAAAACTTGTGTACGAACAATCGGCAGAACTAGGCGCAGAACGATTCGTCTTCGCATCCACATACAGCAATTATGGATTAAGCCCAGACGGCAAACCCGTGACGGAAGAATCGCCATTAAACCCACAATCGTTATACGCCGAAACAAAAATCGCCGCAGAAGACTATTTGCTCCAGCAAAAAGAATCGCCTTGCGCGCCGTTACTGTTTCGCTTTGCAACGTTATACGGCATTTCCCCGCGCACGCGATTTGACTTAATCGTCAACCAATTTGTGTTAGAGGCGTTTACCAAACGCCAATTAATTATTTACCAACGCGGGTATTCGCGCTCGTTTGTTCACATCCGCGATGTAGTGCGCGGCGTTATCATGGGCTTAGAAGCGGAGCAAAATAAAATTCGCGGTCAGGTGTTTAATTTAGGGACCGAAAACGGCAACTACACAAAAAGCGATATCGTTAATTTGGTGCTAAAACGTATGCCCGAAACTATCGTTGAATATAAAGACCTAACCTTCGGCGGCGATATGCGCGACATCACCGTATCGTTTGAAAAAATAAAAAGAGTTTTAGGCTTTGAAACAACCTTAGACGTGGACGACGGCATACGCGAAGTTTTATTCGCCTTGAAATCAGGGTTAATCCGAAACCCAACCGATGAACATTATCGAAACGCGCAATTTATCGTGCAATAGATTTTTACAAATTGCCTCATGCGTAATTTGCGCTGCATAAGGAGAGAACATGGCAGAAAGTTTTTGGAAGAATAAACGAGTCATCGTCACAGGCGGCGGAGGGTTTCTCGGCTCGTTTGTGGTAGAAAAATTACAAGAACGCGGCGCGGTAGATATTTTCATCCCCCGCAAGAAAGACTACGACTTAACCCAACGCGAAGCGGTCGAACGTTTGTATAACGACGCGTTGCAAAACATAGACCCAACCCATGCGGTTGTGATTCACCTTGCCGCAAATGTAGGCGGCATTGGCGCGAATCGAGAACACCCCGCCGAATTTTTCTACGACAATATCATCATGGGCGTAGAACTCATGCACCACGCTTATAAAAGAGGCGTTGGCAAATTTGTGGCTACCGGCACGGTATGCGCTTATCCAAAATTTACGCCTGTGCCATTCAAAGAAGACGACCTGTGGAATGGCTACCCCGAAGAAACCAACGCGCCCTACGGGCTTGCCAAAAAAATGATGCTCGTGCAAGCTCAAACCTATCGCCAACAATACGGCTTCAACGCCATTTATTTATTGCCCGTAAACTTATATGGACCGCGCGATAACTTCAATTTACAAACATCGCATGTCATTCCTGCCTTAATTCGCAAAGCCATTGAAGCCAGCGAACGCGGCGATAAAGAATTACCCGTGTGGGGCGACGGCTCTCCAACTCGAGAATTTTTATACGTCGAAGACGCCGCAGACGGCATTGTGACAGGCGCAGAAAAATACAACGGCGATTTACCCGTAAACTTAGGCTCTGGATACGAAATTTCCATCAAAGACCTAACCGAAAAAATTGTCGAACTAACAGGCTACACAGGGCAAATCGTTTGGCAAACCGATAAACCAAACGGTCAGCCCCGCCGCGGGTTAGATGTTTCCAGAGCCAAACAATTATTTAATTGGTCCGCTAAAGTTTCTTTTGAAGAAGGCTTAAAGAAAACGATTGAATGGTTTAAAGCGAATCGAGACAAAATAAAGTAAAGAAAGAGCGAAGAAAGTTGAACTCCTTTCATCTTTCTTCTTTCATCCCATTATGACCAACCTTACGAAGCAAGAACCAACCACAGTGTATATCAAACCCACTCAAGGTTTATCTTCATTAAATTTAAGAGACCTTTGGATTTACCGCGAACTAGTTTTCTTTATGGTGTGGCGCGATATTAAAGTGAAATATAAACAAACGTTACTTGGCATGGCATGGGCTGTGATTCAACCCATGATGACCATGCTGGTATTCACTTTTCTTTTTGATAGAGTCGCCAAACTCCCCACCGAAGGCATTCCATATCCCATTTTCGCGTTTACTGCCTTGCTGCCTTGGGGGTTGTTTGTCACCGCATTGAATCAGGGAAGCCGTTCGTTGGTGGCGCACAATAATATGGTGACGAAAATTTATTTTCCGCGTCTCATTCTTCCCATGTCGTCTGTCTTTGCCGGGCTGGTAGATTTCGCCATCGCCTTTGTCATCCTCATTGGCTTGATGTTTTATTATCAATTTATTCCCGCATGGAATTTAATTTGGACGCTTCCGCTTTTTCTCTTGCTTGCGATTCTCACCGCGCTGGGCGTTGCCCTTTGGCTTTCGGCGATTAACGTGCAATATCGAGATGTAAACCAAGCGCTTCCGTTTCTGACTCAGTTTTGGCTGTTCGCTACGCCTGTGGCATATTCTTCCTCCGTCATTTCGCCCGAATGGCAAGTAATCTATTCGCTGAACCCAATGGCTGGCGTAGTAAACGGATTCCGCTGGGCGTTGCTTGGCGCAGGCAACGGACCCGACCTCACCCTTTGGATTTCGGTTGGCATTTCAATTTTGATTTTTATTTCGGGTCTTTTTTATTTTAGAAGTATGGAAAAGACGTTTGCGGACACAATCTAAGTCGAAGGTCGCAAGTCAAAGGTCGCAAGTCAAAGGTCGCAAGTCAAAGGTCGCAAGTCGAAGGTCGCAAGTCGAAGGTCGCAAGTCGAAGGTCGCAAGTCAAAGGTCAAAAGACCTATGGTTTTTGACTGACCGTCTTAAACTTACAAACATAAACTATGACAACAGCAATTAGCGTAAAGAACATCGGTAAGCGATATAAAATCGGCGCGGCGGAAACGAAATTCCGCTATAACATGCTGCGCGACGTAATTGTGGATACGGTCGCAGCGCCTATTCGCATTGCCAAAGCCCTGGTTGGTAAGTCTGATAGATGGATGAATCAAAATTACGTCTGGGCGTTGAGAGATATTTCTTTTGATTTAGAAGAAGGCAAAGTGCTTGGCATTGTTGGTAGAAACGGCGCGGGCAAAAGCACTTTATTAAAAATTCTTTCTCGCGTTACCGAACCCACTACTGGAACAGTCACAGTTCGCGGGCGCGTTGGCTCGTTGCTTGAAGTAGGCACCGGATTTCACCCTGAATTATCAGGCAGAGAAAATATTTACATGAACGGCGCTATTCTTGGTATGAAACGCGCCGAAATTGACTCGAAATTTGACGAAATTGTAGAATTTTCCGAAGTCGGTCAATTTATTGATACGCCCGTTAAACGGTATTCGTCGGGCATGTATTTGCGTTTGGCGTTTGCCGTTGCGGCGCACCTCGAACCGGAAATTTTAGTCGTAGATGAAGTGCTTGCAGTGGGCGACGCTGAATTTCAAAAAAAATGTTTGGGCAAAATGAACGACGTTGCTCAACAAGGCCGCACGGTTTTGTTCGTTAGCCATAACATGTCGGCGATTTTACGTTTGACTCAAGAAGCGATTGTTTTGCACAAAGGTCAAATGATTATGCGCGGACCGACGCAAGAAGCGGTTGATTATTATTTATCGTCGGGTCAATCGCAAGCGGGCGAAAAAATTTGGGATGCGGAAAGCGTGGGCGTGGCAAATGCCGAGTTTACGCCGCTCAGTTTGAAGGTCAAAGATAGAAGCGGAAAAGTTGTGGATACCGTTCGTTCCGTTGAACCCGTTACGTTGGAGTTCGAATATCAATTAAATTCATCTATCACGGGCTTGCGGGTTGGTTTATATATCAGCACAATGCGCGGCGAATATATTTTTACGTCGTTTGATACCGACGACGCAAGTTTATATGAAGAGTTCGATACGCGCCACGCGGGGCGGTATATCAGCCGCGCTGAAATCCCCGCCGATATGTTTAACGAAGGACGTTACATGGTGGGCGTGAACGCCAGTTCGTTTGGCGTGAAAAGATATTTTATGGATGAAAACGCGCTGGCGTTTAATGTGGATATTTCTGGCGCGCCCGGCGCTCAATGGGCAGAGCCGCGCGTGGGACCGATTCGCCCGCGATTGAAATGGAAAATTGAAAAGATAAGCGAGTAATTGGTAAGCAGTCGTTACCAATTGCCGATTGCCGATATGAAAACTATTTTACGCAATATACCTTTAATTGCCGACGTGGCTTGGGCGCTTCGTTCCAAGAATCAAACGCGCCGCGACCATTACAACTTAACTCGTTTACAAAAATCTTTGCCAAGCGCAGTGGAAGTTACAAAAAAACATTTACGCCAAAACAATCGCCCTAAAAAGGTTTTGCTTTTTTCCACGTTGCATTATTGGATTGAACAATCGGCGTATCTTGCGCTGGCGCTTGCAGGGTTGGGGCATGACGTTACTTTATTAACGCTGCCGTACTCCGAATGGCATAAAGAAAAAGATGCATTTACTCAACGCCAACGCGTTCTTCACACCAAAGACGCCTTATCTTCATTATCTCCATTAATCAAACACGTTTCTCTTCTTGACCTTTCGACAGGCTTAGGGCGGCGACTTCAACCTGCCGCCCTAAACTTGCCAGCCGTTCTTCAAGCCGACATCAAAGAAATTTCTTTGTGGGACGCTCAATATACCCTGATGCGCGAAGAAGTGAACATGGCTGACCCAAGCGACAAAGCCTTATATGATTTGCGAATCAAAAGAAATACATTTGCGGCAAAGGCGCTGTACGCTTATTTGCAGGCGCGCCAGCCTGATGTGGTTTTGATTCCAAACGGTTTAATTTTAGAAATGGGGATTGCTTTTCGCACGGCTCGTTATCTCGGTATAGACGCGGTGACGTATGAATTTAACGACCAGCGCGAGCAAATTTGGCTGGCGCAAAATTCATCCATTATGCAGCAAGATACCGATTATCTTGTAGAAGCGCGTTGTCATTTGCCCATTACGGATGAAATGTTTGAAAAAGTGGCTGATTTAGAAAATGCGCGGCGCGGCGCGCGAGTGTGGGGGAAGTCGAAGCGTTTGTGGCAGTATGTGTCGGCTCAGGGCGCCGACGAAACGCGCAAAATACTGAATTTGGATTCGCGTCCAGTGGCGATGCTTGCCGCGAATGTTTTAGGAGATAGCCTCACGCTAGGGCGCGATATTTTCGCTTCCTCTATGACGGAATGGATTACGAAAACCGTGCAGTATTTTGCCAAACGCGACGATGTGCAACTCGTCATTCGCGTTCACCCCGGCGAAAAACTTGTGCCGCAAGCCAAATCTATGGCGACAGTGGTGCGAGAAGCGTTGCCTGAAACGCCCAATCATATTCATGTGATTGGCGCATTAGATTCAATTAACACCTATGACTTAATTGAAATCGCCGATGTCGGTTTGGCATACACCACTACCGTTGGGCTTGAAACGGCGATGAACGGCCGCCCCGTTATCTCTTGCGGAAAAACGCATTATCGCGCGCGCGGCTTTACGCTCGACCCCAACTCGTGGGATGAGTATTATGCAACGCTTGAAAAAGTTTTAGCGAATATTCCCGCTTATACATTAAGCGAAAAACAAATTGAATTCGCATGGAATTACGCCTATCGCTTCTTCTTTGAATATCCGCGTCCTTTCCCTTGGCGTTTGATGAATTTTTGGGACGATTTAGAAGTTTGGAGTTTGGATAGAGTTTTTAGCCAAGAAGGCATGGAACAATTCAAAGCCACGTTTGATTTCTTAACAGGCGAACCGTTTCATTGGAACAATGAATGAGCGTTCTTCCTTCATGAAAATAAACAGGAAAGAAGAATGAACGACAGAGATAAATACATGACTCAAGATACCAAGAAAAAAGTCCGCGAATTTTATGATGAAATTGGCTGGCAACAAGAACAAGACGGCAATTATCAAAACGCGCGTTATGAAGATTTACGCCCCGTTTCGCGCGAGTATATTCATAAAACTCGCCTGCGCGTGATGAATGGATTAATCCCCACGGGGCGCTTCTTGCTAGACGCGGGGTCTGGTCCTGTTCAGTATGAAGAATATAAAACCTATTCGGCGGGTTATCAAAAACGAGTATGTTTAGATATTTCAATTCAGGCGCTGCGCGAAGCGCGAAATCGAATCGGCGAACATGGTTTATTCGTCGTGGGCGATTTGGCAAATTTGCCTTTCAAAAACGAAGCGTTTGACGGCGCGGTTTCCATGCACGCCATTCATCATCTAGCGCTGACGGAACACCCGCGCGCCTACAGCGAAATTCACCGCGTGTTAGCAAATGGGCGCACTGCGGCGATTGTCAACGGTTGGCATGAACCGTTGTTGATGCGCATGGCAGAACCGTTAATTGGCTTGATGAGAAAACTATCGGGGCGCTCTGCAAAAAAGAAAAGAGAATGGTTAAATGAAGAAGACCCAGCGGGCACATTTGTTCAAAAGATGACCCCTGAATGGTTGAAAAAAGAAATCGGCTCAAAGATGACCGTTGAAATCAAACCTTGGCGAAGCATGAGCACCAGAATCTTAAGATGGTTTGTCCGCCCGTTTGGCGGAAGGTTGTTTTTGAGGTTTATCTTTTGGCTTGAAGATGCGTTTCCAAAATTTTTCGCTGAAAATGGGCAATATCCATTGATTGTGATTCGAAAGTAATGGCGCCCCTACTAAGCAATAGGAGAATCTATGGACTGGAAAAATCAAGTTGTACTCGTTACAGGCGGAACGGGTTCGTTTGGCAAGAAATTTATAAAAATTTTGCAAGCGGAAAAACAACCGAAGAAAATCATCGTCTTTAGCCGCGATGAATTAAAGCAACACGAAATGCAAGTGGGCGGATATAACCAAGAAAACTTGCGTTATTTCATCGGCGATATCCGCGACCGTGAGAGGCTGGTGCGCGCTTTGCACGGGGTAGATATTGTCGTCCATGCGGCGGCGTTGAAACAAGTGCCGGCTTGTGAATATAACCCCATGGAAGCGATTAAAACCAACATTATGGGCACTGCCAATGTGGTTGAAGCCGCTTTAGATGCAGGCGTAAAAAAGGTCTTAACCGTCAGCACCGATAAAGCCGTTAGCCCTGCGAATTTATACGGCGCAACCAAACTCGCCGCAGAGAAGTTGACGATTCAAAGCAACGCTTACGCGGGCGGAAAATCTACGCGCTTTTCTTGCGTGCGTTATGGCAATGTGGTCGGCAGTCGCGGTTCGGTTGTGCCGCTGTTCTTAAAACAAAGGGCAACAGGGCAAGTGACCATTACCGATGAACGCATGACCCGTTTTTGGCTTTCGCTGGAACAAGGCGTGAGATTTGTAATTCAGTGCATTGAGCAAATGGAAGGCGGCGAGGTGTTTATTCCTAAAATTCCTAGCACCAAAGTCACCGATTTGGCGAAAGCCATTGCCCCTCAGGCAAAATTAGAAATCATCGGCATTCGCCCCGGCGAAAAACTGCATGAAGTTCTCATTTCAGAAGACGAAGCCCGAAACGCCATTGAACTTGATACAATGTATGTTGTCCAACCTGCCGAAGCGATATGGTTTGGTTACTCATGGCAAAACAAAGGCAAAAGTTTGAAAGAAGGTTTTAGTTATTCCAGCGATAACAATACCGAATGGCTGGATGTAGAAGGAATTAAAAAATACATTGCCCCGTTTGAAGAATTGTTTGCGCAAGGAAAGTTAGAGGGATAGAGCGCGAAGCCTCAGGCATCGCCTTTCAAGTTCTTGACACGAAACACCTGACGCCTGATACTTGACCTATGAAACTTCTTATCCCCGGCGTAAGCGGATTACTCGGCATTAACCTCGCGCAAGAGACCATGAGCGAGTTTGAAGTTGTGGGTATTGACCGAGGCAAATTAAAAAATGCGCCCTTTGAAGTGTTGCATCAAGACGTGTTGAACGCTTCGGCAATGGAAAAGATTCTTGACTCTGAAAAGCCGCATTATGTCATCAACTGCGCCGCTCTGGCTGACCTTGAAGCCTGTGAAGAAAACCCCGACCTTGCCAAACGCCTGAATATTGATTTTCCCCGTCAACTAGCGCGGGCTTGTAAAACAAAAAGCATCCCTTTTGTTCACATTTCCACCGACGCGGTGTTTGACGGAGAGAAAGAAGATTTTTACGTCGAAACCGATACGCCCAACCCGCTTAGTGTGTACGCGAAGACAAAACTAGAGGGCGAGTGGGCAGTTCTCACCGAATATCCTGAAGCGATTATCGCGCGGGTCAATTTTTATGGTTGGAGTTTAAGCGGCAGGCGCAGTCTTGCTGAATTTTTCGTCAATAATCTGCTCAACAATAAAAGCATGAGCGGTTTTACCGATGTGTTATTTTGCCCGATGTTAGTTAACCACACAGCGCGTATTTTAATGAAAATGCTCAAAAAAGAACTGAACGGGGTGTATCATGTGGTCGGTCCACATGCGATGAGCAAGTATCAATTTGGCGTGGAAATTGCTCGCAAGTTCAAATTGAAAGAAAGCGAAATTACGCCTAAGTCGGTCTCGTTTTCGGGGCTGATTGCCAAACGTTCCAACAACTTATCCCTAAGTACGCGCAAGTTATCCGCAGATTTAGGCGAATCTCTCCCTGAATTTTCCACAGGTTTGAACGAGTTTTACACACAATACCAGCAGGGTTACCCACAGAAAATCCGCAGTTATCAACAGTAATTGTTTGTAAGTTGCGCTTTTAACGCGGTTTTTCCACACTTATCCACAATTTTTTGTAAGTTATCCACAGGTTTTTCCACATTAAAAAACTCAACCTTGAGGTAATGGGTATAAAGTCGCCATGCCTCAAATGAAAGAGACTTTTTTGTCAGAAGTCTAATAAGATAAAATTATGAGCGGTCGGTTGAAATAAATTTTATAAACTCTTTCAGACGACTGATTAGAAACTCTTATCGCGGAGACTCAACTATGGAATTCAAAATCAACAACCACACTATCGGATTAAATCATCCCACTTATTTTATCGCCGACATTGCCGCGAATCATGACGGCGATTTGGAGCGCGCTAAACTATTAATTCGCCTTGCCAAAGAAGCGGGCGCCGATGCGGCGAAATTTCAACATTTTCAAGCGCCGAAAATCGTTTCAGATTATGGCTTCAGCCACATGAACTCTAAAGTCAGCCATCAAGCTAGTTGGAAGCGCTCTGTTACCGAAGTGTACGCCGCCGCGTCGGTTTCTCAAAGTTGGACTCCCATCTTAAAAGAAGAGTGCGATAAAGTTGGCATAGATTTTTTCACCTCGCCGTATGATTACGATTCGATAGAGCATGTTGACCCATACATCCCCGCCTATAAAGCGGGCTCAGGCGAAATTGATTGGATTGAAGCGCTTGAACACATGGCAAGCAAAGGCAAACCGATAATTATCGCTTGCGGCGCGGCGGATATTGCCGATGTGCAACGCGCCGTTCACGCGATTTTGAAAATCAATAAACAATTATGCCTTATGCAATGCAACACCAATTACACCGCCAGCCCCGATAATTATGACCATTTGCATTTGAACGTGTTGAAAACGTTCTCCGTCATGTTCCCCGATGTGATTTTAGGCTTATCAGACCATACCCATTCCGTGGCGCCTGTGTTGGGCGCAGTGACTTTGGGCGCCAGGATGATTGAACGTCATTTCACGGATAGCAACGATAGAGAAGGACCAGACCATAAATTTGCAATGAACCCTGAAAACTGGGCGAAGATGGTAGAAGAGACCCGCTTGCTTGAAAAGTCGTTAGGCAGTTCGGATAAATTCATTGCCGGCAACGAGCAAGAAACCAAAATTGTGCAACGGCGCTGCTTGCGCGCCGCGCGAGATATTAAAGCCGGCGAAACATTTACACGAGATATGATTGACGTGCTTCGCCCCGCCACGCCGGGCGCCATCAAACCGCATGAAATTGAAAATGTGATTGGAACGAAAGCGCTCGTAGATATGCCCTATGGCAAAGAATTGCGATGGGTGGATTTAGGGGCGTAAATTTCGTAAAGCGCAATGCGCCAAACGTAAATCACGAACGACGTATGACGCTTTATCCTCTTGGAACTTTGAACCTTGAAAATTATTTACTTCTCTCTCGGTTATTCCACGCACGATTATCGTTTCCTCAAAGCCATTTCAGACGGCGGACATGAGGTTTATTTTGTTCAGCTGGAAGGAAATCAAAGACAAGTTGAGGCTCGCCCTGTGCCTGAAAATGTCAATCAAGTGATATGGAAAGGCGGAAGAGAACCGTTTCGTTGGAGCAAGTTATTTTCTTTGGCTTTCGATTTTAGACGTTTGACCCGCGAAATACAACCCGATTTGATTCACGCGGGACCGATTCAAACCTGCGCCTTCATCGCCGTTTTATCGGGCTTTCGCCCAATTCTCACGATGTCTTGGGGGTTTGACTTGATGGACGATGTGCATAAAGGAAGCGTGTGGGAATTTGCCACGCGCTATACATTAAAGCGCTCGTCGTTCTTTACCAGCGATGCAAACGTCACAAAAGATAAAGCGATTGCTTATGGAATGAACCCTGAAAAGACAATCGTTTTCCCTTGGGGAGTAGATTTAGAACATTTCTCTCCAAAGACAGAGAAAACCAAACGCGAGGGGTTTATTTTATTCTGTAACCGCTCGTGGGAAATGAGATACGGCGTGGATGTTTTGGCGAAAGCCTTTGTTCAAGTTGCCCAACAGCATGAAGACGCGCGCTTGATTCTACTGGGCGGCGGTTCGCAAGGAAATGCAATTCGTAAAATATTCATCAATGGCGGCGTGATGGATAAAGTGACCTTCGGCGGGCAAATTTCACAACATGATTTGCCGCATTGGTATCATCAAGCCGATTTATACGTCTCGCCTTCTCATGTGGACGGCTCGTCCGTTTCGTTGATGGAAGCGCTGGCTTGCGGTTTGCCTTGCCTTGTTTCAGATATTCCTGCAAATAAAGAGTGGATTACCGAAAATGAAAACGGCTGGTTGTTTCGAGACGGCGACGCGAATGACCTTGCGGAAAAAATTTTGCAAGCGATGAATCAACGGGAGAAACTGCCGCAGGTCGGCAGAGCAGGTCGAACCGTAGCGGAGAAGCGCGCCGATTGGAAAAAGAATGCCGAGACGTTGATGAATGTCTATCGAAAATTAAAAAGCGACAGCCCTCTTTAAGAGGCTTGCCGCTTGGAGGATTTATGTTATCTAAAAAAGATTTGTTGAATGGGTTTTCAAAAATAAAAATTGAAAGCGATACGATTGTTGTGCATACGTCCTATAAATCTTTGGGCGGCGTAGAGGGCGGCGTAGATACGGTGATTGACGCGATGCAAGAATTGATGGGCAAAGATGGAACGGTTGTGTTTCCCGCTTTTAATTTTCAATCGTGGACGGAAACGCATTACTTTGACGTTTTAGAAACGCCCTCAAAGATGGGCATGATTACGGAACAAGCGCGCCTCAGACCTAACGCCAAGCGGAGTCCGCACCCGATTTATTCGTTTTCAGCCTTAGGCAAACGCGCCGATGAATTTGCCAACGCGGAAGACGTGGAGGCTTATGGACCAAATTCGGCGTTTGCATTGATGCACAACATTAACGCAACGTTGATTAGCATAGGTTTAGATTTCAATAATACGTTTTCGATGCACCATTATATTGAATACAACGTCGGTTGCAATTATCGGCGGATTAAAGAGTTTTCGGGCATTTATGTTGGGTACGATAGAAAACCGCAAATCAAAACCTACACCATGTTTGTCCGCAATAATGACCGTGTGAAAACTTTTATTACGCCTGGCATGAACGATTTGTTACATGCAGGCGTGATAAAGGAAATTGAGGTCGGCGAGGCGAAAGTGCATTACATGACGGCAAATGAATTTTTTGATAACATGTCTCCGATTGTGCGCGAACACCCTGAGAAGTTGCATTACATTGAAGAGCCGAAGTATTAGAGAGCGGTTATTAGAGAATAGAATTTCGCGGGGATTTATCCCCCGCCGAATCTGAAAAACTTATGAAACCCTACCCCTCCCTCAAATCCATCCTCGCGGAATTTTACCCGTTGCACCGCACGCTCTCTTCAGATGAGCATGATAAAACGCTGGAAATTATCGGCTCATACATGCCCGATTCATCCAATTACACGGTTGAGTCTTATGCGCCGCTTACCTCCGTCTGGACGTGGAAAGTGCCTGAAAGATATGTCGTCCATGAAGCGTATTTGGAAATCGAAGGCGGCGAGCGGGTGATTGATTTCAAAAATAATCCGCTTCACATCGTTTCGTATTCTTTGCCGATTGACGGAACGTTTACCTTTGAGGAACTGCAACCGCATTTATATTTCAACGAGAAACGTCCGCATACCATCCCTTGGGTGTTTAAGTATTATGACCGTGTGTGGGGATTTTGCTTATCCAAAAACGATTTTGATAAATTGCCAAGAGATAAAAAATATCGCGCGGTGATTAAGTCTGAGTTTTTAACTGGAAGCGAGAACGGATTCAAAGTCGCCACAGCAGTTATCCATCCTGAAGGAGGCGCAAATCCTGAAGCGGGGGAAATAGTTATTCAAGCGCATACCTGTCACCCCATGCAGGCGAATGACGACGGGGCGGGCGTGGTCAGCGCTATTGAGTTGGCGAGGCGGCTGGCTGAAAACCCACTGCCGGCCGGTTCAATGAGCGTGCGTTTTTGGTTTGGACCAGAAACCATCGGCACAATCGCATGGCTGGCGCATAACGAAACGATGATTTCAAATTTTCGCGGCAGTATTTTTTTGGAAATGACCGGCAACAAAAATAAAATCGCTTGGCATCATTCGCGTCAACATCATCATCTGTTAGATAAAATTGCAAAATATGTCGTCAAAGATATTGAGCATGAAGAAAGAAACTTTGCCGATTATCCGCCCAACGACGAGCGCGTGATGAACGGACCGGGCGTCAATGTGCCGAGCCTTTCCATCAACCGCTGGCCCTACGATGAATATCACACGACAGACGATAATCTTGATATTATTCATGACGATATGTTAAGCGGCGCGGCGGACGTTGCCGAAAACATTGTACGAATTTTCGCCAGCAATTACATTCCCAAACGCACGTTTCGCGGTCCTGTGTTTCTCAGCGGGCATGGCTTGTGGGTAGATTGGCAGGTCAATCTTCCGCTCAACCGCGCCATTGAAAAAATTATGATGAGTTTTGAAGGAAACCTTTCGGTGTTCGATATTGCCGAAAAAGTCGGTTTGGATTATTGGGTTGTGCGCGAGTATGTTGAAAAATTTAGAGCAAAGGGATTTGTCATTCCATTGCCAATTCCATCTGAGGCAAAAAATTTTTGACGACAGATTACTGACCGCCGACTGTGTTAAATTTTTACGGTCTGCCGTCCGCTGTCTGCGGTCAATTGTAGAATTATGAAACAAAAAGTTGTTGCTATCATTCAAGGACGCATGTCCTCATCTCGTTTGCCCGGCAAAATTCTTGCCAATATTGCAGGTCAGCCGATGTTGAGCCGTGTGATGATTCGCACAGCGCGGGCGAAGACTCTCGACCAAATTATTTTCGCCACCACTACAGACGCTTCAGACGACCCCGTGGCCGAATACTGCGACCTTGCAGGTTTCGGCTACACCCGCGGCAGTTTGTTTGACGTGCTAGACCGATATTATCAAACCGCTAAAGAAGCCAAAGCGAATGTGGTGGTGAGAATTACGGCAGATTGCCCAGTCATTGACCCTGATTTAATTGACGAGGCAGTCCATACATTGCTTGAAGATGAATACGATTTTGTATGTAACCGTTTGCCGCCGCCATATTCGCGCACTTACCCCATCGGCTTAGACGTTGAGGTTTGCACGTTCAAAGCGTTAAAACAAGCATGGAAAGAAGCCAAAGAACCTCAACATCGTGAACATGTTATGCCGTATTTTTATGAAGGGGTACAGTTGACAGCAGTCAGCCGCCAACGGTCCGAAGGAAAATCTCCGCGTGGATTTAGAGTCGCTTTGTTGAATCACACCACGGATTTTGGCGATTACCGCTGGACGGTAGATACCCCCGAAGATTTAGAATTTATGCGCGAGGTCTATAAACGATTTGACGGACGCGACGATTTCACTTGGAAAGAAGTTTTAGATTTGGTTCACAATAACCCCGCCTTAATGAACATCAATGCAGGCGTGCAGCATAAAACATTAAAAGATGTGGATGAACGCGCATTAAAATAACCGACCGCTTACCAATTACCAATGCCTTTAATCGCTCTCTTCTCCGCCCCAAAACCGTTTACCAACCCGCATATCGCCATGATTCAGCGCAACGCTATCCTATCGTGGACGTTGCTCCCTGAGGTTGAAGTCATTTTGCTTGGCAGCGAATCGGGCATTGCCGAAATTGCCAAAGAACTGCATATTAAACATTTTCCCAACGTCAAAACCAATCAAAGCGGCGCGCCGTTGATTTCGTCTATGTTTGAAACCGCTCGAGAAAATTCAAACAGCCATTTACTGTGCGTCATCAATGCCGATATTATTTTGATGAACGATTTTGTAGAAGCGGCAAAGCAAGCGCTGAAATTAAAAGATAAATTTGTTTTGCTCAGCCAGCGCTGGGATTACGACATTACGTCGCCGCTTGATTTTGCCGCAGGTTGGGAGTCGAGGCTGAGAGAAGATGTCAGGAAACAGAATCAACTTCACCGTCCGGCGGGAAGCGATTTTTTTCTCTTCCCAAAAACTTGTTATCAAGAGATTCCCAATTTTACAATCGGCAGGGCAGGCTGGGATAATTGGATGATTTATAAAGCCCGTAGGGAAGGTTGGGCGGCGATTGACGGCACGCCGTCGTTGATGATTGTGCATCAAAATCACGATTACAGCCACCTGCCAAACGCCAAGCCGCATTACGACCATCCCGAAACAAACGAAAACATTCGCTTGGCTGGCGGAGACGCGAACATTCGATATACGATTTTAGATTCGACTCATCAATTGATAGATGGTAAACTTGCCCGCCCAAAGATGACCTCATTACGCTTCATGCGTCGGGTGGAATTGATTCTGCGGCGGATATTTTTCTTTCTGCCTGAGCCTATCGTTGAAAATATCGCCCGCCCCAAACGATGGAGGAAGCGCATACAAAAAATCATAAATCGTAAATTGTAAACTTATACTGAGTTTATCGAAGTATTGGAAATTGAATCATGCGAAAAGGTCAAAACCCCGCTAAATTTGTAAAAGAAGTCGCCAAGCCAGAGCGAATTACAGCGGCTCTACTCAATTACATTCCGTTTCTAAGCGGCTTTTACGCCGAAACGTTGGATGTGTTAAAAGTCAGTTTAGATTCCATGCGCAACGACCCAGGCTTGCCGTTTGACTTAATGGTTTTTGATAACGGCTCATGCGCCGAAGTGCGCGATTTTTTAATTCGTGAAAAAGAAGAAGGGCGAATTCAATATCTCATTCTTTCTGAAAAAAACGTCGGCAAGGGCGGCGCGTGGAATGTGATGCTGGCTGGCGCGCCGGGCGAAATCATCGCCTACACCGATGCGGACGTTTTGTTTTCTCCCAAATGGCTTTCACGCTCTGTAGAAATTTTAGAGACCTTTCCAAATGTCGGCATGGTCACTGCCCGCCCATTTAGAACGCCGCCTGAATTTTACGAATCCACGTTGAAATGGGCAAAAGAAAACGCGCAATTAGAGGAAGGGCAATTCATCGCTTGGGAAACGTTTTTAGAATTTAACTTGTCGCTTGGGCAAACGGAGGAGGAAAATAAAAAAGTCTATGCCGAGACTAAAGATTGGCGCATTCAATACAAAGGCGTAACCGCTATGGCGGGCGCAAGTCACTGGCAGTTTACGGCGTATAAATCTACGCTTCAACAATTTCTGCCCTTTGATATGGACAAGCCGATGGGGCAAGTCCGCCAATTGGATAAACGCATGAACGATGCGGGCTTGCTGCGCCTCATGGTCTCTGACCCGCTGGCGATGAATATGTCTAACACGCTGGGGTATTTGCGCGGAGAATTGAGGAAAGAAAGAGGAAAAAAGAAAGAGAGGTTGGGGAAACGGGTGTTAGAGCTGCCGCCTATCAAGAAGGCTCTGCTGGCGGTGTATAACAAGATTTTTAGTTGGTATTATTCATAAATGCAATCTTCCAAACGCATCTTCATCTCCGCCGACCACGGCATGGCAATCATCTACTTCCTGCAAAGCGATGTCATTCCAACATTGCTTGAAGCGGGCGTTGAAGTGATTTTATTAACCGACGACGAAATTGTCCCGCAACTTAAATCGCGTTTTGCTCGTCAAGGCATCACATTTGAAGGTCTGCGCTTAAAACAAGCCCATGAATACGCCAAAAAAGTCCAGCCGCGTTTGCAATGGTTGCTTGCCTATTTGCGCCGCGTGGGCGGCTCGCGCCGCATCAACACAGAGGCGATGGACAGCCACATTTGGGAAGTGTGGGCGGAAAACTCGTGGAAGTTCCGCCTCGGCGTTTGGCTTCCCTCCGCCTTGATGATTGTCTTGCTGCGAAATTTTTCATGGGCGAGAAAACTGCTTGTAAAACTTCAAAATCGCTTCACAACGAATATTTATGCCGACTTGTTTGAAACATACAAACCCGATTTGGTCATCGCCTCTACCCCCGGCTGGAGGATAGACCGTTATCTTTTGCGCGAATCCGCCAAGCGCGGAATTCCAAACATGACCGCCATCGTCGGCTGGGATAATTCGTCTTCGTACAATATTTCAGGCGCAGATGTGCAATATGCCACCTGTTGGTCTCAATTGCAAAAAGATGAATTGGTGTATGGTTCAGATTGGAAGCCGGAAAACGTTCACATCGGCGGCATTCCATCGTACGATGGATACTTCCGCAAACAGTGGCTCATGCCGCGAGACGAATATTTCAAATTACACCGCCTCGACCCAACTCGTAAACTTATTTCGTATGCCAGTAGTTTCGTTCACTTTGCGCCAAACTTTCCCAATATCGAAGCGCTGGCAAAACTCGTTTCATCCGATGCGCTGGCAGAGCCTTCGCAACTATTAATTCGCCTGCATCCGAGTCACTTTCAAGAGAAACCAAAAATTTTCGCCGAAGAACGCGCCAAAGTGTTTGAATTAGAAAAGCAATACCCGCATGTGCATGTCGTTCAGCCCAAACCGCTGGGCGGCTCGCTGGGCTATTACGGCGGCGAAGATATGGATGAGAAATCGTCTATGATGGCGTATTCCGATGTGTTGGTGACTGTGTATTCAACCATGTTAGTCGAAACCGCCGTTCACGATACACCCATGATTGCCGCGGTGATTGATTCGCCGAACGGTTGGAATAAACCCAATAAATTTTCGCTATCGCTCAAAGAAATTGGCGACTGGCCCACGCATAAAAGGTTCAGGCAGGCAAAGGCTGGAAGAGTGGCAACCAACTTGACCGAGTTAAAAGAAGCGTTGAATGTATATCTAAAAGATAAAACCATTGATTCCGCCGAACGAAGAAAATTTATCGAAGAGGAAATCACATTCACCGACGCAAGTTCGGGGAAGCGAACCGCTGAATACATTTTGAAAATATTAAATAAATAAAAAGACAGTCGCCTTCAAAGCGACTGTCTTTTTTGTTTACGGATTAGCGGGAGGTTGCCCTTCGTTTCCATTGGGTCTGCCATGCCCGCGCGGACCGCGTTCATTTTGCAAAGCGTTTTGTAACTCTTCGACATCTACTCCTAACGCCTCAGCGGCGGCTTCTAAATTTGGGCGGCAATTCACGCCTTCGGGTTTTTCGCCGCTTTGCGCATCAGTGCATTCATCGGGGCGAGCGTCTTCAAGCGCTTCTTGCAACGCTTCGGCGGTTACGCCTAAAGTTTCGGCAACATTGCCTAAATAAACGCCTCTGCCGCCTCTACCCAATGCCGATTGTAACTCTCCAATCGTCACGCCTAATTCTTCGGCAACGCTTTCAAAATTCGGGCGACAATTCACGCCTTCGGGTCTTTCCTCTGTAAGACATTCAGCCGGGCGAGCGTTTTCTAAAGCGGATTGTAACGCTTCAACGCTAACGCCAAGTTGCTCAGCCGCGGCGGCAAGTTTTTCCAGTTTGGCTTCTTCGCGCGCGGCGGCAAACGCCGCCTCTAATTCTTCCACCGTTACGCCTAATTCATTTGCAACCGCTTCCAAATTAGGAGCGCAATCCACGCCTTCCGGTTTTTCGCCGCGTTCCAAGTCGGCGCACTCGGCAGGACGCGCATTTTGTATTGCGCTTTGTAATTCTTCCACCGTAACGCCTAACGCCTCCGCTACCTTTTCCAGAATTTCGCCGTTGCTATGCTGGGCGCTTTGGGCATAGGCAAGGCTGGCGCTTCCTAAAAACGCACCTGCCAGTAACACAATGACGCTCACGCTGGCTATGATGATAGTTTTTCGTTTCATATTTATCTCCTTTGATACGCTATGCCTATTGTATAAATTGATAACCTTTATAAGTAGCGTTTAGAATCATTATTTTTCCCCAACGCCTATGTCAATTGTCACCAGCAGACATGACATTTGTCATAGAAAACAATTCGCACAAGCGCAATTTGTAAAGTTGATTTCAACCGTCCCCCTTAAACTTCAGATTAATTTCATGGTAAAAATAAGGCTTGGAGAAGTCAATGAAACAAAAAATATTTATTCTTACCTTAACCTTCATCTTTCTGACCATTTCAGCCTGTGGCGGAAGCGCAGAACCAACCCTCAGCCCGCAAGACCAAGCCTCCACTGCAATGGCTGAGGCGTGGCTTGCCATCACACAAACCCAAGCGGCATTGCCCACTTCTACGCCCATCCCGCCCACGAACACGCCCGAACCGACTCCTACGCTTTTACCCACCATTGCCGTTTTACCTACATTTACATCCACAACTGTCGCGGCTGTTCCCACGCAAGATGAATGCAATCAAGTTCCGCCGCTAGAACCGCAAGGCGCGCTAGTCAAAATTGAAATTAAGAACGAATCGGGCGGAAGCGTCAATTTATCCTTAGGGATGAATGCGCCCAACGATAAAAAAGAATGCGTAACCTATTCGTTCACGCTGGGAAATAATAACAATGTCACCGCCGCCACCGTCTTGGCGGGGTGTTACTGGGGTTGGGGCTGGGTAGATGCGCCCAGCGGGCAAGAAGATAGCATTGCCCGAAGCGGCTCACAATTGATATGTATGAATAGCCAAAGCGTCATTTATAAAATTTTAGTGACTAAAGAGCGCGTAGAGCTTAAGTAATTTTATATGCTTAAAAATAATTCTATGTTCCTTTTTTATTTCTCCATTACATTGGCAATCTTTTCTAGCGCGCTCTATCATTTTGTAGCCAAAAGCGCGCCTCCAAACGTTAACTTCACAGTTTCGCTTTTGGCGACGTATGCTGTCGCTTTTATTGTCACCCTTTTCACTTTCTATTTCTTTCCTATTGAAGATGGAATCTCTGCTGAAATTAAAAAACTAAACTGGGCAAGCGTTGCTCTAGCCGTTGCTGTCGTTGGTATTGAGTTTGGATTTTTACTCGTCTATCGTTCGGGTTGGAATTTAGGGATTGCGGCTGTGTTGACCAATGTAATGGCTTCTTTGATTCTTGTGCCAGCGGCAATTTTTATTTTCAAAGATAAATTGAATTGGGTGAACGTGGCGGGGATTTTGGTTTGCTTGGCAGGCTTGATGATGTTGAATTGGAAAAGATAAAATGCTATCGCGTATTAAGTCCGCTATTCGCATTTTACTCAAAGGCGAAACTAAAAAGAAAAACCGCAATCCAATTCCTTCAATTACAAAAGAAGAGATTGCAGAAATTAAGCAATTCTTTCCGCGCGAGAAATTTTTTATTTTAGGTCATGCTCGCTCTGGCACAACCTTGTTAATGCGGCTGGCGCGTTTGCACCAAGAAGTGCATTGTAATTATCAGGCGCATTTTTTCACGCGCAAACCGTTATTGAAATCGCTGGTTGATTCGCCTGAAATTGAAGAATGGTTAACGCGCAAATCGAACCGTTGGAATCGAGCCAAGGATTTATCTCCGTTGGTGTTGCGCGCCGCCGCCGATTTCATCATGGAGCGCGAAGCCATAAAAGAAAAGAAACATATCGTAGGCGATAAAAGCCCTTCGTCTAATATTCACGGCGCGGCTGTGCGCGATATGCACAGTATTTATCCTGATGCGAAATTGATTTACATCGTGCGTGATGGGCGCGATGTATTGATTTCGGAACGTTTTAGAAATTTTGTCGAAGAATCAAAATTTTTGACTCAAGAAGACCAACGCATCATCGCGGACTTGAAAACGGATTCCGCCGCGTTTACCAACGGCTCACGTTCAATCTTTACTGAGGCGTTCATCCGCAATATTGCCAAACGCTGGGCAGACGACGTCAGCGAGATAGATTCCGAAGCCAAAACGCTTTACCAAAAAAACTATCTTTCGCTCCGATACGAAGATTTGCTTAAAAACCCATTTGAAGAGATGAGCAGGCTTTGGAATTTTTTGAACGTAAAAAAGATAGAGGCGTCTTTAGAAAAGAAAATTAAAGCGGAGATGAAGTCTAACCCTGATGAGCGGTGGCAGGCGGAACGAAATCAAGATATCGCCTCATTTCTCCCAAAAGGGCAGGCGGGGAATTGGAATCGTTTGTTTACGGAAAAGGATAAAACCCTCTTCAAAGAAATAGCGGGCGACGTTTTAATTCAATGGAAGTATGAAAAGGATTTGAATTGGTAATGAAATATCTCATTGCAGGTCTTGGGTCAGTGGGGCGTCGTCACATGCGGAATTTAATTGCGCTTGGCGAAACGGATATTGTGTTACTTCGCACGCGCAAAGCCACCTTGCCAGACGACGAACTGGCGGGGTTTCCTATTGAAACGGATATTAACGAAGCGATTCGAAAACATAAACCTGATGCGGTGATTGTTTCCAACCCAACCGCTTTTCATTTAGATATTGCCATTCCCGCCGCAAAAGCGGGTTGCGCCATTTTGCTTGAAAAACCCATTTCACATTCTATGGAACGAGTAGACCAGTTAATTTCCGCCGCGCAAACAAGCGGCGCAAAAATTTTGGTCGCTTTTCAATTCCGTTTTCACCCAAGTTTGATAAAAGCCAAAGAATTGATTTCAAAAGGCGAAATTGGGCGAATTGTTTCTGCCAATGTGCATTTTGGAGAATATTTACCCGCTTGGCATCCGTGGGAAGATTATCGCATCAGTTACGCCGCGCGAGCCGATATGGGCGGCGGCGTGGTGGCGACTCAATGCCATTCTTTAGATTATCTTCCATGGCTCGTGGGCGAAAAAGCGCAGTCGCTTTTTGGCTACACTGCAAAATTAAGCGACCTTGAAGTAGATGTAGAAGATACCGCTAAAATCGTTTTGCGCTTTACAAGCGGCGCGTTAGCAAGCCTGCACTTGGATTTTAACCAACAACCGCCTGAACATCATTTTACAATTGTAGGCACAAAGGGAACGATTAAGTGGAATTTAGCGGATGGGGCGTTAAAAATATATCAGGCTGAAAAAAAAGATTGGGTGGAATATCCGCTTCACGAAAGTTGGGAGCGGAATGTCATGTTTTTAGAACAGACAAAACATTTTGTGGATGTAGTCAAAGGCAATGCAAAGCCATCATGCCCGTTAGAAGACGGCGTTCAAGTCATGAAAATCATTGCGGCTGTGCATGAATCGCAAAAAATGCGAAGAGAAATTTCTTTTGTAGAATAATTTGCCAGTTAATATGCGGCGGAAATTTTTTATTAAGTGCGCTTTCCCTCGCTCAGCAAGCGTCAATTAAACCTACCCCTCTACCTTAGTTATATCGCAGGCTCAAAATTCACCCGCTGAATTTTGGAGTATAATTGCGCCTTGATAAATTCGTAGAAACGAGGCAAAGCGCTATGCCATGCCTTGCGCCTACATTCAAAACGGAGAAAAAATGGCAAAAGCAAATTTAATTTCGCCCTACGGCGGAAAACTCGTAAATTTAATTGTGAGCGGCAAAGAGCGCGAAGAATTAATCGCGCGCGCTTCGCAACTTCCCTCTATCAAAATTACGGCAAGAAATTTATGCGATTTAGAATTACTCGCTACGGGCGGCTTCTCCCCATTGACTACCTTCATGGGCAAAGCCGATTATGACCGCGTGCTGCGCGAAATGCGCTTGGCAGATGGAACGTTCTTTCCGCTTCCCATCACCTTGACGGCTGACCCAAAAGAATTGCCCACCGTTGGCGAAGAGTTGGCGCTGCGCAGCGCAAATTTTGACTTAATGGCTGTGATGAAATTAGAAGAAATCTATCATTGGGACCCAGAAGTGGAAGCGGCTCATGCCTACGGAACGACCGACCCAAAACACCCAATGGTTTCTGAAATGGCGCGCTGGGGCAAGGTTTGCATTTCTGGTCCGTTGAAGGTGATTAACTTGCCCAAGTATTACGACTTTGTGAATCTGCGTCACACGCCTGCCCAAGTGCGCGAAATACTTGAAAACATGGGGCATGATAATGTAGTCGCTTTCCAAACAAGAAACCCATTGCACCGAATTCACGAAGAATTAACCAAACGCGCCGCCGCGCAGGTGAATGGCTCATTGATTATTCACCCTGTAGTCGGTTTAACCAAACCAGGCGACGTAGACCACTATACCCGTGTGCGCACATACAAAGCGCTGGTAGATAATTATTACGACAAAAATAGCACCTTATTAAGCCTGCTTCCGCTGGCAATGCGTATGGCAGGTCCGAAAGAAGCGGCGCTTCACGCCATCATCCGCCGAAATCACGGCGCGAATCATTTCATCGTCGGCAGAGACCACGCCGGACCAGGCAACGACTCCACTGGCAAACCGTTTTACGGTCCGTATGACGCGCAAGAATTGATGAAACAATACGAAGCGGAAATCGGAGTCAAAATGATTCCGTTTGAAATGTTGGTCTATCTCCCCGATGAAGACAGATACGTAGAAGAAAAAGACGTTCCCAAAGGCGCAAGGGTTGCCAACATCTCTGGCACACAAGTTCGCAACGATTACTTAGCCAAAGGAAAATTACTGCCCGAATGGTTCACCCGCCCAGAGACCGCCGAAATTTTACGCGAGATGTACCCCCCACGACACAAACAAGGCTTTTGCATTTGGTTCACCGGCTTAAGCGGCTCAGGCAAATCGGCTACCACACAAGTCTTAACCTCTTTACTGCTTGAACGCGGACGCGAAACCAGCATCTTAGACGGCGACGTCGTTCGCACGCATTTATCCAAAGGCTTAGGGTTTAGCAAAGAAGACCGCGACACCAACATCTTACGCATTGGCTTTGTGGCGGGCGAAATTGCCCACGCAGGCGGAGCCGTGATTTGCGCCGCTATTAGCCCCTATCGCGCCGCGCGCGAAGAAGCCCGCAAAATGGTCGGCGAAAACTTTATCGAAGTATTCATGGATACGCCCGTTGAAATTTGCGAAGAGCGCGATGTAAAAGGTTTATACGCCAAAGCCCGCCAAGCCATGCAAGAGGGCAAACCGATGGGGTTCACAGGCGTGGATGACCCCTACGAACCGCCCATCAACCCTGAAATTACGCTCAAAGGGTTTGGCGCTACCCCCGAAGATAACGCCCGTATCATCTTGAAATATCTTGAAGAACAAGGCTTTGTTCTGCCTCACAATTAGGTTCTTGATTTTATTATGTCTCACGAATGAAATATCGTCCCGAAGGGTTGATTGGAAAACGACCCTGCTCTATGAAAACCTTCGGGACGTTCCGCATAAATTTGTGATACATAACCCATAAAATGACCCGCCTAAATTTTCCCGCTTCTTTCTTAACCTTCATCCTGTTCGCTGTTACTGGAACATTTCTCATCCTCTACGCCACTCCGCAAGGGCTAGGGCTGGTGGATGATTCAATCGCCTACATAGCGGGGGCAAGAAGCATTCTAAACGGAGAAGGCTACCGCGAGGCATGGCTTGCGTCCAATCAACCTGTCACTCACTTTCCGCCGGGCTTTTCTGCGCTGTTGGCGTTTGTCGGCTTAAGCGGGTTAGACCCACTGCGCGGCACAAGATTTGTCAATGCTTTGTTATTTGGTGGCAACATTTTTCTGCTCGGCGTCATCGGTTGGAAGATGACTAAATCGCAACTAGCGGGAAGCGCTTTAGCGCTCTTATTTTTGGTCAACCCTTCTTTATTTCGGTTGCACACTACCGCCATGAGCGAGCCGCTTTATATTTTTCTCACGCTGGCTTCATTCTTAACGTTTTATTTTTACTTTCAACTCAAACAAAAACGCTGGTTAATATTCACGGGTTGTTTGGTGGGGCTGGCGTATCTCACTCGGTATGCCGGCTTGGCGTTATTTGCAACCGTTGTGGTAAGTTTGATTTTGCTAAAAGAAACATGGCGAGAGCGCCTATCTCGCGCCGCGCTCTTCATCGCCAGTTTTACTCCTTTCGCGTTAGGTTGGAGCGTTCGTAACCAACTGGTGGCAAACAACGCCACCAACCGCACAATTTTTTACCATCCTATTACGCCTGAAAATATTGAAACAGGCGTGTATAACGTTTCGGTATTCCTTATGCCCTTTGAGCCTTGGCGGCGCGAACTCATGCAAATACCGAATTTATTCATTCTCGTTATTTGCCTTACCCTCTTCGTTGCGCTGACATGGCTAGCGCAAAAAGGCTTGAAAAAATTTTCCCAACCTTTTACCGAAACGCCAGAAATTCTCTCTTTTATTTCCACGCTTTACGTCTTCGGTTATCTTGCGTCTATTCTCTCTTCTATGACGTGGTTCGACGCCAGCACCAAATTTCAGTTAAGAATCTTATCGCCGATTTTTGTTAGCCTATTAATCATGGTTGTTTATTTCTTAAATCAACTGTGGCATAAACAAAAATATCTTTCCTCTTTATCCTTTGCGCTTATTCTGGCTTTTTCGCTCTACGGTTTAACGGACGAAATCGCTCAGCTTCGCAAAGGCGGGGTCGGCTATGCCTCATTTCAATGGTTCGACTCAGAAGCGATGGAATTTTTACGCAACCTTCCCGAAGGCACGCGCATCTACACCAACGAAGCCGCCGCGGTGTATCTCTATACCAGTCGCGGGGCGTATGTATTGCCCGACCTTGTTGACCCAGTGACAGGTCAAGAAAGAGGCGGGTTTGAATCAGGCGTGGCGAATTTGCAAAAAGATGTTTTATCAGGCGAAGCGGTTCTGGCGTTGTTTGACGTGAGCAAAGACGCGCAAACGCAAGCGCTGTATCAAGTTTTGAGCGAAGGGTTATATCTGGCGTTTGATAAACAAAACGATACAATCTACACCGCTTACCCATAACGCAATCTTCATGCCGTATGGCTAACGAGGAAACATGACTATATTTGAAAAATTTTCTTTGAGCAATAAAGTCGCTGTCGTCACTGGCGGCGCAGGATTAATTGGCGCAGAATTTTGCAAAACATTAGCCGAAGCGGGCGCCTCGGTTGCCGTTGTGGACTTAAACGCTTCTTCTACTCAGGCGACAGTGGATACGCTAACGAAAAGCGGATTTAACGCTTTAGGCATTGCCGCTGATATTACCAACCCCGCTTCGGTAAACGCCATGGTTGAAAAAGTCATTTCAACGTTTGGGCGTTTGGATATTTTAGTTAACTCTGCGGCGCTAGACCCCAAGTTTGACGCAACCGCTTTAGAAAAAGGAATCGCCCCCGGCGCGTTTGAAGACTACCCGCTTGCGGATTGGAACGCGGCGATGAACGTAAACCTAACGGGTATGTTTTTGGTCACCCAAGCCTGCGTAAAACCAATGTTGAAAAATAAAAAAGGCAGTATTATCAACATTTGCTCCACGTATGGATTAAACGGACCCGACCAAAGAATTTATATTAAAGACGGAAAACGGGTAGCCTATAAGCCCATCTATTATACAGTGACCAAAGCGGGCGCGCTGGGTTTTACCAAATATCTCGCCGCTTATTATGCAGAGACGGAAATCCGAGTCAATGCCCTTACCCCGGGCGGCGTGTTTAATAACCACGAAGAGTATTTCGTTAAAAATTATTCCGCAAAAACTATTTTAGGAAGAATGGCAAAGAAAGATGAAATGAACGGCGCGTTGTTATTCCTCGCCTCAGACGCTTCATCGTATATGACTGGTAATAATTTAATTGTAGATGGCGGTTGGACGGCGTGGTAAATTTCAGAGAGCGGATAATTAGAGAACAAAAAGCGTTTTTTCCTTTACTATTCTCTAACCTCTAATATCTACTATGACAGAAATTCTTGCCCTTATCCCTGCTCGTGGCGGTTCAAAAGGCATTCCGCGAAAGAATATCCGCAATTTTGCTGGGTATCCGCTCATTGCGTGGAGCATTGCCGCGGCGAAACAATCGGCGCTGGTAACCCGCGTGATTGTTTCAACAGACGATGAAGAAATCGCTAAAGTCGCGCGCGCGTATGGCGCTGAAGCGCCGTTTCTTCGCCCTGCCGAATTTGCCCAAGATAACACAACTGATTTACCAGTCTTTGAACATGCTTTGAAATGGTTAGAAGAAGTCGAAGGTTGCAGACCTGACATCATTATTCAACTAAGACCCACGTCTCCCATTCGCCCGAAAGGAATGGTGGATGATGCGATTCGCATTTTACAAAATCACAAAGACGCCGATTGTGTGCGCGGCGTTGTGCCTGCCGGGCAAAACCCTTTCAAAATGTGGCGGTTTAACGGCGAACATAAGCCCTTAAACCCATTATTAACAGTGGAGGGAATAAAAGAGCCTTATAATGCTCCGCGCCAAATTCTCCCGCCTGTGTATTGGCAAACCGGGCATATTGACGCTATTCGCGCCTCTACCATCATCGCCAAAAAATCTTTGACGGGCGATGTGATTTATCCGCTTGTGATTGATTCTAAATATACGGTAGATATTGATACGTTAGCCGATTGGGCAAAATATGAAGCCGTGATTTACAGCGGTTTGGACGTGGTTTCGCCACGAGCGCCGCGCCGAACTATGCCCGAAACCATTGAATTAATCGTGTGCGATTTTGACGGGGTGGTGACGGATAATTCCGTCATCACAGACCAAGACGGCAAGGAATCGGTATTGGCTTCAAGAAGCGATAGTATGCACATTAAAACCTTGAAAGAACAAGGCGTTGATTTTTTAATTTTGTCGTCTGAGTCGAATCCCGTCGTCCAAGCGCGGGCGAAAAAAATGGGGGTTGAAGCCATTCATGGGGTTGGGATGCAAGATAAAGGTCGTGCGATGCGCGAAGCGTTAGCAAAGAGAAACGTCAAAGCGGAGCATGTCATCTATCTTGGCAATGACCTCAACGACCTTCCATGTTTTGAAATTGCAGGCTGGGCGGTAGCCGTAGCAGACGCTTACCCCGAGGTCATTCGCGCCGCAGATTATGTCTTAACCAAAAAAGGCGGGCATGGGGCGATTCGAGAATTGTGTGAGTTAGTATTGAAGAGAATAGAGAGTAGAGAGTAGAGAATAGTGATTGGTTCTTATTCAATTCTCTAATTGTCTAACATCTTAAAATTAAGGAGAAAAAATGACTCGTGAAATAAAATTTGGAAATCGAATGATAGGCGACGGGCACCCCGCCTACATCATCGCTGAAATTGGCATTAATCATAACGGCGATTTAGACATTGCAAAAAAAATCATAGACGCTGCCGTTCACGCTGGCGCGGATGCGGTGAAATTTCAGAAACGCACGCCCGAAATTTGCACCCCGCCCGACCAACAAAAACAGATGCGCGAAACGCCATGGGGTTATATCACTTATTTAGATTATCGTTATAAAGTTGAATTTAACGAAGAGCAATACCGCGAAATTGACCGATATTGCAAAGAAAAGAAAATTGATTGGATGGTTTCGGTGTGGGACGAGCCCTCGGTTGATTTTATGGAAAAGTTTGATACGCCCGCTTATAAAGTTCCATCCGCATCGCTTACCGACCATAACTTATTAAAGTACGTGCGTCAAACGGGTAAGCCTGTCATTATTTCAACGGGTATGTCCACAATGCGGCAAATTCAAAAAGGGGTGGAAGTCATCGGCGAGGATAATTTAGTTATTATGCACTGCACCAGCACATACCCTTGCGAGCCTGAGGAGTTAAATCTCAAAATGATTGAAACGCTCCGCAAAGAATTTCCAAAAAATCCTATTGGATATTCAGGTCACGAAGTTGGGCTTGTGCCGTCTGCCGTGGCGGTTGCATTAGGCGCTTCGTCTGTTGAACGTCACATCACGTTAGACCGCGCCATGTGGGGCAGCGACCAAGCCGCTTCTGTTGAGCCTGGCGGTTTTGAAAAATTAGTTAAATATATTCGCGTCACTGAGGCGTCTTTAGGCGATGGCGTGAAAAAAGTATATGAATCTGAAAAAGGCTCAATGAAGAAATTACGCCGCGTTGTAAACGAATAATTTTTTCGCCATAAAGGGTCGCAAAGACGCGCAAAGAAAAACCTTAGCGACCCTTTGTGACGCTGCGTGGTGCATTTTCTTATGATATTCGGTAACTTTCGTCGCGCAATTCGCCCTTATGTAAAAACCGCTCAAGCCGTCTTACGATGGAAGCGGTTTTCTTTTCACGAAGCGCCGCCTATTTTTGGAAATTCAAAACCGAAAAGCGGCTCGCATTTGTTGTTGCAAATCTTAAATGGCTTTACAAAAATCATGCCGTACAAGTATGTGGAGGCAGAGCCGATTCGCACAATTAAAAAAGACGGCGGAAGACGAACGGCAGACGATATTCTTTCTGACTTAAAAAATATTCCTGATGGGGTGATTGGCTGGGGATATGTGGATGCGACCAAAGAAAACGCTTCTTTCCTGACTTCAAGCGGGCGCGTGACCTATTTCATTTACCGTGACCCACGCGATATGCTCGTCTCACAAGTGTTCTTTGCGACAGATATGCACGAAGAACATGGAATGCACGCCTATTACAAGTCGTTGCCTAATTTTGACGAAAGGCTTAAAGTCGCCATCACAGGCATTGACCAAGACGGCTTGCGTATGGTTTCGGTCAGACAAAGATATGAGGGCGTATTTCAATGGTTGGAACAAAAAAACGTCATGTGCATCCGCTTTGAAGATTTGATTAACAATCGCGACGCTACATTAAACGCAATGCTTGATGAGGTTGAAAAAACTGGTTATCCGATTCCAATTCCAAGAGAGAAAAGTTTATCTGTTTTGATTGAGTCGATTCAGCCGAAGAAAAGTCATACCTTTCGCACAGGCAAAACAGGCGGCTGGACACAATATTTCACTGAAGAACATAAAAGGTTATTCAAAGATGTGGCGGGAGATTTGTTGGTGAGATTAGGGTATGAGAAGGATAATGGTTGGTAAATCGGGAATCGATATTCGGGAATTGGGAGTTGTGAGATGAGTGTCAAAAGTTTAGAAACTAAACTTTTTTGATTCGTTAGGACAGGAAGGGGAGAAATTGACACAATTGATGAATGGATATATAAACTATCTGAAACGTAGTAGACAAGGTCAAAACGAACCTGGCGCAAAATATTCAATTCGAGAGGACTCGGTTAATTATGAATTTGAGTCGTCTGAATCTTTGGAAGACGACTCCCAATTCTCAATTCCCAAATAACAAATCCCGAAGGAGAAGCCCATGCCCGTTCATGGAACACATAACGCAGTAGAAGATGAGCGCAACGAAAAAATATTGATTTATGTAAACGGCGAACTATTTCCGCGTCACGAAGCCAAAATTTCCGTTTTTGACAGCGGCTACCTCGTTGGCGACGGCATTTGGGAAGCGGTGCGCTTGTATGACGATGTGTTAGTCTTTCTGGATGAACACCTAGACCGTTTATGGCAAGCCGCCGCTACCGTAGGTATGGATTTGAAAATGACCCGCCAAGAACTCACCGAAAAACTTTGGTACACCCTCAAAGCCAACGATATGCACGATGGCGTGCATGTCCGCTTTATGGTAACGCGCGGAACGAAAAAAACTCCATCGCAAGACCCGCGCATGGTGTTGACGGGACCCAATTTGGTCATTATCCCCGAATACAAGCAAGCCAGCCCTGAGTCTCGTCAGCGCGGCATTACTTTATTTACCAGCACGATTCGGCGCGGCTCGCCCGATTATCTCGACCCGCGTTTGAATTGCCATAGCAAATTGCATGAAGTGATGGCTTTGGTGCAAGCGCTCGAAGCCGGCGCAGACGAAGCCCTCATGCTTGATATTCATGGTTTTGTAGCCACATGCAACGCCACTAATTTTTTCATGGTTAAAAACGGCGAAGTGTGGACCTCCACTGGGCAATATTGTATGAACGGAATCACACGCGGAAAGGTTATCAAAGTCGCTCACGAAAACGGCATTCCATGCTATCAAAAAAATTTTTCGTTATTTGATGTGTATGGCGCAGACGAGGCGTTTGTCACTGGCACGTTTGGCGGTTTGACCCCCGTCACAAAAATTGACGGAAGAATGATTGGCGACGGCAAGACCAGACCCATAACGGAAAAACTATCCGCCTTGTATTATGCTGAGGTTCAGCGCGCAGTTCGACAGGCGAAAGAGGCGTAGAATGTCATCGAAAAAAATTTGTTTGTGGAGCGGTCCGCGCAATATATCCACTGCGTTGATGTATTCCTTCGCGCAGAGAAACGATTGTCAGGTGTTTGATGAGCCGTTGTACGCGCATTATCTTTCTAAAACGCCTGCGCGCGCGTATCACCCCGGCGCAGAGCAAGTGATTGCAGAAATGGAAAATGACGGCGAGAAAGTGGTGCGCGATTTGATTTTAGGATTTAACGCCAAGCCTGTGGGATTTTTCAAACACATGACGCATCATTTATTTAACCTCGACTTGGGGTTTCTTGACCAAACTGTGAACGTGCTTTTGACGCGCGACCCTGAAGATATGTTGCCGAGTTATGCCGCGTGGGTAGAAAAACCGACTTTGCAGGACGTGGGCTATAAACAGCATATTGAGTTGTTGAATTATTTACGCGCGCGCGGACAAAACCCGCCTGTGTTAGATTCAAAACAAATTTTATTAAACCCTAAAAAGGTCTTAAGTGAATTATGCGCCCGCATCGGCATTGACTTTCAAGAAAGTATGTTGAGTTGGAAGGCAGGCGCGCGTCCTGAAGACGGTTCGTGGGCGAAGTATTGGTATAAATCGGTGCATGAATCTACCGGGTTTGGGGAGTATGTTAAAAAATCTACGCCGTTTCCCGATTCGTTGAAACCGCTGCTTGAAGAATGTAAACCGTATTATCAGCAGTTGAGCGAGTTGGCGATAAAGGCATAAATGATTAAAGAATTTTTCACTCAACGTATTAAACGCGGGCTTGTCCGCCGATTTAATAATTTCAAAATTGCCCGCGTTGCAAAGCAAGTTGCAAAACAAGAGCCTCAACCAAGCGGGCAACCTGTGGTCTTTTTCAAAGCGTCCACAGGCATTGACGATTTATCTTGGAACAGCGGCTTTCATTTACTGGCGTCTTGGGCGTTTCGATTAAGGGGAATTCCAGTCGCTTATTTTGCTTGCCATGCCGGCATGAGCAAATGCGTGTTGGGGACAAACCGAGATAACCCGCATAAAGAAACGCCATGTAAATCTTGTGTGTATCAATCGAAGACGCTTTATAAAAATGTACCTGATTTGACTGCAGACCATAGACTGCAGACTGTTGTCGGCGGTCAATCGTCCACGCTTGTTTCTTGGTTTGGCTTTGAACGAGACGCTCAACTTGCATCTCGCATCTCATCGCTTTCGCTGCATGAACTTTCTGTTTTTCAATTTCAAAATATTCCTTTAGGAAATTTATGCTTACCTGCCCTGCGTTGGATTTTACGCATTCACCACTTGAACGATGATGAAAACACTCGGTATCTTTTGCGAGAATATATCGTCTCCGCATGGAATATCGCTCAAAAGTTTTCAAAGTTTTTAGATGAAATCAATCCGCGAGCGGTCATTGTATTTAACGGGCAATTCTTCCCCGAAGCGACGGCAAAATATATCGCTCAAACGCGAGGGATTCGCGTCATTACGCATGAGGTGGGCTTGCAGCCCGCTTCGGCATTTTTTACAGACGGCGAAGCGACTGCCTATCCGATTCGCATCCCTGATGATTTTGAATTGAATGATGAACAAAATAAAAAACTAGACGATTACTTAGCCAAACGTTTTCAGGGCGATTTTACAATGGCGGGCATTAAGTTCTGGGCGGATATGAAAGGGCTAGACGAGGCGTTTTTGAAGAAAGCCAGCGGGTTCAAACAAATTGTGCCTGTGTTTACGAACGTTATTTTTGATACGAGCCAACCGCACGCCAATACGATTTTTGAAGATATGTTCGACTGGTTGGATTTGGTTTTGGAAGTCATCAAAGAACACCCTGAAACTTTATTCGTCATTCGCGCTCATCCCGACGAGTTGCGAGTGCGCAAGGCGAGCCGAGAAACGGTTGGCGGGTGGGTAGAAGCGAGAAACGTCGCCGCTTTGCCAAATGTGATTTACATCGCGCCGAATGAAACGCTTAGTTCATACGAATTGATTCTAAAATCTAAATTTGTGATGATTTATAACTCCACGATTGGGCTTGAAGCCTCTATAATGGGAATGCCCGTGCTGTGCGCAGGCAAAGCGAGGTTTACGCAATACCCCACCGTTTTTTTTCCACAGACGATTGATGAGGTTAGAAAAAAGATGGAGGAATTTTTAACGGCAGAGAAGATTGATGTCCCCGCTGAATTCAAACGCAATGCCAGAAGATTTTTGTATTACCAATTATATAAAACATCTTTGCCATTTGGAGAGTTTTTAGAGCCATCTGTGAGAACGACACAGACGAGATTGAAATCTTTTGGATTGGATGAATTGGTGGAGTCTGAGTCGGTGCAGGTGATTTTAGATGGGGTTTTGGAAGATGGAGATTTTTTATTGAAAGAATAATCTATCTCTCCAACGTAATATACTTCTTTTTCGGATTAATCCCCACGAACCCCTTAAACGCTTCTTGGATTAACTTCATATCCGCATCCATATCATCGGTGGGATGAAAAATTTCCCCAACATGCACGGTTTTATGTTTGGCATCCACTTTTGCCATGACAATTGGAATGCCCGCGCCTTTGGCAATGCGATAGAAGCCTGTTTTCCACTCGGTCACTTTATGGCGCGTGCCTTCGGGGGTAATGGTGAGAATAAATTTTGAGGAATTGTTAATCGCCTCAATCGTTTGCTCCACTAAGCCGGTCGGCTTTTTTCTATCTACGGGAATGCCGCCGCAATAGTAAAAAAACCAACCATACGGAAAGCGAAACAACTCTGCTTTGCCCATGTAACGCATATCTAATTTCAACTTAAAGACTAAGCCGAGGAACAGCACAAAATCCCAATTTGAGGTATGAGGCGCGCCAATCAACACATATTTAGGAAGGTCTGGCAAAGTCCCCTTCACACGCCAGCCTGTCAGAAACAAAATCAAATTGCTTATTTGACGAAGCGCAAAACTAAGAATGGGGGTGGTAAAAATAGTAGTTTTCATAAAATATAAAACCCTAAACTTTGAATTATGTCGCTCTACGCGTTTAGCCGCCTCAGGCGAAGTATATAGCGAAACCAGAAGAAACCTAATAAAATTTTCGCGCGCTAAAATGCCCGCTCAGAACGACGCAAATTATGGTTAAATACTTGTATGGATTTGAAATTATTGGCGCGTTCATTGGTCTATCAAACTGAAAAACAGATTCAAAAACTTCGGTTCAAATCTTGGGAAGGGCTGCCTGTTTTGCTTGGCGTTTCCTTTCCAAAAAGCGGCACGCACCTGCTCGACCAAATTTTACTTGGCTTTTCCAACGTTGCGCCGTATGCCAAGCGCCTGCATTCTTTTTACGCCGAGTATGAAGGCGAAAGCGGAAACAAACGCGCGCCCGAACAAGCGCTGGCTTGGCTAGATTCTTTACAACCCAACGACGTCGCTTCGGCGCATTTGTTTGCCCGCCCTCAGGCAATTCAAAAAATTTGCTCGCCAAACTTTATACCATATTTTATTTTTCGAGACCCGCGCGATGTGGTCGTTTCGCATGTGTTTTACGTCACCGAAATGGAAACAAACCATGTTCATCACGCCTATTACCAATCGCTTCCTAATTTTGACGAACGACTCAAAGTCAGCATTTTAGGGCGGCAAGATACAAATATAGAATTTCCGAATATCGCCGAACGTTTTACGCCTTATCTTGATTGGCTCAATCACAAAGAAGTTTTATCAATTCATTTTGAAGATTTAATACACAACCGCACAGAAACTTTAACTCGCATTATGAATCATTTTCTGGATAAAGTTCCGCTTCAAACTTCGGGAGAGTTGATTCTTGCCTCCTTAGAATCCGCCATTAACCCGACCAAATCCCCAACCTTTCGCTCAGGCAAAACAGGCGAGTGGAAAAAATATTTCAACGAGCAACATAAAGATTTGTTTAAGAAAGTTGCTGGAGATTTACTGATAAAGTTAGGATACGAAAAGGACGGCAAATGGTGAATGAGTCATAAAAACCTATTCCCTATTCCCTATTCCCTATTTCCTATTCCCTATTTCCTATTCCCTATTTCCTATTCCCTATTTCCTATTCCCTATTTCCTATTCCCTATGAACTGCTCTCTCATCATCCGCGCTTATAACGAAGAAAAGCATATCGGACGTTTGCTTGAAGGCGTCAAACGGCAAACTGTGAAAGATGTAGAAATTATCGTAGTTGATTCAGGCTCAACCGATAAAACCGTTTCTATTGCAGAGTCGTTCGGCGCAGCCATTGTCAAAATCCCAGCCGCCGAATTTACATTTGGTCGTTCGCTCAATTACGGAATCAAAGAGGCAAGCCATGAATGGATTGTGATGGCGAGCGCTCATGTGTACCCCGTTTACCCCGACTGGCTAGAAACGCTGCTCCGCCCCTTTCAAGATGAAAAAGTCGCATTGACCTATGGCAAACAACGCGCGCCCGATTTTGCGAAATTTTCTGAAAAGCAAGTTTTTTATCAATGGTATGGAGATACGACCAATTTGAATCAAGCCACCGCGTTTTGCAACAACGCCAATGCCGCTATAAGAAAAAGTTTATGGGAGAAACACCCATACGACGAAACGCTCACAGGGCTTGAAGATGTAGCCTGGGGCAAGTGGGCGCAAGAGGCTGGTTACAAAATCGCTTATGTCGCCGAAGCGGAGATTATTCACATTCACAACGAAACGCCCAGCGGAGTGTATAACCGTTACCGCCGCGAAGCCATGGCTTTACGAAAAATTTACCCCGAAGCCCATTTCAATTTTTATGATTTTTTACGCCTAACAACCACAAATATCTTAAGCGATTTATTCCACGCTTTTCGAGAAAAAGTTTTGCTAAAAAACTTTTTCTCTATCTTTTGGTTTCGCTTCATGCAATTTCATGGAACGCGAATGGGTCATCGTGAGACAAGTCTGGTCACGCCGCAGTTAAGGGAAACCTTTTATTATGCGAGGGGAAGAAAGCAGGAAGAGGAAAGAGAAAGAGATGTGGAGAGGATTGATTATGGGGAATAGTAAAATAGTGAATAGGTGATAGTGAATAGGAGATTAGAATGATGGTTGATAACATTCAAGGGCTAGAAACTTTAGAGGCTTGGAAGAAATCAAGAGCATTTGTTTTGGTGATTTACAAAGAAGTCGTTCCCTTATTGCCTACTGAAGAAAAGTGGCATCTTAATCAACAAATTCGACGGTCTGCACATAGTGTTTCTGCAAACATTGCAGAAGGTCATGGAAGATTTTATTATCAAGATAATGTTCGTTTTTGCTACATTGCTAGAGGCTCTTTAACAGAAACCTATACCCATCTTTTCCTCGCGCATGATTTACAATATATTCCTGATGAATTGTTCAACCGCCTGAAAAACCAAATCGAAGAATTGATTAGAATTATTAATGGTTATATTGCTTACTTAAAACGCTCAAAACGCGGCGAGAAAGAACCTGGAGCAAACCACGTAATTCGAGACTCATCTTCTGGATACTTTGTCGAAGACATCCCTAATGAGAATCCACTAGAAGGCTACTAATCCATTCCCCATCCCCCATTCCCCATCCCCCATTCCCCATTCCCTATTCCCTATTCCCCATTCCCCATCCCCCATCCCCCATTCCCTATTCCCCATTCCCCATTCCCCATCCCCTATTCCCTATGACCTTCCAACTCCAACCTGCCTCCGAATTTTCCATTTCCCAACTTGCCGACTTAATGACCCGCAGTTTTGAAGGCTACTTTGTGCCGATTAACATCACAGAATCTTCCTTATTGACGATGCTCAAACGCGATAGCATAGATTTAACCTCAAGCCGCGTGATGATGAAAGAAGATAAACCGATTGGCATTGCATTAATCGCGAGGCGCGGCTGGGCGAGTCGCCTTGCGGCGATGGGCATTTTGGTTGAGGCGAGGAATCAAAGTTTAGGCACACAGACCATGCATCAGTTAATTCAAGAAGCGAAAAAACGTCAAGACAAAGAAATGATTCTTGAAGTCATTGAACAAAACACAGCGGGCGTTAAGTTATATGAAAAAGCCGGCTTTCAAAAAATAAGAAGATTGGTTGGGTATAAACTTGAAAACCCGCAAGTTGAATCAAATGAAGAATTAAAAGAAATTGATATTCGTGAATTGGCGCGGCTTGTTACCTATCACGGACTCAAAGATTTGCCGTGGCAACTTTCCGGCACAACCATCATGCAACATACGCCGCCGTCGCGCGCCTTTCAATTAAACGACGCTTATTGTTTAATTAGCGACCCTCATGCAAACGATATTGTCATTTGGTCTGTGTTAGTAAAAGCGCGTTCGCGCGGCGCAGGCTTAAGCGCCGTGTTGATTAAGACTTTATTCAAAAAATTTCAAAATAAAATTTGGCATGTGCCGGCGGTTTTTCCCGAAGAGATGTCTTTTATTTTTGAACAAGTGGGGATGCAGCGCGAAAATATTTCACAATGGCAAATGAGTTTGGCTTTAGAAAATTAACCGCAAAGAAAAATCTCAACTTCGCTCTCTTTACGCGCTTAGCGGTTAAAAATATTTTGAGATAAGATAAAATAAAAACATGAAACTCGCCGCCCTTGTGCCAATGCGCCATCATAGCCAGCGCGTGCCTGGCAAAAATTATCGCCCGCTTGCGGGCAAACCGCTTTTTCATCACATCCTCGAAACTTTAATCAAAGTTCCCGAAATTGATACGATTGCGGTGGATACCGATTCGCAACCCGTGATGGATGATTTACAACGCCTCTTCCCCGACGTGCAATTGATTCGCCGCCCCAGCCACCTCCTTGCCGACGACGTTCCCATGAACAATATTCTCTTGCATGATACATCGTTGGTAAAAGCGGATTTTTATTTGCAAACCCATTCCACCAATCCATTGTTGAAACCTGAAACCGTTTCAAACGCAATAAAAAAGTTTTTTGCCGAATACCCCAAATATGATTCTTTATTTTCCGTCACACGCTTACAAACTAGATTATATTTTCAAGACGGCAAAGCCATTAATCACAACCCGTTAGAATTAATCCAAACGCAAGATTTACCCCCCGTATATGAAGAAAACTCTTGTATTTATATCTTCACAAGAGAAAATTTAGAACGAAAAAAACACCGCATTGGAGATTCGCCGCTGATGTTTGAAATTGACGCAGACGAAGCCTGGGATATTGACGAAGAACTTGATTTTGAAATTACAGATTTTTTGATGAGAAGAAAAAATGCAAAGTCTTAAGAACAAACTTGGGGAATTGGGGCTGGGCGTTCTTCTGATTTTTTTGATTTCCGCCATTGCCTATTTGCCTTTGATTAAAGATTTGGGTTATCTCAACGACGATTGGTATTTGATGTACGACATGCAGGTCAAAGACCCAAGTTTCTTTCATGAAATTTTTGCAATAGACCGACCCGGGCGCGCCTACCTCATGATTCCGTTGTTTTCATTATTTGGCTTCAATGTGTTGCCTTATCACATTTCCGCATTTTTCTTCCGCTTGCTTGGCGGCGTTTGCTTGTTTTGGGTCATGCGGGCGTTGTGGGGAAAAAGAAATTTTTTCGCCGTAGCCGTTGGTTTGCTGTTTACTATTTACCCGGGGTTTCTTTCGCAACCCAACGCTATTGATTATCAATCTCATCTTTTCGGTTTATTTTTGGCGCTGCTCTCGGTGGCGCTTGCCGTTAAATCCATGCTTACTGACGATAGAGTAAAAAGAACAGGCTTTGTTCTTGCTTCTATCGTTACAGGTTGGGGATATTTAAGCCAAATGGAATACTTCATCGGCATTGAAGTATTTCGTTTGGCATGTCTTTTCGTTTTAACATGGAGAAACCCGCCTGCAAACCCGCGCGCGAAAATCATCAACTTTGTAAAAACAAGTTTGCCGTTTTTTCTCATTGCAGGCGGCTTTTTAATTTGGCGCACGCTCTTTTTTGAGTCGGCGCGCCGTGCAACCGACATTGGTTTACAAATATCGCAATTTTTCTCTTCGCCTTTGGTGGGGTTATGGTGGCTTAATTATCTAGTGCAAGACTTTTTCACAGTCGTTTTGGTCGCCTGGAGTTTGCCCCTGTATCAACTTGCATTTCCCATGCGCTTAAGAGATATGATAACCGCCGTGGCTTTAGCGCTCGTAGCGATTGCAACGTTGTGGCTCATCATCCGCTGGGGAGGAGAAAATGAATCCGAAGCGGAAACAAGCGAACAGTTAAAACGGAGGCGCGAAACTTTAATCATCGCGTTAGTAAGTATTGCCGGCGGGTTGCTTCCTGTCATTCTCGTAAATCGTCATGTCACCCTGCCCGATTATTCACGTTATTCTTTAATCGCCTCGGTAGGCGCCGTGATGTTGCTGGTCTTGTTACTTGAAAATATTGCTCAACGCAATATTCAAAAAATCACATTAAGTATATTTGTCGTCATAGCGATTCTTACGCATTACGGAAACGCCATACGATACGTTTATGAAACTGAGGCAACGCGAAATTTTTGGCGGCAAGTTTCGTGGCGCGCGCCAATGATACAAGAAGGCGTTACTTTAATCGCTTCTTATCCGCACTCCAGTTTGAGCGAAGATTATTTTATTTGGGGTCCTGCAAATTTTATTTACTATCCTGAAAAGCAAAGCGCCAACCCCGTTGAAATTAAATTGCCCGCCGCCGTGCTAACGCGAGATGTGATTAATAAAATCACAACCAACGGCGGCGTAGAAACGCCGCTGCGCCGCGGAAATTATTTAGAACGCGATTTTGGAAACGTGTTATTGATGATTCAATCGTCTGAAAATGGATGCGTGCGATTCATCAACGGCAGTGCGCCGGAATTATCTCCAACAGACGCCGATAGATTAGTTTTAATCGCGCCTCACTCTAAACTTGAAAATGTGCTTGTTGCGGAAACAGACTCTCCGCCTGTGCCGAGTTATGTGTTTGGCGAAGAGCCAGAACGCGATTGGTGCTATTATTACCAAAAGGCAGATTTAGCCCGCCAACGCGGCGAATGGGAACAAATTCTTGTGTTATTAAAAGAGGCGTTAGCGCAGGGGTATTATCCAGCCGAAGGCGTAGAATGGATGCCCTTCTTGCAAGCCTATGCCGTCGCAAACGATATAGATAAAATGCGCTCCACATTAAAATTAATTGCCGCCGATAGATTCTCAAGTTTGCAAACATGCGAATTAATGTTAGATTTTATGCAACGCGAGACTTTGTCAGACGAAGTCAATGATTTTATTAAAAACAAAATTTGCGAGTGAAACCCATGCCCACCGTATTAATGACCGCCCCTTACATGATTCCGTTTTTAGACCGCTTCAAACCCGAATTTGACAAATACGGCATTGATTTAATCACGCCAGATGTGCAAGAAAGAATGGAAGAAAAAGATTTGCTTAACTATGCAGGGCAATTTGACGGCGCGATTTGCGGCGACGACCGATATACCGCTAAAGTTATCGAAGCCTGCTCTCCGCGATTAAGAGTCATCTCAAAATGGGGCACAGGGGTAGACTCGATTGACGCAAGCGCGTGCGCGAAATTTAACGTCAAACTCTGCCGCACGCAAAACGCTTTTACCACGCCAGTGGCAGACACTGTTTTGGGGTATATGCTGGCGTTTGCTCGCCGCTTGCCTTGGATGGATAGCGAAATGAAAAAAGGAAAGTGGGAAAAAATTCCGGGCAAAACGCTCAGCGAATGCACGTTGGGAATTATTGGCGTCGGAAATATAGGCAAAGCGGTTACGCGCCGCGCCAAAGCCTTTGGCATGAAAGTGTTAGGAACGGATATTATGGATATTGACCATGTCTTCATCTCCGAAACTGGCATCGAAATGACGAAGATTGAATATCTATTATCGAATTCCGATTTTGTCTCCATCAATTGCGATTTGAACCCAACCTCGCATCACTTAATGAACGCTAAAACGTTTGCGCTGATGAAGCCCAACGCCGTTTTAATCAACACCGCGCGCGGACCAATTGTGAAAGAAAATGATTTGATTGCCGCGCTTCATCAAAAGCAAATTGCAGGCGCCGCGTTAGACGTCTTTGAATATGAGCCGCTTCCAAACGATAGCCCCTTATTGAAGATGGATAACGTCATGCTTGCGCCGCACAACTCCAATTCAAGCCCAACCGCATGGGAGCGCGTGCATTGGAACACGATAAAAAATTTAGTGGAAGGGCTAGGGATGGAATATGTCTCAAAATAAAACCATTCTCATCACAGGCGCGGCGGGCGGCATTGGGCGCGCAACCGTCCATCTATTTTCTTCGCATGGCTGGCGCGTGATTGGCGTAGATAGAAATAACTTCGGCAATCATTTTCCCGAAAACGGCTTATTCATTCAGTCCGACATTGCCCGCCCAGAAGACATGGAAACTATTTTTGAAAAAGCGAAATCCTTCGCAAAATCGTTAGACGCTCTCGTAAATAACGCCGCTTTACAAGTCGCCAAACCTTTGCTTCAAACCACCATAGAAGAATGGGACGCCGTGATGACCGCGAACCTGCGTTCGGTGTTTATGGCTGTCAAACTCGCCCACCCACTCTTCAAACCCAATCACGGAGGCGCAATTGTAAACGTCTCATCCGTTCACGCTGTGCAAACATCTGCGAATATCGCCGCCTATGCCGCTTCTAAAGGCGGTTTACTTGCGCTCACTCGCGCTATGGCAATTGAATTTGCGCCCGATAATATTCGCGTCAATGCCATTTTGCCGGGCGCAGTAGATACGCCCATGTTGCGCGCCGGCTTAAGCCGCGGACATGTAGGCGGCGGCAACCTGCAAGAGCGATTAGATAATCTAGCCAAGAAAACCGTCAACGGCAAAATCGGCAAACCCGAAGAAATTGCCAAAGCGATTTATTTTCTGGCGGATAACGAACAATCCTCTTTTATGACTGGTCAAGCCATGATTGTGGACGGCGGCGCAACGGCAAGATTAAGCACAGAATAAAATCTATCGCAAACCGCCATTCTCGGCGGCGATAATACAAGCAATGAAAACATCTAAAAAACGTTCGCAAGAATTTATCGCCCGCAAAAAAAAATACGCCCGCCTTCTATTTACCTTTAACGCCATGGTGTGGGTAGTGATTGGCGTTTTATTCGTCGGCGAAATGGTTTTGGTAGGGAACACCGTCTCTGCCGTGTTAGTTGCGCTTTTCTTTATGATTAATGTTTTGGCTTTATTATCTTGTTCAAAATTATTGGAACAAAGAGCGTCTTGGGTGTATTTCACAATTATCATCGTTACGCTTTTGAATTTAGGTTTAGCGTTTACAGGCTACCCCGATTTTTTCTATCTGGTAGCGTTAGGCTGCGATGTTTTAATTTTATTCAATGTCATTCCGCTTAAGAAATATTTTTTCAAAGAAATATAAAATCTTAATCGCCACATCCTCTCGCTTTCTTCTTTTATCCGACATGAAACAAACCCTCAAAAGAATCATCCCCCCGCCCATTTGGGAATTTGCCCGCCAAACCAACGACGCAATTCGCCGCATCCCCGAATTGCCTAGCGCCTACTTACACCCTTGGCGGCGCGAAAGCATAAGAAGATTAAATCAACTCAAAGACGTTCACAAAGGCAAACGCGCTTTCATCATCGGCAATGGACCTTCGCTTAAACAAACCGATTTAACCAAATTAAAAAATGAAATCACATTCGGCATGAATCGCATTTATATTGCCTTTCCTGAAATGGGCTTTGAAACCACATATTTTGTTTCTATCAACAATCTCGTCATCGAACAATTTGCAAACGATATTGCCGCGCTCAATATGCCCAAATTTTTATCGTGGCGCTCGCATAAATTCTTCACGCCCGAAACCTATAACCTAAAACCTGAAACCATAAACTTCCTTTACACAAGTTACACAGGAAAAAAAATTTCGCCCAACGTTACAGGGCGCGTGTGGGAGGGCGCAACCGTCACCACCGTCGCATTACAACTTGCCTATCACATGGGCTTCGCGCAAGTCATCCTCATCGGCGTTGACCACAACTTCACGTCGAAGGGCGAAGCGAATAAAACCGTCACATCGCAAGGCGACGACCCCAATCATTTTCTTCCAAACTATTTTGGCAAAGGCGTCAAGTGGCAACTGCCCGATTTAGACACATCCGAAATTGGCTACATCATGGCGCGCGATTTCTTTCAAAAAAATAACCGTGAAATTTTAGACGCCACCGTCGGCGGAAAATTAACCGTCTTCCCCAAAGTGGACTACAATTCCCTTTTCTGATTTACCAATTATGCCCACGCCTCTCACTCGACCTTCAAACTGGTTTTTGACCCTCATCCTTCTTCTCGCCTTAGGCGGATTCTTACGCCTCCTCGACCTCACCGATGAGCCTTTAGATTTTCAACCGTCGCGTCAACTTCGCAATTCATTGGTAGCCAGAGAAATTTATTATTCCGCTTTACCCTCTGCAACCGCCGAGCAAAGGCAACTGGCAAAATCATTTGCCGATTCAGTCGGAAAATACGAACCGCCCGTCATTGAATCCATCGTCGCTTATAGTTACTTAATAACAGGCGGAGAAAATATTGCCGTTGCCAGAATCTGGTTAACGATATTTTGGTTGGCGGCGGGCGTTGCCCTATTCGACTTAATGAAACGCATCGTCTCGCCTTGGTCGGCATTAATTGCTTTGGCGTTTTATTTGGTTTTACCGTTTTCTGTGCAAGCCAGCCGCTCCTTTCAGCCAGACCCATTGATGACTTCCTCTTTTGTAATCGGAATTTATTTTTTATATAGATGGAGCGAAATGTATGGAGCGCAAGAACTTGCTCCTGCAACTTCAAACAGCAAATTATTTGCCCCCCCAAAAGCCTCATGGAAATTCGCAATCCTCGCCGCTGGGTTTCTCGGCTTGGCTACATTCGTAAAAATTGTCATTGCTTTTTTTGTAGGCGCGGCGGCCATTGCTTTGGTTTTATTTACCCTAGGCAAAAACTTTTACAAATCAAAACAAGTGTGGGCTATGGCGGCGATAATGATTACGCCCGCGCTTTTATATTATGTATTCCTCAATCAAGGTCGTTCAACAGAATATTTCTTTTCATGGACGGTGGCGCTCATTAATTTAATCGCCAGCGCCGATTTTTACACCAAATGGTTGGCGTTTCTCGGCGTTTTATTTGGTCAAACCATTTTATTCCTCAGCGTTGCCGGCGCGCTGATTGCCCCGCCGCGCATGAGATGGCTCTTAATCGGCTTGTGGGGTGGGTATTTGCTTTATGGTTTAACTCTGCCGTTTCAAATGTACACGCACAGTTATTATCATATTCAATTAATACCCATCATTACGCTGGGGTTGGCTATCGTGTTGAATCCTATCGTTGAATTTGTCGCCAAACAAAATGCGCTAACGCGCGCAAGTTTCATCGCTTTCATCATAGCCATTATCGGTTTTCAGTCTTATGTTGCAAGGTCTGTTTTAGCGGCGGAGAGTTTTCGCCACGAGCCCGCCTATTGGAGCGCCATCGGTGAAGCGCTGCCGCCCGATGCAAAAGTCATCGCCCTCACGCAAGATTATGGCTATCGGTTAATGCTATATGGCTGGCGCAAAGTGAATTTATGGCCCCTTGCCACCGAACTTAGCGAAACTCGCAACCCCGATAAAGATAACGCCGCAAAGTTTGACGAAATTACGGCTGGCATGGATTATTTTCTAGTCACCGCTTTTGGGCAATTCGATAAACAACCCGAATTGAAAAAGATTTTAGGCGAATATCCAATCGCGATGGAGGGCGATGGGTATATCATATACGACCTGACAAAATGACCCTTGTTTCTATCGTCACCCCTTCTTACAATCAAGCAAAATACCTTGAACAGACGATTCAATCCGTTCTAACTCAAAATTATTCAAACATCGAATACATTGTGATTGACGGCGGTTCAAACGATGGCAGTGTTGCAATTATAAAAAAATATCAAGATAAACTCGCCTATTGGGCTTCAGAAAAGGATAACGGTCAAGCCGAGGCGATTAATAAAGGGTTTGCCAAAGCCACAGGCGAGGTTGTCGCTTGGTTAAATTCAGACGATTATTATCTGCCCCAAACAATCGCTAAAGCCGTAAAAATATTTGAAGAAAACCCCGAAGTCGTTCTGGCGTATGGAAATATGTTGGCGGTGGATGAAAACGGCAAAACGTTCAACGCGCTCCATTACAAACAACTTTCGCTTGAAGATTTAATTTGCTTTCAAATTATCGGTCAGCCCGCCGTGTTTTTTCGGCGCTCCGCTTTGCATAAAACCAACGGGCTTAATCAAAATTTCCATTTTCTGCTTGACCATTTATTTTGGATTGAACTTGCTCAACACGGAAAGATATTGCATGTTCATGAAACATGGTCAGCCGCGAGGTATCATGCTGAGGCAAAAAACCGCGCCAAAGCGGCGGAATTTGGCAAAGAAGCCTTTCGGATTTTAGATTTTATAAAACAAGATGAAAACCTTGCTCCAATATTTGAAAAAGTAAAAAAACGCGCCGTCGCCTCGGCGCATCGCGTCAATGCGCGTTACTTGTTAGACGGCGGCTTGCCCCAACAAGCCTTGTTCGCATGGTTAAAATCTTTTTGGCTTCACCCGCCCACAGCGTTAGCGAGAATGAATATTTTTGTTTCGAGTATTTTGAATCTTTTGGGGTTAGGGAAAATAAGAGAAATGATTTTGAAGAAAAGAAGCGAAAGTCATCTTTAAGACGACTGCCGCTTTATAAATTTGGAATGGTTATTTTGGTTTGGGGCGGCTTTTGCCCGCTTAAATAAAACTTTCGATTCACATTGACATAATGCGGAAAATCTTCTTTCCATGCTTGGCGCGTGTCGTAGCCAAATAATTCAACATAAGCGTTGAACAAATCTATATTTTGTTTCGCAAAATAATGCGGATTACGGAAAAACATTTCCAAATACCCCGCCGCAAATTCACCGTCATTTTGAAAGACGTACGGATGACCAATCGGCGCGGGCTGAGTCAAATCTCCACGTTGGCGCGCCAAGTATCGCTCCAGTTCGAGGCGTTTGCCCTTGATGAATAAATCCCGCGCTCGCGGGTTATATATATCCCTATCGCTTGGTCTCAAACCCGGGTATAATCCCGCGCTTCTTCTCGCCATAGCGCCAGTACCCGCGTCAAAAAAATCAAGCATGTGACCAAACTCATGCAAAAACGGGCAAACGCCGGGCGTTGAATGGCTGAAACCTTCAAACAAACGCGACATAACAATCTGAATACACTCGCGGCTTGGGTTATAACACCCGCCCGCCACGCCGCCATCCTGATAAAACGCCTCAGGCGTTGTATAAATTTGAAAATGACGAGGTTGCGTTAAAAAGCGTTCTAAAATATTTTGACGATAGAAAAACGCCTCCGCCAAATGACCTGCAATTAAGTAACGCGCCGCATTGGGTATTTTCGTTAACTTAATTTTATTTTCAGCGATTAGTTGTAAATCAAAATTTTGATGTTTTGCAATGTAAATAATGAACCGACGAAACGTATCCATTTCCGTTTTGCTTAGCATGTTGGCGATTGGAAAGAACCGCTTCATATCACAAACAAGATGGATTAACGATATTCGTTGCATTTTTACATTATAACGTTCTATGAAAGCCCATTAATGAATTTACGATACAATTACCCTCCTCATGCAGCAAAAACTTTTCTTCTCCACTCGCGCCTCGCGCGCCATCGCTTTACTAATAATCTTCATCCTCGGCATTGGGATTAGGCTCTACGACCTGACCGACCTGCCGTTAGATTTTCATTCCACGCGCCAATTGCTTTCTGCCATAAAAGCGCGCGGCATGTATTACGAATCGCTGACCGCAAACGAAACGCCTAGCGAAATGCGCTCTTTTGCCATTCAGCAATGGAAAGCCCGCGCCGTCCTCGAACCGGAAGTTTTAGAGCGCCTTGTCGCTTTCACCTATCAATTCACTGGCGAAAAAGTTTGGATAGCCCGCATATACTCCTCCATATTTTGGATGATTGGCGCAATATTTTTATTTTTACTCGCCCGCAAACTCACCAACATTGACGGCGCAATCGCATCTACAGCCATTTATGTTTTCCTCCCGTATGCCGTCATTGCCAGCCGCAGTTTTCAGCCCGACCCATTGATGACCATGCTCATCGTTATTTTTTTATGGGCAGTGTATGAATGGTCTGAAAAACAAACATATCCATATGCAATCATGGCAGGGTTATTTGGCGGCTTTGCAATTTTTATAAAATTTGTAGCGGCATTTTTTGTCGTAAGCGGCGGCTTGGGCGCAGTCATCAGTCGAATATCAATCAAAGAAGCGATAAAGAATCCGCAAATTTACGTTATGTCAATTTTAGGCGTTCTCCCCGGCGCGGTATATCTGATTTATGGAATTTTCTTTGCCGATTATTTAGTTCAAAAATTTAGCGGGCGTTTCATCCCCGCTTTGCTTTTTAGCCCATCGTATTATGTGGGTTGGCTCAACATGCTCAACCTTGTGATGGGCGGATTTGTTTTAATGATTGCCCTGCTTGGATTATTTTTTTATGATGATAAAAAACGCCGCTTCATTCTTTCGTTGTGGCTTGGGTATTTAACCTTCGGCATTTACTTTAACTTCCACATCTCCACGCATGATTACTATTCCCTCGCGTTGATTCCGATTGCCGCTTTATCTATCGCTTCGTTAGCAAATTTTCTTTTTGCAAAACTTTCCGAATTAACATCAACAAACTTTTTACGCCTTGCCGCTTTCCTCTTTCTTCTTTTCGGCGTACTCGCCACAACCTGGAATACGCGCAGCGCCTTAAACGCAACAGACTATCGCCCCGAAGCGACCATGTGGCAAGAAATCGCCCAAATCACCGAAGGATATACGTTGGCGGGGCTCACGCAAGATTACGGCTCGCGCATGGAATACTTTGGCTGGCGCGACATTACCCCCATGCCCTCGTACGGAGATATACTTTACGCCGCCCAGCGCAGCGGCAAAAATGAATTTGAAGAAAAATTTAACGAAATCGCCTCCAAAAAAGATTTATTCCTCGTCACCGATTTCACCGATTTGAATCGCCAACCTTTACTTAAAGAAAAACTACAAACCTACCCCATCTTCGCCGAAGGCGATGGATATGTGATTTACGATTTAACCAAATGAATAGTTCAAACAAAATTTTTTCCTTCTTCATCTGGCTCGGCTTTCTCGGCGCAACCTGCGCGTTGGGCGTGTATGCCTACCTTGGAATTTTCACCCGCTACATGGCAGACGACTACTGCCTGCTTGTCACTTTACGCTCCGCCGATGTGTTCACCGCCAGTTGGAATAAATACCTGCTGAGTTCAAACCGTTTTTCAAATTTATTTGTCATCGGCTTTTGGGAATTATTCCCAAACAGCGTTGCTTTTGTGCCTGCTTTGCATATTGTGCTCTGGGCGGCAGGCTTAACTTGGTTTTTTTACGAACTAAGCCGTTTGTTCAAACTAAAAACGCCGCTTCTTTTGCTGGCGTTTTTATCTGAGACTATCGTCTTATTTACTTTTTATACCTCGCCTAATCTTTTTCAAGTTTTATATTGGCGTCCCGGGCAAGTGACCTACCTAACGCCGCTGGTTTTATTTTCGTTTTTAGCCGCTTGGCTGGCGCGCCTGCTTAATTCACGGACGGAGATTAATCAAAAACTATATTTCCCGCTTTTTCTTTTTGGTTCATTTTTTGTCAGCGGCTTATCTGAAACGATTAACGCCTTGCATGTATCTCTGCTTGCTTTCGCGCTGATAAGCGTTTACTTTTTCGCAGCGCCGCCGCGCCGCGCATCGGCGCTGCTTTTGTTGGGGGCGCTTTTTGCAGGCACATTCTTGGGGCTGTTGGCAATGTTCTTTTCTCCCGCCAACGCCATTCGCATCAACCCGGAAAACCTCTCGCCCAATTTTTTCGAGGTTATCTCTCGTTCTCTACAATATACATTCGCGTTTTTACTTGGCGCATTCAAAGCCCTGCCTGTTCCGTGGGGGGCTCTTATCTTAACTTCCGTTTTAATTTCTTATTTTTTCTTCCAACAACAAGCAATGCCAGGGCGGCATCGTTTTGCCTTGTGGGGCTGTATGCTTACCCCCATCCTTGCTTACGGACTGATTTTTGCCGCCTTTGCCCCCAGCGCTTACGGACAATCTTACCCAGTGGAGCGCGTGCGCTTTGCCGGGCATTTTATTTTAGTTTGTTCATTAATAATCCTAAGCGTTTGTTTTGGATATTATGTATCGCAATTGAAAATGAACAAATTATTTAATATTGCCCTAGTCAGCCTTACTTGCGCCGTTTTACTTTACCCCTTTTGGATGATACGGCAACCTTTACAAACTTATGAATTTCGCCGGCGGTGGGCGAACTATTGGGACCAACGCCAAACCATGATTTACGCCGCCATCCAAAACGGAGAGACCGACATCGCCATCCCCGCTTTAGATGGGTACGAAGGCACAAAAGAGTTAGACGCTTTGCCAACCTACTGGGCAAACCAATGCGCCGCGCAATATTACGGAGTACAATCTATCATTGCCTTTTCAATAGAAGAAGAAAATGTCCTCGACTTTTTCAACGAATGACCCCATCCTTGTCACAGGCTCGCATCGCAGCGGCACCACATGGGTTGGCAAAATGCTTGCCGCCGATGAAAACGCCGCCTACATCAGCGAGCCGTTAAATGTCTGGCATCGTCCTGGCGTGTTTCGCGCGCCCGTAAAATATTGGTACACCTACATCACGCGCGAAAACGAGCATGAATATTTGCCCGCCTTTCAAGAATTATTAAACTTTCAATATCATCTTTGGCTAGAAATTAAATCTCTGCGTTCAATCAAAGATTTTTTACGCATGGGGCGAGACTTTCGCATTTTTTACGACGGCAGTACGCATGGTCAACGCGCGTTAATCAAAGACCCTTTTGCATTATTCTCATCCGCTTGGTTTGCCGAAAGATTAAATTGCCGAGTTGTTATTACGCTTCGTCACCCCGCTGGTTTTGCTAGTAGCCTTAAACGCTTAGGTTGGCATTTTGATTTTAGGAATTTATTAAATCAACCGCTCTTAATGCGCGACTGCCTTGAAAGCGATAGACAAGCGATGGAAACGGTAGATAAAAACGATATTGTGGCTCAAGGCGCGTTGCTTTGGAAATTAATTTACCGCTTCGTTTCTCTAAAGGGAAATTTGATTCCCAACCTCAACACGGTTCGGCATGAAGATTTATCCCTCGACCCTGTGGCGGGCTTTCAAGCCTTATATCAAAAACTTGGTTTAGATTTTACAGACGAGGTAAAAACAAAAATCCTTCATTCCAGCAGTTCAGAAAACCCCAGCAAACTATCTAAAAGAAAAACGCACTCCGTTCATTTAGACAGCCGCGCCAATTTAGATAACTGGAGAAAAATCCTCACGCCTGAAGAAATTACCCAAATTCGTAAAACCACCGAAGACGTCTCGCATCAATTCTATAAAGACAATGAATGGTAATTAATTACCAATCGCTAATTATCGCTTTCTATGAAACCTCCCAAACTTCCTCTTGTTTCTATTGTTACCCCTTCTTATAATCAGGCGCCATTTCTTGAAAAGACCATTCAATCGGTCTTAATGCAAGATTACCCATACATTGAATACATCGTCATAGACGGCGGCTCAACCGATGGAAGCGTGGAAGTTATCAAAAAATATCAAGATAAGATAAAGTATTGGGTCAGCGAACCTGACCAAGGGCAAACAGAAGCGATTAACAAAGGCTTCGCAAAAGCCGCAGGCGACATCCTCGCGTGGATTAATTCAGACGATACATACAATCCAAAAGCGGTGGGCGAAGCGGCGCTATTTTTAATCGAAAACCCCAATGTGGCGATGGTGTATGCCGATTGTAATTTCATTGACGAGCATGATAATGTGATTGGAAAATTTAACGCCAAGCAAACAAATTACAAATTATTACGACAGGGCTTTGTGCATATTCCGCAACAGACGATGTTTTTTAGAAAGCAATATTGGTCGCCGCTTGACCCAACTTTTTATTTTGCAATGGATTATGATTTGTGGACGCGAATCGCTAAACAAGCCGAAATAAAATATTTGCAAGGAAAAACTTGGGCAAATTTTCGGATACACACATCAAGCAAGACTAACGTGAACGATATGCGCGGCTGGGACGAGATGTTGCGCGTACATTATCGCGATGGCGGAAGTTTTTTTGCGCCGATTGTGGCAAAATATTATTTACGCAAAGCGATTGGTCCGCTATGGAAATGGCGGATAAAAAAATAGGAGCGCAGAATTTAACCCGCACTGCAGATATATATGGACTTTATTTTTTCCTCTCCCTCTCTTGAAGATGTGATTCGCCTGCTTCGCGCTTGGCGATTTTGGGTATTAAGCGCTTTGATTGGCGCGGCAATCGGCGCGGCAGTGTATTATGTAAACCCGCCGCCTTATCGCGCGCGCGCCACAGTGAATGTGGATTTCAATTTGGAAGAAGCCTTTCCTACCGATACCGACCGCCAATATTTTTATTATCTTGAACGGGAAACGCGCAAAATGATTGAAATCGCTTGGTCGGATGAAGTATTAGGCGAAACGCTAATTTTTTCAGCCGAAGAACTTCGGTTTTCTATTCGTCAACTGCGAGAGGAAAAACTGCGCCTAGCGCAACCGATGGAAGCGGGTTGGCATTTTTATGCAGAGGATGAAAACCCAGAGGTGGCTTCAAGTTTGGCGGCTTTGTGGGCAAATGCCTTTGTAGAAAAAACGCAAGCGGAAATGGAGGCAGGCAATATCAATCAGTTTGTGAGATTAGAGGTCGTTCAATCTGACGATTTGCCAATCGAGAGAAGCGTTCCGTTGAGTTCGTTTTTGCTGGCAGGCTCAAGCGTGTTTCTTTTGTTATCGGCGTTTTTTGTTTTATTTACAAAACCTAAAAATAAGAATTTGAAAAATGCCGATGAAACTTAAATCAGCCTTTTCCGCCTTTATCGGCGTTCTAAAATGAATTTATTCCAAACCCTTACCCGCTTCTTCTGGGCATTGACTATGCTCACGCTGCCCGTCACCAGTTTTCGCTGGTTTCCGTTTTTAGGCGAAAGCACATTGGTGCGCCCCTTGGCGTTGTTGCCGTTGGCGTTTTTATTCCCGCTTTTATTTTTTCAGGTTTGGCGAAAAGAAATTAAATTGCAAATTCCAAATGCGCTAATTGCTTTAGGCGTTTTCGTTTTTTTTACGCTTGTTTCGGCGGCAATTGGCGGGTTGATTAATCCCATTCCACTGCGCGGACAAACGTATGACGCGCGCGTGATTCGCGCATTGGCTACATTATGTATCGGCGTTGCGTTTTTCATCGGCGCGGTGTGGATGAATAAAAACGAAGAGGATTTGAAATTCACGGTCCGATGGATATTTGCAGGGTTGGTCGTCGTCCTTGCGTGGAGCGGGTTGCAAGCCCTCACGTTTTATACCGATATGTTTGAGAGAGAAGCCATTACAAAATTACAGCTATCTTTTTCTATGCGCGAATTGGTGAAAACCAATCGCATTTCAGGCTTGGCGTATGAACCCGCTTGGCTGGCGGGTCAATTGGCGACGATATACCTTCCATTTTTATTCGCTTCGATATTAACAAATTATCACATCGCAAAATTCAAATGGTTAGAACCTGTTTTATTGATTTTATCTTTGGCGGCGGCGTTAGGCACGTTCTCGCGCGGCGGGTTGTTAACCATTGTCGCTTCGGCGGGATTAACATTTCTATTTTTAGGGCGCGACGCAATAACGTCTGTGTGGAAATGGTTTATCGGCGGCTTTCGTAAAAAAGTTAGATATAGCCTTTCGATTGGGAATGATGGCGGTCGTCTTCGCTTCAATGTTTGGGGCGTTTGCATTCTTAAGCCAACGCGAAATTTTTAGCGATTTGTGGCAAGCAGATGCGGAAACGCTCGATGAATTTATCGTTGAAATCAACGCCGGGTCACGCGGCGCGTATTCTTCCGCTGGGTATGCCGTGTTTGAAGAATACCCCATGACGGGCGTGGGCTTAGGCGCCAGCGGGTTTACCATGTATCAAAATTTGCCAGAATGGTCATTAACCAACTTGCCAGAAATTGCCCGGCAACTCAGCCCCGAAAGCCGCTTATACCCAAACCCTAAAAATTTTTATATTCGCTTATTGGCAGAAACCGGTCTATTGGGTTTCTTGTTATTCCTCGCATTTCACTTTCACATTTTGGGCGATATCCTTTCAGCGCTCAAGCAAAATCAAACATGGGCGCGCTTTGCCGCCGTAGCGGGCGTATTTGCATGGCTGGCGGTCACATTTTATAATGCCACACAAGATTCATTCGCCACGCCAAACATCTGGCTCGTTTCAGGAATTATGACGGGGCTGGCTGTTCATTCAAAAACATAATTTGCTCCAAGCCTCCGTAGCGAACAAATCGTTTTGGCAGGGCGCAAACAATTTCAATTAAGGAAATTAAATGATTATTCTTTCTGTTGGAATGCCGCGCGCAGGTTCGGGCTGGCACTATAATTTAATTCACGATTTGATGAAAACCAAAGGCGCAGTGGACGCGCGTTTGATTCGTGAAAAATATAAATTGCAAAACATTCTCACCGAAGTCAATTGCAACATCGGCGTATTATCCGCTAGAAGATTGGGGATGGTGACAATACCCGCCCTGCTCGGAAATACCTTTGTGATTAAGGCTCATGCCAGCCCCACCCATGCCTCGCGCTTCTTAACTCGCCTCGGCTTGCTTCGCCCCCTCTACATTTACCGCGACCCACGCGACGCGATGCTCTCGGCGTATGATTACGGTCAGCGCGCATTGGCAAAAGGGCGACCCAACGCTTTTTCTCACCTCAAAACGTTTGACGATTGCGTGAACTTTATGATGGAGTATGTGTATATTTGGGAAAAGTGGATGAACGAGAAAAATGTCTTAATTTCACGTTATGAAGATTTGCTAACCAATTACGACGAAGAACTATCGAGGCTGGTTGAATTTCTCAATTTAGACAGAAACAACCCACAAGTTAAAGAAAGAGGCGAACAATATCGCCCCGGCGCAAACGACGGCAAGCAAGGTTTGCATTTCTTCAAAGGCAAAATCGGCAGATTTCGAGACGCCTATACAACTGAACAACAAAACATCATGGCTGAAAAATTAGCCAACTATTTACCGAAAATGGGATATCAGGTGTAATTTACTTGTAACGTCTAAAAAGTTGCCGATGTAGCGTTTATTCGTTATCATTGAGGCGCAATGCTAAAGAGATTCGACACCCCCTACATGGCAGATTGGTTTGCCATATCATTACGCTGGATCGTGTTAGTGGGACTTATTGTGTCGCTTGGTTTAGGGCAAAGGCTAGAACTGTCATCCACCTGGCCCCTAGGGCTTATGATTATTTGGAATTTGGGGATGACCGCTTTAGCGGGCTTGAATGTGCGCGTCAATTACCATCGCCGCATTAACCTGATAGTGGACTTGCTATTGGCGGGGGCGTTTTATTTTGTGCAAGGCGGCGTGAGCGGACCCGCCTTTTGGGCGGGCATATTGCCCATTCTGACTGGCTCGGTTTATTTTGAACTATGGGGGGCAACGCTTTCCGCCATTCTCTTTAGCGTATTTATCTTAACATTGGGCGTGCAATCGCAAGAGAACTTATCTCTCTCTTTCTTTGTCGCCGCTATTCTCTCTATTTTAGGCATTATCTTTGGCTTTATTGGGCGCAGATTGCTCGGCATGATGCGCAAGAACCGCGCTTTATGGGTGGACGCCGAAGAAAAGAAACGCGCCATCCAAAATGAACGAATGCGCGCCATTTATGAATTAACTTCTACGCTTTCTTCTACCTTAAGCTATAAGCGCGTGCTGGAATCGGCGCTAGATATGAGCGCCGCCGCCTTAAACCCCGATATTGAAGAATCCGTAAGCGACCCGCTTGTGGGCGCGGTGATGCTCTTCAACGCGAGTAAATTGCGCGTTGGCTCTGCCCGCCGTTTTACCCAAGCCGATATGCGCGTGACGTTTGACGCGGCGGAGGGAATCCTCAAACGCGCATTAGACGAAGGCGACCCCATCACCTTCAAAGACATCGGCTACGACCCCGAACTTGGGCGTGTGGTGGCGTTACGAAATTGCACCAGCGGATATTGCTTCCCCTTACGAAGCGGCTTCAATGTGTATGGCGTTTTATTATTCGCTCACCCCGAACCCGATTACTTCAACGCCGAACGAATTAAACTGCTCGATATTATCGGCAGGCAATCGGTCATTGCTATTCAAAACGCGCGTTTGTATCAAGACTTAGTGGAAGAAAAAGAACGCATGGCGGAAGTTTATGAAGAAGCGCGAAAAAAACTAGCGCGCGACTTACACGATGGTCCCACCCAATCTGTCGCCGCTATGGCAATGCGGCTTAACATCACCAAACGGATGATGGCGAAAGACGTGAAAGCCGCCGCCGAAGAAGTGACCAAACTAGAAGAATTGGCGCACCGCACCACCAAAGAGATTCGTCACATGCTGTTCACGTTACGCCCGCTCATTCTTGAATCGCAAGGGCTTGCCGCCGCCATTCAATCTATGGCGGATAAAATGATGGAAACCTACTCGCAAAAAGTTGTGGTAGATGTTGAAGAGCGAGCCGTGCAACAACTTGAAATGGGCAAGCAAGGCGTTATCTTTTATATTGTAGAAGAAGCCGTCAATAACGCGCGCAAACACGCTTCGGCTGAAACCATCGCCGTCAAACTTCGTCAGGTAGATACGGGCGTAGTGTTGTTAGAAATTATTGACAACGGCGTTGGCTTCGATGTGCAAGCGGTGACCCAAAATTACGACAAGCGCTCCAGCAGCAGTTTAGGCATGGTTAACCTGCGCGAACGCGCCGAATTAGTAAACGGGTATTTGCAAATTGATTCCAAACCTAAAAAAGGCACAAAGATTCAAGTGTATATTCCGCTCACCGAAGAAGCGGCGGATAGATTACATCACGCGCGGAGAAAATAGGCTACGCTTCTCCCTTAAGGGGAAAATTGATTCCGTTCCTTCGGCATTCGCTTCTCTTCATACCAAGCCCGCTAAAGCGGGCTATTCATTCTCAAACAGTTTTTTCAAAATCGGCATAGCGTTCATCGCCGCCAAAGCGCGGTGACTGATTCGATTCTTATGTTCGTTTTCTAATTCCGCCATCGTTTTGCCTAACTCTGGAAATAAAAAGATTGGGTCGTAGCCAAAGCCGTTTTTGCCGCGCTCTTCGGGGATAACTTCTCCATAGCAATTTCCTTCGGTAAATTCTATTGAGCCGTTTGGCGTTGCAATGGCAATCGTGGCGTGAAAGCGCGCTTTCCATGGGCGCGGTTTATCTTTCAAGTTTTCTAAAAGATACATCCTTCTATCTTTGTCGGTAGCGTTTGGTTTGGGCGAATATCTTGCGGAGTATAAGCCCGGCGCGCCGTTCAAAGCATCTACTTCTAAGCCTGAATCATCCGCAATGGAAATCAATCCGCTGGTTTGAGCGAATTCACGCGCTTTTTTGCCTGCGTTTTCTTGATAATTTTTTCCATCTTCTATCACATCAAGATTCAAATTAATATCGGCTGGCGTAAGTAATTGAACATTCAAGCCTCTTAGCAATTCTTGAAGTTCAATCGCTTTGCCTTTGTTGTTGGTTGCGATTAATAGTTTATTCATTGTTTATTTTCTCAATTGCCCATTTTGCATGCGTTTGGATGAGCGGTTCATCGTCTTGCAGGGCTTTTTCAAGCACGGGAATATCTTGTTTGTTTTTTTTGTTTCCAATGGCGATGGCGAGGTTGCGAGCATACCCACGCCGCTTGGCGCGTTTGATGGGAGATTTTTTGAAGCGTTGGTTAAATGCCGCGGGGTCAAGCAACAGGTCGGAGGTCAGCACAGGAAGCGGAATGTTTGGTTCAAAAGCAGAATCGGCTGGTTGGGAGAATCGGTTCCACGGGCAAACTTGTTGGCATATATCGCATCCAAAAATCCAATTTCCAATTTGCTCGCGTAAATTTTCTGCGATTTCATTTTTATGTTCAATGGTAAGGTAAGAAATACACCGATTGGAATCAAGCGTGCGATTTGGAAGGATGCAATGCGTGGGGCAAGCGGCAATGCAACGGTTACAAGTTCCGCAATGGTCTGTGGAAAAGGGCTGGTCGGGTTCGAGTTCGATGCCTAATAAAATTTCCGCCAGAAAAAAAGTTGAACCTGCTTTTGGATTAATAAGCATGGAATTTTTTCCAATCCAACCTAAGCCTGCGCGTTGGGCGAGTTCGCGTTCAAGGATGGGACCGCTATCGGTGTAATATCGGTTTGGGATTTTTTCGCCAAGTTGTTCTTCAATAAATTCGACAATGGCTTTTAATTTTTGTGGAAGAACATCATGATAATCATCGCCGAGGGCGTAAGAGGCGATTTGAAAGTTTTCGCTTATGGTTAGGTCGTCTTTCAACTTTGGGAGAGGGGAGTAGGGGATAGCCAATACTAAAATAGATTTACATTCGGGCAAAATTTGTTTGGGGTCGGCGCGGCGGGCAAGGCTTCGTTCGGTAGATAGGTAAGTCATTTCCCCGTGATATTTTTTGTTTATCCAATCTTGAAAGACGTTAAAGTTTTTAAGCGGTTCGGAAGAAGTAACGCCAGCCAAGATAAATCCTAGCTGGCGCGCTTTTTCTTTGACGGCTTGTTTGAGGTTATTGGACAACAATTTTTACAATTAGGATGTAATCTTTTTTGCCAAATGGAATGCCTTTGTCATTTACCATTTGCCAGTAGCCGGTGTATTCGCCGGGGGTGGTGGGCGCTTTGAATTGCACAGATACGTCCACTTCTTGCCCAGGGGCAACCAGCGCGGTTAATGCAATCGGTTGCGCGTCCATATCTTCGTTGGGGGGCGAGCTATAAGAGAAAATAGGTTTGTAGTTGGTATTCCATGTGCAAATGCCGGTGTTTCTAATTTTCCAAGTTTTTACAAATTCTTGTCCGGGCGTCATGGGGGTGCCGTCTGGAATGGTGACGTCTAAAGTTGCGAGGTTAAAGTCGTAATCGTCGCACAAGGCGCCGGGAGTTCCAAGCGCAATTTGCGTTGGGTCAGAAGTGAGGATAGTTAATTGTGTGGCGGTTGCCGTCGGCTCTGCGGGTGTGGGCGTTTCGGTAGGCGGGGCAGAGGTGGGCGTGAATACGGCGGCGGTGAGCGTTAATTCAGCGACCACTGTGTTGGCGGCAGAGGTGCGAATGGCGTTGACATCGGGCGTTGGCTCGATAGGGGTGGCGGGCGCGCAGGCGGCAAGGAGCGATGCGATTAAGAGTAAAATGATGGGCAATTTTATTTTCATGAAGTTCTCCTTTACGGCTTGTTTGTATTTATGGAACGGCAATAATCCAAACATAAACAAGCGGACCAAAGTAATTGCCTGCGTCGTCTCTTAATTTCCAGTAGCCTTTGTATTGTCCGGGCGTTTTGGGGGCTTTTAATTTCACAACAAAAGTTTGGCTATGGTTTGGTTTTGTGTATTCGTCGGGCTTATTCTTTTTTAAGACGATATCATACCCTGCTAATTGCGAAATATTTGTTTCGGCTGGAAAGTAATTTTCTAAGTAGTCAAACACATACCCTTCATCCCAAGCGCAAGTGCCGGTATTGAGGATTGTCCATGCTTTTGAAAATTCGGCGCCTACTTTTATCGAGTCTCCGTCAAAAGGTTTGGTTTCGCCAATATACGCGCCATTATTACAGCCGTTTTCGGTTGTGATGGTATTAATCGGCGCGGCTGATGTAGGCGAAATGAGCAGTTGCGGCGTTAGACCGGGTTGCTGGGTATTTAATGAAAAAGGCGTGTTGGTTGCGCCAAGCACAGAAGAGGTGGGCAAGGGAGCAATGGTAATGGTTGCTATAAGCGTATTGGTAGGTTGCGGCGTGGGCGGAATTGCCGCGGCGGTTTGCGTTTGCTGCAAGGCAGATTGCGTTAAAACAATTCCAAACGCTTGGGTTTGTATGGCGCCGGGGTCTTGTGTGGGCGGGGGGGTGGCGCCGATATTGCAAGAACTAATGACGATGGATACGGCGCTTGCAAGTATCAGCCAATTCTTACGAAATTTCATTGTACGAACCTCCGAGTATGGTAAGCAATCATTATAACGCACTATGGAGTGGGCGTTTCTGTCACTGTAGGCGTAAAAGTGTTTGTGGCGGTAGGGGTGAGCGTAGGCGTAAAGGTGAATGTGGGCGTAAAGGTTGGTGTGGGGGTGGGCGTGCGGCTGGCGGTTGAAGTAGGAGGCGGGTTGCCTAGTCTCACGATGCGTGGGTTGAGCCAAATTGCATAATCCTGATTGTTGCCGCCGTTGGCGTCCACTTCTAAAATAAATTTTAATGTTTCGCCGGCTAAATTATTTAAGCTTAAGTCTATTGTGTAATATTTTCCTTCGTAAGCTTCGTTCCATGTTCCAAGCGTTTTTATTTGACCGTTATTGAGGTAGTTTAGCTTAAATATCACATTGCATTTGGCGGCTTGATATTGACAATACACCAGCGCGCGAAAGCGGTCTCCCGATTGCACGGTGAAGGCAGGGAATTGCCCGCTGATAATTCCATTTCTACTATCGCGTGGCACACTTAACAAGCCCGCTTCTTCAGAATTTGCGCCGCTTTCATATTTAGGTTTATTCAGTTTAATTACATAGCCATTGGCGTCTCCGTCTGCGCCTGGGCATGGCAGAATACTGCTTCCATTCGACCACTCGGCTTGGCAATATTGGTCTGCAAAATTGTAAGCGACATACGAAGGTCCGCTTACTTTGATTTTTACCCAAAAGGCTGTGTCGGCTTGCTCGCCAATGCCAAACAAGGCGCCGTTGGCGTTGCGCAATTTATAATAACCAGTGAACGTTCCATCTGTGCTTGGAGATTTAAGCGTAACTGGAATTTCAATATATTGTCCGGGCGCAACGTTTCCCGTTAAAGCCACAGCCGAGGGGGCGCTCATGGCATCGCCGCTGAAAAATACCAAAGCGTAAGAGGGCGTCCAAGTGCAAGTACCAATATTTTTAATGCGCCAGATTTTTACAAAGGTGGCGTTAGGGGCTAATATGCTTCCGTCAGGGTAGGTTACGTCGGCTAAAAATTGCGCCGCATCGCACTTTGAGACGGAGCCTGAGGACTGCGTCCCGGCTGTGTTGGTTGGGGCGGCAGTTGCGGCTGTGGCGGTGGGAACTGGCAACCCAGGCGTTGCCGTGCCGCCCGCTTGAACGGTCAATGCAGAAGCGGTGTAAAGCGCGTTCAACGTGGCAAACGTATCTGGCGTTGCGGGGTTAGAAGGCGCGTTGCAGGCAAGTTGGACAATCAAGACAATGGCGAATGTAAGCAGAAAAGGTTTACGAGACATGGTTCCTCCGTTCGGTTATTTCCTAAAAGTTAAGGACGAACCAATTTCAATAAAAGTTCCAAAGGATTTTTTCAAGCCAATGTAAAAACGCCGTTTTTCTTAAGGGCAAAAGAAGCCAAACCCAACGGGGGGGTATTCTTTATACACTGGTTCTAATAAAACAATTTGAAACCAACGATTATCGTTTTGAGATGCAGAACGCCCTAGCTTCCATTCGCGCGTAAAAGTTTTTTGTGTGGCAGAAGTTACTTCGACTGTGATGGGAGCGCTATGATTTCCATCTTGTTGCATCCAGCGATAGGTAAATTCTAATGGTCCATTGGTTGTGAATGTGGCATAAGCGGTGTATGTAATATTAGCGGGTTGGCATCCTTGCAGCGGGTCGCGGGTGATGGAAAGTTCCACATTGGTCACGGCAAATTCTGGGCTTTCATCAGACGAGACTTCAATTTCAGTGTAAAACGCCGCGTTTAAGTATCCAACGCCAAAGTTAATTCCATCGGGCGTTTGTAATTTCCATTCTGAACGGTATGTTCCATCGCTTGTAGGGGCGGTTAGGACTAAAGAAATGGGGATAGTTTGTCCGGGGGCGGTAATTTGCGGTAAGTTATAAACATATCCGCCGCCTAGCACGTCTCCATCCCAAAACACAATTTTATAACTCGTGTCCCACACGCACGGGCTGGTGTTGGTGATGTACCATGTTTTTGTAAATACTTCGCCTGGTTTGAAAATCGTGCCGTCCACAACGGTTTCATCTTGTAGGCTGGCGCTGGCGCAACCTGCATTAGAAGCGCCGCTTGAAGAGGATGTAGTGGCGGTTGGCTGCGCGGTGGGCATTTGATAGGGCGTTTGTGTTGGGACTAAGGTGGCGGCGGGCGTTTCGGTGACTACGGGTTGGTTTGCGTTTTGCGCGGCGACCGTTGCCGCCACCGCAGTTTGAATCGCCGCTTCGGTTTCTGCGTTTGCACAGGCTGAAGCGACTAGGCTGACGATGGTTAATGCGGCAAAGAGGAAATATTTTCTTGATTTGTGCATTTTTTTCCTTTCATTCACAAAAAGATTATACTGTTAAATAACAACGCCCGTATGGACGGGCGTTGTTAGATTAATAAACTTTTATTTTTTACGGGCAAGTAAATTGCGCGCGCCCAAATTGCTGGTGATTGGGTTCGTCCACATACAGGTCAAACCAGTGAGTGCCAGAAGCGGTGGTATTCCAAGAGATGGAGACAGATTGTGTGCCTGCCGATGCAAATACAAGGTCTGGGGGAACGGGCGGGGTTGCGCCGTCGCTTCGAATCCATCTCACTTTTACTGTGCCTGCGCCATTGGTGGTGATGTTGGCGGTGGTGGTGAAACCTCCACAGCCGCCAACATTGGCAAATGAAACGCTGGTGACTGCAAATAAGGGAGCGGAGGTGTTGGTAGGCGCGGCGACTTTTATCTCTACATAAAACGACCTGCCTTGATACCCGCTGACGATTGGCACAAGCACGTTGCTGTTGGTAACTAAACGCCAATAGCCGCGATATGTTCCTGCGGTATTGGGGGCTTTCAGGTCAACGTCAATGTCAATTTCTTGTCCGGGGTTTACTGTGCCAATGGCTTTGGTGGCGGGTCCGTTCATGGATTCGCCGCTGTCAAAGACGAGCGAATATCCATTCCATGCGCACGCGCCGATATTTTTTAATCTCCATTTTTTGTTGAAGGTTTGTCCTGGGTTCATTACTGTGCCGTCTGGGATGGTTACGTCGGTTACGAATTGAGCCAAAGGGCAGTTGGGTGTTGCCGTAGCGGCGGGGGTGTTTGTGAACACGGGAGATGGAATGAATGTGCTAGTGGCAGGTAAGGCAGATGTGGCGGTGGGGATGTTCCCTGTATTAGGCGTGGCGCTTAGGAGGGCTTCTACAGTTTGCGCGGCGGCGGTGAGGCTGGCTTGTTCGCCTTGATTGTCTGTGGGTAGGTTACAAGCGGTTAGAAATAATGTAAAAATTAATAATGCATGGTATAGGCGTGTGCGTTTGTTCATCTTTTCTCCTTTGCGTGGGTATTTTACCGCAGGATGGTTTTCCTTCTATCCCTCCTCGTTCTTATACAAAACATCCTGAAGGCGTTGAGAAACCTTCAGGATGTTGAAACAGGTTGAGGGGAGAATGAAGCGGTTATTTTTCGTATGGCTGGCCGTCTGCCGCAGGGGGAATCGCTCTGCCGACGACGCCGGTCAAAATAATCATGGTGACGATGTACGGCGCCATTAATAGGAATTCGGATGGAATGGGGACGCGCAAGATTTGTAGTTTAACTTGTAGTGAGTCGGCAAAGCCGAAGATGAGCGAGGAGGCATACGCGCCGATTGGATTCCATTTGCCGAATATCATAGCGGCGAGACCGATGAAGCCTTTGCCGGCGGTCATTAATTCGTCGAAGCGCCCGACTGAACCAATGGTGAAGTATGCGCCGCCTAAGCCGGCTATCATGCCGCTGAGGATGACGTTGACATATCGGGTGAGGTACACGTTGACGCCCAGAGTGTCTGCCGCTTTGGGGTGTTCGCCGACGGCGCGGGTGCGTAAGCCCCATGGGGTGTAGAACAATAAGATGTGTATGACGATAACAAGGATGAGCGTGAGGTAAACGATGATGTTGTTTTCAAATAAGGTGGGACCAATAACTGGGATTTTGGAAAGGAGGGGGATGGAGATGATGGGGAAAGTGCCGGAGTTGTTTAATGTGTCGGTTGCGCTTTGTAAGAATTTTGAGCTGATGAAGGAGGTAAAGCCTGCGCCGAAGATGTTGATGGCGACGCCGCTGACGATTTGGTCCACTTTGAAGCGGATGACGAGAAAAGCGTGAAATGCGGCGACTAAGCCGCCGAGGAGGATGGCGGCGATTAATCCGATGTATAAGTTTTGGGTGACGGTGGCGACGACGACTGCCGCTTGCGCGGTCATTAACATGATGCCTTCTACGCCGATGTTGATGACGGCGGCGCGTTCGCTGAGGACGCCGCACAATGCCGCGAGGGCAATGGGGGTGGCGCGCACGAGCGAACTGCTTAACATGCCAGTGAGGTTGAAGGATTTATCTTGCGCCGCCCAAGTTAAGAAGGAGGCGACAAAGGTGAAGGCGAGTATGCCGATTAATAAGCCTGTGGAACGCACCCCGCGCGCGAGTTGATATGCGCCGACAAATACGACAATGGTTATCATGAGGTATATGGCGGTTTGAGCGGGGATGATTAAGTCTGCTACGGGAATGGCTTGCGAGCCTAGAAGGTTTAATCCAAAGGTGGTTTGGGCGCCGGCTTGTGTGTTTACGCCAAAAAATAAATAGATGAGGATGCCCGTGACGAGCAGGGTCATGCCGTAGGAAATTCGTTTTCTTTTTTCCGCTTCGGGGTTGATTATGGTTGTATTTGTCATGTCAGCCTCGTCTATTTGCCCCAACCGCGTGTTAATACAGTTTCTTCTATTTTGAGAGAGCGAATGCGATATAACCAGCGGATGATGGCAGGCGCGGCGATGAATACAATCACCAAGCCTTGAATAATGGAGATAATATCAATGGGAATGCCTGCGATAGATTGCATGTTGGTTGCGCCGCTTCGTAAAAAGCCAAATAGCAAAGCCGATAGAACGACGCCGAAGGGGTGGCTCTTTCCAAGCAGGGCTAGGGCGATGGCGTCAAACCCGTAGCCGGCAGAAAAGCCTTGTCCTACCCAGTGGTCAACGCCTAGTACTTGCGCGGTGCCTGCCAGCCCTGCCAGCGCGCCTGCCATAAACATGACCAACACAAAATTTTTGATGATGTTCATGCCGGCGTATTTGGCGGCGTCTGGGTTGGCGCCTACTGAGCGGACTTCAAACCCGAGGGTGGTTTTGAATAAAAACCAGTAGATAAAGTATGCAAAGAATAAGGCGATGAAAAACCCGAGGTTGAAGCGAAGCGGGTCTTCAAAAAATCTTGGTAATTCGGCGCTGGCTTGCACATTGGGTGTAACCGGTCGAAAGTTGGAGGCTTGCATTGGTCCTGTGAGCAGCCAATCGCTTAAGCGGAAGGCAATCCAATTCATCATGATGGTGTTGACGACTTCATGCGCTCCAAAACGCGCTTTGAGATAGCCTGGAATCATGCCCCATACTGCGCCGCCAAGCGCGCCTGCCAAAAGCGCTAGGGGTAGGTGAATAATCATGGGTAAACCTTTGATGCTATACCCTACAAATGCGGAACATAACGCGCCGATAAAAAATTGACCTTCGGCGCCGATGTTAAATAAACCCGCACGAAAGCCCAACGCCACCGAAAGCCCAGCAAAAATATAGGGCGTTGCGGTGACTAAACTTTCTGTAAATGGGTACATAGAGCGCACTAACTCGGCGTTGTCGCCTGTGGCAAAATAGATTTGTAACCCGTTAATAATATCTGTCGGGCTTCCAAACGAGCCTGCGAATAATGCCGCATACGCTTGAAAGGGATTAGAACCGCTTAATGCCATCACAATCCCGCCTAAAATCAAGCCTGTAATCACAGCAAGGGCTGGCACGATTAAGGCTTCGCGCAGCGAACCGCCGCCGATGCCTTCTGATGTTTGTTCTTTTTTCTCTTTGGATGAAGCAGTTTGGCTCACAATTGCGTCTCCTATTTTTTCTTGGGCGAAGTAGAGGGGTGAATACCCGCCATCAGCAATCCTAAATCTTCTTTGCTGGCTTTCTTTGCGTCCAGAATATCCATAATTTGTCCTTTGTACATCACGGCAATTCTGTCGGAAAGCGATAGGATTTCATCTAGTTCAGAAGAAACCACCAACACGCCCGCGCCTTCATCGCGTTTTTTGATGATTTGTTTATGGATGTATTCGATTGAGCCGACGTCTAACCCGCGTGTGGGTTGCGAGGCGATTAACAATTCAATAGGGCGCGAAAACTCACGCGCCACAATAACTTTTTGTTGATTGCCGCCAGAAAGCGAGCCTGCGTTTACATAAATATTCGGCGTGCGCACGTCATATTGCTTCACCAGCGCTTCGGCGTTGCTATAAATGGGTTTTTCTTGAAGCGCTAAGCCCTTTGCAAAGGGTTCTTTATAGTAAGTGCATAACACCATATTATCGTGAATGGGAAAGTTCAGAATTAACCCATGCCGTTGGCGGTCTTCGGGAATATGGGCTACGCCGTTTTCTAAAATTTCGCGCGGGGTAGGGTGACGAAGGAGTTTCCCTTTCAATTCAATGCTTCCGCTTTCCACTGGCAATAAGCCTGTAAGCGCATACACCAATTCGGTTTGACCGTTGCCTTGCACGCCCGCCACGCCAAGCACTTCGCCTTTATGCACTTCAAACGACACGCCTTGCACGGTCAAGTTTTGACGTTCGTCGCGTACAAATAATTTTTCAACTTTCAAAACCGCTTCTTTCGGTTTGGCGGGCTGTTTTTGCACTACCAAGCTGACGTCTCGCCCCACCATCATCGAAGCCAGTTTTTCAGGCGTGGCTTTGCTCGGTTCAATCGAGCCGACCATTCTGCCTAAACGCAAAACGGAAATATCGTCGGCGATGGCTAACACTTCTTTTAACTTATGCGTAATAAAAATAATAGACTTGCCCGCTTTAATTAAGGTTTTGATAATTTTGAACAAGCCTTCCACTTCTTGCGGGGTTAACACGGCTGTTGGCTCGTCTAAAATTAAAATATCGGCGTTGCGATACAGCACTTTGATAATTTCAACCCTTTGTTGAATTCCCACCGGTAAATCTTTAATGTAAGCGTGCGGGTCAACCTCTAAGCCATATTCTTCCGAAATTTCATGAATCCGCTTGGCTACTTTTTCTTTGTCTAAGAACAAGCCGTTTTTTGTCGGCTCCACCCCTAGCATTACATTTTCTGTCACGGTCATCACTGGCACTAACATAAAATGTTGATGCACCATGCCAATGCCTTGCGCAATGGCGTCGTTGGGTCCGTCAATATGGACTTCTTTACCGCGCACAAAAATTTTGCCTTCATCAGGCTTATATAGCCCATACAAAATGTTCATCAATGTAGATTTGCCCGCGCCGTTTTCCCCCAGCAACGCAAGGATTTTTCCCTCGCGTAACGCAATATCTATTTTGTCATTCGCAAGAACGCCTGGAAATCGTTTGGTAATGCCTTGCAACTCCAGTACATTTGCCATCGCCAGCCTCCGCAAATTATTGCTTGAATAAAAAATTAAATTGCTTTGTAGGTAATACAAAAAAACCTACGGCTCTGGGAACGCTAAACCCAAAAGGTCTTTCTTACACTCTATGGCGTGAATTATAAATTGAAAAAAAGACGTTTGGGGTTTAATCCAAATTGAAATAAAAAGTCGGGGGGAGGACCCTCCCCCCGACTTTAATTCATCAAGTAAAAAGACGTACTTGATTACGGAGTGGTGGAAATTGAGCCGTCAATGATGCCTTGTTTGACCGCTTCAAGTTCAGCGTTCAATTCATCGGAAGCATTGGCGACAGGGGCAAGACCCACGCCGTTGTTCGCAAGCGTGCCGACATAAACGCCGCCGGCAAAGTTGCCTTCTACAACGGCTTTCGCGGCGTCAAACACAGCCACGTTCATGTTCTTCAAAACGCTGGTGAGGATGACATCGGTGTATTCGCTGGCAGAAACGGTCCAGTCAGTATCTACGCCGATAATCCAGCAGGAGGCGGTTTCTTGGCAGTAAGCGGCGCCGCCCAAACCAGCAGGACCCGCCACAGGCATCACAATATCTGCGCCTTCTTGAACTAAGGATTCGGTGATAGCGCGACCGTCATCGAGCGATTCAAAGTTACCAATGAACGCGCCTTCGTTCGCGGCAGTATCCCAACCGAGGACTTCTACATTTGTGCCTTTTTGAGCATTGTAGTAATTTACGCCCGCTTCAAAGCCAACCATGAAAGCGGTCACAGGCGGAATGTTGATACCGCCCCAAGTGGCGACTTTACCCGTTTGGGTAGAAGCGGCGGCGGCATAACCAGCCAAAAAGCCGGCTTGGTCAATTTGGAAGGTTAAACCTAACACATTGGGCAATTCAGAGGCAGAACCGCAGGTTTGACCTTCAACAAAATCGGTGCCAAAGCAGTCGGGGTAGGCATAGTCCACAATGGCAAAGTTTGTATCGGGGTTGTTCTTTGCGGCAACGGCAGTATCTACGCCGAGCAAGAAGCCCACAGTCACAATCAAATCGGTGTCTTCATCTAACAATTGTTGAATGTTTTTAGCGTAATCTGATTGTTGGGTGGATTCTAAGTATTTGCCTTCCACGCCGAGTTCATCAATGGCTTGTTGCACGCCGGCATAGGCGGTGGCATTGAAGGATTTATCGTCAATACCGCCTAAGTCTGTCACCATACCTACTTTGAAAGCAGGGGCGGCTTCTGTGGGGGCTTCGGTAGCGGGGGCTTCTGTGGCAGGCGCTTCTGTTGCGGGCGCTTCGGTAGCGGGCGCTTCGGTAGCGGGTGTACCGCAAGCCGCGAGAATCATCGAGGCGATGATTAACAGGGCTGAAACAAAATACAACTTTTTCATAATGTTCTTCTCCTCTAGAAGATTAAATTTTTACAGTCTTGCTTTCAGCAAAACCTTACGACTCCGCAAGTATAAATGCTCTATAATCTTTATGCAAGTATGAAGATTGTTAAGGTTTTTCAGGCGAAACATTTGTATAGATTTCTCTATTCCGCAGAGATGTAATCAAAAGGTCTAACCCTGTTGTGAATTCTTGCGGAAATGCCTGATGAAGAGGCGTAAACTGAATTTGACCAATTCGTTGCGGTTGAATTAACCCTTCTTGGATAAACCGCATCGTTTCTTCGACCTCCAGCCTGCCAGCCCCATACAAACTGGTGACTACGCCTGAGCCGTTTTCTCCCAACGCCTGCATTTGATTCCTTTCTGCGCCAATGGCATACACATCCGCTTCACTTGCCGCGCGCAACGCTCCTTGCCCTGTTGCGCCGCCTGCCGCAAAAATCACATCTGCGCCGCGTTTGATGAGTGAGGCGGCGTTTTCATAGCCCCAGGTTTCATCTATAAATAATTTTTCTCTGTCGCCGCCATCGCGATATAAAACAAAAACCCTGATTTCAGGGTTTGCAAACAACGCCCCCGCCCGAAAGCCTTCGCAATAGCGCCACATTGAGGCGATGGATGAAGTTTCGCACACGCTTGCCACGATGCCCGTTTTAGAAAGTTGCGCCGCGAATGCTCCAGCCGCAAACCCCACTTGGTCTTCGGGGAAGGTAATTGAAATTAAATTAGGGCGAGCCTCTTCAAAGGGTTGATTCAAGCCGACGAAGACAGAATCAGGGTACAAGTCCGATGAATGAAGCGTTTCGTCTTGCAAGCCAATTCCAGAAGTGATGATGACATCAAATCCTTTTTTAGCAAAATAATCAATATTTTTTTGATAATCGCGCGTATCTACCGATTCAATATATTCAATTTGATTGGTGATTCCGTTGTTTTGTGATTCTTGTAACCCAGCCCATGCTTCTTGATTGAGTCCATAATCATTCACTCCCAGCGTATCTGTGACCAATGCCGCGCAGAAAATTTCTTCGTCAAAACAATCTGATGATGGCAAGCAAGATGAAACGCCAAGCCATACCATCATCAGAAAAAATATTTTTGTAATGCGCGAAGCCTGATGCGTAACTTGCAACTTGTAACTCGTATCTCTTAACTCACGCTCGCTTCTCCGCGTTTCACGCCCATCATTAACCAAAACGCAATCAACATAAAGATAGGCGCGATAATCATAATCATATTGTAGTTATCGCCTGTTAAGTGAATCGCCCAGCCGTTGATGTTTGGACCTGCAATCGCCGAAAGCGTGGAAAACAAATAATACAACCCTGTGAACGTGCCAATGCGCGCCGCGCCCGTTAAATCTACCACCATCGGCAAGGAATTGATATTGATAAACGCCCAACTGATTCCACAAATAATCAGAAATACGCCAGCGAGGGTTAACATCCTCGCTCCGCCTTCTACAAGCGGAATGCCCACCAAAGGCAAAGGCGCAATGCCTGTGAGCAGGGCTTCGGCAGGCGTGATGTAAAGCAAAAACAACATCACTGAAATGGTGATTAGCCCAATAGAAATTGTGGCGCGCCGCCCGATTTTTCCCGCTAAAAAGCCAGAGGGCATGGCGGCAAGCACAAAAAATAGCGGAAGCACAGATAACAAAGTCGCGCCGTCGCCCTCGTTTAATCCAAGGTGATTTTTTGCATATAGCGTGAAGAACGTTTCGACGGCGGAATACCCGATAAACCAAAAGAAAATTGCCAGCAAAATGCGAAGCCCGCTTTTATCTTCGTCTTTAAAAATTTCTTTCAAACTTTCGAGCATGCTCGGTTGCCGCTCGGTTTCGCCGTATTCTTTTGGCTCTTCAATAAAAAGATAAACAATTACCGCCGAAATCAACACTAAAGCCGAGCCAAGCCAAAATGGAAAGTTTGGACTCATTTTATATAACATGCCGCCCGTTTGCAAAGCGATAATGACCCCTACGCCGCCCATAAAGTTGACGATGCCGTTCGCTTGCGAGCGAAATTCAGAGGGCGTAATATCGGGCATTAATGCCACAATGGGCGTGCGCCACAACGCCGCGCTTAACAATAAGGAGCTGGTGCAAGCCACAAACAATGGCAATACCGCCGCCACTGGAATAAACCCAAACGCTAATGCGGTGATTGGCGCGCCGACTAAAATAAATGGAATGCGCCTGCCAAGCGGCGTTCGTAATCTATCGGACCAGGCGCCGACGGGCGGCTGAATAAACAAAGCGGCGATGTTATCCAGCGTCATAAAAAAACCGACTAGCGCCGCCGAAAGCCCAAATTTTTCTGAAAGAAATATCGGCACAAAGGCGTTATACACGCCCCATACAACGCTCACGCCAAAAAAACCAAAGCCGAGCAGAAAGGTCTTGCCGTAATTGAGACGAGATGATGACATGGTATTCTCCATATTTTTTAGTCTAAGTACGAAAGGCAAATAGACTTTAGACCTTAGACCTTAGACCTTAGACTTTAGACCTTAGACCTTCAATAAACTTTTTATCTTCTTCGCTTAAGTTTGCTTTTTCTAGCATATCGGGTCGTTTTCTAAACGTTCTTTCGAGCGCTTGCTCGCGCCGCCATTTGTCAATTTTGGCGTGGTCGCCTGAGAGCAACACATCAGGAACTTTGTTTCCGCGAAATTCTGGCGGGCGGGTGTAGTGCGGATATTCTAATAACCCCATAGCATGTGAATCGTCTTCTGCGCCGGTGGGGTCGCCTAATACGTTGGGCAAGAGGCGTGAAACCGCATCCATCACGAGGAGGGCGGGTAATTCGCCTCCGGTGAGGACATAATCGCCAACAGAAATTTCATCTGTGACAAGATATTGGCGAATGCGTTCGTCTATGCCTTCGTAACGTCCGCAAATTAAAGCCAAGCGCGGATATTGAGATAATTCTTTAGCAATGCGTTGATTGAAGACCCGCCCTTGCGGGGTGAGTAAAATGATGGGGGTTGGAGAATCAGGCTTCCCCGAAGTTTGAAGCGCATTGCTCGCGTCGGTTTGAGAGTTGAGCCCTAAAACTTTTTCTACGGCTTCAAACACGGGTTCGGGTTTCATCACCATGCCGCCGCCGCCGCCATAGGGCGCATCGTCGGTAACGCGGTGTTTGTCGTATGCATAATCGCGGATGTTGTGAAGGTTAATCTTTATTAATCCCCGTTCTTGCGCGCGTTTGAGGATGCTAGTATCTATATAAGAAGAAAAGGCTTCGGGCAGAAGGGTAAACACCTCAAATTGCATATTGAAATTTTAGCATAAGAAGTAAATAAGAGTATCGGCGCTTTCGCTTGACTTTGCTTCTGTGCGAATGGTAATATGATTTTATAATTTTGTAACTAGACCCTAAAGTTCTTTATGACCTTTAGGGTCTGATTAATAGGTGTAAAAAGAATGTATTTACGCGGAAGTAAATGGAGTATGAACAAACGGCGCGCCAAACCCAATTGGTTCGCTATTATTTTGTTAAGCTTAATTGTGTTGGGCGCTTCTTACACAACGCGCTATGTAGTGCCGACGATTGAGCCGCTTGGCGTTCCGTCTCCCACGCCGACCATTTCTCCAGAGACATTAATCGCCAATGCCGAAAGTTTGTTTAATGAAGGGAAGTTAATTCCCGCTATTGATATGTATCAGCAGGCGATTGTCTCAAATCCTAGCGACGCCGCTACGCATATCAAACTCGCGCAGACTTTAGTTTTTGCAGGCAAATATAAAGAAGCCCAAACGGCGGCGGAAGACGCGTTATTATTGAATCCATCTAGTTCTATGGCGTTTGCCGTGCGGGCGTGGGCGTTGAGTTTTCAGGGCGAATATCTGCAAGCCGAGAGCGACATCAAACGCGCGTTGGAATTAGACCCCAATAATGCGTTGGCTCACGCTTATTATGTTGAAATTTTGGTCGATTCATACTACAGCGGCATCGGCGGTTTTGATGGAATAGAACGCGCCATCGAAATTTCGCGCGTGGCGCAAGCGCTCGCCCCAAACGCTTTAGAAACGCATCGCGCGCGCGGCATTATTTTAGAAGCGACTGGGAATTATGAAGACGCCATTGCCGAATATCAAGCCGCTATTGCCATTAACCCAAACATCGCAGATTTGCATTTATCTATCGGAACGAATTATCGTATTTTAGGCGTATATGACCAAGCCGAAGCCGCCTTCACGCGCGCCATCGCCCTCAACCCCGAAGACCCCACGCCGCATTTGCTATTATCCCGCACCTACGCCACCATTGGCGAATATGGTAAAGCCTTGCAATACGCCGAAACCGCAGTGGGCATTAACCCCGCCGATTCAAACCTACGCGGCAATTTAGGCGTGATGTATTATCGCAACGCTTATTGGAACGAAGCCGCGCAAGAACTTTCGTATGTCGTCACGGGCGGGCTTTCAGAAGACGGCTACGAAATGCAAGCGATTGAACTTGTGCCAAACGCCCCGCGCATTGCCGAATATTATTTCACTTATGGGCTGGCGCTCTCCCGTTTGAATCGCTGCGGCGAAGCCTTACAAATCGCGCAACTCATTATTTCGCGCATACCAGCGGATGAACTTTCGGTGGAAAACGCCAACGCAATTATCAGCCGATGCGAACAAAACCTGCAAACAACGCCAACCCCGCCTCTTTCTACAACGGGTACGCCTGACTCTACCCCCACGCCTTAAACGCCCCCTCATCCCCGCTCCTGTTGTTGCTTCAGCGCTCACGCCCCTCTCCTTTTTCAAACCTTCGGGATGTTAATATGAATATTTACCAAAGAAAATCCATTTTCAGAAAACGAGACGATACAGCCGTATATCGCATATTTTGGTTAGTCGTCCTCATTCTCACCGGCGTATGGTTAATTCGCTCTGTCTATCAGGGCGACGTGAAACCTTTATTCTTACCCACCCCCACCCCCACCCGTTTAGCCGCCTCTTACACCTTAGAAGGCGACGCTCACTTTACGGCTGGGCAATTAAACGCCGCCATCACCGCCTATCAAGAAGCGACTCGCGTAGACCCCAACAATGCCGAAGTATGGGCGCAACTTTCGCGCGTGCAAACCTATTCCACCGCCTTATTAGTCCGCCGCGAAGAAATCTTAACCCGCCTCGATGAAGCCATCGTCTCCGCTGAAAAAGCGGTGGAATTAAACCCAGATAGCAGTTACGCTCATGCCGTTCATGCCTTTGCATTAAATTGGAAAGCCTCATACCTAACGGATGACCGCGAGCGGCAAGCCTTGTTAACCCAATCGCAACAAGAAGCCGTGCGCGCCTTACAACTTGACAACACAAACACATTGGCGCTGGCTTTTTATGCCGAAGTTTTAGTAGACCAACAACAATGGAATCAAGCCCAACAAATTATTAACCAAGCCCTAGCCCAAGATTCATCTTTAATGGACGTGCATCGCGTGCATGCTTATGTGTTGGAATCGTTAGGCGAATACGCCCTTGCCATCGAAGCCTATGACCGCGCCATTGCACTGGCTCCCAACTTAACCTTTTTATATTTACGAGCAGGTGCAGGTTATCGTCGCTTAGCATTTGAAAGACTCAGCGACCTAATAAATAGAGGGGTAAATGATCCAATAAACGACCCAATCGTAAGACAACTTTTTGGAAGTTCTTTAGAATATTTTGCCCAAGCCGCAAGAATTAATGAACAATTAGGCGTTGAAGACCCCGGTCCCTATCTTTCAATTGCTCGAACCTATTCTCAAATGGGTGAGTTTTTTATTGCAATCCGTAACGTCCAAAAGACAATTGAATTTCAGCCCGATAACCCAGTTTTTTATGGCGAGTTGGGGATGCTCTATCACAAAAACAGAAATTATGAAACAGGCATCCTTGCATTCAAATGCGCCATTCGAGGTTGTACAGAAGAAGAATCATGTGATGGGCGTGGTGGATGCGGTCCAAATGATAGACCATCAGTCGTAGAACCTGTTTCGCTTTCATTAGCAACCGTCTATTACTTCGACGTGTATGCTTCGGAGTTGGCGGCGTTAAGCACCCCCAAAGTCAATTACTGCGATGAAGCCCTCGAAATCGCCAGCATTGTCGAAAATTCAGAATACATCAGCGACCCCAACATTGCGGCGGATATGGTGGTTGTACGAAACATTTGCAACAGTTTAGAAGAAAGCATCAACGCCACCGCCACGCCTCAACCTACGGGTACGCCTGAATCTACGCCTACGCCTTGAGTAACCCCCCCTCATGCTGATTCGACCATTTGAAGCAAAAGACCAAATCCCTGCAAAGGAATTAATTCAAGCAGGTTTAAGAGAGTATTTTGGGTTTATTGATGAAACTCTAAACCCAGATTTAGATGATATTGCTTTATCTTTTAATGACGGCTGTTTTTTAGTAGGTGAGATTGATAGTCAATTAGCGGCAACAGGCGGCTACAAACCCCTTAATGACTCGACCGTAAAAATTGAACGAGTTTCTGTTCATTCAAAATTTCGCCGGCTTGGGCTTGCTTCTCAGATATTGAACGCTCTCGTTTCAGAAGCGAAAAAGGCTGGCTATAAACGAATTGTTTTAGAAACCACTTCAGATTGGAATCAAGCCATTGAGTTTTGGCTAAAAAATGGCTTTCGGGTTACGCATGTAGAAGACAGTGGAGCATGGTCTGAGACGTGGTTTGAACGGCAGATATAAAGCGGGGTTGGTTGCGTCAAGCCGCCCTGTAGAAAAGAGGCGAGACACGTTCTGCCTCGCCTCTTTCAAAATTATCTTCTCGTCAATGTATATACGCTTCCATTATCGCTGGCTAAATACATCTCTCCGTTTTCGCCCTGACCAAACGAATTAATCGTCACGCCTGTTTCAAACAAGCGCTGATTTTGAAATTGCCCATTCGTCAACAACACTCCCCACACATACCCGGAGCAATAATCGCCATAGATGTAAACGCCGTTCCATTCAGGCATAGAACCGCGATACACATACCCACCCGTGACGGAACATCCTTCGTATGGGTTGGAGTGGCTATATTCCGCCACAGGGAGCAATAAGCCGGGTTGCGGCTCGCCATCGTACCCGATGCTTCCTTCCATAATGCTCCAGCCGAAGTTTGCGCCGCCCGCCGAGCCTGCTGGCAGATAATCTATTTCTTCGCGTTCGCCTTGCCCAACATCCCCAATCCATAAATCGCCTGTGAGTTGGTCAAAAGAAATGCGCCACGGGTTGCGAAGACCATACGCCCAAATTTCATTTCCAAATGGATTGTCTGCAGGAATGGAATATGGGTCGCCGTTATCAACGTCAATGCGTAAAATTTTTCCGAGCAAGGTGTTTATGTTTTGACCATGCTTTAGCGGGTCGCCTGCCGCGCCGCCATCGCCAAGCCCAAGATATAAGTAGCCGTCAGGTCCAAACGCCACCGCGCCGCCATTATGATTTGGGAAGGGTTGTTCAATGACCATTAATACTTTTTCGCTGTTTGGGTTGGCAGTGTTGCCGCTGGCGGTAAAACGTGAGATGCGCGTGTGCCCGCCATCGCCCGTGTAATTGACGTAAAAGAATCCATTTTGCTCATAGTTTGGGTGAAACGCCAAACCGAGTAGCCCCATTTCGTTGCTCCAATCATCCACGCGGTCGTCAATGTTCAAAAAGGGTTCGTCTAACAATTGACCGTTTTGATAAATACGAATCGCGCCGTATTTTTCGATGATGAATAACCTGCCTGTGCCATCAAACGCCGCTTGCACATCAACGGGTCTATCTAAACCGCTGACGATGGCAGACCATTGATAATCGTTTGGGTTTGGAAAAGTATTTGCATTCGTTGCAGAAGTTTGTGTCGGTGGGGTGGTCGGCGCTTCGGGTTGAGAGTCTGTTGGGGGCGCCGCTTCCGTTATCCCCGAAGGAAGAGGCGTTATCGTTGGGGCAATTGAATCGGAAAATCCGCCGCATGCCAGCATGGGCAGAAGCAATAAAATCAAAAGTTTTTTCATGTTTTTATTCTTGCGGTTCGGTGGTTTCTGCATCTACAACTTCGTCTTTACTCGCGTCAGGCTTCATATTGCCAGCCAAAGCGCGTTTATGTTCTTCTACGACTTCGGGTGGGCAAAGTTCGGTAAACACATACGAGCCAAGCCAAAGCAGGGCGGCGTCGTCTAAAACGCCGATGATAGGCAAGGCGATGTTAGGCGCAAGGTCGGCGGGTAAGAGCAAGTAAGCAAACGCGCCTAGCGGAATTAATTTCGCAAAAAAACTTACGCGCTTATCGCCCATTAAACGCAGGATTAGTTTAAGTTGATTAAGCACATTACGCACCACGCCGCCTTGTTGCGGAACGATGATATCGGACGCTTTTTTTTCTGCCATGTCGGTCTCCTTTTTTTTAATTATATACGTTTTATACGTCAAAGTGGCGCGCCGCACTTCATACTTTTAGATTCTCTTAACCTACATAGTGCGACGCGCCCTCTGATAGAGGTACAATTTAATTATGCCGTATTTGATTGATGGACATAACTTGATTCCGAAGTTGGGAGTAAAACTTTCAGACCCAGACGATGAATTAGAACTGGCGCGCATTTTACAAGAATTTGCTCGCTTAAGACGACAACAAATAGAAGTATATTTTGACGGCGCGCCGCCCGCCTCAGCCCGTACGGGGAAAGTTGGCTCTGTAACTCTACATTTTATTTCGAGTGGAAGCTCTGCCGACTCAGCCATACGCGCTCGATTAATGAATATGGCAAAATCTGCCAAAAATTGGACGGTGGTTTCATCAGATAGAGAAGTGCAAAACTCGGCAAGAGTGAACGGGGCAAAATTTATTTCGTCTGAAGAGTTTGTGAGTTTATTGAGAAATGCCTTTACAAGTTCTGTCAAAACCAACCCAGATGATAAAAAATTGTCAACTCAAGAAGTGGAAGAATGGATGAGGTTGTTTGAAAGAGATAATGGCGAATAATTGAACTGATAAATCAAAATTTTATCTCTACCTTTCCTATACCTTTTCTAACCAAATACCCGACGACAATTCCTGACAGCAAGGCACACACAAAACCAGCCATTGCTCCAAACAGATTACTGATATAAAAATTTGCAAATAAACCGGCAATTCCCCCTAGAAAACTGATTAACATAATTGTAAATACTAAAACAAACGTATCTTTTCCAATTTTGAGTCTTGGATTGTCTGATTCTTTATGCTTTTGGAAAATAGTATAGATGCCTATAGCAAGGCTAAACAACAAAATAATTGTTCCCAAAATCGGCGTAATTATTGGATAAATAATAAGAGAAAGAATTATAAATACTGAAATCAAAGCAAAGATTATTTGGGCATATTTTTTCATAGCAAACTTCCAAGCGCTAGCGATTTTTACCTTCTCCAACCCAATCGACAATATATAAATCAGGAAATTTATAGGCAATTCGTGATTCAAGGTCTACAATGGTGGTATCGGTTGAAATGTATTTTCCATCAGGAGACCACGTGAAAGAAAAACTATCTGAAGTATATGGAGTGTCAGGGTTACAATAGTCTTCAATATTTCCCGTTTCTACATCTAACACCAAAAGCCTAGACAAACTTTCACCTCCTTCATTCGGAGTCACCCGTGCAATTAAGGCTATTTTTTCTCCATCAGGTGACCAGTTGAATTGACTTATCCAGATTTGGTATGGGCTGTTGAATAATTTATTAAGGTCTGTTAGTTTACGTTCTCCGAGCGGTGCATTTGTGTCTATCCCATATAGGTCTTCTAAGGTCTTGTCACCTTCGGTCACAAATATTAACTTAGATCCATCAGGTGACCAGCTTGGGTTAGTGTAGGTAGGTGAAAATCCTACCCATGCAACCGTTCGCCATGTGCCATCGGGGTAAATTGAATTATTTCGTAAAACTAAAAGAGACATAGTAGAGGCATAGATAACTTTCTCAAGGTCAGGGGAAAAACTAACATAATTATCTCGAATATCAATTGAACCGCCAAACGCCCACACTTCTTTACTGTAAGGAAATTCGATTTCATGGGTTTCGCCAGTGTTTATATTTAACATTAATTGAGAGCCAACGGGTAATGAACGAATATATAAAAAATTATTATCCCACCATCTAAATTGAACTGAACTTGTATCACCATATAAAACTGAATTTGCTTCAAGCCATTGAGCATCCTGCGAGAAAAAGACAATCAACTCCCCTGTTAGAGTAGAGACCTTTATTCCTTTTTTCTCTTTGTCATATTGTGCAATTTTCTCCCCATTTGGGGAAAGGTAAGCATTTTCAGGTATATCAACAAAAGAGTCTATTGTGGCATCAAATAATCTATATCTCTTATCTTGCGAAAGAAGAATTTTTCCACTTAGGTTTAAGTTTTCTAAATTTACGTTTTCTTCCTGTAAGCAAGTATTAGATATACTAAGAGGTGGTGTGGCAATAGGGTTAATATCTATTTCAATATTATCAGCCGCATTAGTTGGAGTTATTGAACCACAACCTACCATAAACATAAAAACCAAAAGTAAAACATTCTTAATAGGTTTCATAAATCATTCCCTTCTACTTTGGAAGTTGTGAATAAACATCAGTAAATTGCTCAAATGTTAGGATAATAGCGCGAACTGATGCTGCGTTTGGAGAAGACCTATATAGCACCTCAAATTTACCCATTCCCTCTTCAACGTTTTCGCTTTTGTAGTAAGGATGATCTAGGTTAATATTCCCAATCTCATAAGGTGCCGTGGTAGGTGGTTCTATCCAAGTAGGTTCACCGTTGTTCTCAAAATAATTCCAAGCATCTTCCCACATATTAGTAGAGTCTCCATCATATGGAGGTCTTATCACATAACTTGCGTGTACATTTAAGGTTACAAAACCATCTTCGCCTGTAACACGTTTTTGTAAAGACTCTAATGAGCCCAACGCAACAAGTCGCCCATTCGTTCCTAATGGCATACCAGCATCTGGATCTTGTACACCATTACCATATGTTGAGTAAACTCCATGATCAAAGTGCCAGAATTTATTAAAAATGGCTTGTTCAATCAATTCATTAAATCTACTATCTTGCTTTCTATGATCTGTACCCTCTGCATCTAGCCCAAGTGCTAGTGCCAAATTCCAAACATCAGAATTATTTTTTATGCTTTTCCACTCAGTTGTTTCACCAGTATCCCACCGAGTTGTTTGACCATCTTGCCACCACCACCCATTTGGGTCAGTAAGCAATCCAACCATTAGTTTTTCACCCAATTTACAACGATAATAATAATCGCTATACAACTCTTGCCCATTGATAATTTTCTTTTCAGGTAATGTGCAACGAAATTCTTGCGGAATTTGGTCTAAAGTCATCGGTCCATTGATGGCATAAATTTTGGGTTGACCTGGAGTTGAAGTAGCAGATGGCAAAATTGTAATTGTGGGAGTAAATGTAGCACTTGGAACAATATTAGGAATGGGTGAAGGTATAGTTGTATTACTTGGTGTTTCCCAAGGCCAAGGTTCATCACTAAAATACCAAAATGGATTTAATAAATCCCACCATGAAGATTGTGGAGGTTCTGGTTCTTGCCTTACAGGACTCGCCAACGGCTTTGCCCCACCGGCATTAACCTTACTGACATACACACCCGTTTGGCTTTTATGCTCATTCATCAAGTGATTAAAGGTATTTTGACTTGCAATTTTCTTGGCTTCTTGCTTCGCTTCTTCTATCTTCGCAATACCATTCCACCTTGCAGATGCAACAGCATTTTGTTTTGCTTTCTCCCTATCTAACTTAGCCTGATAAGCCGCATTCAAATAATCGAGGCGAGCCTTTTCTGCTTTGCGTTCTGCATTTTTCTCCATCTGTGCGATTCTATCTAATTCTCTTTGTCTGGCTTCCTCTTCTTCACGTTTTCTTTGCCATTCGGCAAGTGTTGCACCTACTACGGCTGTCGCCATCGCTCCCCATAAAATTTCTGTATTTGTGATTGGCGTGCTTGTATTTTCATTCCCAGAGGTGAATGAAGTGAGTGTGCCTGCTTGGGCAATCGTATTTGCAAAGACAATTTCTCCACCTACATTCGTAGAGGTGGTTTCATTTGATGAGTTGCCATTACTCTCATTCCCAAAACTTTCCTCTTGCTCGTTACTCGCCAACTCGTTACTCGGTAACTCTGTATTTGTCGTTGGAGGTGTAAATTCTGGAATGATTTGCAAGAAACTCAAGGGATTGACATTCACAATGGCTGTACGGAAGGTCTCATTGCCTGCTTGGTCTGCGATTTTCAAGGTTATAAAATATTCACCTACAGGAGCAGTTGTGCCATCCTTGAATTTACCATCCCAGAGAATATCACTTTCTATTTTGTATCCTGAGATTTCTTCTAACCAAACTATCTTTTTATACTTCTCATCTTCATCCTCAATGACTGTGCGATTAATCCACAAGCCACTGCCTGCATCTTGAAGTTCATAATACAATCTATCACCTAAATCAATTTCATCATCCATATCTATCACTGGAGCAATTGTATCTACTTTTAGGGTTAAGGATGGTGTGGTTGTGACGTTGCCAGCGTTATCTGTAATTTTGAATTGATAAGTATGGATTCCATCTGTAAAAGACAATTGACCGTTGACCGCAGACCATTGACCATTATCTATTTTCGCTTCGATTTGGCTAATGCCTGCTCCTGAATCTGACGTATTTGCTTGTACTGAAACATTTGAGACATACCAATCATTCTGACCATTTGTACCGTTAATGGAAAGACTCAAACTCGGTGTCGTGGTATCTACTTTGATTTCTTGTTGTGCGGTTGTGTAAGTGTTGCCTGCATTATCGGTGGCTCGATATTGAATGGCGTGAATGCCATCAGTCAATGTAATTTCTGCATAATTTACCCAACCCGTGTTATTCAGATTGATTTCAAAAGATGAAATACCAGAAGTATTATCATTTGAAGTGGCGGATAAAATCACATTAGACGTGTACCAACTATTTAATCCACTTGTGCCTGTGGTTGAAATGTTGATAACAGGAGTAATAGTGTCCACTTTGATTTCTTGAACTGCTGTTTCAGTGACATTGCCTGCGTTGTCTGTGGCTCTGTATTGAATCGTATGAATCCCATCATTGAAAGTGGTCTCTGCATAACTTACCCAACCTGTATTATTGATATTCATTTCAAAAGCAGAAATGCCAGAAGTTAAGTCTGTGGTTGTTGCGGAAAGAATTGTTGAAGTAATATACCAACTATTTAAACTGCTTGTGCCAGTAATGTTTCCATTAATTTGTGGGGTTGTAGAATCTTTTTTATAAATAGTTGTATCTGAGTCTGAAAGTCCAGTCGAAGAATCGACTCGATAAGTAATATTTCCTTGACCATCAGAAAGTGGAATCGAGCAAGTGGTATTTCCAGTTGGGCAAGCAAAAGCAACTCCATTAATCGTTCCACTGATAATTACTTGGGCATTTTGTGGGTCGGAGGCGGTTAAGTTTAAGCTCAAATCCCCTTTGCACCAGCCATTATTTCCATTCAATGAACAATTCAAAGTATGAGAAATAGTAGGTGGTTGGGTTGGTGGCGGTAATTCTTCTTCACAATCTGCTAAACAAACATATTCTAAACAATTCTTAGGCCAAGCATCTGGGTCCCATGCTGTGCATTTGACACATGCAAACGGGCAAGCATCGGCACTAGATGCAAAGATTTTCAGAACGGGTAGTGATTGTTGTAATGGTGTTTGTTCGGCAGTATTTGGTGGAAAAGCAATCGGTACAAACCAAATGATGACAACAACAAGAATAGCAATAAATATTTTGGTGAGGTGAAGAATACTTTCTATGAACTTTTTCATGCAACTTTCCCTCTGGGAGGTAATAATTTTCAATATTCTAATAGTGATTACTCGTTTTTTTACTTTCATTTCAGTTAAGTGGCTTTACAGGTTTGTTAGGGAACTGTGATAACTAAAAGAGAGCATATTAAAATTTTGCTATGAATACCACAAGGTATAATACTTAAATTCTACTTATGACCACCGCTTATACATTCGTACCATCGCGCACTCATCAATTCCCAGACCACCCGGAAAGACCAGGCAGATTAGAAATTGTAGAACCTTTGCTTGATTCATTTGGTGCGGAACGCATAGAACCAATCCGTGCGAAAGAGGAGGAAATTGCAAGAGTTCATACAACAAGTTTAATCAAATCTATTGAAGAAGTTTGTAAGCAAGCACCAAAAATCATTGATCACGCCCCTACTTACGTCACCAAAACTTCTTATGAAGATGCTTTGCTTGCCGCAGGTGGAGTTATCACTTGCACGCGTGCTGTATTAAATGGTGATGCAAAAAATGCCTTTGCCATTGTTCGTCCGCCGGGGCATCATGCAGAACCGCATAGAGCCATGGGATTTTGTATTTTCAGTAATATTGCAGTTGCCGCACAGGATGCACTTGCGAATGGATTAAAACGTGTGATGGTCATTGATTATGATGCTCATCACGGCAATGGCACGCAAGAAGCATTTAGAAATGATGAACGCACAGGATTAATCTCAACACATCAATGGGGAATTTATCCCGGCACGGGTGCAATTGATGATGTACCCAATGCAAAAAAGCGAATCGTCAATGTGCCGTTGAGCGCTTACGCTGGTGATAAAACATTTGAACAATTATGTGATTCTATTTTCAAGCCAGTCGTGCAAGCATTTCAGCCTGAGATGTTGTTAATCTCTGCCGGGTTTGATGCGCATTGGAGTGACCCATTAACTTCGTTAGGATTATCTACCCAAGGGTATTATGTCATGTCTAAGAAATTAGTGGAGATAGCAGAAGAATTTTGTGGTGGGAAAATTGTCTTTGTGCTTGAAGGTGGTTATGATGAGCACAACGTCGCTAACGGGGTTGGAGCCGTTTTCAGTGCATTGAGCATGTCTCCCCTTAAGAATGAGGCGGATGATTTGTCACCGTATCAAGAACCGAATCCCGAATCATTAATCCAAAAAGTTCGTGTGTGGAATAAAATCTAAAAGGAGAAGAAAGAAATATGAAAAAGTTATTTACGTTTGTTTTAATTTTGGCTATTATGAGTATGGCGTGTAATTTTAATTTACCGCTTGCGGGGAGAGATGAACCGCCAGTTGTTGAATCTACTGCGGAACCTGAAACGCCTGCAAATACCGGCGTTGGCGAATTTAATGTCATTGAAGATATTACGCCGAAGTTAGAGGAATTAGGCGGCGTGCCTTGTGAAGAAAACGAAGAATTAACTTGTGTTACTTTACAAGTTCCATTAAATCAATTTGATTCTGCAAATACTGAAACAATTGATGTTGTCTTTGGTGTATTACCTGCTAGTGGTGAGCGATATGGCATGTTTATTCAAGCCTTCCCCGGCGGACCTGGTGGTGAAGGCATTAGCAGTGCCTATTGGAGTTATTTTGATGAAAGTATTTTAGAGCATTACGATATTGTCTATTACGACCAACGTGGTATTGGTTTATCTTCTGAATTAGCTTGCCCTGTTGCTTATGCTGAAGATTTTTTGAGTTATCTTACTTCTTATGATGAGGCTGGGCTAGAAGGTGCAGATACTCCTGAAGAACAAGTAGAATTAGTAGAAGGCACCAAAACGTATGTTGAAAGTTGTGTTGCTGAAATGGGTATTGACCCTGCCAAACTTGCTTTCTACGGCACTGATTCAGTGGCAGAAGATATTGAAGATTTTCGTACTTTGATTGGCGATGAAAAGTTTTGGATTTATGGTGTCAGTTACGGAACTGCTGTATCACAAACGTATGCCTATGCTTACCCCGATAGATTAGCGGGCATGATTTTAGACGGCACAATTGATATGACCGTTTCAGGCGAGCAAGGCTCATTGAATCAAGAAAAGGCGTTTGATAAAGTGTTGGTGGCGGTATTAAACGCTTGCAATGCCGATGAACTTTGCTCTGCCGATATGAACGGCGAGGACGCCGTCAAAGTGTATGACGAATTCGCCGCGCAGGTTTCTAAAGACCCGATTGAATACACCTTCCCATTACCAAACGATAAAACGGTCAAAGGCACGTTTACCTTTAATGCGCTGGAATATACAACGGCGTATCAAATGTATTCATTAACAGGGCGCATGTTATTTCTCAAAGCGCTTGCCGCCGCAAACAAAGGCGACTTAACGCCCATGTTGCGTTTGATGTACGATAACGCCACCATTGACCCCGCCACGTTTGAATATCTCGGCGACCCAACTTTTTCGGATACGATGTTCTTAAGCGTGCTTTGCACAGACGATACCTTTTTCAGCGGCACGCCAGAAGAACGCATTGAACAATCAATTGAAGCGGGGCAGGCTTCTAATGGCACGGTGCCGCGCCTCGACGGGAGCGTTTATACGGGCGTTTCGTGCGCGTTTTGGCCCTCATCTCCAAAAGAAGCGGTGAAGCGCGAGCCGTTGGTTTTAGAAGGCGTGCCGGTGTTTATCTTAAACGCAAAACTTGACCCCGCCACTCCCTTTGAAGATGGGTTAGCCGTATTCAAGCATTTAGATAATGGCTATCACCTTTACGGCGAGGGCGGCATTCATTCCATTTTCGGTTGGGGAAACGCCTGCCCCGACGATTACGTCACCGAGTTTTTGGTGAATGGAACTTTGCCCGCTCAGAGAGAAATTATCTGCGAAGAATGGGCAGATACAATCGCCTCTTACGTTCCGAACCCGCCTCAGACTTTAAGTGAGGCTGGCGACTTGTTGGAGGCATTTATCGCCATTGACGATAATCTCTTTTACTTGCCAGAATTTTATTACAGCGATTTAAGTGAAGAAACGTCGGTCGGTTGTAACTTAGGCGGCACGTTCACATTCGGTCCGAGCGACAACGAAAGCCTAATCGCTTACGCTTTTGACAAATGCTCGCTTATTCAAGGCTTAGCCATGACGGGCACAGGCTCGTTCAATTTGGATACAGGCTTGATGACTTTTGATGTAGATGTGACGGGCGAGAAAACGGGCAGCCTAATTTATACCTTCAACTACGCCACAGGCGACGTATCGCTCACGGGCGAATATGGCGGCGAACAAATAGATTATTAAGCAAAATACCCTGAAGGTCTTAGAAAAGCGGAAGACTATAAACGAAAGCCCTTGAGGAAACTTAAGGGCTTTTTGATTCGTAAGCAAGAGGTACTATTTATTACATCTTTATTTTGTTGTACACTATGCAATATAGGAGCAATATATGCAAAGACGAAGCAAAGGCGTTGTGCAATTGATTTGGGTTTGCCCAAATTGCGAGGCGCAGAATCCAGGTCCGCAAAAAACATGCCAAAGTTGCGGAGCGCCGCAGCCAGAAAATGTGCAATTTCAACGCGCGGCGGAAGAAAAAATCATCACCGATGAAAAAGTGGTGCAAGCGGCTAAAGCGGGCGCCGATATTCATTGTGGGTTTTGCGGCACGCGCAACCCAGCCACGGCTTTTACATGCTCGCAATGCGGCGCCGATTTGAAAGAAGGCAAAGCGCGGCAAGCGGGGCAAAGATTGCAAGCGGCGCCGCCTCCGCCAAAATCCATCCAATGCGCCAATTGCGGTTTTGAAAATAAAGGCTCTGCTACCGTTTGTGAACAATGCGGAGCGCCGTTGCCAAAAGCCCATGTATCGCCGCAAGCGAATGTTTCCGCTGGAAAAACAAGCCTACCCGTAGGCGCGAAGCGCTCAAATCTCAATTGGTTATGGCTTGGCGGTTTCGGCATCTTTGCGGTTTTATGTTGTGTTGCCATTCTTTTCTTGTTTGTATTTCCATCTAAATCGGTAGAAGGCACGGTGACGAATGTGCATTGGCAAACGTCTGTGCCTGTGCAAGAGGTTCGCGCAGTGAATTATTCTAACGAGCGCGGCAACCCGCCCGCAGACGCTTACAACGTTTCTTGTTATGAAGATAGCAGGCAGGTTTGCGAAGAGCGCGTTGAAGATACAGGCACAGGCTATGGCGAAGTGGTGGAAGAATGCCATACAGAAACGGAACAATATTGTAGTTATACGTTGGATGAATGGACGACAGTGCAAACTTACGAATTGGAAGGTAACGATTTGTTTCCCGTGTATGCCGAGCCAAGCCTCGCTTCTGACCAGCGAGTTGGCTCCGCTTCGGAAGATTTCACTGTGTATTTCAGCACATCTGAAGGGCAAATGACATATTCGCCCAGTTCATTAAGTGAATTTCAACAATTTCAAATCGGCAGCGCATGGACTATTCAGTTGAATGCAGTGGGCGGCGTGGTGAGCGTGGAAAAATGACCGTAAGGACGTAGAAACGCTACGTCCTTATTTTATAATTCTCTACATGAAGAAATCGGTTGCAATTATTGGCGGCGGACCAGCAGGCTTGATGGCGGCTGAGGTGTTAAGTAAACATCCTGTTCAAATAGATGTGTATGAGGCGAAACCATCGCTAGGCAGAAAGTTTTTGATGGCGGGCAAAAGCGGGTTGAATATTACGCATTCTGAAAATTTTGAGCAGTTTGTTACAAGGTATGGAAATCGAAAAGAAGAAATTCAAAAATGGTTATTAAATTTTACCCCTAATGATTTAAGAAATTGGGTGCATGAACTTGGATTTGAAACGTTTGTTGGTACGTCTGGCAGGGTGTTTCCAAAGGGAATGAAGGCAAGTCCATTGTTGAGGGCGTGGATAAACAGATTGAGCGAGGCGGGCGTTCGTTTTCATGTGAGGCATAAGTTGGTGAGTCTCAATGGTCTGAGTTGTCGGTTTGAAACGGAAAAAGAGATACAAGAAGTTAAGTCACACGCTGTTATCTTGGCTTTGGGCGGCGGTAGTTGGAAGAGCCTTGGTTCGACGGGAGAGTGGGTTGAGATGCTGAAACCGCTCGGAGTTAAAGTCGAGGCGTTGAAGCCAGCCAATTGTGGGTTTGATGCGCAATGGAGTAATCATTTTCGTGAAAAATATCATGGGCATCCAATCAAATCTGTAACTTTATCTTTTGAGTCGTTTCATCAACAAGGCGAATTTATTATCACCAAAGAAGGCGTGGAGGGCGGTTTGATTTATTCCGCTTCGGCGATGATGCGGGATGAGATTGAAAAGAACGGCAAGGCAACGATGTATTTAGACCTTGCGCCTGACCTAACAAAAGAAAAGCTGATTGAAAAATTATCCAAGCCGCGCGGTTCACGTTCGTTGTCAAGTTATGTTGAAAAAACAATTGGCATGAAAGGCGCGAAGATGGGTTTGTTGTATGAGGTTTTATCAAAGGACGATTTTACAAACGCGGAAAAACTTGCTTCGTTTATAAAACGCTTGCCGATTGAATTAATCGCCGCTCGCCCAATAGATGAAGCGATTAGTACAGCAGGCGGCGTCAGTTTTGAATCATTGGATAAAAATTTGATGTTGAAAAATGTATCTGGCGTTTTTTGCGCCGGCGAAATGTTAGATTGGGAAGCGCCGACAGGCGGTTATTTATTATCGGCTTGTTTTGCAAGCGGCGTTGCGGCAGGGAATGGGGTTGTGAATTTTCTTGAAATAAAGTAGAGGCGAGGCGCGCCCCGCCTCTACAATTTAATTTAAACTTCCAATTGCCTTTTCCACTTCTTCCAATATTTCGCCAGATTGGACTAACGCTTTCATCTTATTATGGTCGTTGTATAACGGTCTATCCACTTCGAGATGTTCCACATGTTTGCGAATCACTTCGCGGGCTTTGGCGCTTCCTTTACCAAAAGAAAACTCGCGGAAGTCCATCGCCTGCGCCGCCGCCATAAATTCAATTCCTAAAATGCCATAGGCGTTATCTAAAATTTGGGCGTTCTTCAAGGCGGTGTTCATCCCCATTGACACAAAATCTTCTTGGTCGGCCGCGGCGGGGATAGATTGAATCGAAGCGGGGGCGGATAAAATTCGTTGCTCCACAATCAAATGGTCAGCGGTGTATTGTGAAAGCATCAAGCCTGAATAAAAGCCCGGTTCGTGGGCGAGAAAATCTGGCAAACCTTGCGAAAGGGCTGGGTTTGTTAAGCGGTTCATTCTTCGTTCCGATAGTACGCAAACCATTGTAATTGCGGCGCCTGCCATATCCATAGGAAGCGCCACTGGCGAACCTTGAAAGTTTGCGCCAGTGAGGGTTAAGTTATCTTCAGGAATAAAAATAGGGTTATCGCCCACGCCGTTTAATTCAATTTCCACTTGCGAGCGGGCATAGGCAATCGCATCGCGCGCGGCGCCAATCACTTGCGGGGTCGAACGCATGGAGTAGGCGTCTTGCACTTTGGTTTTCATTTTTCCAGTCGTTAAATCGGAGCCTTCGATGATTTTGGCGATATTTTTTGCCGAATCAATTGCGCCTTTGAACCCGCGTAACTCATGCAATTTTGCGTTGTAAGGCTTCATATTGCCGAGCAAAGCTTCGATAGACATTGCCGCGGCAATTTCGGCTTGTTTCAAAAATCTTTCCATATCGTAAATCTGAAGCGCCGACATTGCAGTTAAGACATTTGAACCATTAATTGCGGCAAGCCCGTCTCTTGCTTGCAGACCTGGAATGGGAATGCCAGCGCGCTTCATCGCTTCTGCTCCGCTGAGTCTTTCGCCTTGATAAAAGGCTTCGCCTTCGCCCATTAAGAGCAAAGCCGCTTGCGCCATAGGGGCAAGGTCGCCGCTTGCGCCTACAGAACCTTTCGTGCAAACGACTGGGGTGACGCCTTTGTTTAACATCTCTACCAGCGTAAGGGTGATTTCAGGCCGGCAGCCAGAGTTCCCGTGAGCGTGAACGTTAATGCGCCCCGCCAACGCCGCGCGGACGTATTCAATTGGCAACGGTTCGCCAATGCCGGCGGCGTGGTTGTAAATCAAATATTTTTGAAATTCCTTCACTTGTTCATCGTTGAGGACCGTTTCCGAAAATTCCCCAATGCCGGTATTCGTGCCGTACATAATTTCTTTGTTTGCTAATTTTTCTTCCAGCATGGCGCGGCAAACTTTTATTCGTTCAAGCGCTTTCAAATCAAGCTCTACCGTTTCGTTCTCTCGCGCAATGGCAACGAGTCGTTCAATGGTGAGATTTGAGCCGTTGAGGGTGATGGTCATTTAAGTCTCCTACTATGAGAATTGGCATATTGTAATTGTACCCCTTTGCGAAATTGTTAAACGGGTTTCTTTAGGCGTTACGCAAACATCCCTTATGCCCCAACAGACCAATGCCAGACGCCCTTTCGCCTCATGTTGATTTCTTTACTTTAAGCGCTATACTTGGAATTGTTGGAATGTCGCTGCAATTTTGCTTTTGGGTAAAGGAGCAAAATGGGAAGACCGCAGAAAGTGACTTCTCAGCCTGGCAGGGGGAAGTCAAATAAAAAAAACGGAAAGAAGAAACCTCAGCCTGTTTCAAAAAGATACAAGCCCAAACTTTCATTTAATGAAACTTTTTTTCGCGCGTTAATTGAACATAACATTAATGCCATTACGTTATTAAACGAAATCGGCGAGGTGATATACGATAGCCCCGCCGCCAGCGGTATGTTGGGCTACAGCCCTACCGAATGGCTTGGCAAAAGCGTATTTCAACTCGTTCACCCCGACGACTTACCAAAAATCCACCGCCTGTTTGAAAATCTATTAAAGAAAAAAGGAACGCAATCTCAGGCGATTTTTCGTATTCGCCATAAAGAGAACCGCTGGCTATGGATTGACGCCATCGCCACAAATTTGTTACATAAACCCAACGTCAAAGCCATCATTGTTAATTATCGAGACGTAACCCAAATCAAACAAGCCGAAGAAACGCTCAGCGAAATTGAAGAGCGCTTCAAACAAGTGTGGGAAGTCACCACCGACGCTATGGCTCTATCTGATGCGCAAGGCATTGTGATTGCCGCCAACCCGGCTTACTACAATTTATACGGTTACAAACCAGAACAAGTGATAGGTCAAAAATTTTCTATTATCTTCCCGCCCGATATTCGCGGCTATGCTGAAGAGCAATATGAAAAACTCTTCCAAAGCGACGTAAAACCGACTCTTTTTGAATCCGTAATCCAACGGGCAGACGGAACGGAACGGATTGTAGAATCAACCGCTTCTTTCTTAACTTCGGCAGGCAAGCGCGTTGCCATGCTTTCCGTCATCCGCGATATTACCGAGCGCAAAGCGGCAGATGCGCGCATACAAAATGAGCGTAATTTTTCTAATCAGGCTTTAGATAGTTTGCCCGGCGTGTTTTATATGTTTGATAAAAGCATGAAGTTTGTGCGTTGGAACAAAAATTTTGAAACCGTCACAGGGTACACTGCGGAAGAAATTGCAGGCATGAGCCCGCTGGATTTTTTTGCCGCAGAAGAAAAAAAATTGATTAGCGAGAAAATAGAAGAAGTTTTTCACAACGGCGTCGCTTGGGTCGAAGCGAATTTTGTATCCAAAAACGGCAAACGCACGCCATATTACTTTACAGGCAAAGTCTTTGAATCGGAAGGCGTAACTTACTTAATCGGAACGGGAATAGATATTAGCGCCCGCAAGCAAGCCGAGAAAACGCTCCAAACCCAAAATGCGCGCCTGAAAGTATTGCGCGAAATTGACATCGCCATTCTCTCGGCAGATACGGTTGAAAATATTGTCGAAGCGGCGTTGAGCCACATCCGCGAGTTGGTGGATTGTCAGCGCGCCAGTTTGGCGCTGATTAATTGGGAAGCGGGCGAAGGGATAATCTTCAACGTCAGTGCAGATGACGAAGCGGCATTAACAGAAGGGACGCGCGCGCCGCTTTCGCTATTTCAGGAAATGAACGAAAAACTTTTAGAAAATCAACCCGTATTGATTCATGACTTGACCGCCCTGCCTAACCCGCCGGCATTATTTCAGGCAGGCATACAAGCCGGCTTTCGGTCGGTTTGCGTTTTGCCTTTGTTTTCGCAAAACAAACTATTTGGGGCGTTCAGTCTGTCGTCCAAATCGGTCGGCTTCTTTGATGAGGAGAAAGTCGCTCTTGGGCGCGAAGTAGCCAATCAAGTGGCGATTGCCATTACGCAAAATAATTTATTAAACGAATTACGCGAGTTAAACGCCACCCTCGAAAAACGCGTGGCAGAACGAACCGCGCAATTGAATCAAACCAACCTGGAGTTAGAACATGCCAACCGCGCGAAAGATGAATTTTTAGCCAACATGAGCCATGAATTACGCACGCCGCTCAACAGCATTTTAGGCTTAACCGAATCAATGTTAGAACAATATCAAGAAACATTAAACGAAAACCAACAAAAATCTTTACAAATTATTGAAGCCAGCGGCAAACATTTGCTTGAGTTGATTAATGATATTCTCGACATTTCTAAACTCGAATCTGGCATGTTTGATTATTACCCGCAACTCATTCGCGCTATTGATTTATGCAAGTCTAGCCTTATTTTTGTAAAAAGTCAGGCGAGCAAAAAAAATATCACTTTATCTTACGAAATTGCAGAAGACCTCTCGCCTTTTTATGCCGACCCGCGCCGCCTTAAACAAATTTTAGTAAACCTGCTAAGCAACGCCGTTAAGTTTACGCCCAATCATGGCCATGTCGCTTTGTTGGTGAATGCCGATGCGGAACAAGAAATCATTCAATTCTCCGTCCTCGACGACGGCATTGGCATTTCGCAAGAAAATTTAAGAAAACTATTTCAGCCGTTTGTGCAAGTGGAAAGCGGTTTTCATCGTCCTTTTGAAGGCACAGGCCTGGGGTTGGCGATTGTGCATAAATTAACCGACTTACACGGCGGCAGCGTAGAAGTCGAAAGCGAAGTCGGTAAAGGCAGCAGGTTTACGATTAAGTTGCCCTATCGGCGAGGCGAGCTAGGTCAAGAAAAAGAAGCGCAAAGCGCCGTCTTCCAGCCGAGACCTGTCGAAGCGCAGTATCAACCCAAAGCGGCAGGCGTTCGTCAAAAAATTTTATTGGCAGAAGATAATCAAACCAATGTCTTAACCATCGGCGAGTATCTCGAAAATTACGGTTATCAAATTATTGTGGCAAACGACGGTTTGCAAGCGCTTGAAAAAGCGCAAACCGTTTTACCCGACGTGATTTTGATGGATATTCAAATGCCGGCGATGGATGGGTTAGAAGCCATGCGCCGCCTCAGGTCTGACGTTCGATTTGCTTCTACGCCTATCATTGCTCTTACCGCCTTAGCCATGCCCGGCGACCGCGAGCGCTGCCTTGAAGCCGGGGCGACAGAATACATGAGCAAGCCGGTCAGTTTGAAAGAGTTGAGAAAAACGATTGAAGGGTTTATGATTAATAAATAAATCTATCGGGAGACTCCTTTGAACAACATAATCGCCGCCCTCGTTACTTTTGTCATTTCGCTTATCTTCCTTCGTTCTATGGATTTCATCGCCCATCGCGGATGGATAGATAGCAAACTCAGCCGAAAAATAATTCATATTGGCACAGGTCCTCTTTTTGTGCTGTGCTGGTTTTTATTTCAGGACACGCCCGACGCGCGTTGGTGGGCGGCGCTTGTTCCGCTGGCGATTACGATTCAATTTGCATTGATTGGGTTTGGAATTTTGAAAGACGAAGCCTCGGTCAAAGCCATGTCGCGCACTGGCGACCCAAAAGAGATTCTGCGTGGTCCGCTTTATTATGGAATTATGTTTGTGGCGTTGACTCTATTTTATTGGAAAGATTCTCCAATCGGCATTATCGCTTTAATGATGATGTGCGGCGGCGACGGCATTGCCGATATTGTCGGCAGGAAATTTCATTCCGCAAAATTGGCGTGGAGCAAAGATAAATCTGCGGCAGGTTCTCTTGCCGTTTTTATCGGCGGATTTGTTACATCTGCGATTATTATTTTTATCTATGTCAATGCTGGCGTCTTTGCGGGGACGCTTTCTGATTACTTTTTGCCAATTACCTGTATGGCGCTAGCGGGAGCGCTCATCGAATCGTTACCGTATAAAGATATTGATAACATTACGATGACGGTCGCCGCGGCGTTGGTTGGTCATTTATTTTTTTAAACCGCAGGGACGATGCACAAGTCGCCCCTGCATATAAACTCATTTCTTCTCTTCTTCCTCATGCGCCAACGCCATCACCCGGTATGACTCACCGTATTCAAAGTCTTTATCTTTGGCTTCTTCCTTTGCCCAGTCTTTCATCCATTTTTCAACTTCATCCACAGGCACTTGGCTGGCGTGTTTTTTTAAGGCTTCCACTTTTATATCAATCGTCTCGGAGATATCTACCCAAGTGTCGGGTTTTTCCGTTCCATGCACATATAGCTTTTTAACATTGTGCGGTTCATAGCCAGCCTCTAACAGGTCGGTAAAAATGAGGCGCGTGCCTGCAGAAGGAAAAACCGCTTCGATTGCGGCTTGCGCGGCGGCGCGATGGTCGGGATGATTGACGTACTCATTTCCATAAAACCACGCTTCAGGGTTTCCCGTTAAAACCGCTTCGGGTTTATACTGGCGAATGAGTTTGGTCAATTCTTTTCGCAAAGCAAGCGTCGGTTGTAATTCACCGTCGGGATACCGCAAAAAAATCGTATGCTTTATCCCAAGCGTATCGTTAGCGGCTTGTTGCTCGGCTTCTCGTACTTTTGCTAATTCGGGCTTATACTTGCCGTCTTTTGTGGCGTCGTTTGAGCCCGAGTCGCCGCTGGTAATCGTCACGGAGGTAATTTCGCAGCCTGCTTTTGCCCACTTGGCTAATGTGCCGCCAATAGAAAATTCTTGGTCGTCGGGGTGAGCGTGAATGCTCATGGCGCTTTTTGGAATATATTCTTGTTTGTTTGTCATACAAGCAATTTTACCTGAAGGTAAAACTTAATTTATAGTAAAATAGAACGCACGTTCTTTTTTTATACCTCACGTTATAAATCGCCCCGAAGGTTTGATTGGAAATCCCCTTGCCTTCCAAAAACCTTCGGGGCGGCGAGCGAATAAAAACGTCTATTGCCGCTATACCCCCTTAAATTGCGAGAGCCAAGCAACGGCTTGGCTCTCATAACAAAGGAGGAGAAGAGAATTTGTTATGTGCGCAAATGTATCACGCTTGCCCGCAAAATACTTGACGATATACATACGTTTCATCCACGCCAAACCAACGAATTACCTAACAATTTTTTAAGGAGAAGAATGACTACGCTTGCTATTGAAACAAAAGATTTAGGTCGCATTTATAAACTGCGCGGCAGTAAAAAAGAAACGCGCAAAGAACTGGTTGCCTTGCAAGATGTTAACCTGACGGTTAACAAAGGCGAGTTATTTGGGTTGCTCGGACCCAACGGCGCGGGCAAAACCACCTTGATTAAGATTCTCACTACGCTTCTTTCTCCCACTTCAGGCTGGGCAAAAGTAGCCGGGGCAGACGTTCAGCGTGAGCCTGAACTGGTGCGCCCAAAAATTAACATGGTATCTGGCGGCGAGTCTTCGGGGTATGGGCTTTTAACCGTGCGCGAAAATTTGTGGATGTTTTCGCAGTTTTACGGTGTGCCGTCTAAAGAAGCCAATGAAAGAATTGAAGCCTTGCTGGAAATGATTGGCATGAAAGACCGAATGCACACAAAATCATCGGACCTTTCGACTGGGTTAAGACAAAAGATGAACATTGTGCGCGGTTTCTTAACCGAACCCGAAGTGTTATTTTTAGACGAACCCACGCTTGGCTTAGACGTCGGCGCAATGCGCGATGTGCGTAAGTTTGTGTTGGAGTGGCTACGAGCCAATAAAGAACGCACGCTTTTGCTCACCACCCATTACATGATGGAAGCCGATGAATTATGCGACCGCGTTGCCATCATCAATAAAGGGCGCGTGTTGGCTTGCGATACGCCCACCGCTTTGAAACAAAGATTACAAAAAGACGCCATCTTTGAAATTCAGACGAGCCCGCTCAACGGGTTGAGCCAGCAGATGTTGGTTGACCAGCCCGAAGTGACGAAAGCGGCGATTGTTGAGACGGAGACAGGCGCTAAATTAAATCTCAGTTTGGTCGAAGAGGCGGCGCTGGCGCGAGTCATTAATCTATTTACACAAAAAGACGTGAAGGTTTTGAATCTCACCAAACGCGAGCCTACGCTGGAAGATGTGTTTATTGATTTGGTTGGGCGCAGTATGGCGGAGGAGGAAGACAGTGGACAATCTGAATAATCCATTAACGCGCCCGTATTCGCGCAAAGATACGGGCGTGTGGTTGTTTTTGAAAACGATTGTGGCGCGCGCATATCCGCGCATTGTTGGTCAGCAACGCGAGCTTTCGTGGGTGTTCTTTGAAATTTTATTGCCCATGCTTGCCGTGTGCGCTTATGTTTTTGTGTATCGCGCATTGAACGCGCCCGAAGAATATGTGGGCTTTGTGGTGATGGGCGGCGCCATGACCGCGTTTTGGCTCAACGTGTTATGGAGCATGAGCAGCCAATTGTATTGGGAAAAACAACAAGGCAACTTATCGCTTTACATTATGGCGCCCAACTCTATGATGGCGATACTGTTAGGCATGGCGGTTGGCGGCATGTTTGCCACCGTGTTGCGCGCCGTTGCGGTGACGTTATTCGGCACTTTTGCGTTTTCGGTTAAGTTTGAAGTGGTTAGTTATTTACAACTCTTCGCTGTGTTTACCTTGACGATGATTGCCTTATACGGCATGGGCATGATGATGGCTTCGGCATTTTTGTTATTTGGACGCGAAGCCTGGCATATTGCCAACTTAGCGCAAGAGCCGATTTTTTTAGCGTCTGGATTTTATTTTCCGATTAAGTTTCTGCCGTTTTGGGCGGCGGCGGGCGCTTCGCTTCTTCCGCTAACGTTGGGTATGGACGCCATGCGTCAACTTGTTTTCTCCTCCGAATTTCCCATCGGCTTTTTAGATGTAGCGACTGAAATTTGGATACTGGCTGGTTTATCCGTTTTGTTTCTTGTCGCTTCAAAATATCTTTTAGCCTATGTGGAAAAGTTAGCGGTGCGAGAAGGCAGAATTACGGAAAGTCGAAGATAGTTTTAACCACAAAGGGTCACGAAGGTACACAATGTTTTTAACGCTTTTCCTGTGCGACATTTAGCGTCCTTCGTGGTGAGAAAAGAGAACATTATGCAAACATCAACTTCTTGGCGTTCGTTTCGGATGGCGGCTTGGCTCGGTTGGGTGATTGAATCGAACTGGACCGACCCCTTTCTTTTTGCGGTGTATTCTATCGTCAAGCCTTTATCGGGCGCGGCGATTTTGGTCATCATGTATGGGGTCATCACACAAGGCGCGTATGACAGCGCTTTGTTTCCGTACATTTATTTGGGCAACGCTTTTTATATTTATGTCGGCGCGGTGATGACGGGCGTCTCTTGGGCGGTGGTAGATGACCGCGAACTTTATAAAACGTTGAAATATATGTATATTGCCCCCATTAACATTCCTATCTATTTGCTAGGGCGGGGCGGCGCGCGTTTTATCGTCGGCTCTATTGCAGTATTAATTACCATTCTCACTGGCGTATTTTTCCTAAATGTGAATATCAATTTAGCGGAAGTCAATTGGGGGTTATTCATCGTTTCGCTCACGCTGGGCATTGTCATGCTGGCTTTAATTGGATTAATGCTGGCTGGGTTCACCTTAATCACCGCGCGGCACGAGGGCTTTATCGGCGAGGCGGTTGCGGCGGCTTTATATATTTTCAGCGGCGCCGTCTTTCCATTAGACGTGTTACCCGAATGGCTTCGCCCAATTGGTTATTTTATGCCGACAACGTATTGGCTTGAATTGTTAAGAAGGTCGTTGGTTGGGGATGTGGCGCAAGCCTTTCCGACTTTATCTCAATTCAGCAATGTGGAAATTTTAGGCGTGATGATTGGCTTAAGCCTGTTATTTAGCGCGGCAAGCGTGTGGATTTTCAAAGTCTGCGACCATATTGCGCGTGAAAATGGGATGATTGATAGAACGACGAATTATTAAAGAAGCATGTCCCGAAGGTTCTCGCAAATGGAGATGGTTTCTATGGCGAACCTTCGGGACGGTTGTATCTCTATTTATCAGAAAAATGTTCCTTAAGTCTCTTTAGTAACTGGGTGCGCCCTAAATGAGACGAAAAGTTGTGGTTGGCTTTGGGGATAAATTCGATGTGTATTTTCTTTTCATTAACCAATCTATTTGCCGTTTTACCCGCGCCCTCTTTTAATAATTGATAACCCGGGTCGGTTTCTGCAAAAATAAATTTCACTTTTACGTTTTTTTTCACAATCACGTTCAAATCCCACGCGAGGTCTTCTATATTTTTAGCGCCCAGCGCCCGTTGAATTTGATTGAGAAAAGGTTTAAGAAAAGCGGATAGTTTTATACAAAATACGGTGATAGTTGTCTTGGCGGTTATAAACCAGCGTTTAGGGTCTTTGAGTAATTTTACCCATCGGTCTTTGCGCCGCATGGATTCTTGATACAAATTCCAATCAAAATAATAATCGGCGGGAGAATAGTCTAACGACATGCCTTCTTTCCAATAAAAAGCGAGCGGGTTGATGGGAATAATTTCGCGCACGCTGGTTTCATTTTCATGCAAAGCAAATTGAAAAGCCGAATACGCTCCCGAGCAAACGCCCATGAGTATAACTTCGCGGACATGATGATATTCTTTTAGATAACATATTGTTTGTTTAATGTTATCTAACGCCTCTGGGAGATATGGGTCGTTCTCTTTTGATAATTCAGGGCGAACGCTATCGCCCAGCCCTAAAAAATCTAAGCGAAAGACTTTGTAGCCGAGCGATAACAATTCGCGGGCAATGTAAACATAATTGCGGTTTGGTCCTATCCGGTGAACAGAACCTGCGTTTAACAGCAAAACTGTCGGCTTAGATTCTGCATCACGAAGCAGGGGCAGGCTGAAAATTCCGAAAAGAGGCGTGCGCGGAATTGAGCAAAGAATTTCCGCAACGGGAAATCCGCCGCCCGCGTCCATACTTTCTTTGGCGCTGGTCGCGTATGTATAACAATCAAAACGAGTTTGTTGGTAATTTTTTAGGCGATAAAAAATATTTTTATCTATCCAATTTCCTTCAATTTTGATAGACGTAATTTCTTCAATGGCATAATGCGGAACTTTGCTGTTATGCGGGGTTGCCATCATATTTGCATAGCCCAATAAAGTTTTATGCTTAAAATGAAAATTTTGATTTGACCACGCTTCAATTAAATTTTTAGGAAGCGGCAAATCATCGGTATTAAAAAGAAAAATTTGTTTGGCGCGAGGCGTAATGTTTGTAAGCGAAAGCGACAACAGTTCGTTCATCGTTTCGCGGGTGATTAAGAACCCGCCTCCTTCTAAGGTTGTGCTGTCCACATCTAAATCGGCGTTTTCTCCCGTTTTTTGCAGCGCCAACATTTCGCGGATGTAGCGCCTGCCTTCGACCACAGGGACCCAACAGATTAAATTTTCAATCTCCACTTTATGTGAAATAAGGCTGGCAAGCATGGCGCCCATTCTTAAGCCGAGCAAACTGATTTTTTTAATTTCGCATTTTTCTTTTATAAAATTAACTGTGTATTCAATACTATCTAGCCATTTTTGTAATCTATCGGGGTCGGTATCTAAGCCCGATGAGTCGCCCACGCCTTGATATTCCATGCGAAAGGTTGTGACGCCTTTTTCTGCAAAACCGTCCGCCAGGTGACGCAAGCCGCGATACGAATTGACAAACTCATGCCCCACAGGCGGGCAAATTAAAACAGCATGGTCGCTGGGGCGTTCTGGCAAATGACACCACGCCAGCAAAACGTCTTTGCCCATTTCAATATAAAAAGGAATTCGCTCGATTTGCGCGTTTTTCATATCGTCGCCCGCACGGACGTAAACGTCCATGCTATTTTTACGAAGCCGTCTAAAGACGGCTCAGCCCGCTTGAGCGGGCTTGGTAAACTAGTGTGGGGATTTATCCCCGCGCGGTTTGTATGACGCAAATACGTTTGCGATGAAAAAAATAAATTAGACATATATAACACCGATTAAATTTACAGCGCCGATTTGAATTTTTGGTTTTTTATTATTTGTATTGAACTTAATTTCTTTCTTTTCATTCGGCATGAGATGAAAATAATTATCTTCAGGCAAAAATCCTTCGCAACCGATTTGAACGGCGTATAAAAACTTATCGCTTGAAATTGAAAGCGTGTTTTCAGAAAACTCGGCGACCACATGGGCTTCGACCCTTGGTAAATGATGCGTGACAGGAAAATGAAATTGCTGGTTAATAGTTTTCCCGCTTTCATCTTTCAAAGATGCACACGCTACTTCATGTTTGGGCGGACCAAACTTGTAGGCGTAACTTGTGTCGTAAAACCCGCCGAGCATTTCTTCGGCAATGATTTTTATTTTTTGATTCGACTCGACTTTGATTTCCCGCTTCGCTTTCGCAACCGAAACGCTTGCGTTCAACATTACGAACTCAATCGTACCTGTAAAAGCCGAAGGCGTTTCATTGATGATATGAAGGTGCAAGCCTTGCAACCCCTCATCGGTCATTACAACTTGAAGCGGCTGAAAGATTCTTTTCAAATAATAATAAGCCGCTTTGGGTTGATTGTTGTTATCAATCACGCCCCAACCTGCGCCAGCTAGAATATCTTTATAAAACCAAACCAAACCGCCATTGCAGTTGCTATAACTTGAACGCCATTCAGAAAAAACTTGGCTCATTATCTCGCCTGTCGCTACCCGTGAAAGAGCCAAATAACGAGTCAAGTCTTTATTTTTTAATTCTGCCTCCACATGAAATAATTTGTTTGTGTAATGTTCGCGCACATCTTCAAAATCCCATTCAGCGCCCGAGTCGCGCGGTACGCCGCGTTTCCATAAAGCGGAATCATGAATCAAATTTGAAAGCGCTTTATCTTCCGGCACATTTGAAAATCCTAAAGTCTCTGCTGTAAATTTCACATCGGCGCGGCGCACATCGTTTACATCGCGCAAGTAAGCGCCCACGCCGTAGTAATGCGTCACGCCTTCGCTTGTATAAAACGGAAACGCCCCTTCGCTTGGCGAAGACGGTACATACAAAGAATCTTCATGCAAAGTTTTTATCAACGCAGGCAATTCATTTGCGAACCAATCATTACGCCGCATTTCATTTGGAATTCCCAACATCGCGGCTTGTTGTTCCACTTCGCTATTGCCGCAATAGAAAACAACGCACGGATGAACGCACAATCTTCTAATTTGATAATTCGCTTCCGCTAAAATGTTTTGATGAAACGCTTCATCAGTAACGGGATAATCCATATTGGCAAACATAAAATCTTGCCACACCATAATCCCCAACTCGTCGCACAAATCATAAAACGCATCTTGTTCATAAATCATCGTGCCGCCAATGCGAAGCATGTTCATACCCGCCTCACGCGCAAGCCTCAAAGATTGTTTCAAATCTTCAACTTTTCCGTCTAAAGAAACGATGTCGTTGATGGTCCACACGGCGCCGCGCGCAAAAATATTTTTTTCGTTGACTTGAATTTGGAATAAATTATTTTCTCGATTAAGATGCACATGCCGAAACCCGACTCGCGCCTCTTTCAACGGGTAAAGTTGATTCTGCGCCTTGACCATGAACCGACACGGATACAGATTCGCTTCGCCATGCGTATGCGGATTCCATGATTTCACATTTTGTAAAATGATTTCTTTATTGATTTGAATCTTTTGGTCAGCGCCAGCGAAAAGACAATGTGATTCGCCATTAATTTCAAAAATAATTTCACAAGGCTGATTAGAAATATTTTCTATATCTGCTTTGACTTTAATTACCCCATTTTCATTTTGTAGCGATGTTTGTAAATTAAAGTCAACAAGATTTGCAACTTCAAAAGTTTCCAAACGAACTTCGCGCCAAATGCCGATTGGTTTGATGGGCGGCGTCCAGCCTGGGATAAAGCCAAGCAGCGTTGTCCGAAACCAGCGTAAGTTTTGATGTTCGACCAGTTTTGTTTTCCACTTCGGTCTTTTTCGTTGAACTTCTAGGGCTTGCTGAATGGAGCGAAAGCAAATAACGAGTTGATTTTTTTCTTTTAACTTTTCCGTCACATCCACTTTGTATTGTAGGAACATGTTTTCGGCGGTGAGAATTTTTTCGCCGTTCAGCCAAATCTCCGCTACGGTTGCTAACCCGTCAAAGACGAGGAAATGTTGTTTGCCTTCATTCCTGAAATTAAATTCAGTCGAATACCACCAATCAAACGTTTCGATGTCGGGTTCATTTGTCAGCGAGGCGACGGTTGAGGGAACAGAAGCAGGCATACCCGAAGAGGGCGAAGCGGTTTGAATCCAATCTGGAGAGTCGTATTGACCGGAGGCTGCTTTTCTTACTTCCCAGCCGTTTGTTATCAGTGTAGGGGCGACCTGCCAATTTCGATTCTGGTTCATGATTAATATTGAAAGGTCGCCCTTACTTATAAAGTTTTTGGAGCGCGTTCATGGCGGTTTGCCAATCTTGCCCCATTTTTTCAATGGGCGAAAAATCAAGCGGCTTCTTTTTGCTCACGGCGCGCGCGAGTTGGAATTGCGTTGTTTTGGCGGCGGTGGAAATATTATGAAAAATTTCAATTGCGTCTTCTAAATGTTTTTCGCCGTTTTGTTGCAGCCATTGCAAGTACGTTTTTGACAATTCATAACACGCGCCAAGTTGACGAAGCGTGACGAAAGAATATTGATGAAACATATCTATTGACTCTTGATTGAGCCAATCAATATCTTTTGCAAGCCGCGCCGCAAACGCATCAAATGGATTTTTGCTTGGGATAAATGCAAGTTGCTTTTTTAGAATTTGAATCGAAGCGTTTATCAGGTCTTGTCCCTTTTTGGCGCGATTCCAAATTTTTACAAACTCCACATACGGCGGGAGATAGACGGGGTCGTTTTGATTTAATCGAAATAGATTTGTAAAATCATCGCCCGACAAATGGTAATAACCCTGATTATGAAAGTAACCGAGATGTTTATTTTCAACGTCAATTTCTACGACGGCAATGGTGCTTTTGACATGCGCCGTATGATAAGCGGTGCCGAATGTATCGGGCAGATAATATGAATCCATCTCAACTAACACAGGTCTGCCGAAGCCCACTTGCTCATCCACATGGTCAATGAGGCGATTCCAAATCGTTAACTCTTGCACATCCAAGCCATAAAGTTCATATAAATCAGCGAGCGGAAATTTGAAGAACGTCCATTGGTCGCCTTCAAAGTCAATGACTAACGTGAATGGAAGCGAGGCAATCGGCTCGTGACCCATCGCATGAAGCAATTCAATCCACACGTCCGAGTAGCAATTGGTTTCAGCCCAAATGCGGTCAGGTCCATGAATTAAGTGCCGTTGATAGGTTTGCGGGTTAAGTTGTAAGATGGATTTTTTCATTTTATCTTTATAGAAACGCGGCGAAACATTTGACTGTCAAAACCGTCGTTTGACTTGCTGTGTCTCTCCGTTTAAATTTCTAAAAGATTCTTAACGGATTGAGGCCATGCTTTGGGGGCAAAACCAAATTTCTTTAATAACGCTAATGCGGTTCTTTCTAAACCAAAGCCGATGCAAGCGGTATGAGCAATATTGCCGTCTTTGGTTTTGATATTGAAGGGATGAGCAAAATGGTCAAGATGATAATTGCTGGAAGAAATGGCGGTGGGCTTTTCTTCGCTTGTAATTGGAATGACCAACTCAAACTTTAATTCTTGTTCTTGTTGAGAAGCCGCCATAGCGCGACCGCCGCGCCCAAAGAACGGGTCATTGGCAAGCGCTGGTTTCACTTCCAAGCCCAAAGCGTGGTATAGGTCTTCGCCTTTTTTTAACCAAAAATTTCTATGGTTCAGCGCTTGTTCTGGCGTGCCTAGTTTTACAAACTCTCGCTGACGAAAGGATTGCATTCTGGCTGGGTCTTTCGACGGTTCGTGCCTGAACACAAAGCCAACCAAATCAATCAAACGACCTTGCTCAGGCAATACCGTATTTTTTGCGGTGGGATATAACGGATAACACGCCGCAGGATTCATCATCAACGCCGAAGGTTCTAAATCGTCTGTCCATTTTTCGTTTTCATGCAGTTTGCGAAGCATTTCAAGATGTTCTCTTTCCCTGCCCATAAAGGTATGAATCGAACCCATCAAATCAGGAAAGGATTCAATATGAGTCGTTTTGAGATAATGCTCGCGCGGGAGAATGGGAGGAAAGCGCATCGTTTCCGCTCCAAGCGCTTCGCTTTCGCGGGTGATGTATCGTTCAAACGCTTCAATGATTTGTTCAAACGTTCCGCTTCTTCCATACACGCCTGGCACGCCCAAATCAATTAATAACCCTGCGGCAATTAACTCGCGTTGATATTTTTCTTGTAGTTCAGGTACGTTTTCGTGCGTGTGAGACATAGGTTAATCTCCACGATGCATGTGAAGTAATGTGGCGTTGTGATTCATAATGCGGTCGTTGTTTACCATTAAAGAAGCGCCGTACGCATCTCTCAAATGACGGCTCAAACTATATTTTGTGTCATTGCGATAACCTGCAATGCCGCAAATCAATAAACTTCGGCTGACGATGTCAATAATCAAACTCGAAGAAGCGATTTTCAAATTATTAATTTTGACCGAAAAACTAAACGTATCCAACGCCTCGGCGTTATTTTCGCTTAATAATTTTTGATACTCTTCCGCGCAGCCATGCACATTCTCACGCATCAGTTGCAAAACGGAATGCGCTTCCGCTAAACGTAATGCGGCGGTTTGCGGCGCATTGGGGTTTTTCTTCATCATATCGCGCACAAAGGCGCGCGCCATGTTTACCGCGTCGGTTGCAATGCCCAACCACAACGACCCCCATAAAATGTGCGACACAGGGTGCATGGTTTGGCTCAAAATATCTGAAAACGGCGCAGGGATAATTTGTTTGATATGCCCTTTTGACTTAACCAGAAAGCCTTCACTGCATGTGCCGCGAAACCCCATCGTGTCCCAGGTCATGCTTGGTTCTAGTTCATAATCTTCTTTGCTGACGACTACATGCACTTGGTCGTTAGCGGGCGAGTCGGGCGTGCGGCGCGAGGTGATAAATAAATCATCGGCTTGTTTGCCGTAAGAAATCACGGGGGCGTTTTTTGTGAGCGTAAACGAATCGCCATTTTGTTCAACCGCGCAAATGCTTTGACGCAAATCGCCCCCAATGCCCATTTCTGTGGTGGCAGAAGCCAGCAGGCGCGATTCTGAAGCGACTTTCTTCAAATAATTCCGAAAATGTTCGTTTGATAACCCATGATTGATAGCGCACGCCGCCTGAATTTGGTGCATGGCGAAAATCATCGCCGTTGAGCCGCAATATTGCCCTAGCGCTTCGCACACGCGCGCAAGTTGCGTAATGTTTAACCCCAGCCCGCCTAATTCGGTAGGAATATACGCCCCCATTAATTTTAATTTTTTTATCGCATCTATGCCTTCTTGCGGAAAACGCGCTTTGGCGTCCACATCTCTTGCGTTTGGGCGAATCGCTTCTTCGCCAATTTTATGCACGTCTTCTAATAACTTTTCAAACGCTTCCTTGCTTATGCCAGCCTGGTTGGTATGTTCCATAAAATGCCATCCTATGTTTTTTGAGTTAAGCGCTCAACCACATCTACAATGGATTGAATGCTCGAAAACGTTTTTCGCCCCAACATGCTATCTGGAATTTCGATATTGAATTCATCTTCCAGCGCCAGCATCAACCCCACCGTCGCTAACGACGTTAGCCCCGCATTATATAAATCGCTATCGTCCGACAATTCAGAAACAGGGATGGAAAGCCGCCCGTTTTTTTCAAGAATTTCGCGCACCTTTTGCACGGTCATATAATTGCTCCAAGATTAATAAGCTTTAATAATAAGTAGATTTTACTCCAAATCAATTATGAATAACTTTCAAAACTACTTCTTAAGATAATTTGTCGCTTCTTATCCTTTAAGAGGGTTGCGCTAACAAGTTTGGCTTTGCATTACAATTGCATCATGATTAATGACCCTCTCCTCATCAACGATTGGCATCCCGTTGCTACGACTTCACAATTTAATTCGCAACCAATTATTAGTGTGCGCTTGCTTGGCGAAGATATTGTCTTATGGAAATCGGGCAAGCAATATCTGGCTTGGCAAGATTTGTGCATCCATCGCGGCGCAAAACTTTCAGGCGGGAAGATTGTTGGAGAATATTTACAATGCCCATATCACGGTTGGACGTACGACCATCAGGGAGTATGCGTCAAAATTCCAGCCCACCCCAACCAAACGCCGCCAACCAAAGCAAAAGTGAAAACATATTTGGTTAAAGAAAAATACAATATGCTATGGGTATGCTTAGGCGAGCCAGCCAATGATATTCCGCCGTTTCCTGAATGGGGAGAAAACGGTTACACCTGGGCAGTCTGCGACCCTATCCGTCACGTCCCCGCTCACGGACCGCGCATCATCGAAAACTTTTTAGACGTGGCGCATTTTCCCTTTGTGCATGAAGGCGTATTAGGCGACCAGAATCATCCAGAGATAGACGATTTTGAAACGCGCATTTCAGAACAAGGCGTTGAATCAGACCCTGTTTATGTCTATCAACCCGCTCAATACGGCGCGCAAGGCGGAGGCAAAGTGAGTTACATCTACCGCGCCTTTCGCCCTTTCACCGCTCACATGACCAAACACGTCCCTGCCGGCTGGTGGGGCAACAACGCGCCATCCGCCACGCATGGTTTGATGTTAACCCTCACGCCTCATGACGAATTAGATACAACCGTTTGGTTTTTAATTTCTTCCACCATGTGGGCTGACCCCGAAGTTTTACAGCGCGAATATACAAAACGCATCACCGACATCTTTGAAGAAGACCGCGCCATTGTGCTTTCTCAACGCCCCGAATTATTACCGCTCGATTTACAAGCCGAATTGCATTTGAAATCGGATAGAGTGGCAATCGCTTACCGAACTTGGTTGAAGCGCTTGGGGCTAAAATTTGGCGCGGCGTAAATTGAGTTAACTCCCCATGCTATAATCGCGCACGCAATTTACAAATAAACAATGAGGTCTAATGAAAAACAAATTCATATTTATATTTTTTATAATCGCTTTGACATTATCCGCTTGCGGAGGCGAAACCAACGGCGCAAGCCAAACTGTAGAAGCATACATCACCGCCCTCGCCTCAAAAGACGAAGCGGCGCTCATCTCCAATTCATGCGCCGCATGGGAAGAATCCGCCTTACTCGAATTGGATTCGCTTGAACTTGTCGAAGTTTCCCTAGCCGATGACGTCGCATGTCAAGAAACGGGGACCGACGGCGATACGACTTTAGTAAACTGCACCGGCAAACTGCAAATGAGTTACGGCGGCGAACCGCAAGAATTAGATTTTTCCAACATCACTTACGAAGTTATAAACGAAAACGGCAATTGGCTGGTTTGTGGAACAAGATAAAACTTGACCGCGGACGGCAGACGATAGACCACATGGTATCGTCTTCAGTCAGCGGTCTGCAGTCAAAACGATATGAAAAAAATTTTCTCACGCGAAAACATCTTAGCCTTTTTCTTCTGTCTCATCTTAATTGCATTAACCGTTTTCACGGCAGATAGTAACCCCACATGGATTTATCAGGGATTTTAAGATGACGATAACTCAAATTTTGATTATCGTTTTTTTTACATTGCTGTTTGCAATCGTCAAACGCGGCAGAAATTTATTTTTATTAATCGCCAGCGTGTTGGTCGTATTTTGGCTGCAACCCGCCTTACCGATTCGCGGTTTGGATTTTTGGCTTCCAATCTTCACGCTCATCATCGCAATTTTTTCTTGGCGCGTCACAACCGATACCGCGTTCAACCGAAAAAATATTTTTACGCTTGCAATCATTGCCAGCGTTATCTTATTGATTAACGCGACAAGATATTTTTCATTCGCGCAAATCTTCACTCCGTCTCGTCCGCCGCAAATCGAAATCACATTAATGATTTTTTCGATTTTTGGATTCATTCTTTTTTTATTAAGAAAAAACGCCGCCTCATTCTTGACCTTCGGCTTGATTTTGCTTCTCGGCATTTTTCTCATCCTCAAAATCCCCGCATGGACGCTTGAACTTAGCTTGTTACTTCGCGCATGGACAAATCAATCTCTAACCAATGCCTCTGCGCTTGATGTTCGCTGGCTTGGGTTTTCATACGTCGCCTTTCGTTTGATTCATACAATTCGAGATAAACAAGCAGGGCGCTTGCCTGCTGTAGATTTAGATGAATACATCGCTTACGTCATCTTCTTCCCCGCTTTCGTGGCTGGTCCCATTGACCGCATTGAACGCTTCATTAAAGATTTACGCCAGCCGTTTGAAGGATTGAAGCAAGAAAAGTTTTTTGAAGCAGGTCAAAGATTATTGATTGGCTTATTCAAAAAATTTGTAATTGCAGATACATTCGCATTAATCGCATTGAACGACACAAACGCGCTTCAAGTTCATTCCACAGGCTGGATGTGGGTTTTGGTCTATGCCTACGCCTTCCAAATCTATTTTGATTTCAGCGGCTACACGGATATTGCCTTAGGCATTGCAAAATTCATTGGCATTAACTTACCTGAAAATTTTTCTTCGCCCTACCTCAAACCCAACCTAACGCAATTTTGGAATAACTGGCACATCACTTTGACTCAATGGTTTCGCGCTTATTTCTTTAACCCTGTTACGCGCTGGTTAAGGTCATGGCGCAAACCATTCTCTATGCCGATGATGATTCTAATCGCCCAAGTCGCCACCATGCTCCTAATCGGCTTTTGGCATGGCGTGACATGGAATTTTACGCTCTGGGGCTTATGGCATGGGCTTGGGTTATTCATTCATAACCGTTGGAACGACTTTACAAAAGCCAAAGCCGCCGAATGGGCAAACACGCCCTTGCGCCAACAAGTATTAAATATAAGCGGAATGATTTTTACTTTCCATTTTGTAGCGCTCGGCTGGATATTTTTTGCATTAAGTTCGCCCGTCGCTTCATGGCAAGTGATTTTGAAATTATTTGGAGTCGTGTTGCCCTGAGCCGCAGCGAAGGGTCTCTGAGATAATCGTAGAGATTCTTTATTTCACTCAAAATGACGCAAACAAGGTTTATGAAAGAAATAAATTACTTTAGAGTTTTTCTAAAAGGAAGTTTCCTCTTTATCATCTTTAATCTTTTGATTGCCTTATGGCAGCCAGAAGTTGGGCGGTTTTCTCTCTACAACTCTCTTTTCACAGGCAGAGAGAGACTGCCGTTTGGGGAAAACCCGAAACAATCTTATAACTTAAGCTTATTTGACTTAAACGCCATGTTTGCCTCGCATGTGCTTCATGGAGCGGAAAAGGCGCAAGATGAATTTCGCGTGATTGCCATTGGGGATTCATCTGTCTGGGGAACGTTGCTGAAACCCGAAGAAACGCTAACAGGTCAATTGAATGGAATGAAACTTTCGGCATGCGGTAAGGACGTTGCGGTTTATAACGTAGGCTATCCGACCATTTCATTGACCAAAGACATTATGTTATTAGAGTATGCCATGCAATATGAACCCGACTTGATTTTGTGGCTAACCACCTTAGACGCTTTTCCCCTTGAAAAGCAAGCCTCGCCGATAGTATTAAACAACGAAGAAACGATTCGTGAAATAGAAAAAGAATACGGTCTAAAAACTGTAATAAATGAATTTGAAGAAAAAACTTTTTGGGGTAAAACCTTTATCGGAGACAGACGCGCTTGGGCAGATTTAATCCGCCTGCAAATGTATGGAGTCATGTGGTCTGCCACAGGCATTGACCAAATCTATTCGGACGATTACGAAAAGGCGCAAACCGATTTTGATGAAGACGAAAGTTATCATAATTTCATAAAACCGAATTTAGATGAAAACCTTTTGGCGTTGAATGCTTTAGAAACAGGCTTTCGCATTGCAGGTGAAACGCCCATGATTTTGGTAAATGAGCCGATGTTAATAAGTTCTGGAAATAATAGCGACATCCGCTATAATTTTTTCTATCCGCGCTGGGCGTATGACGAATATCGAAAGATGATGTTCACATTAAGTGAAGAAAATTATTGGCAATATGTTGACTTGTGGAATATCGCCCCTGCGGGCGAGTTTACCAACAGCGCCATTCACCTAACGCCCAACGGCGAAAAGATGTTGGCTGAAAGTTTAGCGCCGTATGTTGTGGAAAGTTGCAAATAAATGACCTCTGCCCACAGACGGCTGATAATATTTACGGTCTGCGTTCAGTCGTCAGTGGTCGTTATTAATTATTGTGGAGTAATGATGAAGTTAAGATTTTTATTATTAAGTTTGTTTTTAGCTTCTTGTATGAATGCGCCAGTTACATCACAACCTGAAATTATTCCAAGCGACGTAACTGCGACTGAATCTGTCAATGAAATAGTTGAAGCCGCTGAAGAGGCTGCGGCTGCCACTCCCCGCCCAACGTTAGCGCCAGATGAATGGAAACAGCTGCCAGTTATCCCCGTCGTCAGCGAAGCGATGAAGGAGGTGTATCAGCGCGGGTTGGCGATGGGCAGAAATCCACATGCTTTTTCTAAAGTAGGCGATTGTCAAACCAGCACTGATTTTTATCTTGTAGATTTTGATTATGAAGATAGATACCGACTCGGCGAATATGCCTATTTGCAAGAAACGATTGATTATTATGCGGGTTCGTTTTCGCGCACAAGTTTGGCAATGCGCGACGGCTACAATGTGGCGGCAATTCTCACGCCGTTGCGGGCTGACCCTGAACATTGCGAATCGGGCGAAACGCCAATCGCTTGTGAATTTCGGTTGAATAACCCAAGCGTGGCGTTGATAAGTTTGGAAACAAATTTTAGCGGCAGACCCGCCGATGATTATGGAAAATATATGCGTCAGATTGTTGAGTATTCTTTAGAGCAAGGCGTGGTGCCAATTCTTGCAACGAAAGGCGATAATTTAGAAGGCGACCATAGCATTAATGCCGAGATTGCCGAAATTGCAATTGAGTACGATATTCCGCTTTGGAATTTTTGGGCGGCGTTACAGCCTTTGCCGAATCACGGTCATTCGACTGAATTGAACGACGGCTTTCATTTATCGTTTTCACGAAACTTTTTTGACGTTGAAAAAAATATGCTTAGCGGCTGGCCCTGGAGAAATTTAACCGCCCTGCAAGCCTTAGACGCCGTTAGAAAAGCATTGAGCGAACAATAAAGTAAAAAGGAAAATACAATGTCAACTGAGATCACAACGCCCATTGCAAAGTTTATTGCCGAAAAAATATTGAAACAACCTAATAAAGAAATTAAACCTGATGAAGCATTAATTTCTAGCGGACTAATCGATTCGTTTAGCCTGATGGATTTGGCTTTGTTTGTGGAAGATACCTTTGGCGTGAAAATTGAAGATACCGAATTAAATGCGAATACGTTTGATTCGTTGAATCAATTGGCGGGGTTGATTCAATCAAGAAAATAATTTGACCGCCGCCCACAAACAGCGGACGATTGCAGGCAGTCTGCGGTCTATTGCCCGCCGTCATCATATTTTTAAGACAAATTGATGAATACCCTCCCTCATCTTCTCCAACGCGCATATCAAACCGTTCCTGATAAGGCCAGCATAATTTTACAATTTGCAGGTCGTGAAGATAAGGCGATTCATTATCGTGATTTGATTCAGGGCGCGAATCGTTACGCGCAAACGTACGCGCAAAAAGGAATCAAACGCGGCGAAGTTATCGTATTGATTTTGCAACATGGCGAAGATTTAGTTTTTTCATTTTGGGGAGCGATTTTGCACGGCGCAATTCCGTCTATTATGCCGTTCCTCACAGAAAAACTTGCGCCTGAAAAATATCGCGCCGACTTGGCTTCGTTAATTTCAATTACCAAACCGACAACGATTGTCACTTACCCAGAATTTGAACATGAAATTCGCGGCGCTTTGGTGGAAGGCGATTCGGTTAAAAATATTATTCTGACGAGTCAAATTGAATCTGAATCAAATATCAACTTTGATTCTTTACAAGGTATGAATTCGGCGCAAGAAGATATTGCCGTGTTGCAGCATTCGTCAGGCACAACGGGTTTGCAAAAAGGGGTGGCGCTTTCGCATGGCGCAATTTTGAATCAACTCAACGCTTATAGCAAAGCCATTCAACTCAATAAAGAAAGCGACGTCATCGTTTCGTGGTTGCCGCTTTATCACGATATGGGTTTTATTGCATGTTTCATCATGCCTGTCGTTTTGCAAATTCCGCTGGTGTTAATGTCGCCGTTCGATTGGGTGCGCGCGCCGTATAAACTTTTACAATCCGTTTCGCAATATCACGGCACGCTCACATGGCTGCCAAATTTCGCTTTCAACTTTTGCGCGCAAAAAATCCGCGAGCGCAATCTTGAAAATGTAAATCTCTCAACATGGCGGGCTGTTATCAATTGTTCCGAGCCGGTGCATGTCGAAAGCCATAATTTATTTTTTGAAAAATTTTCAAGGTATGGATTAAATTATTCCGCGCTGCAAACTTGTTATGCGATGGCGGAAAACGTTTTCGCCGTGACGCAAAGCCCGCTTGATAAAACCCCCGCGATAGATGAAATTGACCGCGAGATATTTATGACTCAACGCCTCGCGCTTAAAGGGAAGCCTGATTCTCCAACCCTAAAGATGACTTCTTCGGGGAAACCGCTTCCGAACGTCAAAATCAAAGTCGTAGATGAATCGTTCAATGAAGTTGACGAAAGAGTCGTTGGCGAAATTGCCGTGCAAAGCGATTGCATGCTGACGGAATATTTCAATCGCCCCGACGCCACCGAGGCGGCGATAAAGAATGGTTGGTATTTGACCGGCGATTATGGGTATCTGGCTGACGGCGAATTATACGTTTCCGGCAGAAAAAAGGATTTAATCATCGTTGGCGGGAAGAATGTCTATCCTCAGGATTTAGAGTCGCTGGCGGGCGAGGTAACAGGCGTGCGCAAAGGAAGATGCGTTGCGTTTGGGATGTATGACGAAGAATCAGGCACAGAAGAAGTCGTCATTATTGCAGAGGCTGAATCGCAGGAATCAGATAAAGAATTGATTGCCGATGCGATACGCAAACACGTCGCCAAAAATTCGGCAGTGGCGGTGCGGCATGTGAAAGTGGTGGATGAAACTTGGATATTGAAAACATCCAGCGGAAAAACGGCGCGCTCTGCCAATAAAGAAAAGTTTTTGAAAGAACTTACTACACACTAAATTTTTATATTGCTTATTATTTCTTCCCAATTTTCAAAATATTCAATTCCCGCTTGTTCAAAAGCAAGCGCTTTGGTTTTGCTTCCTGAAGTTAAGCCAATCGCTTTGACGGTTACGTCAAAATTTTCTTTTTGAAAAATTTCGCCGGCGCTTTGCGCAGAACGAATCCCGCCCAGTGTGTCTTCCACAACCATTAATTCAAATGAATTAGGCAGTTGTGAAAATACATTATTTAATTTTCCAGTTTGCCGCCAATGTACGGCGGCTTGAAGGGCATCCCATTCATTCCCTGTATAAGCGGCAAGCGCCCCAGCCAAAGCGTGAACGGGCGATGGTTTCAATAATGTAGATGGTTCAAGCCCATGAAGTTTGGCAATGTATTCTAATCTGCCGTATCCAATGAGGGGAATATGCGCCAGCCCAACTAAATCGAGCGCCTTTTCCGCTTCGGGCGCGTACCCCATGTGAGAGGCATCTACATTGCGGGGCGGCGCGGATGGCCTGGCTGTAATAGACGCTAAATAAATATTGGGCTGAAGTAATTTATCTAAAATGGTTTGATTGAGATTGGAAACGTCATGCAAATATAAAAACGACTCGGTTTCGATTTCTGCCGGTAAGTTGTATGCCTCGCTGAACGTTTGGCTTCCTAATGAAAAATGTTGAAACAAGCGTGTGGTGGCGGAAAAATGAACATTGCGCGAATCGTGTAATAAACTTTGACGCAAGTTTTCGGGAATAAATGGAAAACATTTTTGTTGTAACGCAGACTCGGTGGGGTAGAGATTCGGCAAAATTTCAAAGTCGGGGACATGGAGCGCGTGAGGGGCATAGCCGTTTAAGCGCTTTCCAATTTCAATCGCCGCCAACGTTACGTCCGAAGGTAGGTTGGTTTCACCCCATGTGGAGAGAATGTCGTTCCATGCAGTCGCCAACAGAAGAGGGACCATATCCCATTCGCTGAAAATTCCGCGTTTTTCTAATTCGGCAATTTGCTCTTCGTGAAAATCAAAATGCGGCGCGCTCATTAAATTCGCAAAATGATTTAATGTGGCATGTAAGGCGGCTCTGTATCCGCCGGGCGTCACCAACACGCCGTCTATATCTAATAAAATAATTTTTGTCATTTGCGGCGTTTCTCCAATTCGTTCATAATGTGTTGCGGGGTAAGCCCGCGCGCAGATAATAATACAAGCGTGTGAAAAGTAAGGTCGGCAATTTCTTCGATGAGGCGCGAGTCGTTTTGCGCCAGCGCGGCGACTATCACTTCGGCGCTTTCTTCGCCCACTTTTTGCGCTATCTTTGGCAAGCCCTCTTTGAAGAGGCTGGTTGTGTATGATTTTTCTGTTGGATTATTTTTTCTCTCTTCAATGATTTCAAATAAGGTTTGAATATTCATTTTGTTTTCCTTTGTAGGGGCGACCCGTCCCGTGAATGCAAAATACCTTTGCTTCTTATGGATGGGTCGCCCCTACTCTATATTCCTAATAAAACAACTTGCTTCACCTGTATGACAAGCGGGACCCGCAGGCTCTACCAAAATTAACAGTGTATCGGCATCGCAATCTATTTTGATTTCAATCACCTTTTGAATATTGCCTGAGGTTGCGCCTTTATGCCACAACTCATTTCGGCTTCTTGACCAAAAAACTGTTTCTTTCTTTTCAATTGTGAGACCCAAAGATTCTTGATTCATATATGCCATCATCAAGACTTGTTTTGTGTTTATATCCTGAACAATCGCAGGGATGAGTTCATTTGAATCAAACTTAATTTCAGAGAGTTCTACTTGCATGTTCAACCTCTTATTGGAATATTCAAAGATTGTAGTTCTTGTTTTAGTTCTGGGATTTTCAATTTGCCGTCATGAAACAAAGATGCGGCAAGCGCCGCATCTGCTTTGCCAGTGGTAAGAACTTCTGCAAAGTGATTCATATTTCCAGCGCCGCCAGAGGCAATCACTGGCACAGAAACTGACTCTGAAATTTTGCGCGTCAATTCAATATCATAGCCTGTGCGCGTGCCGTCGGCATCCATGCTGGTTAATAAAATTTCGCCCGCGCCCAAGCCCGCCCCGCGAATTGCCCACTCGACGGCGTCTATGCCTGTGGGCGCTCTGCCGCCATTCACATACACTTCCCAACTCGAATTATTTTTGCGCGCGTCTATTGCCAGCACAATACATTGTGCGCCAAAGCGAGCGGCGCCCTCCGATAATAATTCTGGGCGTTTCACCGCCGCCGAATTGATACTAACTTTATCTGCCCCAGCCAATAATAAATTTCGTATATCGTCCACTTCACGAACCCCTCCGCCGACGGTTAATGGCATGAAAACCGTTTCTGCAACTCGGCTGACTAAATCTAAAGTCGTTTTGCGCCCCTCATTCGTTGCGGAAATATCTAAAAAGACCAATTCATCCGCGCCTTGTGCATCGTAGAGCCGCGCTTGCTCCACAGGGTCGCCTGCATCGCGTAGGTTGATAAAGTTCACGCCTTTCACTACACGCCCATCTTTAATATCCAAACATGGAATGATTCGTTTCGCTAACATAAGTTCATATCCGTTTATCCGATTTGCCGAAGGCAATCCGCTAACACAATTGCGCCTTCATACAACGCGCGTCCAATAATCACGCCAGATAAGTTTGCATCGCGCGCCGCACCAACATCTTCCAAAGTTTGCGCGCCGCCAGAGGCAATCACGTTAAGTCCGCTGACGTTTGCTAACTGGCGGGTTGCTTCGATATTTAATCCGCCGCCCAAACCGTCCCTGCGAATATCTGTAAAGATAACCGTATCAAGCCCAAAGGTCCGCATGTGAAGCGCGAGGTCAGCGGCTAAAATTTTGCTATCGTCTTTCCAGCCGCGCACGCTTACAAATCCATCGCGCGCATCAATGCCAACTGCAATTTTTTCCGCGCCAAAATTTTTTATTGCCTCTTTCACAAGTTCAGGTTGTTCAATGGCAATCGTGCCTAAAACCGCACGGCTAACTCCCATTTCAAAAACTTTTTCAATCATCTTCATTGAACGAAGCCCGCCGCCAAATTGCACACGCGCGCCCAGTTTCAAAATAGATTGCAATGCCGTTTGATTCGCCGAATCAATTTCGCCAAACGCGCCGTCTAAATTCACCACATGCAACCATGTTGCGCCTGCGTTTAACCATTGCTTTGCAGTTTGCGCGGGGTCGGCGCTATATGAAGTCATACGATTTGGGTCGCCTTCTTTGAGGCGCACCACGTTTCCGTTTCGTAAATCAATGGCGGGGTAAATAGTGAAACTCATGCCAACTCCAAAAAATTTTTCAAAATTTGTAAGCCAACCTTTTGGCTTTTTTCCGGGTGAAATTGCACGCCGAAAATATTTTCCCGTTGAACCGCGCAAGCGTATTTGATTCCATAATCGGTTTCCGCAATCACATCCGATGAATTTTGCGGCTGACAATAATAAGAATGATTGAAATACGCATACGCTTGATTTTCTATTTGATGAAATATCTGCGCCTCACGCTTAACTTCAACCTGATTCCAACCCGTATGCGGAATCTTCACCGAGAGCGATTCGGCAAACTTCACAACCGCGCCGGGCAACAACCCCAAGCCTTTGTGCGCGCCCATCTCTTCGCCGATTTCAAATAAGGCTTGCATACCGACGCAAATTCCTAACAAAGGGATATTGCGGTTTACCGCTTGTTTGATTGCGTTTTCTAAATTTTTCTCTCGCAACCCAAGCATAAAATCGCCAAATGCGCCAACGCCCGGGAGGATAATCTTTTCTCCCGTTAAGACCTTTTGCGGGTCGTCGGTTCGCAACACGCTTGCGCCAATATGCTCCAACGCCTTTTGCACCGAACGAAGATTGCCCGTGCCTGCGTCTATCAAAATGACATTTTTCATTTTGTTAATGTCCCTTTGGTAGATGGAATGTCTCCGGCGCGGCGCGGGTCAATTTGAGTCGCAACATCTAACGCGCGCGCCCACGCCTTGAATAACGCTTCGGCTTGATGATGGTCGTCTCGCCCGTAGAAAACGCGCGCATGTAAGTTGCATCGAGAAGTAATAGCAAACGATTCAAGAAAATGCGGAAACAAAGTTGTTGGAATATTTCCAACATAAGGCGAATGCCATTCGGTTTGAATCACAGCATACGGTCTGCCCGATAAATCAATGGCAACATGCGCCAGCGTTTCATCCATTGGAGCAAACGAATCGCCCATGCGGATAATGCCTTTTCTGTCGCCAAGCGCTTTCTCAAACGCCTGCCCTAAAGCAAGCGCAACATCTTCAACCGTGTGATGAACGTCAATATGCAAATCGCCTGTCGCTTTGACCGTTAAATCAAAGAGACCATGCACGGCGAGGTGGGTGAGCATGTGGTCGAGAAAACCAACGCCTGTAGAAATTTCATGCTTACCTGTTCCGTCAATATTTAACTTGATTTGAATATCGGTTTCGTTCGTCTTTCGGGATATTTCTGCGGTTCTCATAAACGCTCCTTTGTAACGGACTTAAAACGGATAAGCGGATTGAAAACGGATTTTTATCCGTTTCATAATCCGTTAAGCGCTTTGATTAACATATCTGTATCTTCTGGTTTACCAACACTGATGCGAATATGGTCTTTCAAGCCTGGTTTGTTGAAATACCGAATAAAGATTCCATGTTCATTTGCCAGCGTTGTTTTTAATTCCAAAGCGTCTTTGTCAAGCGCTTGGCACAAAATAAAATTTGATTGAGTGGGATATGGCTTTAGAAACGGTATCTTTTCTAATTCTCTAAATAACCTTTCCCGTTCGGTTTTGAGACGTTGGACAACGCTTTTCAGTTGTTCTGCATGTTCTAAAGAAACTTGCGCGGCAATGCTCGCCGCAACGTTGACGTTATACGGTTGTTTGGACTTCCATAACGTGGGCATTAACCATTTGGGAAACGCCCCATAGCCAACCCGCAAGCCTGCCAACCCCGCCCATTTGCTGAACGTTCGCAAGACAATTAAATTCTCTCGCATTGGCGCTTCTGCAATACGACTTAAACTCGCGCCAAGATTTTCGTCCGCAAATTCAATATAGGCTTCATCCAAAACAATGAGCGTTGGAAGAGACAATAATTCATCCATAACTTCTGGCGGAATCAATGAACCGTCTGGGTTATTGGGAGAAGCGATGAAAAATAATTTTGGTTTGTGCGTTTCAACGGCTTTGCGAATTGCCTCTACGTCTAATGAAAAATCTGAATTGCGTTTCGCCTCAACGACTCGCGCCGCGTTTAATTCCGCATCGAAAGAATACATGCCAAACGTGGGCGGGCAAGAAAGAATGCAATCATCAGGTTCAAGAAAGACGCGCATGATTAAATCCAATAATTCATCTGCGCCAGAGCCTGCTAAAAGATATTCAGCAGGCGCGCCGGTAAATTTTTCTAAAGCGCTTCGTAAAGCGCGGCTTTCAGGGTCGGGGTAAATATGCGGAAAGTTCATATTGCCTAACGCTTCACGAACGGCGGGTAAGGGTCCGTAAGGGTTTTCATTCGCATCTAACTTAATAATTTGCTCTGCCCTTCGCCCAATTTTTGCCGATAAAATTTCAAAAGGTTCAATGGGTGTGTATGGCGGCAACGCCTCAAGGTGTTTACGAATATTCATTTCGATTCTCCTCTTCGAATAGATACAGCATTAGCATGAGCATCTAATTTTTCAGATAAAGCAATCGCCTCGGCTACTTGACCTGTAACCTGAGCGGCGGTTTCATCCAACCCTACTACGCTGATAATTTTTACAAAATCCCAGACGTTCAACGGAGAAGCAAATCGCGCCGTGCCGCTGGTGGGCATCACATGGCTTGGTCCCGCAACATAATCTCCTAATACTTCGTAAGAATGTTCTCCCATAAAAACCCCGCCAGCGTTTTGGATTTTATCTATCCATTTCCATGGTTCTTTAATAGATAAGCCCAAATGCTCGGGCGCATATTCATTGGCAAGGTCAAGCGCTTCTTGAATATCACGAGTTAAAATAGCGCCGCCGCAATTTTCTAGCGAGGTCAGAATAATATTTTTACGTTTCAATATTTCAATTTGATTTTTGACTTCAACTTGAACATTTTGAATCAAAGTTTGTGATGGCGTTATTAAAATAGCAGACGCAAGAACATCATGTTCGGCTTGCGCTAATAAATCTGCCGCTACCCATTTGGGATTTGCAAATTCATCCGCAATCACAACCGTTTCAGTAGGTCCCGCTAACCCATCAATGCCTACAACGCCAAATACTTTTTGCTTCGCTAAGGTGACGTATATATTGCCCGGACCGAAAATTTTATCCACCCGCTTAATTGTTTGAGTTCCATACGCCAGCGCGCCAATGGCTTGCGCCCCGCCAATCGGATACACCTCATCTATCTCTGCAATGGCGCATGCCGCAAGAATGACGGGGTCAATAACAAATTCTTTTTTTTCTTTCATTGGCGGGGTAACAACTACAATTTCTTTTACGCCCGCCACGCGCGCAGGGAGGGCGCTCATCAGAACAGTGGACGGCAAAGGAGCAGTTCCACTCGGTACATACAAACCGACTCTTTGAAGCGGTTTGACGATTTGACCAACCTTGCCGCCCAATTCATCCGTAAACCATGAAGTTAACGGTTGTTTGCGATGAAATAATTCAATGCGAGCCTTTGCGTTTTCAAGCGCGTCTCTTTGACGTGGGGGAAGCGAATCAAGCGCGCGGAAGAGAACGCTTCGGGGAACAGAATCAATTTGAGGTTTGGTCGTGAAGCGTGTGTCGCTGGGAGATAAATCTAATGTTTGAGTCCAATGTTGCAAAGCGATGTCGCCGCGTAATTGCACGTCTCTTAAAATTTCTTCAACTCTTTGCAAAATTTTTTTATCAACCGAATCAAAGGCTGTGCGTCTTAAGATAGTTTGTTTAGCGGTTTGAATATCATATTGTTTCAACATGTTAACCTTTCAATGCGCTCAGCATGGCTTTATAGCGCGGCGGTTCTTCTTCAAAAATATAATGAACGGGCGAAACGATAATGCCGCTGCCGCCAATATTTCTTAACTCGCTAATCGCTTTTGGTAAAACGTCGCGGCGTACAACAATTGTGACAGAATACCAACCTTGATTCGATTCGCGCGTGACAATGGGGCTGATGGTGGGACCTTGCAAGCCGCCTACGCTTGTTTGTTGAAACATTTTTTCCGCCACCGCTTCTGGACTGACCCCGCGCATGTTGGCGATAACCAAAACATTTTCTTTCGCCCGTAAATGCGCTTCGACGTATTCTAATAAACGGCGCGCCATTTCTAAGGCTTCGGGGTTTTTTTGCAAGGTGTAGCGATTGGCAATTAAAGCCGCTTGCGATGTTTGAATGATTCCATTTGCAATTGTCTTCAGGCGATTATCTTTTAACGTTTGACCTGAAGAAACCAAATCGGAAATAATATCGGCATAGCCAATGGTTGGCGCGGTTTCGAGCGTTCCCTCAGCCGTGATTAATGCGTGCGGAATATTTTGTTGAGCAAGGAATTTGCTTGTTAGGTTTGGAAATTTTGTCGCCACTCGTAAGGGGCGATGTAATGTTGCGGTATATGCTTTCAACGCTTGAAGGTCGTTCACCTGATTCCATAATTCGGGAATCGCTAAGGTCAATGAGCAATAGCCAAAACCGAGCGCGTCGTGCAAAATCATAATATCGCCATTCTCGCCGCGTTTTTCTTCAACGACATCCATCCCCGTAATGCCAAAATCTACGCTGCCCTGACGAACGCTAACGACAATATCGCCGGGGCGTTGAAATAAAACGCCTAACTCAGGCAAAGCGGGGATTTGCGCCTCGTATTGTCGCGGATTCGGCTTGAAGACCGAAAGCCCAGCCGAATTAAGAAAATGAAGCGTCGCTTCTTGTAAGCGTCCTTTCGATGGGAGAGAAAGCCTAAGGCGTTGATTGTTTTGCATAAAATTTCCTTTTTAACGTCTCGCTGATTTGCTAAGAAACCTGCGGACGGTGTAAAAAACAAAAAACCCCGAGCATGCTCGGGGTTTGATGATTTCAATGCGAAATTACTTATTTGCCAAATATAAGTACGCGCACAGACACATCCCGAACATGCGGGGGAGAAATTGTATGATGATGGCGGTTGTGCGCGAACACTGTTTTCATGTTGGGCGGCAGTATACCAATAAGGTTTTTATTTGGCAAGCGCGAGTTTTGTTAATATTTAGTTATCAACAAAACTTTTATAGAGTACGCTTCGTACATCTTTTAACAACTATTTTGGAGGATTTCATGGAACAAGAAAAAACATCCGCTGGCGTTTGGAAAATTGTACGTTGGATTCCGTTTGGGCTTTTGAGCGCTTTTGCCATCGTTATTTTAGGAATGCTGTTGGCAGGCGGCATGGTTAAAATTTCAGGGTGGTATATGTTGCAATTGATTCCGCCTTTGTTGGGTTTGGTCACATTCATTGCGGTTGGAATTTATGCTCTGATTAAAAAACGAAAAAGCAAACCAGTCGTTTGGACATTGATGGCTTCATTAATCAGTATGCTTGGGTTTATTTTGTGGTTTGCGCCAGTGGCATATCCCGCTTCGCTTGAAAATACAAAGCCATCTGTAACGATTCGCCTGCCTGCGAATGAAAAGATTCGCGTGGCATGGGGCGGAGACTCTATCAAGGCGAATTATCACGCCGCCGCGCCAGACCAACGCTGGGCGTATGATTTGGTGATTGAGCCGAATTACTTTTCGGGAAGTCAAAATTTGGAGGATTACAGTTGTTATGGCGTGACGGTGGTCGCCCCGATTGACGGTATTGTCGTCTCGGCGCATGACGGCGAGCCAGACGAAACTCCAGGCGTGGTTTCAAATAATTTTGAAGCGCCCACTGGTAATCACGTCATGATTCGGATTGACGAAACAGGCACATATTTGGTCATTGCCCATCTAAAAAATGGAAGCGTAAAGGTGGAAACAGGCGACATTGTGGCGGAGGGTCAAGCGATTGGCGAATGCGGCAATTCAGGCAACACCAGCGAGCCGCATATTCATATTCATCATCAACGCCAAGACCCGACAAAATTTCCGCTCAATTTTGCGGAAGGGTTGCCTTTATATTTTAGAGACCATGACGGTCAGCCTATGCCGGTGGGCGGGTTTGAAATGGACGGCGAACGAATTATCCCGTTAGGCGATGTGATTCAACATATTGGAAATCGGTAGAAAATTTATTTCAGCCATGAGCGGCTAAAAGTTTTCCTCGTTTTAGCCGCTCATAACAATTTTATTCAAAATTACCCGGGGCAATATAAGATTTCGCCGACCTGGTCTGTAATTGTGGAGATATTGCCTGCATTATCTTGCGCCTGCACATACCAGCGAATATAACCGTTTGCGCCTTGCAAGGCGTTATACGCTTGGTTGCCGGAGTTGTTATCAATGGTCAATTCATACGTTGCGTTTCCGACAAACGTTCCAGAAGCGGTGAAGTACCCGCTAGAAGAACCGCCTTCGTATTGATAGCCAAATATGACAGAGGCAATGCCCGATGGGTCGGTTACGCCGATTGCCTGCATGGTAAATGTTCCGCTGCAACCTCCATAATAGCCGGGCGCGCTGTGATATAAACTTTTGATATTTGGTCCTTGTACGTCGGCTGGCGCTGAAGTAATAGTAGGCGGAACAGATGTGAAGGTGGGCGGCACAACAGCAGTGGGAGGAATCGCCGTAAACGTGGGGGTGACTGATGTGGGCGAAACAATAAGGGTAGGCGTTATTGTAGGCGGATTATTTGGATTTTGCGGCTCTGGCGTGATTGTTATGGTCTCGTCTGAAGAGGCTGGCGGCTCCGAGTCATTGCAAGAGCCGCTGAAAGCAAACCCCGCCTCAGTTACATTTTGCGATACGCACACAACGACAATCGAACTTTCAGAGGTCTCTGCGCCGGCATACGCCCGCACACTCAGTTGATATGTCCCTGGGGTAGAGGCGTTCCATAATGTTTCAGCATATACGAGCGGCGCATTGGGGTCGGTATCTACTGAACCAACGCTAACTCCATTAACAAGGAACTCTATCTTATTCACCCCGCTGCCTGAGGTATGACGCGCATGAGCCTTTAACGTGAATGTCCCAATCGGAAGAATCGCGCCTGAAACAGGCTGATCTATCCATGCTTGCACGCCGCTGACCGAAGTTTCTGCAGGGGCGGCGCAAGCGCTGAGGAAAATCGTAATCAAGAACAAAAGGATAGTTCGTTTCATGATGAATCCTTTGCAGTTATGGCTGACCCCGAACCGTAATCTCAAAGCGACATTTCGCTTCTCCAAAATCGCTTTGTAAGATAACCGTTTCGGTTGTGCGAGACCACTCTTGCGGCGAACGCGGAGCAAGAACCGCCATTGCCGTGCAGAATAGGTCTGGGGCGTTATCGGTATCGTAATCATTGATTGCGACGCTAAATACTAACGGCTCGTTGAGAATGGGAAACTCTAGGATTTGATGCCACCAACCTGAATTTCTGGTAAACGTGCCTGCGTTGTGACAAATCGTTTGGTTAGGGCAAAGCCCAAAGATAAGCGTGCCAATATTGTGGCTTGGGTTGGTAATGCCATACGAAAGACCCGCTTCGCCTGGGCTAAGGAAGCCGAATAATTCTAGGCGGCGGTCGTCGCAGGCGATGCAAATATCGCCGCGGTCTAAAACTTGCCCGGTGACGGCGCTGGGCTCAATGATGAGTTTATCTACTGAAATAAGTAAATGACCAGCCGGGCGGCATTCAGGCATACGAACTTCGTAAGCGGGGCTTGGAGCAGAAACGCCTAAATCCGTCACTGCGCGCACTGTAAATCGCACGGTTGCGCCGCAACGCCATCGGCTAGAATAATTAGGCACAGGCGCCGAACGCGCTGTGCCGGGAGTAATATTAACGACAAATCCTTCTCCAGCAGGGGTTGCCGAAATAGTATCTTCAATGGAAGTAATTAACATGAAACCCGTCACAGCCGACTGCGGCGCTTCGGCAGTGGGCGACCAGTCCCATGCAATTTGACGAATAATTTCTTCGCCGCATACTCTGCTGAGCATATTGGGGTCTTCGGTAGGCAAGTCTTCGCAATAGCCTGAAAGGCGGTTGACCAAACGCACATTGACTGGCGTAGGAATTGTCGGGCGGTCGCGGCGAATGGGTTCGGTAATGCTTAATGGAATTTGCAAAACGCCGTTATACAAACTGGTCAGGTCTAAATGAGAAGCGGCAGGGGAAATACGGTAACGAATGAATGTTCCGCCGGCGGCGGGCGGCGCAAAATGAAGGGAGGCGGTTTGCGGCGATTCAAAAGCCAATTCTGTAACGAGGTCGCGCCCATCCCATTCTCCGCTGGCATGGTTGCCGGCAAAACGCCCAATACGCAAACTCTGCGCTCCGCGCCTGCCCCAGCATTCGCCTTCTAAACGCACTAAGCCATCGGCGCTAGGCGCAAGCGAATAATTTCCACGATTGGGGATTTGCAAAGGCAAATCATATTGAAGATGACCTGAAGTAGGGCGCAATACGCCGTCGCCTGCAGGTAAACGTTCGTAGCGCGAACCGTTTACTGAAATATAACAATACACGCCGTCGTAACCTTCGCTCGTCGTCAAAGTCATAAGCGAAAGCCTCAAGTCGGTTGGCGCGCTCGCGCTGCCGGAGGGAGCGCAATCGGGCGTAATTTCTACGGCAAGCATAGACGTAATGCCTTCGCCTGTGCGGCGAAGCGGCGCAAGGAAATAACGATATGTGCCAATACGGGTGACTGGCGTATCGCTAAATGAAACAGTGTTGGCAGGCAAAGTTGCCAGCAAAGTCATAGTCGCCTCGCCGGGGGCAAGGCGATACAAACGATAAGAAGTTTCATCTTGGGCGTCTGTCCAGCGCATTGCAATTTGGCTGCACGAATGGGTTTCTCCTTCAAAGCGTGGGCTATCGGCAGAAGGAGGAGGCGAACCAGGCGCGCCGGGCGCGGGCGGAGGCACAGGCGGGCTACTACCGGGGGCAGGCGCACGGCGTGGAATAGAAACAACGGTTCCAGGCGGGACGCTTCCTGTGGGGGTGAGGCTTGGGTTGAGGCGAGCAAGTTCTTCCACCGTTGTTCCAGAAGCGGCGGCGAGGTCGGCTACTGAGACTTCGGTCACGCCTTCACCGCGAGGCAAGTCATCCACATTGATTTGAACGGGGAGAGCGCTCATATCAAGAACATCTACAAAAATAACTTGAGAGTCGGCAAAAGAGCCGTCGTCTAAAAAAGCGCGCGCAATCAGTACATGCCGGCCGGGCGTTGTGGGCGTGTAAGTTTGCGCGAGTAGGGCAACGTGTTGTTCATCGCCGTTGCTAGCGGCAATGATTGCGCCATCCGCATACACTTCAAGGCGGGCGATTCGAGCGTCTGCTTCTGCGTAAACAATCAATGGAATGGCTTCATTGAGGTTGGTCATTAACGCCATTGTCGGTTCTTTAATTTCTACAATCATTTGCGGTTCTTTTGCTCCTTGGCGCCATAATGCGAATCCGCCGATTCCTAAACATACAGCAACAAGAAAAAATATTGCGCCGACAAGAAAAAAGCCCGTTCTAGGCTTATTGCTCATGTTGACTTTCTCCTTTCACTTTTAGGGGATTTGACGAGTCGATTGAATGTTGGGAGATTTCTTCGCCGGTTAGATAGCGCCATAAATCAGCCGCTGATTTAAGAAGGGTTTCTACGCCTCCTGCCAACGGGCGAACGCTTATCCTCCACTCGCCGGGCGGCTGCAATTGACTAGGTTCTTGCCAAACTCGAATCACGAATGAAGTTATTTTTCTTTGATTTTTCATAGTTGTTCCCTTGAACGGTTCGCTGATATATCCCGAAGGGGTTGAAAGGACCCTTCGGGATATTGAACAGGCAAGATGAACTTTTAAGGAGGCGGCAAAAGCTCACACTGACAAATTGCAGGGTTAAACCCCCAGCCGCTTGGGCAGGCAGTAGGCTGACAACTGGAAGAAGTGGGTTGAGGGTCGCCTGGGTTTGCTTGCGGCGTATAGCTTTGGCATAGCCCTAAGTTATCTCCTGCCGCTGCTATACCAATAGAAATGCGGCAAGCGCGGTCTAACTCGGCTAAGGCTTGAATTGGGTAATAGGTAAAAGATTTGATTGCCGCTCCTGCTTGTTCTTGTGTGAATTTATCGTTGAAATCAAACATGGTTGGGTCAAGCGTGCGCCCCGCCCATACGCCGGCTAAATATTTTCCATCGTCATCTACTAGCGAAGATTTAACAGCCAATTGCGCTACGTTTTGGTTATCGGGTGAAATGCGCGCCCAAGCCGCATCTGCGTCATTGCCTATGCCGCTGTCGAAGACTTTGGTCTCGTAGCCATCTCCAAAGCCGGGGCTTTTATCGGCGGATACAGGCTCGCTGCCGCCCACGTCGTTATTCACATCTTGCCAAACTTGCACATGGTTAACTGTCCACTCGGTAGAATCCAGAGCGGTGACGAGAATCAACCAATCGCCTCTTCCGTCAATATCCACGTCAAGTTCTAAGGCATATTGACCTGATAATGTTCCCGCGGCGCTGCGTGAACGTAAAACGACGCTGGCATATATCCATGTATCGTCTTGGAAAACTTCATATTGGGTAATGTCTAATTCAGGAAAATAAGTATCCATGGTGGCGGCGTTAAAGGGGCGTTCATATTCGCCAGCGCTAAAGCGGTCTCCGCCGCCGGCGGTGTTATCGGCAGAAGTGAAAGAGGAGTCTTGGTCTGCCGCAACGCCAGATTTTTCATTAGGCAATGAAGCGGGAATAACCGTATGTAAAATTGGCGTAGGCGCGGGAATATCGGTAGGCGGTTGTTCAACGGGAGGTTCGGTAACAACCGCTTCTGTTGCCGGCGCGCTACATGCTTGCGTAGCGATGCCAAGTAAGAGCGCAATCAAAATTGAGGTAATCAGTTTAATATTCATGTTTTTTTCCTTTTCGTTTTGTTTATGGGGCAAATACGCACACCCAAGAACCCTTCACTTGACCTGGCGCTTCAAATGTGCCTGAAGTTCCATCGGGCGCTACGATAACTGTGCCTTGCCAATTGCTCATTTGAGCGATGTCTGATGGACCTAGACCAATAGAAATAACGGCGTTAGAAGGCTGCCCAGCGATTACCCCGTTTTCAGCAGTGATAGAAAATACGCCTACGGGAGTTGGAGGTTGAGTGGCAGGCGGCGCCGAGAAAGTGACAATAAACGGCACAGCAGACGGAGTGGAACACATAGAAAAACCTAAAAAGCCAATTGCATTCAAAGCGGCGAGGGTGGTTGTGCCTGCCATTTCGGCTGGCATTTCAATGGTCACTTGCATATCTACCAACGTGCCTGAGGCGGGCGCAGCCGTCTCTACGGTCGGTTGAGATATATCGGCGACTGGGGTGAAGGGCGTGAAGCGCGCGCTAAGCCATTGTGCAAGCGTAAGGTAGGCTTCGGGAGGGAAACCGTATCCCTGCATAGAGATATACCAACCATTAAAAACCGCATCAAAATAAACTTGACCGTCTTTTTCTTTGATGACGGCAACTTCGCCTAAAGCGACGGGTTGCGTACCTTCTGCCACTTCAAGAAATTGCATCACGCCATCGTAGGCTTGCCTGCCGGGCGTATCCACTGTAACGCTGAGGGAAAAAGTTTTGCCGCTGGCAAAGGAGTAATAACAAGCGGTTTGCCCAACCGCCGCTTCAGGGACACGGTCTATCGGAGCTTCATACAGAACAGCCGCCAAATCGCTTTCTATAAAAATTGAACATTCTTCCATGCCAGCGGTATCTAGCAGGCGTGGGTCAATAGGGGCGGCGGGGAGCAACGTCACAGGCGAGGCAGTTGGGTCCTCTATTGTGGTTTCTCCAACAGGGAACGGCAACCCACTCAAAGAGCAGGCGAGCGAAACAAGCGTTAGGATACTTAATACAAGATTGATTTTTTTCATGGGGTAAAGATTTCCTTTCTTTATGACGAATATGGAATTAGATTGGATAGCAACAGTTCTGCAAGCAAGACTAGGTTTTTTTCGTCAAAGCCGGTTGCGTCTAATACAACATACCAACCGTTTAGGACGGCTTCGAGGGTTAGGCGATTGTCGCTAAATACTTTGAACACAGCCGCTTCGCCAATTGCATAGGGGACGACAGAGCCGCCCGATACAGCGTCAAACTGACGCACGGTTTCATAGGCTTCGCGCCCCGGCAGACTGGTGGAAATTGAAGCGAATAAAGAGGCGTTTGCAAAACTGTATTGACAGGCTTTCTTTTCCCCATCAGAGAGGTCTTGCTTGTTATTGGGTAATGACCCAAGCGTGTTTGGAAAATCCGAGTCTAAGAAAATATCGCAACCAAGAATTGCGCGCGGGTTTAAGGAGCGAGTTTGCGCTGAAGATACTGCAGGCGTAGGAGTGGGAGGGGTAGTTTCTACGTTGCTGGCGACGGTGGGCGTAAACGTGGGGATATGAATCGGCGGGGGAGTAGCCCCAGACTGTGAAGATGAAATGGGTAAATTACACGCGAATGACGTTAACGCAAAAATTAGAGCCGCAAATAAAGACGTTCTCATAAGTTTCTCCTTTTGCCCCATCATAAAAAGAGAACGTCCTAAAAACGTCCTAAATCCATCCGTTTATAAAAATTTGATGTTATTTAGTACTAAAGGGTTATTTTTTTTTTTTTTGATGAAAGAAATTAAGACAAGCTCTTTAAGAGAATATCTCGTATAGCGTGTTGTTTGTTGTTTGGTAAACAAAGTTTCAAAGGGGCAAATGTAGAGTCTGCTAAGGCGCGGACTTCAGCATAACGGGCTTGCGCTTGGTCTTCCTTCCCTTTATTTGTGTATAAGCGCGCTATAAGCAACAGACACTCGCCAATCATTTGTTGTTCGGGGCAAGCGCGCGCTTGTTCTAAGGCGACTTGCGCCAGACGAAACGCTTCATCCATACGGCAAGCATGAAAAGCGTAATGGGCTTGGGCTAAGTTTGCCAGAATTTGTAAGGGTACTTCGCCAGAATTCATTGCAGATTGGCGCAATTCTTCTAGTTGATTTAGGTCAATCTGTTTGGCTTGTATGGCATGGGTAAGCGTTTCTTGTAGGCGAGCCATTTGAATAAAAGACGGCACGTTGCTGGCGTAAGCGGCTTGCACAGCGCGAGTATGAGCAGATTGAGATTTCTCTTCGTCTCCTAATATACGCCATAATAGCGCTTGTGAGTTGGCGGTAAAAAATGTAACGGGGTGTAAGGCTAGGGCTGAGCTTTCTTTTTCAAGGTCTATAAAAGAAGCGGGTGGGAGTTCTCCAAGCGCAAGGGCGGTAAAGGTTAGATAAGAACGCATCAGAATTTGCCCATAGCGGCTTTCAACTTGCGTGGCGACATCTATTCCTTGCGTGAAGTCTTTACGAGCGGCAGATAAATTTCCGCTACGCGCGTGCGCCCAGCCCCGCCCGGCGAATTTACCCCATAAACCGGGTAGGTAAGTAGAGCCAGCCGTTTCAATTGCGCGGTCATATATTTGAATGGATTCTGGATACTGCCCGCAGTTTAAGGCAATTTGCCCCAACATGGTGAGGGCGGCGGCTTCTAAACGGCGTAACCCTGCTTCATTGGCAAGTTGTATTGTGCGCGTGAGTATTTCGCGGGCTTGCACATAATCTTGCGCGAATACCAAGGCAGTGCCAAGATGATTAAGGCTTTGGATAGTTTGCCCTGAAGTAGAAAGGTGATTTTCTTCTAGCATCGAAAGGGCTTGTTGCAGGTCGGCGATAGCAATTTCGGTTTGCCCTAGCATTAAGGCGCTCATGCTACGAATGTTAAGCGCGCGAACTGCGTTGGGAATATCATTCAAGGAAAGGGAGAGAGTCAGCGCTTGCTCGGCGGAGATGTAAGCGTCTTTGCTTTGGTCGCGGCTGTATAACGCATAGGCTTGCATAGAAAGCGCGTTGGCAAATAGAGCGGGAAAAGGGCGTGACTGGGCGACTGCTTGCTGTAATAAAGAAAGCGCGGCTTCGCCTTGACCTTGATAAAAGGCGATAACCCCGCGCTGGAGGGTGGCTTGCGCTTGCAATTCTTGCACGGGCTGGTTAAGATGGGTAAGCAAATCTTCGGCGTGGGCAATGGCATGAAGCGCAGAGTCGAAAACGGCTAAATCTATGTTTTCTTGGGCATGTCTTAACCAAAGCCGGGCGGCGGGCTGGAGCATTGCCGCTTGCTCGTAGTGAGAGGCAATTTCGGCGGCAAAGCCTGTTTTGTCTTTATAAATTTGTTCTAAGGCTTTGGCGGCGTTGGCGTGTATAGATTGCGCGCGCGCTTGTGGAATTTCTTGCGCAATGATTTGATGAATCAGGTGATGCGGAAACGAATAATCGTCTAAAAGCGCGGGCGTATTTTCTAATAGCAATCGTTCCGATTGTAAAACGTCTAACGTGTTGGCATAGGCGTTAGGCTGCCATCGTAAGGTCTCGCGCAGTTCGTTATCAGAGAGGGAATATCCAAGAATAGCGGCGGCTTCAAGCATTTCGCGAGCAGGCGGGGAGAGATTTTGTAAACGAATGCGAAACGAATCGCGCAGAGAAGGCATTGCGTTATCCATGCGCATTTGCCGCCGTTGACGCAAAATTTGAGCGGCTTCATTTAATAAAAGGGGAATACCTTGAGCGTATTCAGAAACCTCCATCAATATTTCATGAGTGATTTCTTCGGCATTCAGGTTCTGTTTAAGAAAGGCTTGCGTTTCTTCAACCGTAAAGGCTTTGAGGGGGAGGTCTTGTGAAATGCGTTTCTTTCTTAAGGTACGTTTTAAGTCTAGGAGCGCCAGCGGTAGCGGGTCTTCGGTGCGGTGGGTAATGAGCAATAAAATTGGGTATTGAAAGGCTCTGTTTCCTAGTTCGTTCAAAAATTCTAAAGAAGCGGCGTCTATCCAATGCGCATCTTCAATCACCAGAACTAAAGGGCGGTCGCTTGCAAGTGTATATAACCCTTTTAGAAGCGCCGAGTGTAACTCGGTGGAGTTCGGGCGAAATGCAGGGATGAGATTGGGGCGCAACAAGGCGAGGTCTGGCACAAGGGGTAAGAGATGACCAAGCCATTCAGCGGAGCGCTCGGCTTGGCGGGCGAGTAGCGGGGCGCTGAGGTTAAAAATTTGTCGCCACAAAGCATAGGGGCGGTCTGTTTCGGTTGGTTGGCAATTGCCCCAAAACATATACACCGATTCAGGCGATGTATTTTTACGCATTGCCTCACGAACAAGCGTGGTTTTGCCTACCCCCGCAGGACCGCTAATGAAAATAAATTTGCTTTGTTTTTGTTGAATATCGAATAAAGCCTGTTGAAGAACGGTTAATTCGCCCGCGCGGCTGATAAAGCGTTGCGACGGCGCGCTTGTTCGGTGGGTAGCAGGCAGAAGGCGGTTCTCTAAAATATCGCGATAAAGAATCATCGTTTCTGGCATGGGCGCGGCGCCAATTTCTTTTTTTAGGTTTTCTTCGAGCGTTTTATAAAGCGCCAGCGCCGCCGAACGATTCCCTAAACGATATTCAGCAATCATATAAAGGCGTACAATTTCTTCATTCCATGGGTCAAGAAGCATTAACTTCTGCGCCCAGCGAATCGTAGCGCGGTAATCTTCCTCTTCTATGGAAGATTGAGCGAGGGAAAAAAGTAATTCAAGATAGCGAGAGCGCAATTCTTCGCGGCGCATTGCAATAGCATCATCGCCGTCTATTCCTTGCGCTATCTCGCCTGTGTATAAAGTTGCCGCCGTTTCTGGTTCTAAAACAGCCAGTTGCTCAAAGGCGACGACGTCTATCCATGTGTTTGGGGGCAAATTCAGTGAAACATGCTGGGTAGAGATGTGTAGCGCCGAACGAAGCGCCATTGGAAACGCCTTTCGCAAAAGGTAAAGATGCCGCCTCAAATTTGCAAGGGCTTCCGCTTCGCTGGAGTTGCGCCAGAGAGAAAACGCTAAAGATTTTCGAGAATGAGGGGTGTTGGGTTGCAATGCCAGCCAAGTGAAGAGATGAAGAAGAGCCTCGCGTTGTGGAAGAGAAAAAACAACGCCATTCAATTCTATTCTTGGCGTTCCAAACAATAACAAACGAATTTCATTTTCTGGCGACATAATAAAATTATAACGACTCAATTACCCGCTTTCAAATTGAAATAAAGATACAATGCTTGATAAAAAACTTTTGCCGTTAAGGTTTTTTTCAAAAACCTTCGAAGAGGGGTCTTAATGATAAACTTTAGGCATGACAACTTCCACCGCCCTCGCTCACCCCAATATCGCCTTTATCAAGTATTGGGGAAATCGCCACCATGAACTGCGCTTGCCAGTGAATGGTTCTATTTCTATGAATTTAGATGGGTTGTTCGCCAAAACAACCGTTTCGTTTACGTCTGCCAAACAAGAT